>Ga0157378_10004771_pt1 | contig 11876 bp, 14 predicted proteins | sample M65metaG_FD_115309 | JGI IMG/M metagenome (GOLD analysis project Ga0157378, IMG submission 115309) | Miscanthus rhizosphere microbial communities from Kellogg Biological Station, Michigan, USA - M6-5 metaG | ecosystem: Host-associated > Plants > Roots > Rhizosphere > Soil | place: USA: Michigan...
CGCGGCGAGGCCGAGCAGCGGCGGGGCCGCGGCCGGAAGCTGGCGGATCCCGTTGAACCACAGCACGAAGGCGGCCCCGGTCGCGACGACGCTGAGGTAGGCAAACCCGCCGAGGTTGCGCATCGTGACGTGTGCCGGCGGCCCCTCGACGAACAGGGTCACCGGCAGCAGCAAGCCGGCGGCGATGAGCATCTGCCATCCGGTCGCAGCGAGTCGGTTGGACGGGGCCGGAAATCGCTTGGTCAACACGACCCCCAGCGCGAACGACACGTTGGCGGCGATCGCGAACAGAACGCCGACCGGATCGAGTCCGGCGCCGGGACGGACCACCACGAGGCTGACCCCGAGGACGGCGACGGCGCCGACGACAAGCTCGCCGAACCGCGGGCGTCGATCGCTGATTGCCCACGACAGCATCAGAACCAGCAACGGCTGAATCCCTCCGACAGCCGCGGCGACACCGCCAGGAAGGCGGTACAGCGCAGCGACCAGGAACGGGAAGAACAGACCGAAATTGCAGACCGCCAGCACCGCCGTGTCGCGCCACTCGACGCCGCGCGGCCTCCAGGCCGATGCGACGCGACCCGCCACGAGGAGCAGCAGGCCGGCCGGCAGCACGCGCAGCGTGGCGACGAGGAGCGGACGACCCGGTGGCAGCAGCTCGGTGACGACGACCGCGGTCGTTCCCCAAGCGATCGGGGCAAGAACCGCCGTTCCGAAAGTATGTCTCTTCATGTTCATTATCTTAAGATTGAATAATTGAATGTCAAGAGAACGATGACTATCGTGCACCTGATGCCACGTGCTCCTGCCGACGCCGTCGACCGCATCGTCGGCGAATGGAACGATGTCCGTCCTGACATCGACAGTTCGCCCATTCACATCGTCGGTCGCGTCTCGAGGCTGTCTCGCCTGATCGACCGGCGTCTGTCGGAGAACTTCGCCCGACATGGCCTCGAACAGTGGATGTACGACGTGTTGGCCACTCTTCGTCGCCACGGTCCACCGTATGAACTGACTGCGGGTGAGTTGGTAGGCCAATCGATGGTCACCACGGGGGCCATCACCAATCGGGTGGATCGCCTGGCCGAGCGTGGGCTTGTCGAACGCCAAGCCGGCGCCGACCGCCGAACGGTCATCGTCCGGCTGACACCGACGGGGCTCGCGTTGGTGGACGAGGTCGTGTCGACACACCTGGCCACCGAACGCTCGATCATCGACTCGCTGGCCCCAAGGGAACAACGACAGCTCGCCGATCTGCTGCGACAGCTCCTCGTCGGCCTCGGGGACGGTCAGGCGTGAACGGAGTCGTGCTCGAGCTGGTCGGCGGCGACATCACCCTTCAAGACGTCGATGCGATCGTCAACGCCGCCAACTCCTCACTGCTGGGCGGCGGCGGCGTGGATGGCGCCATCCACCGCGCCGCCGGACCCGAGTTGGCCCAGTACTGCCGGCGGCTCGGCGGCTGCGACGTGGGCGACGCCAAGACCACACCGGGTTTCAGATTGAAGGCGAAGTGGGTGATCCACACGGTCGGCCCGGTGTGGCGGGGTGGCCAACACGGCGAACCGCAACTACTGGCGTCGTGCTATCGCACGTCGCTGGCTCGCGCCGACGAGGTCTTCGCGACCAGCGTTGCGTTCCCGGCGATCTCGACGGGCATCTACGGGTATCCGTCCGCGCTCGCTGCTGCTGTCGCCGTCGAGACGCTGCGGGCGACGCCGACGAACGTGCAATTGATCCGACTGATGTGCTTCAACGAACGAACCCGGCAGGGCTACGAGTCGGCGCTTGCCCAGTCGGCCGAGAACTGAACGTCAGCCGCGCATGCCGCGGGCCCAATGGGCGGCGATGCCGAACTGGTCGGCCTTCGCTGCTGCCACAGAGTCGCAACGATCCCGAGGTCCCTGTCCATCAGTGCCCTCACGCGTCGAAGGAGGTGACGACAGTGCAGATGCGTCGCTGAATTCATGCACTGCCATCACCTCCTCACGAGAACTGCGTTACAGAGTCGCGAGAGGTGCTCGCTGATACGTACCTCTCAGAATCCGCCTCAGAAGTTCGAGGTGCGCTCGCTTTCGACGACGGTCCGCCCGTCACTCGAGACATGACTCTCGCGGCGGCTGCTGAAGCCCATCCACGATCCGCGTGCCAGCGAGACGATCAGGCCGACGATTCCGACGACGAGCAGGATGATCCCGATCATGTGGATGTCGAAGCCACTCGTCGTGTCCTTCACGGCCCAGGCCATGATTGCTCCGGCCGCTATCAACAGAATGCTCAGTGCTCCCATTGTGTTTCCTCCTGGTTGCGCAATGCGAGTGTGCACTGCTATGAGCGGAGGTTTCCCAGTGGTGAACGGCGACAAACAACGACCGTGGCTACGCCAGGCCGGAAACCCACTCCTTCGTGGGGATCACCTCGACTCCGATCAACGCCAGCGGCGCCAATGCAGCACCCTGCAGCGTCTCGGCGTCGATGGGCTTGCCATCGATCCCCGGCATCGTCGGCACGCCGACCGCATCGTGCAGCATCGTCGCGCCCATGCCGAGATGCAGGGCTTGGCGGGCCGTCGTGTCGCAGCACACGTTCGTCATGTAGCCGACGATCGTGATGTGATCGACATCGCGCTCCTCCAGCCACTCCTGCAGTCCAGTACCGGTGAAGCTGCCCGGCAACCGCTTGTCGATCAACAGATCGCGTGGCCGCCCGTCGACCTCCTTGCGGAGCTGAAACGTCGGGCTGTCCTGTTGGAACGACCCCTCCCCAGGTTCGCCGACATGCCGGACAACGACGATCGGCACCCCTGCCTCCGACGCACCGTCCATCGCCTCGCCGATCCGTTCCAGGCTCTCCTCGCGGGACGGGAACTGGATGGGCAGCCGACCGGAGAAGTACTCCTCCTGGACGTCGATGACGATCAGCGCAGTTGTCATGGGCGGCATCCTTTCACTTGCTCGCGTCATATTGTCGGGTTGGGTAGCTCTCGATCGTCGTACGGGTATCGACTGTCCAAACTCTGAGGAGCAGCAATGAGATACATGATGTTCGTGGCAACCGACCCCGAGGCCGAGCCCTTCGACCCGGCGTTCGACAACATCGAGGAATGGGTCGAGAAACTCGACGCCTCGGGCAAGCGGGTCATGGGCGAGCGCCTGCGACGCCCCGAAGACGCCAAGACCGTTCGGCGGCGCAAGGGGCAGCTGTTGGTCACCGACGGGCCGTTCGCCGAGACCCGCGAGTGGATCGCCGGCTTCGACATCCTCGAGTGCGACGACATCGACGAGGCCGTCGCGATCGCCGCCGAACACCCCATGGCCCGATTCGGACGACTCGAGGTTCGTCCGTTCTGGCCGTTCGAGGACTAGAGAAGGCGGGCTGACCCACGCCGACCTGACTGGCGTTACAGGACGTGCGCGGTGGCCGCGGCCAGTGTGTCGCGCTGCCGCTTCGCGCTCCAGTGCTCGGGATCGAACAGGGCCTGGACGGCGATCCCGTCAGCGGCGGCGATCAGTCGTTCGGCGAGCGCGTCGGCGTACGCCGCGTCAGCGAGGTCGGCCTCGACGACCAGCCGCGAGACGTGATCGCGGAACTCGCGGTAGGCATCGCGTTGGGCGCGGGCCAGCTCCGGATCGCCGGCGGCCTGCGAGCAGAACGCCACCGTCACCAGCCAGTGACGCCGGCTGTCGGCGTCGACCGGTAAGGCGCCCTCCAACGACGATCGCAGGGCGTCGATGGGTCGAGTCTGTGCCGTCGACTCGCGTTCGACCCGCAAGGAGAGCCTGTGCTCCAGCGAGGCTTCGAACGTGCGCAGCAGCAGCTCCTGCTTGTCGTCGAAGTAGTGCGTGATCGCCCCCGTCGTCCAGCCGGCCTCGGCGGCGACGTCGCGCAGCGTGGCGGCACCGACTCCGGCCCGGGCGATCAGTCGAGCGGCAGCGTCGGTGATCTCCGCTCTCCGTTCATCAGCGTCGACCACCTTGGGCATTGACCACAACGTATCACAAGTGTTATATAACATGTGTTGTGCAACCGAATCCCGTCCAAGGAGGCACCCGATGGTCTATGTAGCGACGCGCGGTGACGTGCCCGTACGCCTGGGACCCGGTGCCCAGCAACTGCCCGACTACGGGCCCAGCATCATCTCGCGCACTCCCTACACCGATCCCATGCAGTTCGAGTTTGAGCGCGAGAGGGTGCTCAACACGACCTGGCTGCTGGCCGGCCGTTCGGCCGACGTCGCCCAGCCCGGTGATTGGCTGAGCTTCGAGAGCCACGGCGAGACCGTGGTGATCACCCGCCAACCCGACATGTCGCTGGCCGCCTTTCACAACGTGTGCCAACACCGTGGTCCGGCGTTCGTCACCGAGTGGAAGGGTTGCGGTGCCCGTCGCTTCACCTGTCCGTACCACGGCTGGGTCTACGACACCACCGGAAAGGTGGTGGGTGTTCCGGAGCGCATCGACTTCAATCCCGAACACCTCGCCGGCGCGCGTGCGCCCGTGGTCGCGGCCGACGAGTGGGGAGGCTGGGTGTGGGTCAACCTCGCCGGGCCGGAGAAGGCACCGTCATTGATCGACTGGATCGGCCCGGAGATCGCTGTCGACCTGGGGCAGTTCCGGATGGAGGACATGGTCCTGGTCGACGTGCTCGAGTGGGACGTGCCGGTCAGCTACAAGGCTGTGGTCGACGGTTTCAACGAGGTGTACCACACGGCCTCGTTGCACCACGTGGCTCCGGAGTGGACGAAGTCGGCGCGCGACACCACGTTCCACATCGTCAACGATCACAACTACATGTGCTTCGCGCCACGGCACAACATGCGCGAACAGCTCGCCGAGAACTGGGACCACCACCGCTACGCGATCAGCCACTACGTCGTGTTCCCCAACACGGTGTTCAACTGCAACCCCGAACACGTGCAGGTGTTCAACCCGATCCCGTTGACCGTCGACCGCAACAAGTTCTTGTGCTACGAGCTGATCTATCCGGGCGACCAGTCGGACCCCGAGTACGCCGAGTACTACGAACGGACGATGGCGCACTGGGAGCGCCTGAAGCACGTCGTCGGCGAAGACATCGAGATCTACGACCACTTGGCACGGACCAAACGGTCGAGTGCCTATCGCCAGAACATCTTGTCGGAGCGCGAGTGCAAGATCGCTCACTACCACGAGACCATGGCCAAGATGATCAGCAGCTGATCCGTGAGCGACTCAGCTGCCCGGCAACGCACCCTGACCCGTGTTGGCGGACGTGCCGCCGTCGACGGGCAACGCCACACCAGTGATGAACGACGCCGCGGGCGAGGTCAGGAACCACATCGCCTCGGCGATCTCGCCGGGCTCCGCCCATCGCTGCAGCGGGACGTTGTGCCGCAACCTGTCGTAGCGGGCCGGGTCGGTGGTGGCCATGTTGTCGGTCATGCCGGTCAACGCCGGACCCGGGCACACGGCGTTGACCCGGATCCCGTCGACGGCCACGTCGAGCGCGACGCTGCGCATCAGGTTCAGCACGCCCGCCTTCGCCGCGGCGTACGGCCAGCGATTGACCTCACCGTTGAGGCCGGTGTTCGACGAGGTGATGACGACGGCGCCTCCACCGGCACGGCGCATTGCCGGGATGCCGGCGCGCAGGCCGAGCGCGACCGCTCTCAGGTTGACATCGATCGAGCGATCGAACACGGCGAGGTCGACGGTGTCGATCGGGCCCGAGCCGCGGACACCGGCGTTCAACGCCATCACGTCGAGCCTGCCCCACCGCTGCTCGGCCGCGGCCACCGCGTCGCGGTTGACGGCCTCGTCGGTGACATCGCCGGAGATGGTCACCAGCGACTCGTCCGCGGCGAGACCATCGCAGTCAAGATCGACGGCCACCACGCATCCGCCGCGCTCGAGCACCAGCTCGGTGAGCGCCTTGCCGATGCCGTTGCCCGCACCGGTGATGATGGTGACGGGTTTCCAACTCACGTCCATCGGTCGAGTCTTCCAGTGACGACCGGCGAGCACAAAGGAGCACAACATGGGTGATCGACTCACCGGCAAGGTCGCTGTGATCACCGGCGCGGCCAGCGGCATCGGCGAGGCATCGGCACAGCGATTCGTCGAAGAAGGAGCGCGCGTCGTGCTGTGCGACGTGCAGGATCCGCTCGGCGAGCAGGTCGCCGGTCGGCTGGGCAGCGCGGCCTGTTACACGCACTGCGATGTCACCGACGAGGACCAGATCGCCGCCGCGGTCGACCTCGCCGCCTCGAAGTGGGGCCGGCTCGACGTGATGTTCAACAACGCCGGCATCATCGGGGCGATCGGTCCGATCGCCGACACCACACGTGAAGGTTGGTTGAAGACGATCGACGTGCTGCTGCACTCGGTCTTCTACGGAACCAAGCACGCCGCGCGAGTGATGATCCCGCAGGGCAGCGGCTCGATCATCTCCACGACGAGCATCGCCGGAGTGATCGGCGGACTCGGCCCGCACGGCTACACGGCGGCGAAGACGGCCGTCGTCGGGCTGACGAAGTCGGTCGCCAGCGAGCTCGGCCAGTACACGATCCGGGTCAACGCCATCGCCCCGGGCACCATCCCGACCGGTCTCACCGCGCAGGCTCTGGCCGGCGATCGCGGCAACCTGGCCGCCGTCGCCGAGCATGCCCGCCAGACGAACGGGATGGGCATTGCCAGCGACCCGATGGACATCGCCCACGCCGCGGTCTACCTGGCCAGCGACGAGTCACGCCTCGTCAACGGGCACACGCTCGTGGTCGACGCCGGCCGCAGCGTGAACGGCGGGTCCGCGCGCTTCGCCAGTTCGGCTGCCGCGATGGTCGACGTCGAGGCGGACTGGGCAACCCATCCATGATCATCATCGCCGGAACCATCAGCTTCGCCGATCAGGCCAACCGCGACGGCGCCGTCGCAGCGGTCCGCGACCTCCAGCAATCGACACGCGACACCGAGCCGGGCTGCCTCGCATACAGCTTCGCCGCTGACTCAGGTGAACCCACCAAGGTGCAGGTCTTCGAGTCGTGGGCCGATCAAGCATCACTCGCCGCACACTTCGAGCATCCCAACTTCTGGGCGACCAAGGCCATGCTGCGCCAGTTCGAGCGGGCCGGCGAGTCGGCAGTGGCCAAGTATCGGGTCGACGCGACGGCCTCGGTCTACGCCGCCGACGGCACACCGGATGCCGGCTTCGCCGACGCGTAACTTGGGTCTATATTCGGTAACTCATCCGGCCAGGGGTTCCGGATGCGTCTCGGGATTGGGGAGTGGAAATGCTTGGTGAGCGCTGGATCGTCGATCGCGTGCCGACCGAACGGTTCCCGAACTACACACGTGGCAACGCCGGTGACGTGATGGCCGATCCGGTCAGCCCGCTCGGGTGGACGTTCGTGTGGGAGAGCGGCATCGTGCTCGGCTGCCGGGACGGCTTCGTCACGCTCGGCGTGTTCGATGCCGACGAGTACTCGCTCGAACTGCCCGAGACGTTCGGGTTGTTCGGCGGCTACTTCTACAACTCTCTGACCCAAGCGCGGCTGTTCGGGATGCGGTCGGGCGCCGGTTGGCAAGCCGTCGACAACGCCTACTTCGACGACCCGTCCGCGGTGCCTCCGTACGAAGCACGCGATTGGCACATCTCGCCGCGCCACACCGAGCTGTTGACGAAGCACATGGGCTGGTTCATGACCACTCCGAACGTGCCCGAGATCGAGAAGCAGAAGGTCGAAGCGCAGGCGCTGCGCGACAGCCGGCCCGATCTGTCCACCCAGACAGACCTGCAGTTGCTGGGTCGGGCGCGCTCGATCCAGCGGCACATGGTGGCGATGTTCGCCCAGCACGCGTGGGCGTCGCTCGGGGCAACGGTCGGGCCCGGCATCCTCGGTGCGCTCACCGCCGACATCGATCCGACGATGGTGCCGCGGCTGCTCGCAGGGATCGGCGACATCGACTCGGCGCTGATCGCCAACACGATCTGGGACCTGTCGCGGGATGTGCGCGGCTCGAAGGATCTGTCGGCCCTGTTCGACGGCGGCATGGACGGCCTCGCCGATCGCCTGCAGGCCAGTGACGCGGCCGACGCCGTCGCGTTCAATGAGCGCGTCGAGAAGTTCATGTACGAGCACGGCTGCCGCGGGCCGAACGAATGGGACATCCGCAGCCACTCGTACGAGACCCGCCCCGAGCTGCTCTACTCGGCCATCGATCGTCTACGCGATCGCGACGATGCCGCCGATCCCCACGAGGGCGAGATCCGTGGCGCGGCCGAGCGCGAACGGGTCGCGGCCGACCTGGCGAAGTTGCTGGAAGGAAACGAAGAGGCGACGGGCATGTTCAACGCGGCGATGTCGTCGGCCAAGACGTTCATGATCGCCAGAGAGCGTTGCAAGACCAACAACATCCGGGCGCTTCACGAGATCCGGATGTGCTTCAACGAACTCGGCCGGCGGATGGTCGCAGCCGGTCATCTCGACGACTACCGGCAGATCTACATGCTGAAGGAGTCCGAGCTCGACGACTACTTCGCCGATCCGGCGGCGTTCAAGGCCGAGCTGTTGACGCGCGAGGCCGACTTCCGCGCGCTGTTCGATCTCATCCCGCCGTACATCGTCGACACGAAGGCACCGCCGCTCTCTGAATGGGAACGTCGCTCCGATGCAGCCGCCATACCTGTCGCCGCCGGCGACGTGTTGACGGGCGTCGCCGGGTCGGCCGGCGTCGCCACCGGCACGGCGAAGGTGTTGCTGCGCGTCGACGACCCGACCGAGCTCGAGCCCGGCGACATCTTGATCGCCCCGAACACCGATCCGGCGTGGACACCGCTGTTCCTCGCCGCCGGAGCCGTCGTCGTCAACGTCGGCGCCGTTGGCACACACGCGGTGATCGTCAGCCGCGAGCTCGGCATCCCGTGCGTGCCGGCGGTCGCCGACGCCACGCGGCGCATCCCGACTGGCGCCACCGTCACCGTCGACGGCGGAGCCGGCACCGTCACGATCGACAAGCTCCCGTCGTAATCACTGGAGAGGAGCAGCCGTTGCAGATCGGAGTCATCTATCCGCAGACCGAACTGCGCGGCGACCCGGAGGCCGTTCGCCAGTTCGCACTGGCGGCCGAGCGGCTGGGCTACCAGCACATCAACGCCTACGACCACGTCGTCGGGGCGAGTCACGACAACCGCGAGCCGGCGTTGTGGGGCCCGTACACCGAGGCCGATCCGTTCCACGATCCGTTCGTGCTGTTCGCCTACCTCGCCGGCATCACGACGCTCGAGTTCGCCACCGACGTCTTGATCCTCCCGCAGCGCCAGACGGTGCTGGTGGCGAAGCAGGCCGCCGATCTCGACCTGCTGTCCGGTGGCCGATTCCGGCTCGGTGTCGGCACGGGTTGGAACTACGTGGAGTACGACGCGCTGGGATACGACTTCGCCTCACGCGGGGCACGGCTCGACGAGCAGATCGATTTCCTGCGTCGCTTGTGGAGCGAGTCGACGATCGAGTGGCAAGGTCGGTTCGATCGCATCAACCGCGGCTCGATCCTTCCGAAGCCGACGCGCTCGATCCCGATATGGGTCGGCGGGTTCAGCGATCCGGCGTTCCGACGCGGCGCCCGGCGCGGCGACGGGTTCCTGTTCGCTCGTGATGTGGAATCGGCGATGGAGGGACGCGAACGCGTCCGCCACTTCGCCGCGGAGGCAGGGCGCGATCTGATGGGCTTCGGTTGGGAGCTGACGGCGAACCGATCGAGCACGCCGTCAGAGATGGCCGGGATGGTCGAACGTTGGGCCGAGGAGGGTGGCACCCATTTCTCCGTCGGCACGATGCGCAACGGACTGACGACAGTCGATCAGCACATCGACTTCATCACCGACGTCGCCCGGCGTATCGGCCTCGCTACGTGACGATCGAACTCGTCGTCAACTCGGCCTCGGGCGACGACGACCCGATCGAGTTCGCCAGAAGCGCCGAGGCACTCGGCTTCCACGGCGTCAGCGCATCCGACCACTTCTTCCGGCGCAGCGCCTATCCGCACGTGTGGGTGACGGTTGCGGCGATGGCGATGGCAACTTCGCGGGTGGTCGTGGGTACCTCGTTCGCCAACAACCTGTTCCGTTCCCCTGTCGAGTTCGCGCAAGCAAGTTTGACCATGCAACGGTTGTCCGCAGGTCGGTTCGAAGCGGGGATTGGCGCCGGCTGGTTGGCGGCCGAAGTGCGCGGAGGCGGCTTGCAGTTCCCCGAACCCGCGGTTCGCGCTCGTCGGTATCGCGAGGCTGTGCAGATTGTCGGCCAACTGTTCCGCGACGGTTGCTGCCAGTTCGAGGGCGAGTTCTATTCGATCGACGTTCCCGTCATCGGGCCGCACTGTCCGCTTGCGCCGCAACTCGCCGTGTCGGTCGGAGGGCCATGGACGATGCGCAACGTCGCGCCCTTGGCCGATCGCGTCGAGCTGAAGCCGGGACGGGCAACGCGCGGTGGTGACCTCGACATGGCCACGCTGGCTTCCGTGACACGCGAGGAGATCGCCGGCATGGTGAGTGAGGTCCGCGAGGTCGCGCCCGATGTGCCGATCGGTCTGTTCACCATGATCGCGGCAGGCGATGCGCATGAGGTCGCGCACGTCGCGTCCGCGCTGGGTGACGGTCTGTACTCCACGTTCGTCGGCGAACCGGCGAAGGTGCTCGACGGCCTGCGCTCGCTCGAGGACCTCGGCATCGACAGGGTGCAAGTCTCCGAGTTCGTCAAAGGCTCGGCCCTACGCCTCGCCCTCTAGCAAGGGATCTCAGGACCGCGACCTCGGGCATCTCTTCGGGCGGGCCGAAGCCGTGCTCGGCGAGCCAGCGGACGTTCGACAGACATCGCAAGGACCACCATGCGCGTATGAGGTCGCGGTCGATGTCCGTGCCGTAGCCGGCGGCGACGTCGCCGAGGTGCTCCGGATGTCCGAGTGTGAGGGTGGCTAGGTCGAACAGTGCGTCTCCCTGGGAGGCCTCGGACCAGTCGATGATGCCGGTGACCTCGCCGTCGGCAACGAAGACGTGATCGACCTGCAAGTCGCCGTGGATGAACACCGGTGTCCATGGCCGGAGCGCCGTCTCGGCGAGCCGGCGATTGGGCCTGACGATCTGGGCGGGAAGGACGTCGTTGGTAACGAGCCACTCGCACTCCTCCACAAGCCGCGATACGAGCTCGTCGATGCTTCGTCCGGGCCATGCCGGCAGAGGAGCGTCATGCAGCGCGCGAACGGCTGCACCGGCTGCGGCCCAGGACGCCGACGACGCAGTCGACGCCTCGCCGAGGTGGCCGAGCGCGGTTCCTCGTACCGCGGCGAGCGCGAGCACGGGCGGCTTCCGCCACAGGATGTCCGGCGTCGGGACGGGCGCCAAGGCCATCGCTTCGACCTCGACGTCGGTGCGGGCTTGATCGGAATCGATCTTCAAGAACACGTCGCCGACCCGCACGGTTGCGCGCTCACTATGGGCAACGACGACCGCGACCTCCTCCACGTCGGCCATCATCGCGAAATGACGACGAGCGAAGCACGGCTGATCCTGACGTGCGGCTTGCCCGGTGCGGGCAAGACGACAGTCGCGAGGCAGCTGGCTGCGGACCGCGGTGCCGTGCGTCTGACGAAACTCGCAACCGCCGTGGGACAGCCATCCGATTCGCCGCGCCGACCTCGACGAGTGGGTTCGACTCTTCGATGCGCCGGATCCTGCCTAGCTGGCGTTGTTCGACCCCCCACCGGGACCGACAGCCGTGTAGCACCCTTTCAGCGCTGCGGGCTCCAGGCGCCGGTCAGGTCGGGTGGGCCGTGGTAGATGCGGAGCAGGGTGCGACTGGTGAACAGCCATTTGCCGTCGACGCGCTCATACGTGTCGTCGTACCA
>Ga0157378_10004774_pt1 | contig 11873 bp, 8 predicted proteins | sample M65metaG_FD_115309 | JGI IMG/M metagenome (GOLD analysis project Ga0157378, IMG submission 115309) | Miscanthus rhizosphere microbial communities from Kellogg Biological Station, Michigan, USA - M6-5 metaG | ecosystem: Host-associated > Plants > Roots > Rhizosphere > Soil | place: USA: Michigan...
GCCTCAACGGGGCGCAAAGTTTTGCGCAACATCAAGAATTACAACAACGGTCTCGGCCATCCGTTGACTGTTTTGAATCTTGCAAAGGACAAAAGCTACGATGTCGCCGTGCTCGAAATGGGAATGTCCACCCCGATGAACGAGATCCAACGGCTCTGCCGCATCACGCCGCCGGACGTTGCAGTAGAACTGAATGTTTTGCCTGTTCACGTCGAGCATCTTGGCTCGATCGAGAATGTTGCAATGGCGAAGGCGGAGCTTATTGAAGGAATGAAACCCGGTGGAACGGCGGTGTTAAATGCCGACGACTTCCGGGTTTTGGCGATGAGCGGTCTGGTCGATGGAAAAGTCCTGACTTTCGGAATTGAAAACGATGCGGACGTGCGAGCAGCTGACATTTCATTTCCGCGTTTTGGTGAAACGAGTTTCGCTTTGAAAACGCCGAACGGTACATCGTACGTGCGATTTCCACTTAACGGACAACACAACATCTTGAACGCTCTGGCGGCAGCAGCGGTGGGTCACAGTTTCGGAATGTCCCCCGACCAGATCGCGAAAAGTCTGGAAACAGTTCAGCCTCCACCTCAGCGCGGCGAAGTCCTGCATTTTAAGGACGGCTTTACTGTCATTAACGATTCGTATAATTCGAATCCGACCGCGTTGCTTTCGATGGCCGCGACTCTTGTCGAAGGAGCAGGTTCATCCCGAAAGATCGTCGTTGCAGGTGAAATGCTCGAGCTCGGGGAAAACGAAAAGGCGATACACCGCGAGACCGGCGAGAAGCTCGGCCGATTGGGCATTGACAAGCTGATCGGCGTCCGCGGCCTCGCGACAGAACTCGTCGAAGGAGCAAAGCACTCGGGTGTCTCTTATGCCGTCTTTGCCGTCGACTCTGATTCCGCAGGTGATCTTCTCGTGCAAGAGATCCGCCCCGGCGACGTTGTACTCATTAAAGGATCTCGCGGCGTACGAACTGAAAAAGTATTGGAAAAACTCCTGCAAAAATTCGACCTGGAGGATCAGCGTTAAGAGGATCTTGGAAATGCACTAGGTTTATAATCAGTGATCCAAAATCCGCAATCCTAAATCTAAAATCGACCGATGCTCTACTACCTCCTATTTAAGATCCTCTACCAAAGCTACGGGACCGCTCAGGACTCGCCGTATTTTTATAAGGTTCTGAATGTCTTTCAGTACGTCACTTTTCGAACGGCGATGGCGACGGTTACCGCGCTTCTTATCTCGCTCCTGTTCGGAAGCCGCGTGATCGAGAAATTGGCCGAGATGAAGTTTGGCCAGGAGATCCGCGAAGAGGGCCCGGCATCGCACCAGGAAAAACGCGGCACACCCACGATGGGCGGCATTTTGATCATCGGGTCGGTTTTTTTATCAACCATCCTTTGGGCTCGGCTCGATTCGCTTTACCTCTGGCTCGCTTTGGGGTCAACAACGCTATTTGCAGCCGTTGGATTTGCAGACGATTACATAAAGATCGTCAAGAAACGCAGTTTGGGCCTGACCGGAACGCAGAAGCTTATCGGGCAGTTGATCACGGCGGTTGCTGTTTGGGCGGTTCTTTATTTCACGGTCAGTTATCCGTGGAATATCAGTATCCCGTTCATTAAATCCACGGCCGACCCGAGCGGTATCAGCGTTATACCAGCGATTGTCTATTTGCTGTTTATCGTTTTCGTCCTGCTGGGTTCGTCCAACGCTGTAAATCTCACTGATGGCCTTGATGGACTCGCTATCAGCGTTACCTTCATAGCGATGTCAGCGCTGACCGGACTGACCTATCTGGCGAGTGACGCCCGATGGGCCGAACGACTCGACCTTACGCACAATCCGGCCGCCGCTGAGCTGACTGTTTTTTGCGGGTCTATGGTCGGTGCAAGTCTCGGCTTTCTCTGGTACAACGCCCCGCCTGCGCAGGTGTTTATGGGCGATGTCGGATCCCTGGCGATCGGAGGTGCATTAGGGACGGTCGCAATTCTGACGAAACAAGAGTTTCTGCTCCCGTTCATCGGCGGCGTGTTCATTCTCGAAGCCGTTTCGGTAATGTTGCAAGTATCGGTCTTCAAGATCACAAAACGCGGTGGCAGCCCCGGAAAGCGCATATTTAAAATGACGCCCCTACATCACCATTTTGAGATGACCGGTTGGAAGGAACCGAAGATCGTTTTTCGCTTTGTCATTGTTGCCATTCTTTTTGCGCTATTAAGTCTTTCGACATTAAAACTCCGGTGAGATTGCAAAATCTTAAATGTTACCTTAACTTATCAGTCGTAATTTATATGATCATTGGAGTTTAATCTGCCAGCACGAGCTTAATTGAACGCAATTGAACACCTTGAACATGCTGAACGCTTTGAACGGATTGAACGAACTTGAACGATTGAACATTGAACACTGAACAGAAATGGAGATTAGGGGAAGAAAGGCATTGGTTTTAGGAGCTGGGAAATCCGGCATAGCATCGGCTAGATTTCTGGCTGAAAGGGGAGCCACGGTTGCACTTCACGATAAGAAGGAACTAGAAGGCTGGTCGGCGGCCGCAAAAGCACTAAAGGAATCACATAATGTGGGTTTGATTCCCGGTGATATCCCGTCGTGGCTGTTGGACCAGATCGACCTGGTTGTCATCTCTCCTGGCGTTCCGACCAACACGATCCCTGCCCGGTATGTTGATCGAAAAGACGGTGAAGTGATCGGCGAAGTCGAGCTCGCGTATCGATTTTTGAAAGGTAAGGTCATAGGGATAACCGGCTCGAACGGCAAGACAACGACAACAACATTGATCGGCGAAATACTCAAGAATGCAGGACTGAAGACACAGGTTGGCGGCAACATCGGTACGCCGCTTCTTGATCTGGCTGAAACATCGACGGATGATACCTGGACCGTCGTTGAACTTTCCAGCTTCCAACTCGAAACGATCAAAGATTTCCGTGCCAACGTTGCTCTCTGCCTGAATGTAACGCCAAACCACCTTGACCGTTATGAATCGTTCACCGATTATGCCGCGGCCAAGCATCGTATCTTCATGAATCAGACGGCGGATGACGTTGCGATCCTGAATGCGGACGACGAGATCACCGCCGGCTGGGTGAGTGGATTGAAAGCGAAAGTCACACAGTTCAGCGTTAAGAGGAAACTTGATGAAGGCGTGTTTCTCCACGGCACTGAACTGATCCGCCGCACAGCACGAGAAGAAAGCTTGATAACCACGCGTGACGAGATCTTCCTTCGCGGCCTGCACAACGTTGAAAATGTTCTGGCTGCGACGGCTGCGGGTCTTGCGTGCGGCGTGTCGCAGGTCTCGATGCGAAAGACGATTGCACGGTTCCGCGGCGTCGAGCACCGCATTGAGTTTGTGGCTGATATTGACGCGGTCAAGTTTTACAACGATTCAAAGGCCACGTCGGTAGATGCAACGCTTAAGGCCCTGGAAGCCTTTAGTGACGGCAAAGGCAAAACCGTTCTTATACTCGGAGGCCGCGGCAAGAATGCTCCTTATGCTCCGCTGATCCCGTTGATCGAAAAGACGGTTCGCAAACTGATCCTAATTGGCGAGGACGCAAAGAATATCGAGACGCAACTAAAGCCTTACGCGGATATCGAACACGCCGAATCTATGGCGGCCGCGGTCGATGCCGGTTTTCGAGCATCCCGCCCGCGTGACGCCGTTTTACTTGCTCCGGCATGCGCAAGCTTCGACATGTTCGATAACTACGAGGAACGGGGCAGGGCATTTAAGAAAGAGGTGATGGATCTCAAGAATCGCCTGGACAACAAATCCTTCTCGCATAATGGTTAAAAAAGGCCGTACAGATTGGTTCATGTTCGTGATCGCTGCGGGTCTCGCGGTTTTCGGTGCGATCATGGTTTATAGCGCTTCAGCGATGATCTCGCTCAAAGAAACTCAGGAGCAAAGCCAATTCGCCTATTTTTACAAACAGCTTGGATTTACTCTTGCCGGGTTGCTTGCAATGTTCGTTGCCAGCCGGGTCGATTACCATATCTTCGAGAACAAGTACTTCGTTTTCGGCGCGTTGATCTTTACGGTCGTTTTGCTCGCGGTGGTCTTCGGATTTCCTGCGATCAATGGTGCCCGTCGTTGGATCAGATTTGGCGGATTCTCAGTTCAGCCTTCGGAATTGACGAAGGTTGTTTTGCCCATATTTCTCGCGTGGTTCCTGACCAGAAATGAGGATCAGGTTGGCGATCTGAAGGCCACGGTATTGCCATGTGTCGCGGTTTTAGCTCTTCTCGGTGGACTAGTATTTATTGAGCCTGATCTTGGTACCACCATTGTTCTCTGTGCCATATTTTCCGCAGTTTATTTCGCAGGCGGAGCTCGGATCCTGCACATTGCAACGGTCGCGGGAGCAATGGCGGTCGTCGGACTCGGAGCATTGGTCTTTGCTCCATGGCGCGTTCAGCGCATCATGGCGTTCATGGATCCATATAAGTATGCGGATGACGCGGCTTATCAGGTCGTCCAATCTTTGTACGCAATAGGGTCGGGCGGCATTCTTGGCGAAGGTTTTGCCAAGGGCCAGCAGAAGCTGTTTTATCTGCCCTATCCCTATTCCGACTTCATCTTTTCCGTTGTTGGGGAAGAACTTGGTCTGGTAGGAACGCTGGCGGTGGTGCTTGCATTTGGGCTGCTGCTCTGGCGGGGCGCTCGGGCTGCGATTCGCGCCTCGGATAGATTCGGGATGCTTCTGGGGATAGGCATCACGACGGGAATCATCGTTCAGGCCTTGTTCAATATCAGCGTGGTTACATCGATCCTGCCGGCTAAGGGAATTCCTCTTCCGTTCATTTCATATGGCGGTTCATCAGTGATGGTTACGCTGTTCGCAGTGGGCATTTTATTGAACATCTCTCAGCAGGGACAACGCGAAAGCGAGAGGGAAAGGAAACCTGCTCCGGTTTACCGGGCAAAGGCTCGTGCCGCCGCCGCACGATAGGTTGTTTGATGAAGGTAATGATTGCAGCCGGGGGAACCGGCGGACATATATACCCCGGCATTGCGGTTGCCAACGAGATAATGCGGCGAGATCCGTCATCCGAAGTTTTGTTTGTGGGAACGTCCCGAGGGCTCGAAACCCGGATCGTGCCTGAGAATGGCTTCCAACTTTCGCTAATAAATAGCGCGGGATTAAAGAGTGTAGGGTTTGCCGGAAAGGTGAAAGGATTGGCGATCCTGCCGAAGAGTTTTCTTGAAGCCCGGCGGCTGATGCGCGAATTCAACCCCGATGTAGTCGTAGGAGCGGGTGGTTATGTTTCGGGGCCGGTCTTGATGATCGCGAGTTTGATGAAGGTGCCGACTCTTGTAATGGATTCGAATGCATTGCCGGGTTTTACAAACCGGCGGCTCGCAATGTTTGTAAGGAAAGCGGCGTTAAGTTTTGACGAGGCGCTTCCGTTTTTTGGGAGTAAAGGTGTTGTCACGGGGAATCCTGTACGCAAAGAATTCTTTGACCTTCAACCACGAGAGCTGGATGGGAAGCCTTCGATCCTTATCTTTGGCGGCTCGCAGGGGGCTCGGGCGATAAATAACGCGATGATCGATGCGCTCGATCATTTGCAGGATCAGAAAGATCAGATGAGCATCACCCATCAAACCGGTGAATCTGATTTTGAAAAAGTGAAGGAAGCGTATGCGGATCACAATTGGGAAGCAATCGATGTTCGGCCCTACATTTCCGACATAGTCAATTCGTTTGCTGCGGCCGATCTGGTGATTTGCCGCGCCGGGGCAACTACCTGCGCCGAGCTCGCGGCCGCCGGACGCGGCGCAATAATGGTCCCACTTCCGACCGCGGCTGACGATCACCAGCGAAAAAACGCTGAGGCTCTAGAGCGGGCCGGAGCGGCAAGAATGATATTGCAGCGTGATTTGAATGGACAAAAGCTGGCCGGCGAAATAAGAAAACTGATCGCGTCGCCGGAAACAACTGCCGAAATGGGCGCGGCAGCAAGAAAACTTGCAAAGGCGGATGCGGCAGAGACTACCGTAGATCTGATCGAACAACTGTCAGCTGATCGTGTTTAGCTGGCCACTACTAGATGTTTAGGCACGTAAAAAGAATTCATTTTATCGGAATTGGCGGCATCGGCATGAGCGGCATCGCCGAGGTTTTATGCAACCTCGGTTTTGTGGTGACCGGTTCTGACGCAAAAAAATCAAAGAACACGGACCGCCTTGAGAAAATGTTCAACGTTGGTATTGCCGAAGGGCATGCCGCCGAAAACGTCGGAGCGGCGCAGGTAGTCGTGTATTCCTCTGCGGTTAAGGAAGATAATCCCGAGGTCGTTGAAGCAAGGGAAAAGGGGATCCCTGTGATCCCACGAGCAGAAATGCTGGCGGAGTTGATGACTCTAAAGCCCTATGCCGTGGCGATTGCCGGCACTCACGGCAAGACGACTACTACCTCAATGGTCGCTACAATTCTTGGACACGCGGGAGTCGATCCAACCACCGTCGTCGGCGGCGTTGTTGACACGCTTGGATCGAATGCGAGGCTCGGGGCATCGGACTGGTTCGTGACAGAGGCAGATGAGAGTGACCGCTCATTCCTGATGCTGTACCCGACGATCGCGGTGGTTACCAATATCGATAAAGAGCACATGGAATCGTACAAAGGAATGGACGACGTCGTTCAATGCTTTACCGATTTCGTGAACAAGGTGCCCTTCTACGGTGCGGCGATAATATGCCTTGACGATCCGAATGTTCAGCTCATCATCCCCAACATCCGGCGTCGTCGCGTGACCTACGGGATGACTGCACAGGCAGATATCTCGGGACACGATATTCGCTACAACGAGCTCTTCGGATCGGCGTTCACAGTATGGAAGGGAACAGAGGTGCTTGGCGAGATCGAATTGCCGGTACCCGGTAAACACAATGTCTACAATGCGCTGGCGGCGACCGCGGTCGCCCTTGAACTGGAAGTTCCGTTTTTAAAGATCGTCGAAGCGTTCAAGATATTCAAGAACGCGAACCGCCGTTTTCAGTTCAAAGGCGAGGCGAACGGAATTTCCGTTGTCGACGATTATGGACATCATCCGACCGAGATAGTTGCTACTTTGTCCGCGGCTAGGAATAGTTCGGGCGGAAGGCGTACGGTAGTGGTTTTTCAACCTCATCGGTACACACGTACGCAGGAGTTGATGGATGAATTCGCTCTCGCATTTAATAATGCCGACGTTTTGTACGTTCTAGACATTTACGCCGCGAGCGAAAAGCCGATCGAAGGAATTACCGCCGAGATCCTTACGGAAAACATTCGGAGATATGGCCACAAGAATGCCAACTACATCGGCGACATCGAAACGGCAGCCGAGCGTGTATCCAAAGATCTGCAGCCGGGTGACCTCTTGATAACGCTCGGTGCGGGTACGGTCACAAGGCTTTCGGAAGAGATCCTGGAAGTTCTCAGGAATGGGCAGAAATAACTATGGGAACCGGAAAAAAGAAAGCGAAAAGTAAAGACGTGCTCGCAGCCAAAAGGCGCAGGAAACCGGTTGCGGTTCCGCGCGGTACGAAAAAGACCTCAGGCAGGTTTCGAAGCTACTTCCTGCCCGGCGTCTTGAGTCTCGTTATCCTCGCATGCATCGGCTTTCTCGGTGTTCGCGGATACCAGACCGTAACGGCTTCAGAGTTTTTTGACGTAAAGAAGGTCGATGTGCGTGGTATTAGCCACGCGTCAAAAGAGGACATCGAGAAGATCGTCGCTTCGCAGACACAGCATGCCGGCGTTCTGAATGCGGACCTCATTGATATCAAGGCGCGGATCGAAAAACTGACGTTTGTGAGAACGGCGGCGGTTTCTCGTGTTTTGCCGAATGGTATTCGCATTAGCGTTGTCGAGCGGCAGCCTCAGGCGATCGTCAGCCTCTCATCCGGAGATTATCTGATTGACGAGAACGGTGACATCATCACCGCCGCAAAGAAAGGCGAGGACCAGGCTCCGCTTATCATTCGCGGTTGGGACGAAGCCAAAACGGAAAAGGCTCTCAAAGACAATCAGCAGCGAATGAAGGTCTATCAAAAAATGGTGGCCGACTGGAGTAATTTCGAGCTTGTAAAACGCGTCAAGGAAGTCAACCTTTCCGATCTGCAGGAGCCAAAAGCAGTGATCGAGGATTCTGGATCGCCGATCACCGTCGCCCTTGCTAAAGATAACTTCGGCAAGAACCTCAGAGATGCGATCGAGGCTGTTGCGGGGAAGGGACAGAAGATCCGAGCGGTAGACGTATCCGGACTTTATCCGATCATTGACTATTTAGGAAATTAAGAAACATACATGGCCCGTGATATCCAAGCAGTTGGTTTAGATGTCGGCACAAGCAAGGTTCGCTGTGTGATCGGCTCTGCGTCTGAGGACGGCAAAATGGAGATCGTCGGAGTGGGTGAATCTGAATCTCGCGGTCTTCGCCGTGGGATCGTCACCGCGACCGACTCCGTTTCCGATGGGATCAAGAAGGCAGTCAGCGAAGCCGAGCGTGTCAGCGGTCTTGATCTTAACTCCGCGTACCTCAATCTTTCAGGCGAACATTTTCGCGGTGAAAACAAGAGCGGTGTTGTTGCCGTCGCCGGAGCCGGACGAGAGATCTCGGAGGACGACGTTTCTCGTGCGATCGAATCGGCGAGCGCGATGCAGCTGCCTCCAGGCTGGGAGATCGTTAATCGTCTGCCGCAGGAATTTATCGTTGACGGCCAGGACGGAATTACCGAACCGGCGGGAATGAGCGGGGCCCGGCTTGAATCGTTGGTACATGTTGTCATTAGTCCGAGTGCGGGTCGCCAAAACCTCGTTAAGGCCGTAAATCGGGCGGGTCTGGATGTTGAGCGAATGATCCTCGAACCTCTCGCCGCGGCTGAGAGCACGCTAACTGACGACGATAAAGAATATGGCTGTGCGATCGTCAACATGGGCGCCGAGATCACGAGCATGATGATCTTTGGCCGAGGCGCCGTCCAGCACACCGCGGTTTTTCCGTTTGGCAGCATGCACTTTACCAAGGATATTGCCGTCGGCCTTCGAGTCTCAATTCCTGAAGCAAACAAGATCAAACATGATTTCGGCTGCGTTGCGTCGTTCCTGATGGATGCTCAGGAAAAACAGCAGGTGATCGAGATCATGCCCGTCGGACGGTCGGAGCCTCGCGGATTATCGAAGGAAATTCTGTGTGACATTATGCAGCCGCGTGCTATTGAGCTGCTCCAGCATGTCGCACACGAAGTCGCCGCATCGAAAGCTCAGATATCAAGCGGCGTAGTTCTAACAGGTGGCGGTGCACTTGCTCGCGGCATGATCGAGATCGCGGAACAAGTTTTTGATGCACCAAGCCGCCTTGGTTTTCTCGACCCGCATTATTTGGGCGGACTTTCGGACCGTGTCCAGAGTCCCGCCTGGGCGGTCGCATGCGGTCTCGCGCTGACGTCGCTGCGTGACCAGATCCGTGAGTCAAATAACTCGACGAGATCGTCATCGAGAAGAGTTGCTCAATGGTTTGAAAATTTTCGCGGAAAATTTAAATAAATGTAACGCGAAGGCTGGATTTTTACCCCTAATCGTTGTATGCTGTTCTCCCGAGTGCACAATATATTGTTGGATCGTGCAAACCAATCCCGAGCAATACAGCGAGCGAATTTAGGGCGGATTTCCCTGTTTGAAAGCAGTTTTATTTCAACGGAAGGAACATAATGAATACTAACGGCATAAAAATGTTTATCGACGAGCCGCCCATTACCGGAGCGCGTATCAAGGTGATCGGCGTCGGAGGAGGAGGCGGTAACGCTGTCAATCGAATGATCGATGCTGGTATCAAGGGCGTCGAGTTCATTGTCGCGAATACCGACCTCCAGGCGCTAAATGCCTCCAAGGCTCCGATGAAGATCCAGCTCGGTAGTCGCTCGACCCGCGGCCTTGGAGCCGGATCGAACCCTGAAGTTGGTCGGGAAGCTGCGCTGGAGGACACCGAGAAATTGATTGGTGTGCTCGAGGGTTCGGACATGATCTTTGTGACCACCGGACTTGGCGGCGGCACTGGTACTGGAGCAGCACCGGTGGTGGCTTCGCTGGCGATCGAGCTCGGCGCATTGACTGTCGCCGTTGTAACCAAACCATTTCTCGTCGAGGGCAAAAAGCGCATGCAGCAGGCGGAGCGTGGCCTTGCCGAACTTCGCGGCTGCGTGGACACGATCATCACCATTCCGAATTCACGGCTTCGTGAGGTTGAGGAACGGATCACGATCATGGACGCTTTCCGCCGTGCAGACGAAGTGCTGCTTCAGGCCGTTCAGGGAATAACCGATCTCATTACGACTCCCGGCATTATTAATCTCGATTTCGCCGATGTGACGACCGTTATGCGAGGCAAAGGCGTAGCATTGATGGGTGTTGGGTATGGAGAAGGTGAGGACGCGGCGTCGAAAGCGATGCGCGAGGCTCTTGATTATAAGCTGCTTGAAGAAAACTCCATTAAGGGTGCAAAGGCCGCTCTTATTAATGTAACCGGCGGGCCGAACCTTCCGCTCGGGGAGGTTGAGGACGCAATCGGCATGATCGAAGGTGAAGCCGACGACAACGCTGATATCATTTGGGGCAACGTCATCAAACCGGAGATGCGCGATGAGATCATGGTGACCGTTATCGCCACGGGTTTCGACAGCGTTGCGCACGCTTCGCTTCCGCAGCCGAGAATGGACATGCCGATCGCTGTTGGCGCACCGGTGACGTCCTATGGCAGTGATGTTTTGCCGTCCGAGGACCTCAACGTACCTACGTTCATACGCCGGCAGGCTGACTAGTTTCTCAGAACATTATTGATCTTGCGGTTAAGAGTCGGGCTACTGCCCGACTTTTTTGCTGTAGAATGAATGTGGATGAGAGGCCCGTTCGAATCGAATAACATTTCTCCGATCATCGGTATAACGATGGGCGACCCCGCCGGCATTGGCCCCGAGATAACGCTCAAAGCTCTGATTGACAATGACTTCAGCAACGTCCTCATCATCGGCGATAGGTTTACTCTTGAGAAGACCGCGCATGATCTGCAGATCTCACGAGCAGATTTTGAATCAAGGATCTCTCCTTTGATTCTCGATCAGAAAAATGTTCCTCCTGACATAGTCGCCGGGTATGAGTCAGCTGCCGCAGGCTGGGCGTCCGCCGAATACATCGAGAAAGCCGTCGAACTCTGGCTCGAAAAGAAGATCGACACAATCGTCACGGCTCCCATCAGCAAGAACGCTCTCGCGATGGCCGGATACAAATATCCCGGGCATACCGAGTTCCTGGCTGAACTTACGAGCACCCGTGAGTTTGCAATGAGCTTCTTCGCCGAAAGGCTTCGTGTCGTCCTGCTCTCAACACATGTCTCGCTTCTGAAAGCTATCGAGCTTGTAAAAAAAGATTCGCTCGTGGATCTGATCACATTCGCATCGAAAGAACTTTCCCGGCTTCTCAGTCGGCCAGTGAAGCTTGCAGTTGCCGGACTAAACCCGCATGCCTCAGAAAACGGGTTGTTCGGCAATGAGGAAGAGCGAGAGATCGCGCCTGCGATCGCTGAGTGCAAAGATCGCGGCATCGATGTCAGTGGCCCATTCTCGCCCGACACAATTTTTCTTCGGGGTTATCGCGGCGAATTCGATGGAGTTATCGCTTGCTATCACGATCAGGCTACGATCGCGGTCAAATCCCTTTCTTTTGGAGAATCGGTTAACGTGACCCTCGGCCTTCCGCTTATTCGGACATCGGTCGATCACGGCACGGCCTTCGACATTGCGGGAAAGGGAATCGCCGATGCATCGAGCATGGGAGCTGCGATCAAGCTTGCGATAGAACTCGCTA
>Ga0157378_10004779_pt1 | contig 11869 bp, 7 predicted proteins | sample M65metaG_FD_115309 | JGI IMG/M metagenome (GOLD analysis project Ga0157378, IMG submission 115309) | Miscanthus rhizosphere microbial communities from Kellogg Biological Station, Michigan, USA - M6-5 metaG | ecosystem: Host-associated > Plants > Roots > Rhizosphere > Soil | place: USA: Michigan...
CCCGCGCCGGCAAATGCTTATCGCCCGAGGCCGCGGTCGTCTGATGGACCTTCGACCATTTGAAACTAAGCACGGTGATTTGACTATCGTCTGCCCCAGGCATTTGCGGTACAGAGATTGGGAACGTGAGCGCTGCGAGTAAAGGGGTTAAGAGAGCTTTCATCACAAAGCCTCCGGTGAATGTTTATTCGAGCCGGATTGTCGCTCTTTGCGAATAGTTCATCAAGCCTTTATCTGCACTCATCGCTAAAAACACTCATGGCTGACGCATCTGAAGAAATCATCACTGACAGCGCGGCATCGCCCGATTATGGTTTTTGGCGCGCCATCCGCGAAGCGCTGCGCGGGAGTCACCAGGATTACACGAAGGGGCCAATTGGGCGCTCGGTAATCTTGCTGGCGATCCCGATGGTGCTTGAGATGTGCATGGAGAGCATTTTCGCGGTCGTCGACATCAAGTGGGTTTCGTATCTTGGTCCGGATGCGATGGCCACAGTCGGTCTGACTGAGTCGATGCTCACCATTATCTATGCGCTGGCGATCGGGCTGAGCATCGGCGCGACGGCGATGGTGGCCCGGCGCGTTGGCGAGCATGATTCTGACGGGGCCGCGCGCGCCGCGATCCAGTCGGTGTTCTTAGGCTTGCTCGTCGCTATCATTCTGGCCTTAATCGGCGCGCCTTTGGCGCCGAAGCTGCTCGCGGCGATGGGTGCAGCGCCCTCAGTGATCGAGCACGGCGTCTGGTTCACGCGCATTATGCTGGCCTGCAACGTGACGGTCGTAATGCTCTTCATGATCAATGCGATCTTTCGCGGAGCCGGTGATGCCGCTATCGCAATGCGGGTCTTGTGGTTGGCGAATGCGCTGAACATCGTGCTGGGCCCGTGCTTCATCTTCGGGCTGGGGCCGTTTCCGAAACTGGGAATCGCGGGCGCGGCGGTGGCGACGAATATCGGTCGCGGCACCGGGGCGGTCTACGCATTCATTCGACTGGTGCGAAAGAGCGGCCGTTTTGAAATCACGCGACAGCATTTCCGGATCGAGCCGGCGGTGATGGGGCGACTCATAAGGTTGTCGGCGGTGGGAACATTTCAAGTTTTCATCGGCATGGCCAGTTGGATTGGACAAGTGCGGATTATCTCGGCGTTCGGTACCGATGCCCTGGCCGGGTACATCGTCGGTGTGCGCGTAATCTTGTTTGCATTACTGCCGTCCTGGGGCATGTCGAACGCGGCCGCGACCATGGTGGGCCAGGCTCTGGGTGCGAAGAAACCCGAACGCGCAGAACGGGCGGTGTGGCTCGCCGGACTTTACAACATGTGCGTGCTCGGAGCAGTGGGTTTGATCTTCGTCATATTCGCACCTCAGATCATTCGCCTGTTCACCTCCGATGCGGCGGTCATGCCTTATGGAATCGATTGCCTGCGCATTATCGCGTGCGGCTTTCTTTTCTATGCCTATGGCATGGTCCTAACGCAATCATTCAACGGCGCGGGCGACACCTGGACGCCGACGATCATCAATCTGTTCGTGTTTTGGTTGTGGGAACTGCCGCTCGCTTACGTGCTGGCGATTACGTTTCACTTCGGCCCGCGCGGCGTCTTCCTCGCGGTGACCATCGCTTTCTCACGTCTGGCCGTCGTGAGTGCGATCTTTTTCAGGCGCGGAAAATGGAAGACCAAGGTCGTGTGAGTTATGGTGGGCCGTCGCAAGGATGCTTCATCGCCTGCTCGAGCAACGTACTCAGGCGCTTCAAGTCCGCAGGTAATTGGTCGGCCGTGTTGTCATACCATTCCACGGTGGCGATGTCTTTCTTCTCTGGGCCGCTGCGGTATTCCAGTCTGTAGTGGAACGCGTCGGGAGCAGCGACGTTCAAGCCGGGCTTGCTCCAACCTTTCGGGTCGAGTCGCGCGACTGCCTCGCTAATAGGTTGCAACTGGCGAGCGTAGAGAGTTCCAGTCACGCCGCCCGTGCTCCGCGGTCCGGTGGCTTCGACGAACCTACACTTGCCTTCGCTATCAATTGCGATATTTCCTCTTCCGACGCCGACAAAGCCGCCTGACGTTTTCAGCTCCAGCGACCACGGACCCTTCTGAACCGCAGGACGAGTGGTTGAGCACGGCCCAGACAGCAGCAGCAAGAACGTCAAGATTGAAATTGTGAATGCAGGCATCGACGGAACTATACTCGCAACCTCGGCGCATTGCCCACAGCCAAATGTGAATTGGCGAACGGCTCCGATCTCGTTAGAATCAGGATTTTCAAATAGCCAGTTGTCAGAAGCCCGACCGTCGGGCAACTCGCGGTACAGATTTCTTTCCAAGTACTAATATCGTTAGCTGCCCTCTCTGGCGGTCGGCCTTCTGAAACGTTTGATGATCGGCTCCGGAACAAAAATCGGCCGTTACGAAATCCGCTCAAAGATTGGTGAGGGCGGGATGGGAGAGGTTTATCGCGCCTACGATCCATCCATGCATCGGGAAGTCGCGATCAAGGTTTTGCCGGCGGCCTTTTCCGCTGACAAAGAGCGGCTGGCGCGCTTCGAACAAGAGGCGCAGGCGGCCGGCGCTCTGAATCATCCGAACATTCTCGTTATTCACCACATCGATACGCATGACGGTGCACCTTACATCGTTTCGGAGCTGCTGGAAGGTGAAACGCTGCGCGAGCGCATGGGCGGCGTAGCGCTGTCGCAGCGGAAAGCGATTGATTATGCATTACAGATTGCGCATGGATTGTCGGCGGCCCACCAGAAAGCCATCATCCACCGCGACCTGAAGCCGGAAAACCTGTTCGTTACCAAAGACGGACGTGTGAAGATTCTGGATTTTGGTTTAGCCAAGTTAAGCGGCGCCGGCGACGGCACCAAACCGCAAACCGAGATTCCGACGCGCCGCGTAAATACCGACCCGGGCGTCGTCATGGGAACCATAGGCTACATGTCGCCCGAGCAGTTGCGCGGCAAGCCGGCCGATCATCGCTCAGATATTTTTTCTTTCGGCGCCATACTTTATGAAATGCTTTCGGGCCGGCGCGCGTTTCGCGGCGAATCAACTGCCGACACGATGAGCGCAATCCTGCGCGAAGATCCGCCCGACCTTTCCGGGACCAATCGCAACATCAATCCGGCGCTGGAACGCGTAGTCAATCATTGCCTCGAAAAGAGTCCGGAAGAGCGCTTCAACTCTGCCGGCGATTTAGCCTTTGCCATCGAAGCACTTTCAGGCTCGGCCGGAACATCCGACGCGGCCGAAACGATTTTATCTGCCCTGCCCGCCGCCAAACGAAAACCGCACAATTGGCTCGCATGGGCCATTGCCGGCATCTTTTTGATTTCAACTTCAGTGCTGGCGGTTTTGTATTTCCGGCGCAGCGCGGCGCCTGAACTTCCTGTGCGATTCGTAATCGCGATGCCGGAAGACACCACGGAAGTGTCGAATCCTATTATTTGTCCCGATGGCCGCATGATTGCCTTTATCGGCATGCACGATGGCAAGCGTTATCTCTATACGCGGCAGCTCGGTTCGGTGGAGACTCAGCGACTGGCGGGCACTGAAGATGCCTACTCTCCTTTCTGGTCACCCGACAATCGTTACCTGGCCTTTTTCAGCAACAACAAGTTGAAGAAGATCGAGGCCAGCGGAGGGCCGCCGCAAACCTTGTGCGACGCACCGTCAGGGGCCGGCGGCACCTGGAATCGCGAAGGCATCATTCTCATCAGTCTCGACACCAGGGGAATTCATCGAGTGTCGGCTGCGGGCGGAGCGCCCACTCCCGTGCTCGGCCTGGATCCATCCCGTAAAGAGGTGGCACTCGCCTGGCCAGTCTTTCTGCCGGACGGACGTCATTTCATTTATCAGAGTTGGACGGGAGCATCGGATGCGAGCGCGATAATGGCAACCGCAATCGATGGGGGTGAACGCAAGCTTCTGATCAAAGCTGATTCGAGCGCGTTATATGTGGCGCCAGGTTATCTGCTGTTCGCTCGTGACTCGACTCTGATGGCCCAGCCCTTCGATGCCGCGCAACTAAAGGTTACCGGCGATCCTTTTCCGGCAGTCGAAGGCGTGACTTACGTTAGCGCCAACAGCTATTCCAGCGTCTCTGTTTCTGAAAACGGTGCGATGGTCTATTTAGGGGGACGCACTGCGTCCCGGCAACTTACCTGGTTTGATCGGACCGGAAAGAATGTGGCGACGACGGGCTCGCCCGGAGAATATAACGACATTGTGCTTTCACCTGACGCCAAGCGACTGGCGCTGCAGCAAATAAATGTGGGAGGCGCGACCGATATCTGGTTGATGGATTTGACGCGGGGAACCTCATCACGATTCACGTTTAGTTCGAACTATGACGACAATCCGGTTTGGTCTCCGGATGGCAGCCAGATAGTGTTCGCTTCCAACGCTGAAAGCTCTTTCGGTCTCAGTAAGAAGGTCTCAAGCGGCACGGGAAGTGAAGAGGTAATAGTTAAGTCGACGGGTCCACAAGAGGCATACGACTGGTCTCGCGACGGCCGCTTCCTGCTCTTCACAGATTTTGGCGAGAAGACGGACGCTGATTTGTGGGTCTTGCCGATGTCTGGTGACGGCAAAGCCTATCCGCTGCTGCAAACTGAATTCATTGAGCATTATGGGCAGTTCTCGCCTGACGGTCGTTGGTTCGCGTACACGTCCAACGAGTCCGGGAAATTCGAAATCTATGTTCGGAGTTTTTCTCAGTCCGGCGGTCAGTGGCTGATTTCAACTGGCGGCGGTTCGCAACCTCGCTGGCGCAGCGACGGCAAGGAACTTTTTTACATCGCCCCGGACAAGACCCTGATGGCGGTGGGAATTAACGCCGGTTCGACCTTTGAAATGACCACACCGACGGCCCTCTTCAAGACGCAAGTCAGCAGTTACAACGCGCCCAATCGGTATGTCGTAAGTCCAGACGGTCAGCGATTTCTGATTAATTGTCCGGCCGGAGAGGTTAACCGCACTCCAATCACGGTCGCCCTCAACTGGGTAAACGGCTTGAAGAAATAAAGAGTAACGCAAACTGTTAGTTTGCGATGAATAGAGACGATTATCCGTTTGCGCAAACTAACAGTTTGCGTTACGCAGCCGCGGGACTGAACAGGCCGCGCAGCTTTCGATAAACCTGCCGAAAGAATTTCAGTACTCGCGGAAGAAGCCAGATTGAGATGGCCAGGCCTATTCCGATTACGAAAAAGATCATTACCGGTAGAAACACGGCGACTAGGATCGAGACGATGGCCAGAACGTCTTCCGCCAGGCTGACGACGATGTTTGAGACGGGCTCGGGACTGGTATTAATTAGCGCGCGGGTCGCCGCCTTGGTTCCGTGTGAACTTAAAGCCAGGCTGCCACCGGCCAGCAACGCAATTACCTGAACACTGCGATCGAAGTCTCCGAATGCTGTCGCGGCCAGCACCGCGCCGGCGGGAATGCGAATAAACGTGTGAATCACGTCCCAGACGCTGTCAACGACCGGAATTTTGTCGGCAATGAACTCGACGACAAATAGGAACAGCGCGACTCCGATTACCCACCCGTTCGTTACCACGTCGAGTTCGCCCGGCAGCTTTAGATGAGCAAAACGTCCGAGCAATCCGAGCGTCGCGACCGCGGCGTAGAGATTGATTCCCGAAACCCACGACGCGCCGAGGCTGACTGCCAATGTCGAAATGAAGTCCATCGCAAACAAATACGGTGGCGACTCGTTTGAAGTTCAACCGGCAAAGTGATTGAGGTTTGTCCGATGCTGGCATAGAATCCGCTACCAACATGAAGCCCGACCGTGAGGGAGGGCCCTGTCAGAACCGGGAGCGGTAGCGACCGGGTCAACGAGAATTTCCTCTGGCTATGGCAGGCGCATTTGACCCGGTCGCTACCGCTCCCGGTTCTGACACGCTCCCTGAGGGTGGGGCTTCTGACACATCTTGCTCATGATCGAACCCGGCACAAAGCTCGGCCGCTACGAAATCCGCTCAAAACTTGGGTCAGGCGGAATGGGCGAGGTTTATCTGGCGCATGACGACGCGCTGGATCGCAGCGTCGCGCTGAAGATTCTGCCTGCCGATTTGGCGGCCAAGAAAGATCGCATGGAGCGCTTCGTCCGCGAAGCAAAAGCCGCGGCCGCACTCAATCATCCAAATATTGCGCACATCTACGAAATCGGCGAGAGCGACGGCCTCAACTTCATCGCGATGGAGTTTGTCGACGGCGACACTCTTCGTCAATTGATTCACGGAAGACCAACCGACCTGAAAAAGCTGCTGCGCTATTTGCAACACACGGCCGAGGCCTTGGCCAAGGCGCACGCGACCGGCATTGTGCATCGGGATCTGAAACCCGACAACATCATGGTCACGCGCGAAGGGCACGCGAAGATTCTTGATTTCGGTCTGGCGAAATTGATCGAGCCGCAACTGGCCGATCCGTCGAAGGCAGGCAATGAAGAGCAGATTACGGCGATCATGCAGCAGCACTCGACGCCGGGTGTGGTCATGGGAACGATCGGGTACATGTCGCCGGAACAGGCGCGCGGGGACGTGCGTGAGATCGATCATCGCTCAGACATCTTCTCCTTCGGTTGCATCCTTTTCGAAGCCGCGACAAAACAGAAACCGTTCATGGGCGACTCGATGGTCAAGTCGTTGCACAAGATCATCTACGAACCCGCGCCGTTGCTGACCGATGTCAATCCCGCGGCGCCTGCCGATTTGCAGCGCATTGTCCGTCGTTGTCTGGCGAAAGATCCTGACGAGCGATATCAGACGATCAAGGACGTCGCGATTGAACTGAAGGAGTTGCGCCGCGAAATTGAAAGCAGTGGCGGTTTAGCTCAAAGCGTTTCCGCTTCGGGGAGTGGAGCTGCGACTCCTGTGATTACGCAGCCGGTTACGCAAACGGAATCATCTTCATTAGAAAATGCAACCGCGATGCTGCCGAGCGCGCAGTCCACCGACAGCCTGCGAGCGACGCAGACGGCATTGAGCGCTGGTTCGATCGCCGGCCATAGCATTCGAAACCGCACCATCATGTTTGCGGCCACTGCGTTGATTGGCGTACTCGGTTTGTCCGCAGCGATTTTTATGTTGTGGCGAGGGAACCGCACGCCGCCCTTTACCAGGATTAAGGCCACGCGCATCACTTCCAACGGTAAAGCCTCGAACGCGGCCATCTCACCCGATGGACGATATATCGTCCACGTCGTCAGCGATGCGGGTTTGCAAAGCCTCGAATTGCGGCAAGTGGCGACAAATACCAATCTCCAGATCCTGGCGCCGGCCGAAGTTCATTACGCCAGTCTCACTTTTTCGCAGGATGGCAACTACCTCTACTACGTCATGTTCGATAAAAAGCTGGGGGGAGGCGGACTCTATCGCAAGCCGGTGCTGGGCGGCGAAGCCGTGAAAATCGTCGGAAACATAGTCAGCCGACCTTCGCTGTCTCCCGATGGCAAGACCCTCGCGTTTCTGCGCGGTAACTCTGCTGAACTGGAAAGCGCGGTAATGGTCATAAACATCGATGGCTCCGGCGAACGGAAAATTGCTTCGTGCCGTTTGCCGGATCTTTATCGCGAATTGGCCTGGTCGCCAAAGGGTGATGTGATTGCTGTAACAGTCACCACCCTTAAAGGCACACCTCATGGCAGCGTCGTCACAATTCCGGTTAGCGGCGGAGAGGCGAAAACCCTCAGCTCGCGGACCTGGGTTGGGGTGGATCAGTTAGCCTGGACCGGGGACGGTGCGGGGTTGATCGTATCGGCCGTCGAACAATCGTTTGGTCCACGGCAACTCTTTTACGTTGCTTATCCGAATGGCGACGTGCGTCCGGTGACCAGCGATCTCAATGATTATACGGTCGTCTCGGTCACGGCTGATGCCAGTTCCCTCGTCACCGTCGAACGTGAGGTGGTCACGACTGTCTGGACCGCGCCAGTTAACCCCAGCGCCCTATCAGCGCCCGCGGCAAGTGGTCAGGCCATCGATCGCAGCCGGGCGCGGCAGATCACTCAAGGTGGGCGCAAGCTTGATGGCTATAACGGCGTCGCGTGGACAACCGACGGACGCATCACCTACACCTCCACCGCCAGTGGGAATAACGACATTTGGGTCATGGAGGCGGACGGCGCGGGACAGAAGCAATTGACGCCGGCGACTGAGGGAAACATTCATCACAGCCAGCTTTATCAAACCGTCTCGCTCGACGGCCGCTACATTTTGTTCACCTCCGATCGAGGATCGGGCATGCCGCACATTTGGCGCATGGACGTCAACGGCGGCAACTTAAAGCAATTGACGAACGGCGCGGGCGAAGCTTATCAGCAAGTAACGGCCGATGGGCGATCGGTTGTCTACTTCGAAATTACCAGCAAATCATTGTCAAAGGTCTCGATTGACGGCGGCGAACCGGCCCGGATCATCGACAATGTTGATGGCCGTCCATTTATTTCTCCCGATGGCAAGCTAATCGCGTTTCTGCGCATAAGTACTAACACAAAGATCGCAATCGTATCGATCGAAGACGGAGCCATCGTGAAGAGCTTTGATGCGCCGCCGAATGCAGACTCGCGCCAGATGATCTGGACTCCGGACGGTCGCGCGCTGGTTTATATCGACGTGCGCGGCGGCGTCTCAAATCTTTGGATGCTGCCCGTGGATGGCGGCGCACCGACACAGCTAACGGACTTCAGGGCCGATCGTATTTACGCGTTCGATTTCTCGCGGGACGGCAAGTGGGTTGCCATCTCACGCGGCAACTCCACTAACGACGTCGTACTCTTCAGCAACGTGAAGTAAAGCCCCTGCATTCGTTTCATCTCTCGCCCGACGGAGGCATGTCGTTGGGAAGACTCGCAGTGTGACGCGAGACAATTTTCCAGTCGCCTTTTCGTTTCAACCAAACGTTCGTAATGCAGAGCGATCGTTTGAGTTCCTGACCCTCTACGGTGGCCCAGGCGGTCATTCGATAACTCGAGACGGCAGTGTCACCGTAAGCGCGCACTTTCAGATCGTCTTTATCGTAGCGGCTGATTACGGCCTGCGCGGCGGCCCGGCGCACTTCATCCATCACTGCCGGTTTGTCGACACAGATGCCGATCGGCGCGGTCACCATGATGTCGTCGGCGTAAATCCGATCGAGCGATTCGACATCCAGGCGCGATTCGGTTTCAGTCAGCTGGGCTTCCAGCCGGGTAATCTCTGTTTCGAGTTCGTTCATGATTTGCTCCTTGAAGTTTGCAAGTGCACGGCTCTCGTGAATCGCGAGCCCCTTCAAAATGTTGCCCCTTACACTTCTCTTCCAATAGAATCTGCGCTCGCTTAACAGCGAACCTGCAGCAACAAGATAGAGATCAAGGGGCCTGAAAGTCCTTCGCAAGTTCGGAAAAGTTTCGGAAACAATCTGAGCAACAGAGGCGACCTGGTGTTCTGGCAGACGAAAGAGGTTTATGAATTTGGGCCGTTTCGCGTCGATGTGGGCGAACGGCAATTGCTGCGCGAAGGCCGCGTGGTGACGCTGACGCCTAAGGTCTTCGACATCCTGTTGGTGCTGGTGCAAAACCGCGGGCATCTGCTTACCAAAGATCAGGTAATGAAACTCGTCTGGCCTGAGACCGAGGTCGAAGAGGGAAACTTGGCGCGTAATGTTTCGACTTTAAGACGCGCGCTCGGCGAGAAACCGCGTGAACCTCAATACATTGAGACTATTCCCTGGCGTGGTTACCGCTTTGTCGCCGACGTCAGAAAAGTGCCGGCGGATTTGCATCGTCCCGCGATCGATTCGATTGCCGTGCTGCCCTTTGTAAGTGTCGATGCCCAAACCGGAAACGAATATCTGGCGGACGGCATAACCGAGACGCTGATTACCAAGCTGGCGCGGTTAACCAGGCTGCGAGTTATCTCACGCAATTCAGCTTTTCGCTACAAAGGCCGCGAGGTGAACGCGCAGACGGTGGGTCGCGAGCTGAAGGTGCAGGCAGTAGTGTTCGGCCGCATCTCGCAGTCTGATGATCTGCTTTCGATCTGCGTAGAGCTGGTTGATACCAGTGACGACCGTCAACTCTGGGGCGGCCAATATATTCGTCAACAGCCGGAATTGTTCTCGGCAGAAGAGACGATTGCCCGCGAAATTGCGGGGAAACTTTGCTCGGAATTCACCGGCGACGAGCAGCGGTTACTTTCCCAGCGGCAGACGGAAGATAAGGATGCCTACCTGCTCTTCATGAAAGGTCGTTATCACTTCCACAAATTGACGCCGGACGGTGTCATGAAGGGCGCGGAATATTTTCAGCAGGCAATCAAAAAGGACCCGGCTTATGCGCTGGCCTACGCGTCACTGGGTGATTGTCATACTTATCTGAACAAACGCGAGGAAGCCAAACAGGCAGTGCTCAAAGCCCTGGAGCTGGACGAGAACCTGGGCCAGGCGCACGCCTCTCTGGGATTCTTTCGTTTTCTGTACGAATGGGATTTCGCCGGCGCGGAAAATGAATTCAAGCAGGCGATAACTCTAAGCCCCAACTACGCCGAAGCCCATCATTGGTATGCGATCTATCTCGCCAATCTAGGTCGTCATGAAGAAGCTTTCGAGCAAGCAGAGTTGGCAGTCGAGCGCGATCCTCTCTCGCTGCTGATGCACATGACCGCGGCGTTGAATTTCTATACCGGTCGCGAGTATGACCGCGCGGTCGAACAGCTGCACACAGTTATCGACATGGAAGCAAACTTTCCCGCGGCGCGCAGTGTGCTGGGGTGTGTCTACGTGCAGAGGCAAATGTTTGACGAAGCACTCGCGGAATTTGATGAAGCGATGAAGTTGGTTGCCGGCTCTCCTTTGGCCGAAGCTTCAGTGAAAGTACTTATGGCGCAGACTTATGCGCGCTCGGGAAGAAAGAGCGAAGCCAGAGAGGTCCTGAGTGCCGTAGCCGGCCAGCCCGTATCGGCCTACTCCGTCGCCGGCGTTTATGGGGCCTTGGGGGAAACGGACGCGGCCTTCGCGGCGCTCGACGAAGCTTTTGAACAACGGGATATGCAATTGGTCAGCTTGAAAGTCGATCCCACGCTGGACAATCTGCGTTCCGATTCGCGTTTCCCGGCGCTGGCCCAACAGGTGGGACTGCCACAGTAGGAAAGCAGCCTAAGACTATTCATGACGGGGTAGCCGCCCCAAAGCGAGTCACCACGTAACTGAATCTATGCGCATGCGAATCATCCTGGTGCTGACGTTCTTTGCGTTGATGCTCGCATGTACCATTACGACCGCCTACCTTTTGCTCACCACCTCTTACACGTCGAGTGTGGCGGGCTTCTTTTACAAAGGCGAGAACGGACACGTGACAGTGTCCGCGGTTCAGCCGGGTCAGCTCGCAGGCTTACGCGCTGGTGATGAGATCGTCGAATTCAACGGACGGCGCGTTACTGCTGCAAGTCCGCTTCGCAAATTCTTTGTGCTGGCGAAAGCTGATACGCCATACGACATGGTCGTCAAGCGCGGTGACGAAACCCAACGGCTCGCGCTGCGCACTGTCCCTGCCACGATGGCGATGCGACTGGGCGTCTATGCCTCCGTGCTGCTGATTCCACTCGTGTTTCAAATCGGCGGGCTGGTTATCTTCCTGCTTAGGCCGCGCGACAAACAGCCTTTATTGGCGGCTATGACCTTCGGCATGGTGGGATACAGCACGACCGTCATGACGCTTCCCATCACGCCAATGTGGGTGAGGTTGCTTTTTGTGCTGACGGTACCGATCACCTCGTTTATGCCAGCCCTCTGTTTGCACTTTGCGCTGGTGTTTCCCGAACGTTCGCAACTCTTGAAGCGATTCCCGAGATTAATTTATTGGATCTACGCTCCCGTAA
>Ga0157378_10004781_pt1 | contig 11867 bp, 14 predicted proteins | sample M65metaG_FD_115309 | JGI IMG/M metagenome (GOLD analysis project Ga0157378, IMG submission 115309) | Miscanthus rhizosphere microbial communities from Kellogg Biological Station, Michigan, USA - M6-5 metaG | ecosystem: Host-associated > Plants > Roots > Rhizosphere > Soil | place: USA: Michigan...
CCAACACCAGCAACCCCGGCATCCTCGACGTCACCCCGACCCCGGGCACGGCGGTCACCATCGAGTACGGCGTCGGCCTGCTCGAAGACGCCCTGGCGCAGTACTCGTACCCGGGCGTCCTGCACGCCCGGCCGCTGCTGACGCCGTTCCTGGTGGAGCGGCAGATGATGCCGCTGCCGCAGCAGGGCAAGTCGATCACCGGCCGTCAGTACACGGCAATGGGCAACGTTTGGTCGTTCGGCCGTGGCTACGCCAACGCTCACCCGATCACGGGTGCGGCGGCGGCGGCCGGTACCGCGTTCATTGCGGCGACCGGCGCGGTGACGGTCTGGCGTGACCCTGAGGTCTACGTGAACCCGCCGGAGAAGACCTTCGACCGGTCCGGGAACGCGTGGCAGACGACCGCCTTCCAGGCGTACGCGACGACCGTCGATTGTGTGGCGTTCTTCGTGCTGGTCGAGTTGGACAGCATGACGCGGGGTACTGGTCCGGCTGCAACCGCCACGACCGTGTACTGAGGAGTAGAGCCATGGAAATCGTCATCGTCAACACGCACGAGCCGGATCACGAGGTCGCGCAGCGTCTCCTGGAGCTGGCCGACGAGAAGGGCTACGACGCCCCGGTGGTGGAGGCGCAGCGCGGCGAGCACGACGCCAACCTGTCCTTCCGGGTGCCGGACGACGTGGCCGAGGAGTTCGAGAAGGACCGCGCCAACCGCTGGCCTTCCAAGATCGAAAACGTCACCGAGAAGGACGCTCAGCAGCCTGCCGGTCTGGACGAGGATGCCGTCGCGGCGGACAACGTCCGGGCGGCGCAGGAAGCGGCCACCACGGCGGCGACCACCGACGACCAGGACGCCAGCCAGACCCGCAAGCGGCCGGGCAAGGCGACGGAAAAGCCCAAGGAGTAACAGATGGTCGCCCAGTGCCAGGCCCCGATTCAGGGCACCACCATGCGGGTCCAGGCCGTCGACTCGTGCGGCACCCCAAAGGTGGGGTCCTGCGTGTCGGCAGTCTCGTCCGGCTTCGTCTCCGTGGAGATGCAGGACCAGGTCGAGTCGGGTCAGGAGATCGTCGTACTGAACGCTGCTGGCGTGATGTGCGTGAACGAGAAGTCTCCGAAGCAGCTCAAGTGGATCGAAGTCACGATCACCTTCTGCAACGTCGACCCGGAACTGTTCAACCTGGTCACGGGCTCCACGCTGGTTCTCAACGACGCCGTCTCCCCGGCGGCCGTCGGCTTCCAGACGCGCACCAGCAACTACGCGGCGGGCGCGTTCGGCCTGGAGGTTTGGACGAACATGTCCGGTGCCTCTTGCGTCACCGTCGGCACGTTCTCGCTGGTCCCGTACGGCTACTTCCTGCTGCCGAACATCGTCGAGGGCACCGTCGGTGACCTCAAGATCGAGAACCGCAACGTGTCGTTCACCGTGCAGGGCCGCACCAAGCAGGGCACCAACTGGGGCACCGGCCCCAAGAACGTGCTCGCCAACATGACCACCGGAGTCACCGAGAAGCTGCTCGTCGCTCTCCCGAGCGACACGCACCGGCACCTCCAGTGGACGTACATGGCTCCGCCGACGCCTTCGTGCGGCTGCGCGAGCTGAGTCCCTTCCGGTCAGGGGGTAAGACCGGCAAGGAGGGCGGGAGGCCGGAAAGGGGACCGGCCTCCCGCCCCACTTATGATCGGAAACGACGGGAGGAGGGGCCATGACCAGCGCAACGCCGGACGGCTGGACCGTCAGCAACTTCGCGGGCTGCTCCGACACCTGGACAACCCTGAGCGCCGACCAGCAGGCCCTCGCCCTGCGTCTGGCTACCTTCACGGTGTACGCACTTACGGGCCGCCAGTTCGGGACCGTCACGCTCACGCTCAGGCCCTGCAACGCCCCCTCGCTGCCGCCGCTCTACCAGACCTACCCGGTGAACCTGATCAACCCGTGGGGCACCGACGAAGGTAGCTCGTACTACCCCGTCTATATCCAGAACGGTGTCTGGCACAACGCTGGCTGCCGGGGCATCAACTGCTGCGGCGCGACCTGCGAGGTGGAGCTGCCGCGCACCGTCTCGATCACCTCCGTCAGCGTGGACGGCGCAACCGTCGACCCGTCCGCCTACCGGGTGGATGACGCGCACTGGCTGGTACGGACCGACGGCGCATGCTGGCCGCAGTGCCAGGACTTCGACAAGAACAGCGGCACGAACGTCTTCCTCATCACTGGCGTCTTCGGGCGGACCGTCCCGCAGGAAGCCCTCGACGCCGCGTCCCAGCTCGCCTGCGAAATCGGCAAGGCCATCAAGGGTCAGCCTTGTCGCCTGCCGCAGCGCATGCAGTCACTGTCCCGCCAGGGTGTATCCGTCCAGTTCCCGAGCGTGAACAGCTACCTCGACCGTGGTCTCACCGGCCTCAACGAGGTCGATCAGCTCGTCGTGCAGTTCAACCCCGGGCGGCTTGCGCAGCGCCCGATCGTCGTCTCGCCCGACATCTCCCCCGTACGCGTAACGACCTGGCCGTGAGGTAGCAGATGGCAGACAACCTGACCGACGTCGCTGAGGCCCGCGTCCTCAACTGGCTTACCGGAAACACCACCACTGCGCTGACCGGGCCTCTGTCGGTTCGGCTGATGACCGCGAACGGCTCCGACTCGGCTGCCGGTACCGAGGTCGTCAACGCGGGTGGCTCCACGTACGCCGCACAGACGGTGGCGTTCCCGGCCGCGTCCGGCACCACGCAGACGGCGAACAGCGCCGACCTGGTATTCGCCAACATGCCTGCCTGCACAGTCGTGGGCGTGGAGATCTGGGATTCGGCCGGTACCCCGTTCCGCTGGTGGTGGGGGGCGGCTGTCGCGTCCAAGGCCGTCAATCTGGGTGACACCCTCCGGATCCTCGCTGGGGCTCTCGTCCTGAACATGCAGTGAGGCAGGCATGGGGAACCCGAACCCGGTAGCTTCCGACTTTCAGACCTCCCCGGGCAACGACACCTCGACGCTGACTTCTTCGGCGGCGACCGTCGGCACGGCCAACGGTGACGTCATCGTCGTGCACCTGTCCACGTGGTCCACGACGGACCCGATGAACGCGCCGACCGGCGGCGGCCAGACGTTCACCCCCGCACAGATCTCCGCGCCTGGCGGGTTCAACGGCTGGGCCGCCACGTACGTGTGCACCGTATCCGGGTCCCCCGGCTCGTTCTCGATCTCCGCGACGATGCCGACCGCCACCCGGCACATGATGACTGTGCAGCGGTTCAACAGCGCCGTCGTCGCCGGTACTCCCGCCGTTCTGTCAGCCCCAGTTGCAGGAACGTCCGGCAGCCCCGGCTCGGTGGCGCTGAACATCACCACCACCGCCCCCAACTCTGTCGTCTGCTGGAACCTTGTAGACCTGGCCAGCAGCGACCCCGCCGGAGTCACCTACAGCCCTGTAGGGTCCACGCAGATCGGGCTGTATGACGCACACGCCGGTTCGAACAGCGTCCAGTACGCGGTCCGGTCACCGGTGATCGCCTCCGCCGGACTGACCCACCCTGGCCTGACCGTTGTCGCTGGCGGGCTCACGTGGGTCGCGTCGGGCGTCGAAATCCTGGCGGCCACCGCCGCGATCGTCGACATGTCCGTCAACTTCACGGCGACGGGCTCTTTGACGGCCGGGCTGACCCGTGAGGTTCCGCTCGCCGCCAGCCTCACCGGCGCTGGCTCAATGACGGCGGCGCTGACCAGGCAGGTTAATCTCGCGGTCAGCCTCGCCGCCTCCGGAGTGCTGACGGCAGGCCTGACCAACGAGACGCACCTGGCTGCCAGCCTCACCGCCACCGGCAGTATGAGTGCGACGCTGAACGTGCCTACGCTCGGTCCGACCGATCCGATCGCCACGCCGGTCGCCAACGCGTTGCTCGCCTGCCTCACCGCGCAGATGAGCGAACTGCCGTCGCCGCCGTCGAAGATCGAAATCCGGGCCGGGGCCGAGGGCGGCCCGCTGATCGGGCCGAACGTGGACGAATGTTGCGCCGGGCTCGCCTGGGTGCGGGTTGCGTCCGTCTACCCGTCGTGGGACTCGTTCCCGTCGCCGGACAACACCTGGCTTCCGTGCGGGCCGCTCGCCTACGCGGTCGTGCTGGAGATGGGCTCCGCGTTCTGCATGACTTGGTCCGACTCCGACCAGGCGATCGACAACATGGACCCGCCGTCGACCGCCGACTGGCTCAACGCGCACACCACCCTCATGCAGCATCAGACGCTGATGCGCCGGGCTGCGGCCTGCTGCTGGCCGCACACCGTGCGGCGAGCGGTCGGCGAGTGGAATCCGCTGTCGGTTGAGGGCGGCTGCCTCGGGGGTACCCTCCGGGTGACCGTGTCGGTGATGGCCCCGTGCGGGGACTGCTGAAGGAGAACGTGATGCCCGGAACGAGCCGGAAGACGAAGCCGCGTACGTACGAGGTGCTGATCAGCTTCAGCGCCCTGAACGCCGGGGAGCGTTTCGAGCAGGATCCCAACGATCTCGGCTGGGCTCTCCAGCACGTCGAGTCCGGCTACCTTCGGGATGTGACGGACGAACCCACGGTCGAGGAGGCTCAGCATGGGAGTGAAGAGCGTCAGGGTTGAGCTGTTCAAGCCGGTAATCGACAGCGTCCTGCACGACCTCGCGGGCAAGGACGTCATGCGGGTCACGCTGCGGACGCTGAATCGGGCCAAGGTGCTGACCCCCGTCGACACCGGCAACCTGCGTTCCTCCCATCAGTTCCGGATCAAGTCCTCGTCCGCCAAAGTGCTGGGCGAGGTCTTCACGAACGTCAAGTACGCTCTGCCTGTGCACGAGGGCCGAAAGGCCACCGTGATACGCCCGAAGAACAAGCAGGCCCTGGCGTTCGTCTGGCACGGCCAGCCGATGGTTCGCAAGTGGGTCCACCAGCCTGCCCGGCGCGGTAAGCCATGGCTGAGGGACGCGCTCCGCGAGGTCGCCGCGCAGGAGGGCTACAAGATGCAGAGCGCCGCCGCGATGGACGAGAGCGCCCTGTAGGAGGAGGAGAAGTTGAAGAAGCTCAAGGTGACTTGGCTTTCTGGCGCGTGGGGCGTCGAGAGCATGGAGACCGCCTCAGTGGATCTTCCGGAGAACGCGAACCCGGAGGTTCTTGACGGCGACGTGATCGCGTTCAAGGCGTACGTCAGCGCTGACGACGGAGAGAAGTGCAAGCGGACCTTCCTGGTCGTCCCGGCCGCCCGTCTGATCTCGGCTGTGTTCGTGGACGAGGGCGAGTCTCCGAACGGCCCGCCGGTGGATTCCGACGACCTGACCCTGTGGAACGTGGCTCTCGACCTTCGGCAGGGCCATCGCGAGCCGTTGACGGCCGAGCAGGTGGCGGGCGCGCTGATCGCCTGGGGCAACAAGAAGGGGTTGGCCTGATGGCTGAGCTGACGGTGATGGTCCAGCTCGGGAACCGCGAGGTGGAGATGCGGGCTCCGACCGACGGTGCGCTGGTGGTGCTGGCGCGGGCGTTCCGGAACCTTCCCAAGATCGAAAACGCTGAGCAGATGGACGCTGGCCAGCGCGATCAGGTCGTCCGGAACCTCGGCACCCTCGGCAAGATCGTGGACGGCATGGTCGTGCAGGCCGACGACAAGCTGTGGCTGGAGGACGCCATGGTGGACGGTGACGTCTCCGCCGAGGACGTCTTCGACTGCATCCGGGTCGCCGGGGAGAAGCTGAACGGGGCCAAGGCTCCCGCAAAGAAGGCCGCCGCGCCGGTCCGCCGGGCTCGCCCCGGGCGCGCCCGGTGACCGGGCTGAAGACCAAGCGGCTGATCTGGACTGTCGTCTTCCTCGGGATCACCCTGGCTGCGATCCTCATGGAGGTCGTCGCTGGGGTGTGGCACCCGGCCGGGACGATCCCGTGGACCGAGTACATCGCCCAGTACGTGCCGTGGCCCGTCCAGCTCATCGCCTACGTGACCCTCGCCGTGTGGCTGCCGTTCCACTTCTGGCGACACGACCATCTGAAGAAGGCCGCGTACGGAGAGGGGTTCGTCGCCGGTCGGGCGCACCAGCGGGCCGCGCACCTGGCGGCAGTTCGGGAGCTGCGCCAGGCAAGCATGCCGCCCTCTGACGCACTGCTGCTGCCGCACGAGAACATCTAGCCGGTGGCCGCCGACGCCCTCGCCGCGCTCAAGATCTGGGCGTTGGAGGTGGAGCTGGCCGGGGAGACCTTCGCGGTTCCTGCCCGGCCCGCCGCCGACTGGTTCCTGGCCATCCTCGACGAAGAGGCCGTGCTGCCGCTGATCCCGGGGATGATGGAGGCGGACGCCGATGACCGGATCGGCGAGCTGCTGCTGGATGAGGTCATCGACACCGACCTGCTGGTCACCCGGTCGCGGGAGTTGCTGACGGCGGCGGCCGGGCGGTCCTGGTGGGAGGCGGACCGACTGATCCGGTCGTCAGCCGCGTCGTGGCACATCATCGGCGGGGAGCTGACCCGGCTCGGGGTCGACCTGGAAAAGGTGAGCCTGGCCGCTGCCTTGAACGCCATCTACGTGATTTGCGTGCGGACGATGGACGACAAGGAGCGCAACAAGTTCGACATCGACCTGCGTCTGCCCCCGATCGGGGTGGAGGGAGTCACGACGGAGGAGATGTACGACCAGAAGGCGGCCGAGGCGGCGTTTGCGGCCCTGATGGGTCAGGCCACGCCCCCTGAACCCGTAAGATCCTGATCCATGGCAGGGAGTCTGGGGCGCGCGTTTGTCGAGGTCTTCGCGGATCTCAAGAACTTCACGCCCGGCCTGCGCCAGAAGATCAAGGCAGCCCTGGACGAGCAGACCAAGGGCCTCAAGTTCGACGAGCTGGACAAGTCTGCTGAGAAGGCGGGCGAGCACGCCGCCGACGAGCTGGGCCAGGGTGTCGACCGCAAGATCGAAAATAACATGGAGAAGTCCGGTCGCAAGGGCGGGTTCTCCCTCGGCAAAGGGCTCGGTGCGGGCCTGTCGTTCGCCACCGCCGCGTTCATGCCGACCCTTATTGCCCTCGCTGTGGAGCTGGTCGCCGCCCTCGCTCCGGCCGTCACTGCCCTCGCCGCCACCATCCCGGCCGCTATCGGCACGATGGTCGGAGCCCTGGCCGCGCTCAAGCTGGCCACCAACGGCGTCGGTGCGGCGCTGAAGACTGCCTTCGACCCGGCCAAGGCCAAGCAGTTCGACGCGGCCATGAAGAAGCTCGCGCCGTCGGCGCGCGACTTCGTCAACGAGATCCGCAAATTGCATCCCGCGTTCCACCAGCTTCAGCAGGATGTGCAGCAGGTCTTCTTCAATCAGCTCGAAGGGTCACTGACGTACACGGCGCGGAGCCTGCTGCCGGTGCTGCACCGGGGGTTGGTCGGCCTGTCGGTGGACCTGGGAAAGATCGGTTCCAACCTGATCACGGCGTTCGGGTCGGCCCGGTCTCGCAACGAGATCGCCGCTATCTTCACCAACGCCGACGCTGCGCTCAAGCCGTTCATTCCGGCGCTCGGCCACCTTGCGGGCGCGTTCCTGACGATTGCCGCCGCAGCCGGGCCGCTGGTGACGTCGCTGTCGGGCGGCTTCGCGCATCTGCTGTCGACCTTCTCGGCCTTCATCAACGAGGCCGCCGCCTCGGGTGCGCTGTCGAAGTTCTTCTCGGACGCGCTGGTCATCATTCAGCAGCTCGGGGGGCTTCTCGGCAACGTTTTCGATCTTGTCACCACGATCATCACCACCCTTCAAGCCCAGGGCGGCCAGGCCCTCGGCTTCCTGTCCACCCTGATCGGCGACCTCGCCGCGTTCTTCGCCACCGCCCAAGGCAAGCAGGCCCTCGCCGCGATCTTCCAGCTCCTCAACACCGCCCTGGCCGCGCTCCAGGCGATCATCGTGCCGCTGCTGCCCGCCATCGCCAGCCTCGTCACCGCGTTCTCCACCGACCTGTCCGGCGCGCTTGCCAAGCTCACCCCCCACCTTCAGGCCGTCGCCGAATGGCTCGGCAAGCACCCCGACCTGCTCAAGGCCGCCGCAGCCGCATGGCTCATCTACCGGAGCGCCCTGGTCGCTGTCGCTGTGTACGAGGCGATCGTTGACGCCCTCAACCCGGTCGGCTGGATCATCCTGGCCATCGCCGCCATCGCCGCCGGTGCCTACCTGATCTACAAGAACTGGGGTGTAGTCACCCACGCCTTGTCGGTTGCCTGGGACGCGATCAAGGGCTTCTTCCAGGGAATTTGGAACTGGATCACTGGCATTGGCTCGGCGATCGGAAACTGGTTCACCGTCACGCTGCCCAACTGGTTCGCCGCGCTGCCCGGCCGGATATGGGCCGCGATCTCCGCCATTCCCGGCTTGCTGTACCGGGCGTTCCTCGACGCGCTCCACCTTGCCGGTGAGGCAGTCGGCATCGGTATCGGCCTGATCATCGCCGCGTTCATCAAGATTCCGCAGTTGATCTGGGATGCCCTGATCGGCCTCGCCCGGCTGCTGGTCAGCCTCTGGCACATCGTGCAGGCCGCCTGGGATGCGGCCGTGCGCGCGGGCGTCAACGCCGTCATCTACGTCTTCACCGTGCTCCCCGGGAAGATCGCCTCGTTCGTGCAGCGACTGCCCGGCATCATCGGTGGCGCATTCCGCGACGCCTGGAACTGGGCCAAGCGGGAAGTCTCCGACGGAGCCAACGCGATCGTCAACTTCGTGCAGAAGCTCCCCGGCCGGATATCCGGGTTCATGCGCAACGTCGGACACGACATCCTCGGCGGCCTGCGCTCCGGCATCAACGCCGTCATCGGCGGGTTCAACGCAGGCATCGACAAGGTTGCCGGGATCGTGCACATCGGCTTGCCGCACATCCCGATGCTGGCCACCGGCGGCCTGATCAACGCCCCTACTCTCGCCGTTGTCGGCGAGGCCGGACCCGAGGCCGTCATTCCCATGTCCGACCCGGCGCGGGCGGCGGCGGTCGCCAAGCAGACCGGCCTGCTCGACATTCTCGGGAGCAAGATGAGCAACGCCGGGACCACGTTGGTCCGGGTCTACCTGGGCACCCGGGAGATCACCGATATTCTCGGCACTGTCGTCGACAAGAAGCTCAGCGACCAGGCCAACGAGCTGGCTTACGGGACGAGGTGAGCAGTGCCCACCCTGACGGCCACCGCCGACAACGCCAAGTCGCAGGTGCGACTCGACCTGGACTTCTCCGACATCGACGCCCCGTACGCCCTGGTGCAGCGCGTCGAACCGATCACCGCAGCGACCACGACCGTACGTGGCCACGGAGCGTCGGTGACCGTGCTGGGCATCGCCTACGCCCCGATGTACGCGGGTTACAAGGCGGTGCTCTACGACACCGAGATGCCGCTGGACTCCAGCTTCTACTACACGGCGACCGCGCCGAGCGGGACGCTCAACGTCAACACAACGTTCGACGGCGGCTTCACCGACCCGTGGTACGCGGCCAGTACCGGCATTACCATCCGGATCACGACCGACACGTCCGGAAAGAACTACCTCAGTTTCTTCACCGGCGGCGGCGTGGCCAACCCGACAATCCGGGGCGAGGACATTCCCGCCACCCCCGGCGCGACGTTCGCCATCCAGGTAAGCGCCTTCATCTCTTCCGCCAACGGCGTGAACATCGGCCTCGACTACCTGGACGCCACCGGCGCGGTCATCGGAGGAGTCACCACCGGATTCGGCGCGCCGCTGACTCTCACCACCCTCGCCACTTCGGCTGTCGCCCCCGCTAACACGGTCGCGGTCAGGCCGTTCTTCCAGATGCAGGGCACGCCCGGTTCGGGAGTCACGTTCAGCTTCGCGTCGGTCGTCGTGTTCACCGCCGCCGGGTCGGCTACTTCCGGCGGGATCCGGGTCGCGTCGCTGGGTGCCTGCCAGTTCAAGGACCCTCTCGTCCCCGGCAACAATGTGCGCGTCGACTTCGCCTGGGATCCGAACCCGCTGTGCACGCCCACCGAGGGCGTGTTCTGGCAGTCGCTGGATACCGAGCAGTACGCGGCCAACGCCGCCGTCTTCAACATCAACAACCAAGCTCTGGCGCAGGTCGTCTCCAAGGAGCGGGCGTCGCCCACTTCTACCCTGACCCTCGTCTCACGGACCTTCGCCGACCGGGACCGGCTGATTGCCCTGCTCCAGCCCGGCTCGCCGCTGCTGTTCCAGGCCCCCGACCAGTACGGCCTGCCCGACCGGTACCTGTCCGTCGGGGCCGATTCGATCTCGCGAGTACTGCCCGACCATGCCATCCCGATCCGGGTGTTCTCGATGCCGCACACCGTGTGCGCCGCGCCGGGCGGCCCGATGCAGGGCACCGTCGGGGCGCGCTGGCAGGACACCTGTAACCGGTACGCGACCTGGGCGGCCGTGAACAGTGCCGGGCTGACCTGGATCCAGGTTCTCGACGGGCTGGCGGGCTGATGGTATGGGATGGCGGGCTCGACGCCCGATACCGCGACGCGCTGCTCCGGCCGCACACCGTCTACAACCGGGTGGACGTGCTATCGCGTTCCGGGGAAGTACTGTTTTCCGGCCTGCCGTTCATCGACGGCAGCGTGCGTGCGACCCTCACGAGCCGCGTGGCGCGCGTTCTGAGCCTGTCGGTAGACCGGTCCTGGTTTCCGTTGCTCAGTAACGGTCAGGTCGATCCTGGCGGCCTGCTGAGCCCGTTCGGCAATCGACTCGCCGCGTACCGGGGCGTCATGTACGGCGACGGCTCGATCGTGCAGTTCCCCGTCTTCTACGGCCGCATCGAGGCCGTGCAGATGGCACGCAGCGGCCAGGTGTCCGTCGGAGCCAACGACCTGGCCGCCGACGTCGTGGACGCCATCTTCGAGACTCCGCAGTCATCGGTTCCGACCAACACGATCACCACCGAGTTCCGGCGGCTGGTCCTCGGCGCGCTACCCGATGCCGAGTTCGGCACCTCCGACCTGACCGGCGTGAAAATCGCCCCTATCGCGTGGCAATCCGACCGGGCGCAGGCCCTCGACGACATGTCCGCCACTGTGGCTATGTTGTGGTATCCGCTCGCCGACGGCAGCTTTGTGCAGCGCCTCACCCCGTGGACAAATCCGGGCCAGACCGCACAGATCGTCCTTACCGACGGCACCGGCCGCGCCCCGGGTGCGCTCGGCTCGGTCGCCGACTGGACGATCACCGTGTCCCGTACCGGCGTCTACAACTCGGTGGTCTTCGCGTCCGAACGCCAGGACGGCACCACGCCCGTGCACGCCATCATCCGGGACCTCGACCCGTCCTCGCCGACGTACTACCTGGGCAGTTTCGGCCGCAAGCCGCTGCTCATCCAGAACCAGGCGGCGCTGACGCAGTCCCAGTGCGTACAGGCCGCCACAAGCACGCTGAAGGCCGCAACCGCCATTACCCAGACCTGGGATCCGGTCTCGATCGTCCCGGACGCCTCGATCGAGCTTGGCGACCTCGTGCAGCTCGAAGCCGAAGGCGCTTCGAGCACGCAGGTTATCGCCGGGTTCACCCTGCCTCTGCGAGAAACCGGAGACATGTCCGTGAGCCTGCGCGCCTACTCCCCGGTGACGACCTCATGACCACAAAGCTGGCGCAGCAGACGCAGAAGGTGGCGGGGATCCCCAACGGCATGCGCACCGCCACCGTCGTCTCCGTCGACAGCAGCACGATCACCATTTCAGTTGCGGGCGGCGAGTTCACCGCAGGCGTCGGCGTGATCACCTCGTACGCGCCGATCGCCGGAGACACAGTCGCCGTGTTCCGCCAGGATTCCTCCTGGCTGATCCTCGGTCCGACGGCAGCCGTGAATGGCTGGAACCTGATGTCCAGCCTCGGCTACCAGAACGGGTGGACCGACCGGGCCGGAAGCCCCGGACAATGGCGGC
>Ga0157378_10004782_pt1 | contig 11866 bp, 8 predicted proteins | sample M65metaG_FD_115309 | JGI IMG/M metagenome (GOLD analysis project Ga0157378, IMG submission 115309) | Miscanthus rhizosphere microbial communities from Kellogg Biological Station, Michigan, USA - M6-5 metaG | ecosystem: Host-associated > Plants > Roots > Rhizosphere > Soil | place: USA: Michigan...
ATCTGCGTAATCTCGTAATCTGCGGATCATCGTTGAAAAATACAAATGCCGGTTGAAGCTTCTCCAGTTATCGATACTAAACCCATCAGGGGCGGACGCAGAATGTTTCGCGCGCTCTCGAATCGCAACTACCGCCTATTCTGGGCCGGCGCTTTTCTTTCTAATGTCGGTACATGGATGCAGGCAGTGGCCCAGGGTTGGCTCGTGCTTCAGTTAACGAACTCTGCCTTTTGGTTGGGTCTTGATGGCTTCATGGCGACAGCACCGGGGTTTCTGTTGACTCTAGTGGGTGGAGTGTTTGCCGACCTTATCGACCGCCGCCGACTGTTGATCTACACCCAGGTTGTTGCCGGTCTCGCCGCGTTGGTCCTTGCCACTCTGGTTTTCACCAACGTGGTGAATCGGTGGATGGTTCTTGGCTTTTCATTTGTCACTGGGTGTTGCATGGCTCTCGCGAGTCCGTCTTACCTGGCGATGACTTACGATCTTGTTGGTCGTGAGGATCTCGCCAACGCGATTGCTATGAACTCTACACAGTTTCAACTTTCCAGAGTTATTGGTCCGGCATTGGCTGGAGTTGGATTCAAGTTGTTTGGCCTGGCGGGATGTTTCTACGCGAACGGATTGTCGTTCATCGCCGTTGTGGTATCGCTTGTCAAGGTGCGTCCGCTGCAGCAGCGCGAGCCGGCAGCGCATGCGGTAAACGATCGGCGCGCCTTTTTGCGAGATCTGTTCGAAGGCTTTCGTTACGTGCGCAATCGCCCGCGGGTCTCGTCGTTACTCTTATTGTCTGCGGTTAACAGCATGTTTGGTGCGCCATACTTCACGATGGTTCCTATCTATGCACGCGATATTTTTCAGTTGGGTGAGACTGGACTTGCCTTAATGATGGGAACTGCCGGCGCGGGTGCTTTTTTTGGTGCTTTGCTGATCGCTTACCTGGGGGATTTCAAGCGCAAGGGCTGGTTTGTGCTCGGTGGCGCGATGATATTTGGCATGTGCGTCACAAACTTTGCGTTGAGTTCAAGGTTGGGCTTGTCGCTAGTGTTTCTTTTCGGGTTAGGTTTTGCGCTGGTGTGTTCAGTATCGATCACAAATACTCTATTGCAGAAGCTCGTCACCGATGAGATGCGAGGCCGCGTGATGAGCATGTTCATCTTGTCTTTTATGGGAACAATGCCGATTGGAAACATCCTGGCGGGTTCAGCTTCCCACCGGTTTGGGACGCCGCATACGCTGGCAGTCGGTGGATTGGTCGTAACCTTGGTGGCCTTAACAGTCGCGATTTTCAATAAGCGACTGCGGTACCTTTACTGAGGCGAATGCTGGGATCGCAGGCGTCCTCGCCTGCTAATCACGTTTTAATGACATTGAGTGGTTAGGGAGGCAGGCGAGGACGCCTGCGGTCCCAGCCCGTTGCCTGCTACTTACGGTTAGTGCTGTGAGTGGTTACGGAGCAGGCGAGGACGCCTGCGGTCCCAGCCCGTCGCCTGCTACTTACGGTTAGTGCTGTGAGTGGTTACGGAGGCAGGCGAGGACGCCTGCGGTTCCAGCCCGTCGCCTGCTACTTATGGTTAGTGCTCTGAGTGGTTAGGGGCAGGCGAGGACGCCTGCGGTCCCAGTCCCGTCGCCTGGCTACTCACTGTTTAGCCTTACTGGCTGCAAGAAATATCTCACTTCCCCGTTCTACCTTCATCAAGGGGTTAACTTTGCTCTTTGTCGGAGATTCCTATGACCAAGCTCACGTTAATTGCTCGCCTTTTCCTACTGATTCTGGCATGCAGCGTGTTTTATGGAGTGGCACAAGCGCAGGGAATCATTGTTCCCGGTCCGTGCGAACGGTGTCCAAGACCGCCACGTCCCTTTCCATTACCGCGTTCACTTCCCATCTCCTCAATCAAAATCGACACCAAAATTCAGTCGCAAGTGGCCACGACCCACGTGGAGCAAGTTTTCCGCAATGACAATGACTTCATGATGGAGGGAACCTATCTGTTTCCAATACCCGAGTCGGCGTCGATCGCGGAGTTTGCAATTTGGGACGGAGATCGTCGTTTGGTTGGCGAAGTCAGATCTAAGGAAGAAGCTCGCCGTATTTACGACGAGATCGTACGACGTCAGCGGGATCCAGGACTTCTAGAATACGCGGGCAAAGACCTGTTCCAGGCAAGCATCTTTCCGATCCTTCCACACGCTGACAAGAAACTCGAGATTACCTACACGCAGGTTGTGCATGCCGAATCAGGCACAGTCGCGTACCGCTATCCACTCGGCACCGGGCGACAGATCACCCAGGTTGGCTCCGTCGCTGGAAGAGTTGAAGTCGAAAGCAAAGATCCGCTGCGCAATGTTTATTCACCAACTCACGTCATTGACGTCAAACGAAATACCGATCGCAAGTCAGTCGTGTCGTTCGAAACTGAACGAGGAAAGGAACTGCAGGACTTTCAACTTTTCTACACAATTTCTAAAGACGACTTTGGCCTGACGTTGTTGACACACCGAGAACCAGGTAGGGATGGCTACTTTCTGCTCATGATTTCTCCAAAGGATGATTGGAGTGAACAGGAGTATTCAGCGAAGGATGTGGTTTTTGTCGTCGATACCTCGGGGTCCATGGCCGAAGAAGGGAAGATGGAAAAGGCACGCTCGGCGTTGTTGTACGGCATTAGAATCCTACGACCGCAGGATCGTTTCAATGTAATCTCGTTTGCCGGTGAAGAACATTTGATGGAGCCCGGTTTGATTGCAGCGGACGAACAGGGCAGACAACGGGGTGAAACGTTTGTAAAAGCGTTGCGACCCGTTGGTGGAACAAACATCAATCAATCGCTGTTAGCATCGTTGCGTCAGTTTTCCGAAAGCGATCGGCCAAAGATCCTCGTTTTCATGACCGATGGTTTACCTACTGTCGATGAGACAAACATCTCAAAGATCATCGACAACGTTCACAAGGCAACCAGGTCAGGCATAAGACTCTTCTCCTTTGGTGTTGGCTATGACGTGAACACAGCGTTGCTCGACAAGATCGCGTCTGACAATGGAGGTATGTCGGATTACGTCGAGCCGAAGGAAGACCTGGAAGTGAAGGTCTCCAACTTCTTTTCGAAAGTTAACTATCCGGTACTTACTGATCTGAATTTGGATCTGGGTGGCGTGAAAACCGATCTGATGTATCCGCGTGGAATCCCGGATGTCTTTCGTGGCTCTCAGGTCACATTGATCGGCCGCTACAGTAATCCCAACGATTTGGCATCGATCCGTCTAAAGTTGAGTGGGAAGTCAGCAGGAAACATGCGAAGTTATGAGTATCAGAACCTGCGTTTTCCTTTGCGTGAAGAGGCTAACGATTATCTGCCACGATTGTGGGCGACGCGACGCGTAGGTTGGTTGATGGAACAGGTTCGAACAAACGGCGAACAGCGGGAATTGCGCGATGAAATCGTGGACCTTGGAACGCGGTATGGAATCGTAACGCCATACACGTCCTACCTTGCGTTAGAGGGACGAGAAACAACGCAGCTCGTGCCGCAGCCACGTGCTGTAAACGGAAGGGCGGCGGGCATGGGCGTTGGAGGCGTTATGAATGCGCCAAAAGGAGCACTTGATTCCCCAGCGGCCGAGAGTGTTGTCGTAGTTGGTGAGGAAGCCGTCAAACAAAGCAAGCTCGAGCGTCGACAGAAAGAAGCGGATCGGATCGAAGAGTACGAGGCAAAAGACACGCGGGCGGTTAAGCGTGTTTCGTCTAAGACGTTCTACATGCGCGATGGCGTCTGGAGTGATGCTGACTTCAAGGCAGATGCCGGGTTGCCGGAGACAACTGTGACCTTTGGCAGTGAGGCATATTTCGAATTATTGAATCAGAAACCTAAACTGGCAGAGTACTTCGCACTTGGAGAACGTATCGTGGTTGTGTTCGAAGGACGAGTCTATCGAGTCAACGCAGCCACACGCTAAGGCTGCTGAGAGAGCGGCCAGTCGAGCGCGGTAGCACAGGGTGCGAAACACCTTTGTGCAATCGCGCTCGATTCCATTTTCACCAAAGACTTGTACAGAAAGCCGAAACTGGATTAAATAATCCTAACCCCTAGATCAGAAGCCTCCAGTCCTGTTTGTCGGAGTCTGGGTCAAACAATCTTATGAAGATAATCTTTCCTGCAGTTCGCGTCGCGAAGTTCCTCGCGGTATCTACAATTCTTCTAACGTCACTGAGCGCTAACGGCGCCAGGCCGGTCTCGCAATCCGGATGGATTGCAATGAAGGTTGGTCTTAAGGGTAAGGATCTCAATACAGTTTATTTCCTCGACAGTAAACGTGGATGGATAGGGGGAGATAACGGTTATCTGAGTCGAACAGAGGACGGAGGACAAAGCTGGATGCCCCAGGCCGTAGGGACGAAAGAAGGAATCAACGATATCTATTTTCGAGATAAAGAAGCAGGCTTTCTCTTAGCCGGCAATACTATTTTCGTCACGCGAGACGATGGCGCTCGTTGGGAGGTATCTCGTAGTTTTCTTTCGTCAGAGTTTGAGGGGGCCCAGGTTGAACTCTATAGCGTGAGGTTTTCGAGTAAGAAGAAAGGCTGGGTGGTGGGTTCCGTCAGCCGAGGCGATCTCGTCATCGACAGTGTTCTTGTTTACACGGATGATGCCGGAGTCACCTGGCGACGACAACGAACTCCTAGCAATACTGAGCTTATTCATGTTGACTTTGTAAATGATAAACGTGGATGGATTGTCGGTGCGGGCGGAACGATCTTGAATACCGTTGATGCCGGCGAGACATGGACTAAGCAAACCTCCGGCACGACTGCGACGATATACCACATTGATTTTCGCGATGATAAGAAAGGATGGGCAGTTGGTGAACGCGGAACCATTCTGCGCACGATTGATGGAGGAGAAACGTGGAGTGCAGTGATAATCGGCCAGAAGGTAACCATTCTAAGCGTGCAGTTCCTGAACGATGATGAAGGTTGGGCGATTGGTCGAAGTGGAATGATCCTGCGTAGTGAAGATCAAGGTAGAACCTGGATACAACAAGATTCCACAACGAAGCAAAACCTTTATGCGTTAAATTTCAACAAGAAGATCGGATGGGCAGTAGGCGGCGATGGAATTGTGCTTCGCTTTGAGAGGTAAAGAACTAACAGACAACGTACTGTGCATGAAAGAACATCTCAACAATCGAGGTTACTAGGATTGTCGCAAACATAGCGACGACCATAACACTCGGTTCCTCCTGTGATTTACGCCCGGTATGTCGGCCATACCGGGCGTTTTGTTTGGAAGAGATGATTTATCATTTGGCATTTGCCATTTCTCATTTGAAAAACGGCTCATGAACTCGTCGATTTAAATGTGAAACGGAAAATGCCAAATGCCAAATGATAAATGAAGCTCTTACCCTGCCCTGCTCCCATTAAACGGCAGCGCTGAGTTTTGCATTGTCAGCGTTCCTTCGGTTGTTTCACCTTCGAAGCGTGCCACGATTTCGACAGCGACGGAATGTCCGTCCATTTCCAGCGAGGTTTTCTTTTGAAACCCGTTGTTCTGAAACTCGATTTCTCCAAGATCCGCATCGCCCATCTCCGATGTTATTGCTGCTTTCAAAGCTGTTCCTTCGTTGATGATCGATAGGGTGGCTGGGATTGATTGCCCCAAAGGAGTTTCAACCTCAATTGTCCATTCTCCGACAATGTCTTCGGCGCTGACGGTTGTGGCTCCGACCTCTTTTCGTTTTCCCGCTGTGGTGTATGTCTCAATCTCCGGACAATACGGTTTGATTTGTTCAACGACAGCAGAACCATCACCGACGACGATTAACGCTGCCTGGTCTGGTCGAATGTAAGTGTTCGCCACTCTTTGAATGTCTTGTACAGTAACTTCCTGGACTTTATCCCGATACGTTTCCAGGTAGTTGTTCGGCAAGTTCAACATTTTGATCTGCACGAATTGATCGATGAGTCCCTCTTGAGTCTCCAGGCGAATAGGAAAGACTCCCGTCAAATATGACTTCGCGTCGTTAATTTCCTTATCGGAAACAGGCTCGTTTCTGATCCGCTCGAGTTCGTAAAAGAATTCTTTGAGCGAATCGCCCGTTACCTGTGTTCTAACCTCTGCTGTAGACCTGAATGTCCCTGCAGTTCTCCGCGCGTCGAGATTTGAGTAAGCGCCGTACGTATAACCTTTTTCTTCACGCAGGTTCATGAACAATCGCGACGATGCGGTTGCTCCAAACACTGTATGCATTAGCAGCAAGGGAAAGTAATCAGGGCTGGTTCGCGTAATTGCGCTGTTAGCAATCACAATATTCGATTGTGCTGAGCCGGCTCGATCGACGAGGTATGCCGTGCGTTGGGTTCTGACTGGAGGAGCCGGAAAATCTGTTATCAGTTCAGCACCCTTGCTCCAGGTCGCGAACAAAGACTCGAGTTGGTTAACGACATCGTTGTAACTAACGTCTCCCACAACCACGAAGACTGCGTTGTTGGGAACAAACTTAGCGCGGTGGAAATTGACAAAGTCATCTCGGGTCGACCGATCGATCGACTCCAGCGTGGGTCCGACGATGGCGTAAGGATGATCACCGAACATCACGCGCGAAACCATTTCAGCTGCCAGGAAGGATGGCTGGGCCCGCTGTTGTCGCAAGCTCTCTTTGGTATTTTGTTTTGCCAGTTCAACTTCATTCTCGGGAAACGATGGCTCTAGAACTACTTCTGCGAGTAACTCGAGAATGTGATCGCTGAATTGTTTCAGACTTGAAGCAGCGACGATCGTGTAATCAGAGTTCGCGCCGGCTGACAGACTGGCGCCGTAGCGGGCCACCCGATCGGCAATTTCTTTGCTGGTCCGGGAGTTCGTACCTTCCGGTAATAACCCGGCAAGCAGATCAGTTAAGCCTGGTAGTTTTGGCGGATCGTAGGAACTGCCAACCCGCAGTGCCAAGCGATAACTGATCAGTGGTAATCGGGGGTCTTCGACAACGACAACTGTTAACCCGTTAGACAAAACGGTCTCGCGGGCAGTTGGAACGATGATTGGATGTGGCAACAGCGGTGCTGGGGCCTGGCTGCGAAAGGTTTCGGTTTGACTCATGTTTTATAAATGCAAAGGTCCTGAACCCGGCTCTGTTTTGGGGGTTGGATCGGCAGGGTCGCTTGGTGGTCCTGTTGGAGTTGGTTTGACCTGCGTTAGATCTGGTTGCGTTTTTGCCGGCTCTACAGGTGGCTGCTCGGGAATCTGTGGGGCCGGTGCGGCTGGTTGTTGCGTGTCACCTGGAGGTTGAGGTGATGCCGTTAACGTTGTATCACTGGATTCTTGTGCATCACTCGCAGGAACAATGTCGAGAACGACTCGGTTCTCAACGTTAACAAACTTGGCAACCGCATTCTTGATGTCATCGGCAGTCACGTCGAGGTAATGACCTAGCTCAGCGTCGAATAGTTTCGGATCCGAATCGTACAACATGAACTCTGCGAGACGTTGCGCCCGGTACATAGTTGACTGCCGACCACGAACAGCATCGTTGGAGAGTGAATTTCGCAATTTCTCCATTTCATCCTCAGAAGGTCCCGTGGTGGCGATTGCTCTGATCTCGGAAAAGATCTCTTCGCGGATGTTGGCCACTTCTTCGCCGGGCTTCGGCAGCGCAAATATGTATAACGCCGAAGGGCCACGGCGCTCGTCGATACCTCCCTCGATCGAGACTACGGATTCGTCACCCTTAACCAGTTTTTGGTAAAGACGAGAACTATCTCCGTCAAAGAGCAGTGTCCCAGCCAGGGACAAGGCATAGAACTCCGGCGTGCGACGCTGAGGTATTTTCCAACCGAGTACGAAGGCAGGTGCAGGCGCGAGTTTATCGTGATAAGTCTCTTGAACGCGGGCGACTGAGTCAGTCTCTGTAACATCAACGGACGGAGGTACTGGTTGAGTTGGAATATTGCCAAAATACTGCTCGATCAACTCGCGCGCTTGCTGTCTATCAAAGTCACCAACGACCGATAACACTGCGTTATTTGGCGCGTAGTAAACTCGAAAGAACTCCCGCACGTCATCAATGGTAGCGGCATCCAGGTCTTCCATCGAACCGATAGTTGAATGGGCGTTGGCTGGATTGGTGAAGATCAGCTCATTCATCAATAAGAACGCATTTACGTATGGTTGATTGTCGTAACGAAGGCGCTTTTCTTCCTGTACTGCGTTGCGTTGGTTATCAAGATTTTCCTGGGTCACTTTCAGCGATCGCATTCGATCGCTTTCCAACCAGAGTGCCAACGGCAAGTAGTTTGAGGGTAAAGTCTCGAAGTAATTGGTTCGCTCAGTAGAGGTTGTGCCGTTCATTGTTCCGCCGGCATTAAAGATGTACTGAAAATGCGCCGCTTTGGGTACATTCTCGGACCCCTGAAACATCATATGCTCAAAAAGGTGAGCGAAGCCCGTGCGACCTTCCTTCTCATTACGTGATCCGACGTCGTAATAGACAGCGACTGACACGACAGGCATCGCTTGATCCTGGCTAAGGACTACGCGCAGCCCATTGTTGAGTATGAATTGGTCGATTGGTGTGGGAGGTATTTGGAATGAGTCTGTCACAGTTAAGATTCTCTCGGTCAAATAAAAGTCGTGCTTTACCTTCCGAGAGGAACGTGGAAGATAAAGCACAGCTGAAGAAGGGGCAGAATTGGTCCTTCGTACCTTGATTAGAGCTTAGTCAAAACCATCGGGACAGTACGAAGTTCAAAGTACAAAATTCAGTTAGCGGGTTTCTCCGCAATAAGGCCGCGCAACTCGGCGCGTAGCCGCTCAATCTCTGCAAGCTTTGTTCGTACTCGATCAAACAAAGGCGCTTGGGTCTTAATACCTTCATCGATTAAAAAGCCGGCGGCTTCCGCCCTGCTGCGGAAAACTCCAGCCTGGACCAGTTGCTCCAATTTATCTTGCGCTTGCGGCGAAATCTTCACAGCCACTACATAATCATCTTTCGCTGAGATAGCTTTTTCGATCGTGCGACTGATGTCACGTCCAATTGCGCTAAGCGATTCGGGAATTCGCGAAGCAATATCGCGAACTGATGATGCAGTGCGACTGTGTTCTTCTCCGGATCCTGAGTCATCATCACGTAGCATAAGATCATCCACAGGTTCGGGTGTCGAGGGTTCTTCCTTGTGATACGGGCTGCTCATTTGGTAACGACTCCTTTGACCAACTAACGAAAATACAATCAGTACGTCTAACGTGTAATGGCTGGGGTAAGTTCATTCTACGGAGGCGTGGAAAGAACCGTCAAGCAAAGGTAACTGAAAAAAATCCCAGAAATATTACTGATTTTAACCAGTAATCGACGATTGAAAACTCAACGACCCTGAGACAATGGTCGGTCGTTTCAAATCAACCGTCGGATATCGAAAATTACCCAGGGCAACGAACCTTGCCCGCCCCTTTTTGCATCCGTTATATTGCAATCAACTCGCGAAAGCGTGAGTGCAAGATTAATTACCGTCAAAGAGGTTTCTAAGTGAAAAGAATTGCGGCCTGTTTCTCAATACTCTTAGTCATTATCACGTTGGTTGTACCAAGTTTTGTGTTTTCTCAACAAAGGGCACCATCATCGATCCCTGCCGACCGGAAAACCAACAAAGCTGCTGCGCGCACCGCCGTAACGAATCTCGAGCGAGATTTTGATGAAGCACTCAAAGTGATTCAGGAACAATACGTCGGTGGTCGACAGCTCGATTACAACAGTGTCTTCAAGTCGTCAATCATCGGGATGTTGCGCTCATTGGATCCGCATTCTAATTATTACGACCGCGACGAGTTTGACGAACTGAAGACCGATCAACGCTCGGAATACCACGGCATCGGCGCCTCTATTCAAACCTATTTTTATGGCGACGATGGCGACACTTACATCACGTCAACGTTTGCCAGTTCGCCTGCAGAACGAGCAGGGCTGCGATTCGGTGATCGCATCGTGGAGGTTGACGGAGTCGCGATGCGAGGAAAACAGTCAATCGAGGTGCGCGACAAAATTCGTGGGCCCAGAGGATCGACTGTAAAGTTGACACTCGAGAGAGCGGCTGACAAACGGATCGAGAACGTGGACATTGTTCGCGACGCGGTGCCACAGCCATCGATACCCGATGCTTACATGTTGAAACCCGGCGTTGGTTACATCGACATGACTCGAGGTTTCAATTTTACCACCACCGACGAGCTCATTGATGCGCTGGACCGACTCCATTCGAAAGGCATGACTTCTCTTGTCCTTGACCTACGCAATAATCCCGGCGGGTTTTTGGATCAAGCGATACATGTAGCCGAAGTGTTTCTGAGAAACGGCCAACTGATATTGACCCAGAAAGGTCGCAATGGTTTTCGCGACAACACATTTGAGTCAAGAAACAGTACTCCTGATTTGACGCCCATGGTGATCCTTATTAATGAAAACACCGCATCGGCTTCCGAGATTGTGGCTGGGGCAATGCAGGACCACGATCGGGCATTGATTGTTGGTCAAACAAGTTTCGGTAAGGGACTCGTGCAGAGCATCATTCCATTGGAGTATGGTGCCGGGCTGACACTAACGTCGGCTAAGTACTTCACCCCATCGGGCCGACTTATTCAGCGTGACTATTCGAATGGTGCGTTGTATGACTACTACACCCACGGCGGAGCGACGGCTGGGAATCAGAAGGAAGCTGCTAAACCGGTGGGACCCGAGAGAAAAACTGATACGGGTCGAGCTGTTTATGGTGGGGGAGGAACCTCGCCTGATGAAAACGTTGACGCAAAAAATGTGACGCTTGCTCAGCGGCGGCTGCTGAGTCCCACTTTTGCGTTTGCGCGAGAGTTGGTGAATGGTCGAATCCGTGGCTTTGAGAGCAGTCGCTTAGCAAACCCAATCGACTACCGGCATGATCTGCAGCCGGAAGAAATCAAAATCTCCGAGTCAATGTTGAAGGCATTCAGAGAATTTGCTCTTAACGATCCATCTTTCAAGATAACTGCTGCGATGCTTGATAAGAATCGCACCTTCATCGAAGTGCAACTGCGTTTTAATGTCGCCACCGCAGGTTATGGGCGAGTAGCGGGTGATCGAGTTTTCATAATGCAGGATGATCCTCAGCTGGCACGGGCAGTCGAAGTCTTGCCAAAGGCGAGAGACCTTGCAATGGGAAACAAACAGTCGAAGGTTCAACCGTAACTCAACTAGAATTTTCACGGAAAGGGTCGCGAACATTCGCGGCCCTTTTTTATGTGCTAGCTTACAGTGTTTCAAGCGTAAAACAGAGTCTTGCGTCTAAAACCTACAGTGTGTTAACTTCAAGATGATGGAGGACAGGCGTTATGAGTAGACCGGCGAAGGCTCTTGTTAATACGGAGGAGTTGGGACGTGCAATCAGGCGCCGCCGTGAAGAACTGGGTCTTAGTTTGCGCGATGTTGCGACCGAAACCGCAGTCTCAGCCTCAACATTGTCGAGAATTGAAAACGGAACTGGTAAACCCGATGCTGACAACATAGCGCGCTTGACCACGTGGCTCGATGTTCCTATGGAGCGCATTCTTTCTGGTAGACATTCACAATCAGACTCAACGAAAGCAGTAATCTATTATCCGCAAGAACCGACGCCGGAAATTGTTGAAGCGCATCTTCGGGCAGATCGCAATCTCACGCCCGAAACAGCAGCCGCTCTCTCAGAACTTTTTCGAGTGGCCTATACTCAGTTTAGTAGGAGCGAAGCGGACAAAGGTGCTAAAAAGCGCCGCTAGTTGTAGCCCACCCTCCGCGTTCTGCCCGCAATTCGATATACTCAACTAGTGCTTCCGAGCGATTTGCCTCCCGGAGAAAAATGGCGCAA
>Ga0157378_10004784_pt1 | contig 11864 bp, 12 predicted proteins | sample M65metaG_FD_115309 | JGI IMG/M metagenome (GOLD analysis project Ga0157378, IMG submission 115309) | Miscanthus rhizosphere microbial communities from Kellogg Biological Station, Michigan, USA - M6-5 metaG | ecosystem: Host-associated > Plants > Roots > Rhizosphere > Soil | place: USA: Michigan...
AGTTAGTATTGATAAGTTTGAGGTTGGAGGTTTGAGGTCCCGAGCCGGTCGGGATGCAGACCGCAAGCGTCTGCATTTGAGGTTTGGGGAGCAGGTGGATTTTAAATTCGTTAAATAAAATGGTAGAGATTCCAGCATATTTAGATCGTGGAGATACTATTGGCGTTGTTTGTCCGGCGGGATATATGGCAATGGAGCGAGTGCAACAATGCTTGCAAATACTCCAGGCCTGGGGGTTTAAAGTGAAGGTTGGAAAAACAGTCGGGGGTAATTCAACGAATTATTTTTCCGGTACTGATAAAGAGCGACTCACCGATTTTCAAGAAATGCTGGATGACGATGAAGTGAAAGCGGTATTATGTGCGAGGGGAGGATATGGAATTGGAAGGATAATAGAACAAATCAAGTTCAAGAAATTCGCGAAGCGACCAAAATGGATAATTGGGTTCAGCGACGTGACCGTGCTTCATGCGCACATCTATTCCAATTATAAGATAGCAACGCTTCATGCCCCGATGGCCGGCGCATTCAATGAAGGCGAAAATGAATTTGTGTTATCGTTACGCTCCGCATTAACGGGAACCTCAGCGAAATATGAAGTAAAGCCACACGAGTTTAACAAAATAGGAATGGCAAGTGGAGAATTGGTTGGAGGAAATCTTGCATTACTGACCCATATATGTGGCACGTCGTCTGATATCAAAACAAAAAACAGAATTCTTTTTTTGGAAGACGTGGGAGAGTACCTGTACAATGTTGACCGAATGCTTTATCAATTAAAGCGGAACGGAAAGTTCGATAAACTTTCCGGCGTGATTATCGGAGGATTTACAGAAAACAAGGATACCGACAGGCCGTTTGGAAAAACGGTATTCGAAATCATCCACGAGATTTTTCAGGAATTCGACTATCCTATTTGCTTTGGATTTCCGGTGAGTCATGGAATTGAAAATTATGCTTTGAAGATTGGGGTCGAGTACAATTTGAGTATTAGTTCAGGGAAAGTGATTCTTGAGGAAAAGTAACTCTCAAGAACCAAGAACCAAGATCCAAGATCCAAACAAAGAAGAAAAATAACAGACAAGCAATCAAATAAGGCGACAATCAACATCATCGAGTCTTCAAACTTCAAACCGTAAACTGTAAACTGAAAACATTCCTCAATCCCCTTTCTCTAACGTAAATATTTCTTCCACTTTTTTCCCGAACAACTTCGCCATTTTTAGGGCGAGAATAGTTGAAGGAACATATTTATTTGTCTCGATGGCGTTAATCGTTTGTCGGGACACCCCAATTTTTTCAGCCAGGTCAGCCTGCGTCATATTCTTAATAGCACGTTCTACCTTAATTGTGTTTTGCATAGTTTCAGTTTTTTTCTTCCGACCTTTTGTTTCGAATGAGGACCCAATTAAAGCGGATGATGAAAATGATCAATGGTGTGAGAAGATTGTACATCATTACATCCATAAACGCTTCGTTATAAAATATCCAGCAGGCAACAAGTAACAAGAGAAAATTGATCAGTACTGCCCATTCCCACGATTCAAGCCTGCTATGATAAATGAATTCATCCTCGTGCTTCTCTTTTGCAAAGGCAATCATCAATAAGGAGATGATTGAACCTGTCAATGCTAATTCATCAGTAAGGTTTTGAACCGGATTAAGAATACTATTGTGTTCTCTCACAATGGTGAGGAAGTCGAATTGAAATCCATTATACCGATTAAGAATTCCCACTATAAGGAAAGGAATAAAGAGACAAAGTCCAATCCATTTGAACTTGCTCGGTAATAAAAGCTTCGATCTCATTTTGTAAAGTTTATTTGCCTAAAAGTAAAGTAAACTTTACATATAGACAAGTATATTTTACAATAATTGTCATTTTCGCAGGATGGATTGAGGAAAACCTTGTATAGTTGGTTAAGTTTGCCTCTGCCTACGTTAAAACTTCGGCGGACAAGTATTCCCAGTTGCCTATTGACCATACCTTCGCAGCCGTGAAAAGAAAAACAATATTCAGGTGGGTGAAAGTTTTGTTGTTGATCTATTGTGTTGTTGGAATAGCGCTGTATTATTTGCAGGATAAGTTGATGTTGCATCCAGCGCCACTGTCGATAAATGAGAAATACAATTTTGAATATCCGCACAAGGAAATTAATATTCCGTATAGTTCAAATTCGAACATCAATATTGTACAGTTTCAGACTTCACAACTAGCAAGAGGCGTAGTTCTTTACTTTCATGGCAACAGAAACAACATTAGTCATTATGCGCGTTTCGCGCCGGAGTTTACCAGAAATGGATATGAAGTTTGGATGATCGACTATCCGGGCTTCGGGAAAAGCACGGGTGAATTCAGCGAGCAAAGGTTATACGATTGGGCGCTGATATTGTATAAACTTGCGCGAACAAAATATACACCGGATAGTATTATCATATTCGGAAAGTCGATGGGCACCGGCATCGCCGCACAACTAGCATCAGTGAGAGACACGCGACGCCTGATTCTTGAAACGCCTTATTATAGTTTCCCTTCCGTTATATCACAATACGCGCCCATTTACCCAGTTAACCAAATGGCCCATTTCAAAATCCCGACTTTTCAATACTTAAAAAATGTCGCCGCTCCGATATCCATTTTTCACGGAACCGATGATCGAGTAATTACCTATCGAAATGCGCGTAAGTTGCAACCTTATCTTAAGAAGGATGATGAGTTCATCACAATTGAAGGCGGAAGCCATAACGATCTTCACAAGTTTCCATTGTTTCAACAGAAGTTAGATTCTCTTTTGAAACTTTAGAATACATTCCTTTCACAACATAGATGCATAGGAAGCACATAGTTTTCACAGAGTGAAAATTTAATCGTTACTATGTGCGACCTATGTGCATCTACTGTGCCTATGTGGTGAAGGCACGGAATCATTCTTTCAAAATATCCCTGATGAAATTGTGATACTCATCAAAACTGGGAAGATTATTATGTCCTCCACCTTCTATGCGAATGAGCGTTATTTTTCTTGGATTGATTTTTTGGAGCGCAATGCTGTGGCGCAAGGGGATTAACCAGTCTTTTGTGCCGTGTAAGATATAAATCGGACATCTTACCTGTCGTATCCATTTATCCGTTCGTAAATGAAAGCGCAGCATGAGCCTGACAGGAAGGATCGGTAAAAAGCGCTCCACCACGCGGGAAAAACTATAATATGGAGCATCGAGGATGAGATAACGTGGATTGTTGTCCGCTGCTATCTTAGTTGCGAAGCCACTTCCAATGCTTCTTCCATAAACGATCAAATGATTTTCCGGGTATTCTGTTTTGAGATGGTCATAAATAAATTGCATGTCGGTAAGCATCCCATGTTCAGTCCTTTTGCCTGTACTCTTACCGAACCCCCGATAATCGACCAATACCACGTCATAATTGTAGCGATAAAAATCCCTTGCATACTTTGCCCAGCCTTTGATGCTCCTGGTGTTTCCATGAAAATAAAGTATGAGCCCCTTTGGGTTTTCGCGATAAAAGTGAAGCCCGTTAATTAAAACGCCTTCTTCGATATCAAAAAATAATTCTTTGAACGGGACATCATATTTGTATACAAAGCCCTGGTGAAGTTTTTCGGGCTTGAAAATAAATTTCTCCTGGATGAAGTATACCAGAATGATGAGCAAGACATAGCCGCCAATAATATATACAAATGGGGACATGCAGTGGTTGCGAAATTGAAATTCGAATTTTCAAATCGCAATTTCAAAATTCGAATTTCATATCTCTAATCCTTCCCTTTTCCACGCCTCAATGCCTCCTTTTAAATTAAGAAGATTCGTGAACCCGAATCTTTCTTGAAGGCGCTGAATAGCGATCTGGCTTCGGATTCCCATCTTGCAATAGAACACTACCTCTCTGTTTCTTGGAATCTGTGATGCACTTTCCATCACGTCACCGAGGGGAATGAGTGTGCCACCAATATTAAACTGATTGTGTTCCAGTGGTTCCCTCACATCAATCAGCAAAATATCCTGGTTAGACTGCAATTTCGTTTTTAATTGTGCAGGTGTGACTTGACGAAGGCTATCATTCATTTTCGAAGATCCTCTTCAGTTTGATTGTAGACACCGGTGCAACAATAAGAGGAAATTTTTCAATGGTAACGCTAGCGGGATCCAATCCAAAGCCTCTTTCTTCTGAAAGGCTCCAATCTTTCAATAAGAAATGGAGCTTCATTATTACTGTTTCGAGGAATGGAAGTTCAATATCCTGGCTCAGGTACTTCTCCATTACAATGAACTGGAAGTCGCCAACAATATTATTACGTTCGAGACTCTCGTATCTACTCGTGATATTTACCTCTTTATTATTTACCAGCTCTTCCACAACTTTTCTGAACAAAAGATTGACCCTTGGTTCCATTCTGAAACCTAGTCTGAATTCAACGCGGATAATGTCATTGGGAATGATGTGTTCCACCACGTACTCGCTGGTATATGGATCGTCAAGTGTGTCAACGTGAACAAGCCAATATATATCTGCGCGTTTAGGCTTCTTATTGAGAATGGAGTAAATGATTTTGTGCTCGACCTCTTTCGGATTGTTGGCGCTTGTCATGTAAACCAGGTGCGTCGCATATTTTGGTACTGTTCGATCATTACTCAATTCCTGGATTTGCGGGATATAATGCTCAAGACGGACAAATTCGATGTAACGGTTTTTGATTTTTCTTGCCCGGTGCCAGATGTACATCACCATGAACATTAAGCCACCTACGATGAAGGTTGCAAAACCGCCATGTGGAAACTTGTCGATGTTTGCTACCAGGAACGAGCTCTCTACCGTTACATAAATAGCAAGGAAGACGTATATCAAAATCGGCTTGATCCGCTTAATGACCATGAAGTTCGCAAAGAGAATTGTAGTCATGGACATCGTCATAATGATTGCCAGTCCGTAGGCAGCCTCCATTCTACCCGATTCGCGGAAAAATAAAACCACTCCGGTACATCCAACAAACATCATCGTATTTATAGCAGGGATGAACAGCTGACCTTTTTCTTCCGATGGATAATTAATTCTCACCTTGGGCCATAGGTTCAATCGCATTGCTTCGCTGATGAGCGTGAACGATCCGGAAATCATGGCCTGGCTCGCAATGACGGCTGCGGCGGTGGCGATGATTACTCCAGGAATTACAAACCACTGAGGCATCAGGTCATAAAATGCATTTATGCCCATTTTTTCGCGTAGAGCAGGGGTAATCATCATTCCTTTCAGATGAGAAAGCATATACGCACCCTGACCGAAGTAATTCAGAAGCAGGCAGGTCTTAACATACATCCACGAGTAGCGAATATTGCTTCGTCCGCAGTGCCCCAGATCTGAATAGAGTGCCTCCGCTCCTGTAGTACAAAGGAACACGGCACCAAGTAACCAGAAACCATTGGGGTAGTGAATGAGAAAGTCTATAGCATGATATGGGTTAATTGCTCTGAGAATAGAGAGATCATCCGACAGGTGTACCACTCCCAGGATAGCGAGCATCGTGAACCATACGAACATCACAGGTCCGAATAATTTCCCAATAGATGCGGTTCCAAACTGCTGTAAGAAAAAGAAGGCGGCGATAATACCGAGCACTACATATATGATAGTCTTTTGCGGCAGGTTATGAAGGGGCTGCATTTCCCTTAAGCCCTCAATCGCGGAAGTAATAGAAATTGGCGGTGTGATGATACCATCAGCGAGCAGCGCAGCGCCTCCGATTATGGCCGGAATGATAAGCCATTTTCTCTTTCGCCTCACCAGGGCATAGAGCGCAAATATTCCACCCTCCCCCCGGTTATCGGCTCTCAACACCAGCCATACATATTTTATAGTAGTTTGAATGGTGAGGGTCCAGATGATACAGGAAAGGCTTCCTATAATAAGGTTGTCATCGATTACCCTATTCTTAACAATGGCATTGAAAACATAGAGAGGAGAGGTGCCTATATCACCGTAAATGATGCCAAGAGCAATGAGAAGTCCTGCCGCTGAAACTCTGTTAATCTGTTTGCCCACGTCTGATTCTTGTAAACATTATCAAAGGGTGCCCTACAAAGCAATTGCGCCCCGTTTTGCCGGCGCGCTGCACAAAGGTATAGGTAAAAAAATCATATCTGGAAATACATCTTATTTTGAAAAGAATGCTGGCAACTATCACCTGCTCTGTCATCGTCTATACCAACGCAAGCCCATCTATTTTGGTTTGTAAACAATATTAAAGGCCGGATTTCCGCTCGCATAAAGCGTGGGATTGGTGATTGAACTTTTATTAACTTTCGGCCGAAATGAAAACCTCTGGAAAAAAAATACTATGAAGATATTCCTGACGATGGTTTTAGGATTTCTTTCAACGATTGCAGTTGCCCAGACAATCGCCTATTCGGAACCCGAAAGAGAAGACAGCCGACGCACCGATTTTGAAATAATCGGGAAGTTTGGCGCTAATTACCTCGTTTTTAAAAATAATCGCTCTGATAATGCAATCTGTGTATATGATAATAGCATGAAACTGGTGGAGCGGGTCAATATGGATTTTCTTCCCGATAAATGGATCAATACTGATTTTATTGCTTATCCCGATTTCAGTTACCTCATCTATCAATACCAGAAGAAAAATATAGTTCATTGTTCGATGGTGAAATTGGATCAGATGGGAAAGAAAATGGGAGAGCCGATTGATATTGACACTACCGTTATTGGATGGGCAACAAACAATAAGATTTACACAACGCTGGTGAGTGAGGATAAGCAACGGATCATGGTGTTCAAGATCAACAGTAAGAACACGCGCAATTTTGTTTTCTCGACGCTACTCTTCAACAGCGATATGAAATTGGTGGTGGAAAAGCATCGATTGAACTTGCCTATGGAAGAAAGAAACGATTATTTTTCTGATTTCCTATTGAGCAATGATGGTGACTTAGTATTTGGTAAACTGGTAAAAAATGGGGGTAGTGATTACATTTCGCGCGTATATCTCATAGGCAAGCGTGCTCTGGAGGATACCTTTAAAATGAGGGAGGTCGGAACAAATGAGAAGGTGCTCGACGAAGTCAAGATCAAGATCGACAATACCAACAAACGGGTACTCTTTACCGCGTTTTATTATAAGCAGAAACGAGGAAACATAGAGGGTCTGTACACCGTGGGATGGGATAAAGAAACGAATGCGTTATATAATGAAGCCTTTATTGTTTTCAATGATGAACTAAGAAACCAGGCTAAGAGTTCTGACGCAAGCGTGAAAATGGCTTTCAACGATTATTTCATCAAGAATCTGATGACGCGTAAAGATGGTAGCTTCGTTATAATTGGCGAATCCGAATATACCACGTCCAGGGCCGGTGCATTTAACCGATGGGATTATCTCGCATGGAACAATCCATGGGCCTATAGTTCATACGACAGCTACTACTATTCTCCTTCCTATAACCGGTGGTATTCTCCATGGAACAGATGGAACTCCAATCAGGCGGTACGGTATCACGCGGAAAATATTCTGGTGATGTATTTTGATAAAGATGCAAAACTGGAATGGGCAAATGTGATTCCGAAAAGTCAGTATGATGATGAATCCGATAATCTTATTTCGCATCAGGTAATGATCACCGGCGGACAGCTGCATTTCGTATTTAATCAATACGAACGCAAAGCACTTATGCTGAATGATCAGAGTATTGGCCCAGATGGAAAAGTAACGCGCTATCCAACAATAAAAAACCTGGACAAGGGATACGAGTTCATGCCGAGATATGGAAAGCAGGTGAGCTCAAACGAAATGCTTGTTCCCTGTTTGTACCGAAACTATCTTTGTTTCGCCAAAGTGGAATTCTAGAATAAGAATGCGGAACATTTCGTGCTGTTATTCATGTATCATGTATCTTGTACTTTGTAACCATTATTCTTTTTAGAAAAGCACAAAACTCTTAATCAACATTGATAGGTTTATTCAGGCGAAAGAATCCGGCAAATGCCTTTTTGCTGTTATTCTATGGGTTATTATTAAAGTTTCCGATTTTTCTTCATCCGAAGCTGCCCGTCAGTTTACCAGAGGATAATTATCTATATGGACAGGTATTAAAGTTCCTTCATTCGTTTACCGGCGATACCCCCATTGTATATTCATTTATTAGTTTTCTTTTGCTTTTTCTGCAGGCATCACTATTCAATAGGATTAGCAATCACCACAAATTGTTGAGTAAGTCTTCGTTTTTGCCAGGCATGGCATATATGCTGATCACCTCTTTATTCCCGTCCTGGAATTTCTTTTCTGCACCGTTGCTTATCAATTCCCTAATGATATGGGTGTGGTACCGCATGTTGAACTTGTACAACAGTTCGCAACCTGGTTCGGCAATTTTTAATATAGGTGTGTTGATTGGTGTTGCGTCAATGCTATATTTCCCGGCAATAACATTCAGTTTACTGATGCTATTTGCGCTCGTGATCATGCGGCCGTTCAGGATCAGGGAATGGATTGTGGGGTTAATAGGCGTGACCATTCCATATTACTTTCTGTTCATTCTACTTTATTTATCAGATAAATGGAATTGGAATATCATATTTCCCAAAATCCGGTTTAGCCTGCCGATCATTCCTACAAATATCTGGCTAACGGTCAGCATGGCTCTGCTCGTGATTCCATTTGTTATTGGTGGCTTTTTGGTGCAGGCCAATCTTACCAAAATGCTGATACAAGTTCGCAAGGCATGGAGCCTCTTGCTTTTGTACCTAATGGTAAGCACTCTCATTATTTTTATGAACCCCGATCCGGTTTATCAAACCTGGTTATTTACCACCATACCATTTGCGGCCTTCCACTCAGCGGTATACTTCTTTCCGCATCAACGATTATTTCCAAACATCCTTCACTGGCTGACTGTAAGCTTTGTGATTATTTTGTTTTATACCCGTTTAGCCCAATAGTTATCTTTGTGATATAATCAATCAAATGAAATTCGGTATAGTTGTATTTCCCGGTTCCAATTGTGATCGCGATATGCAGGATGCGCTTCAGGATGAGCTCAACCAGGAAGTCATTATGCTTTGGCATAAGGATAGAGATCTCAGTTTGTTCTCCAGGAATGATTGTATCATTTTACCCGGCGGCTTCTCCTATGGCGATTATATGCGGTGTGGCGCTATTGCGCGGTTCAGTCCGATGATGCAGAGTGTGGTTGAATTTGCCAATAAGGGAGGCAAAGTTTTGGGCGTATGTAATGGATTTCAAATTCTGTGTGAATCACATTTATTGCCTGGTGTGTTATTAAGAAACAGCAACCAACAATATATCTGTAAAAATGTTTTCCTGAAAGGAATCGGTTCTGATAAAGCTTTAAAAATCCCGATTGCACATGGGGAAGGGAGATATTATGCGGATGAAAAGACCCTTGATCAACTAGAGTTAAACAACCAGGTTATATACCGGTATTGTGACGCGCAAGGCAATATTGTTGAGCAAGCCAATCCAAACGGAGCCACTAGAAACATTGCAGGAATTTCTAATAAGAATGGTAATGTTTTTGGGATGATGCCACATCCTGAAAGAGCCTGTTCCCAAGCCCTTGGAAATACGGATGGTAAGAAAATACTACAGGCACTGCTTATGCAGCCCGACCGTATTTTGTCATTTTCATAACCAAAGGGGCCTAAGTTTTAGAGTTTTCTTAGGAGGAAATCGCCGTATTTTGCTTTCGGTTAAAAAACGACTTCATGAAGTATTTAATACCCGTTCTCGCCTTATTGTTTGCTACTTCTGCACTAGGTCAGTCCAACAAACAGGTACAATGGAATTTTACTTCCAAAAAAGTTGCTGACAATACGTATGAAATTCATATGACCGCTACCGTAAACGGAGATTGGCATTTGTATGCGCAGCAGGTAGGTGTGGATGGTCCGGTACCTACAACTTTTAAGTTCACCAAAAACCCGTTGTTGGTTTTGGATAATAAAATTAAAGAAGTCGGAAACCTTGTTAAGAAGAAAGAAGAAGTTTGGGGAGGTGTGGTCAATTATTATGAGAACAAGGTGAATTTTATCCAGGTGGTGAAATTGAAAGGTAATGTAAAGACTAATGTGGCGGGAAAGGTTGAATTCATGGTATGTAACGACTCACAATGTTTGCCGCCTTCTACTGTGGACTTCAAGATAAATATTGGCGGATAAATTCGTTGACCATTTCCGCGAGGAAATTATTTTGTGACTTCAGTGGCGTTTTCTGATATTTACTGGCATCATATGCGGCTGATCCAATCTTTCTTTCTTTTTCTTCTTTCAACTACATTCTATTTCTCAGCTCAGAGCCAGGATAGCACGGCTTTCAAATGGACAGTTTCGTCCAAAAAAATCGGCGACCAAAAGTATCAACTCCAATTTCATGTAGTTCCTCAAGGGGGCTGGCAATTGTACGCACCGGATCAAATGATCAGTGACGTTCCAGCTGCGGAGTTACTTTTTGCAGATTCATCGATAAAGGTTTCTCATCCGTTTCAATCCAGTGGTGCAGCATCAGAGGTAAAGAACGAAATCTTCAACGCTAAGTATAAAGTTTATGAGAAGGAAGCGGAGTTTCTTTTTGTCATAGACATTCCCGGAACAGTTCCCGCGCAGCTTCTTGGCACGATGAACTATACTTATGGTAAGGACCAGGAATTTTATCCGCTCAATGCATATTCATTTGTTGTGCCCCTTGAGGGCGGAACCGTGGTGGAATCGGGTATGAAGTTGAACAATGTTGATTTAAAGAATCCGGTTAATGCCTGCGGCGGAACGGGAGCGGAGGGGTCGAAGAGTTTATGGAGAATATTCATTCTTGGGATCATCGGCGGGTTGTTGGGATTGATCATGCCTTGTACGTTCCCGATGATTCCGCTGACCGTTTCATTTTTCACGAAGCAGTCGCAGGATAGAAAGAAAGGAATAATGAATGGTTTCCTGTATGGCTTCTTTATATTTTTTATTTACGTTTTGTTGTCGTTGCCGTTTTATTTTCTTGGTGCCAGCAATTCCGATATCCTTAATAACATTTCTACTAATGCGTGGTTGAACATATTTTTTGCGGTGGTGTTCTTTGTGTTTGCGCTTTCATTTTTCGGATTGTTTGAGATTAGTCTTCCGGGCAGCATGATGAGCAAGGTGGATTCGAAGTCTGGGCTCGGAAGTCTGGGAGGGATTTTTTTCATGGCGCTAACATTGGCTATAGTTTCATTTTCTTGTACGGGACCAATATTAGGAACGTTATTGGTTGGGGCGTTGAATGAAAACGGAGGTGCTGTGCAACTTACGGTAGCGATGGCAGGATTTGGATTAGCGCTTGGCCTTCCATTTGGATTATTCGCTTTATTTCCCCGATGGTTATCTTCTTTACCACGTTCAGGTAGTTGGATGAACACGGTGAAAATTGTGTTTGCATTTATTGAGCTCGCGTTAATGATAAAGTTTTTGTCGAATGCCGACCTGGTAATGCATTGGGGAATATTGAAGAGAGAAGTTTTCTTTGCTATTTGGATTTTGATTGGATTGTGCGTGGTGCTGTATTTATTTGGGATACTCAAATTCAGTTATGATCCGCCCCCAAAGAAATTGAGTATCGGTAGAGTGACTGCTGCATTGCTTTTTCTTGCATTTACGATTTATCTCATTCCGGGTCTTACGAATACTGCGTCAGCAAATCGTGCTTTAATCAGTGGGTTTCCTCCACCATTAACTTATAGTGTGTACGGATCGGAACATTCGAAGGGCAAAGGTGTTGAGGCGGATGTTGTGAATGATTACAAGGCGGCGATACAATTAGCGAAGAAGGAGAATAAGCCTTTGCTCATTG
>Ga0157378_10004785_pt1 | contig 11862 bp, 10 predicted proteins | sample M65metaG_FD_115309 | JGI IMG/M metagenome (GOLD analysis project Ga0157378, IMG submission 115309) | Miscanthus rhizosphere microbial communities from Kellogg Biological Station, Michigan, USA - M6-5 metaG | ecosystem: Host-associated > Plants > Roots > Rhizosphere > Soil | place: USA: Michigan...
ATGAAAAATATCCTGCCGATATTATTCCTCCTTTCACTATTTGCATGCAGGAAAGAAAATTCAGAAGTGGACCCGGGTCCAGGTCCTGATTCTGTAAGCGTGGATGTGTCCTACGGCAACGACTCTGCGCAGATGATGGATGTATACTTACCCGCCGAAAGAAATGCTGCAACAACAAGATTCATGGTATTGATTCATGCTGGTAGGTGGAAGGATGGCGACAAATCGCAGTTCACAGGCTTCGTAGACAGTTTGAGGAAAAGATTTCCCAGTTGGGCTTTCTTCAATGTTAACTACCGCCTTTATAAAGATGGGAAGAATGTTTTCCCAACGCAGGAGAATGATATTAAGGCAGCCCTGGAGTTTATTTTAAACAAATCGGCAGAATACCAGGTTTCCAAAACTCATGTCTTAATCGGAGCAAGTGCCGGCGGCCATCTTGCGCTATTGCAGGCATATAAAAACAGCACGGTGCCGCCAAAGGCCGTAGTTTCATTTTTCGGCCCAACGGATCTCGCCGCACTTTACAAGGAGGCAACTGACCTCTATGTACAAATTTCATTAACTGCCTTAACCGGCACCACACCCCAATTGCACTCTGACACTTATCGACAATCCAGCCCGATTCAATTTGTGAATTCAAAGTCCTGCCCAACCCTGATCTTGCATGGCGACAAGGATCCAATGGTTCCGGTTTCCCAATCACAGCTACTAAAGGCGAAACTCGATCACGAAGGTGTTGCCAACGAGCTTGTGGTGTACCCAGGTTTGGGACATGGATGGGTGGGTTCACCTTTGACCGATAGTTTCAATCACCTTGAAGCATTTTTACATCAATACCTTCCCTGAATGCTCCGCTAGCCGTCAATTTCTTCTGCGCGTTTTTTCGTTATTTTGTTTTTCCCATGCAGGTTCCACTGGCAGAGCGCTTACGGCCCAATACTTTGGATGAATTGGTAGGACAAGAACATCTTACTGGCAAGGGGAGTATTTTGCGCAAAGCAATCGAACAGGGGAAGATTCCTTCCATGATCCTGTGGGGTCCGCCAGGCGTAGGCAAGACCACCATTGCCAATATCATCGCGCACGCACTAAAAATTCCCTTCTACCAACTCAGCGCGATCTCGGCAGGCGTGAAAGACGTTCGGGAAGTGATCGATCATGCAAAGAAACTGCATCATGCCATCCTGTTCATCGATGAAATACATCGATTCTCCAAGAGTCAGCAGGATGCTCTATTGGGAGCGGTTGAAAAAGGAATCATCACGTTAATTGGAGCTACCACAGAGAACCCTTCATTTGAAGTTATTTCCGCGTTACTCAGCAGGTGCCAGGTTTATGTACTGAAGCCGCTGGACGAAGAAGATCTGAAAGCACTCATCCAACACGCGCTGGAAAAAGACGAGACCCTTTCCCAACTAAATATAAAAGTGGCCGAAACCACCGCACTCATCAATATTTCGGGTGGCGATGCCCGTAAGTTGTTAAACCTTCTTGAGCTCGTTTGTGACAGCCTGGAGGAAGGTGGCGAAGCCCGAAAAGAGTTGGTGATTACCGATGAGCTTGTGATGGACATTGCTCAGAAAAGAATCGCTATTTATGACAAGCAGGGCGAGCAACATTATGATATTATTTCTGCCTTTATTAAATCCATCAGGGGTAGCGATCCGAACGCGGGACTATATTGGCTGGCAAGAATGATAGAGGGGGGCGAAGACGTGAAATTCATTGCGAGAAGACTCCTGATCCTGGCAAGTGAGGATATCGGCAACGCCAATCCCACAGCACTGGTCATGGCGAATACCTGCTTTGATGCGGTGAACAAAATCGGCTATCCGGAGTCGGCCTTAATTCTGTCGCAGTGTGTTACCTATCTGGCTTCTTCCCCAAAAAGCAATTCTTCCACAATTGGTATTGGCGCGGCGCAGGAAGCGGTTAGACGTTATGGCGACTTACCGGTTCCGCTTCACATCCGTAATGCCCCCACCCGACTGATGAAGGATTTGGATTACGGGAAAGGCTACCAGTACTCACACAACTACGAAAATAATTTCTCGCAGCAGGAATATCTTCCGGCGGAGATTTCCGGATCCGTATTTTATGAGCCCGGCCAAAATGCAAGGGAAGAGGAATTGAGAAAATTCCTGAAGTTGCTTTGGAAGGACAAGTATAAGTATTGATCAGAGCGGCTGGTACAGCAGCGGAAAAAATTGGCCCTCCATCTTTTCGCCTTTCGCAACAGGAGGAACACCCTCCAGCATCGGCGAATCTGAATCAGACTTCACACCGTCTGCGAATGCATTGATCACAAATGCCCTTCTTGCCTGGTTCGATTTGTTTTCCCCCGATCCGTGCAGGGTCAGTGAATGATGGAAAATGGCTTCTCCAGCCTTTACTTCTACATGCACAGGTTTAAATTCCTTCTTCTGTTCCTCATTCAGATAATCCATGATTCCAAGTAAATCGCCGGCCAGGTTGGGCTTATCGAGCAATCCCCAGCGATGACTTCCGGGCACATATTGCAAGCAGCCATTTTCAACCGTTGCATCGTCCAGGCTACACCAACAGGTGAGGTGCGCAATGGGCTTGGTGCGCGTCCAATATGAATAATCCTGGTGCCATGCCACCACGCCGCCTTTTTTTGGCGGCTTCCAGAACAACTGATCGTGCCAGAACCTAACCGTGCGGTTGCCTAACAGCTGACTGGCAGCAACCAGGAAACGAGGGTTCCACAAAACATCGTGAAATCCTTCAGTAATCCGCCATGCGCCCAGTGCATGGAAAAGAATGGTATCGGCATTGGTGGATTCGTTGGAATGGAACTCGTAAAATAACTCATGTCCCGGATGCTTTGGATCAGCAATCTCGGTCAGCTCTTTTCTAAGTTGAACGATCTGATGCTCATCCAACATCTTCACGCCGCCGAGATAACCATTTTCCTCAAAGAACTCAAGTTGCTCTTGACTGAGTTTATACTGCTCCCACTCATTTTGAAGTGGCCATCTGAATAAATCACCGACGAGGCGGTGAACCTGGCTGAGATCGTTGACTTTCATGGCGCTTATTTCTTGTATCTCAATTTAACAATTTTATCTATGAAACCACCCTCCCCTTTTTCAATTCAATGTATTTCGTCACCACCTCAGGAATGTCTTCCTTGTAATGAGAAATATAAATTAAGGTGACTCCCGTTTCCTCGCAAATGTGGTTGATCAATTTTTTGAGTTTTGACAGTTGAGCAGGATCCAGGCCCTGCCCAGGCTCATCCAGAATTAGCAGCGGCGGGAATTTCACAAGTGCACGAGCGATCAATGCAAGCCTCTGTTGACTCGCAGGCAGCTGACTCAGTTGGAACTCCGAAAATTTTTCGATATCGAAGAGCCGCAACCATCGCATAACAATTTGTTCCTGCTCCTCACTCAGAATTTTGAACAATCCGATCGTGTCAAAAAAACCGGATGCGACCGCGTCATGGAGCGTTTGACTCATTTCAAAATGCAGGTGCATCTCAGGACTTATGTATCCGATTTTGCTCTTGATCTCCCAGATGGTTTCGCCGGAGCCTCTTCTTCGATCAAATAAAAATATTTCGTTCGCATAGGCCTGCGGATTGTCGCCTGTAATCAGGCTCAATAAGCTGCTTTTACCGGCACCATTGGGTCCGCTAAGGCACCAGCATTCACCTTTCATTACAACCCAGTTAATTTCATCCAATATTAGTTTACCTCCATACACAAGGTTCACACGATTCATGCGAATCAATTCTTTGAGTTCAAAGTTGCGAAGATGAGCCGCGTACGCTTGCAAGAGTTCCGCTTCAGACGCAGGATCAAATACGTAATCGGAGCCGGCATCGTGCGAATTTTCAAATTCTGATTTGCTCCTCACTGAAACCAATTCTCCACCTCGAAGTGAAGCGATATGCGTCGCTATAGAAGGTATATGCGCCGAACTGGTCATCATGATCATATGAATGCCTTTCAAAATGAGAACTGCAAGAATTTCATCCAGCATTTTTCTTGCTTCCTTATCCAGGCCAACATAGGGTTGGTCCAGCACCACCAAAAATGGATTTTGCAGTAACGCTGCTGCCAGCTGCAGCCGCTTATTTTCTCCGTTGGAAAGTTGTATGAGGGGTTCATCCTGCAATGACTCCAATCCCAGCAGCCGGACAGTTTCAACAAATGGGCCCGATCGGCGAAACGCTTCCCGCCGAGCCATTGCTTCACCGTCAACGTTGTTTCAGACTCATAAGCATTGTAGCGCTGATGGTAATAAAAATCAGATGTATTGGAACGATTTTTAAAGTGATGCTGCTGGGCTACAAATACAAGGGGTCCTTCGGCGTCTGATTTTATCATATCGAGTCTTCCCCTGAAAAAATGCTTTCCCACCAGGGTCTCGGCCAATATCGTTTTTCCGCTACCCGATTCTCCTGTAAATACCCACTGTTCACCCCTCCTGATATTAAAACTGATATTATTTAATAATTTTTTCCCGCCGAGGGTGACCGTCAATCCTTCTGCTTCAAGCATAGTTGCATTCATGTTTAAAAATAGCGCAATTCAAGCGCACAAAAATGGTGATCCAATTCGTGAATTTGAAAGTATTTTTGTTGCAAGATGGCCCTGCTTACGCAAGACATATTATTGATACTGAATGAAGCGGATCCGATGGGGTTGATTAAATCCGGTTCGCCGAAAGACGAGTATTTGCCTGAAGCAAAAGCCATTGAAGGCAGGCTTGCCACAATGAGTTCCATCGACGACACCAGGGAGCTGGTGCATGGCGTTTTTGCAGATTGGTTTTCAGATGAATTGGCAGGTGAGCCTGCCCGCTATGCTGAACTCGCAGAGCGTATTTATACCCTGAAATCGGCGCAACATGCAAACTCCTTTGACTCAGGTAATTTTATAGAATGGAAATTGAAAACATTTGACAGCCTCAGTCCCAGGGAATTATATGCCATCCTGCAATTGCGAATCGAAGTGTTTTCAATTGAACAAAATTGCATTTACCAGGACGCTGATAATAAAGACTTTGAAGCCTTTCATTTGATGGCCTGGCGACAGGAAAAACTTATCGCATATACGAGACTGTTACCTCCATTTATTGCATACGACGAGGCTTCTATTGGTCGCGTCGTTACCTCTCCTTCAGCGCGCGGTACCGGCATCGGCAGAAAACTCATGGAAGCCTCAATGGCCGCTATGCATCAGCTTTACGGCAAAATACCCATACGCATAGGCGCACAATTTTATCTCGTTAAATTCTACGAATCTTTTGGCTTTGTTAAAGTGGGAGATCCTTACTTAGAAGATGGAATTGAACACATACACATGCTGCTTCAATAGCTTTAGAAGCTTAAAAACCAACCCTCATCAGGCCAATATATTTTCCCCCATTTAAAATATTCTCCTCCGCAGTCCGTTATTAATTGTGTCCATTACTTATTGAAAACGTAAATCCGGTATCATGAAATATTTTGTACTCACATGGCTGAGAAAGCGTTATGTTTTTGTCTCAGCGGTACTTCTGCTGGCCTCTTCAAAATCCTATAGCCAGTACGTATTTTTCGGTAAACCCGTTTATGAAATAGGTATTAATATCGGGCCTTCAAACTTCCTCGGAGATGTAGGTGGTACTCAAGGTAAGGGTCAGACCTTTATCAAAGACAACAACCTGTCGATGACAAAGTTGATGAAGGGACTTTATTTTACCGTTCGCCCGAGCGAGTTTATCGGATTTAACCTCGCCGCTAATTTCGGCACCCTTGAAGGATGGGATAGTATCATCGTCGGAAAGGGTGGTCTTGAAGAAGCGCGCAAGGATAGGAACCTCGGATTCCGTTCTTCACTTTGGGAAGTGGGACTTACCGCAGAAATTTATCCAACAGTTTTAATGGAAGAAGACGATCAGGACCTGACGCACAAATTCAGGCCTTATGCAATCCTTGGTGTGGGTGTCTTCCATTTCGATCCCAAGGGACTTTATAACGGACCATATGGACAAGAATGGGTAAGGCTTCAGCCTCTGCATACCGAAGGTCAGGGAATGGCTAATCACCCTGGACGTAAAGAATACAATCTCACCCAGCTGAATATTCCGATGGGTGTTGGTTTGAAGTATTACCTGTCTCAAACCTTAAGCGTAGGTGTTGAAGTGTTGTTGAGGAAGACCTTTACAGATTACATTGACGACGTTAGTACCACTTATGTCGATCCTAATGATTTCTATACTTATTTCGGTGCAGGTTCTTACACTGCACAGGTGGCTGAAGCGATGTCCAATAAAGCGATCGGAGGTTATAGCAGACCTGCATACGGTCCTGGTGACAAGCGCGGCACCACCACAAATAACGATGCCTACTTTTCTGCAACACTTAAACTTGGAATTCGCTTAGGCGGCGATGGTAGTAATAACTACACCAGCCAGACGCGATGTCCCGTGTTGAGGTTCTAGAAGTAGCTTTCCACTACAACATCACTAACCCGATTCGATTCCGGTCAACAGCCGTTGCTCGACAAGATACTTGCGATCCGTACCCAATGAAACATTGGTAGAAAGGGATTCATTCCAGTGTTTCCATCGCAATCAACCACTGCAGGTTCTCTACGGGGCCTGCGGTGGTTACCAGAATGAAATCCAATCCTACCAATATGAAAAAAAATGTACAACTCAACCTCCTGTACATCCGGACTACCATCGTGGTGATCCTGGTAATCCTGGGGTTGATCCTGAACGCGTTCAAATGAAGCGTGGGTCAGTAAAAGATCTTTCAAACATGGAGGCCGGAAAACGCCGGCGAAACTTGTAGAGGCAAAGCATATAATAAAAGAATTAACACCAAGACAGCAAGAAATCACATTCCTGTGAAAAACCAGCTCCTAGTTTAGCTTTTTTATTTCACCATGCTTTGCCTTTTTTATTTTCTCCAACACCCAAATCACCAACGCCGTTACCAACATTCCAATAAGAGAGCCCGCCGCAACATCAGTAAGAAAATGCTGCCCGAGGTACATCCTCGAATAAGCTACACCGACCGCGTAAAAAAAGAGAAGCACCATATTTAACCGGGAAGGAAACAGCCAACTCAGCAACAGTGCAATGCTAAATGCTGAAGTCGTGTGCCCGGAAGGAAAACTACTGAGGAAATAAATTTCAACGCCATCAATGAAATGCAATTTCGAATCATCGTTAAGAATAGCGCGAGGCCTTAATGCATCTCCAAAGAAATAATTCTTCATCACCTGTGCCACGATAGAAGTCAGCGCGTAAGCAGCGAGTGCCTTCCAGCCTGCATTACGATTCCACCAGAATAAAACAACGATGAGCGCGATATAAAATAAGCCATCTCCCAGGTGTGTGAAATACTTGAAGAACTGATCCAGGAATGCATTGTGATGGCCATTGATCCACAAAAGCGTTTCAACTTTTGGAACATTGATGAGTATATAGGCAACCGGTATCCCTGCAAGAAGGTAAAGCGTCCAAAGTAACCAGGTCTTCCTGAGTATTGCGGCCATGTTATGATATTTCCTGTTGAATGATGGTCTGCCTGGCGTTCTTAAAGGGCGAGCTGAATACAAATATGAGTCCCACCAGGGAAACGATCAGGGTGATGAGATAAAACCAAAAGCTGATGGTGATGGCAACCGGTCTGCTCAGTCCGAAATACAAAGCTCCATAGTAAAATGTCAGCTCCCTCGCTCCCAGTCCTCCAATAGTAAAAGGAAAAATAGCCACCACTGAAGAAACCAGGAACACCAGGAGGTATTCTGTATAGTGATCATCAATTCCGATGGCCTTCATGATACATGCAGCACAAACCAATTGCAACATCTGAACCAGCATACCCTCCCAATTCGTGATTTTAAAGCTGGGAAGGAATTCGGCAAAATATCTTCTATAAATGAAATAGTACACCACTGCAGCAACAACCAGGAAAACCAGAACTGAACCGATGATGAAGGGTTGTTTAAAAATGACGAGGGCCAGCACGCCACTCAAAATGCCAAGCGCCACTACGCCACTCACGCGATCCAGGAATACAGCCCAGAATAATTTCTTAATCGCTATTTCAAACCTGCGATTCAAAACAAAGATCTTGTAGCCGTCGCCTCCTATGCCGCCAGGGAGAAACATATTGTAAAACATACCCAGCCAATATAGACGCGTATTCTCCTTGTCGGATAAATTCAAACCCGTATTTCTGAAGAAATGATTCAGTCGAATGGCAGACACCCATTTGGAAATTGTAAAAAATAAACCGGCCAACATGATCCAATAGGGATTGGAATGATTGAACCGATCCATCAAATCAGAAATCTGGATCTTTCGCAAAACCAGGTATAGAAAAAGGGAGCTAAAAAGAATTTTGGCGGTGAGCTTAAGAAGATTCAGCCACCGCTTGTTGTTTGCCATTAAATATGCGTCTTATGGTATATGTTTTCTTATTCTGGCTTTCGAAATATGTACGGACGTTGATCTCGGCCAGGATTCCGATCGTGATCAGCTGTATGCCTCCCAGCAGGAAAATAAGACCCAGGATGAGAATCGGTTTGCCCCAGATATCATGTCCAAGGATCTTGAGAATCAACAAATACAAATTAATAAGAACACCCAGGCCAAAAGAAATGAAGCCCATCGTTCCAAACAGGTGCATGGGTTTCTGAATATACTTCCTGAAAAACACCATCGTTATCAAATCGGCCATGACCCTGAAAGTTCGGCCCAGTCCATATTTCGAGGTTCCGAATCGCCTGGCGTGGTGCTGCACGTCAACCTGTGTGATTTTTGCGCCGGCCATAGCAGCAAGCACAGGAATAAATCGATGGAGTTCGCCATAAAGGCCCAGGTCTTCAGCAATTTCTCTTCTGAATACTTTGAGCGTACATCCATAGTCTTTAATATACACACCCGTCATCCGCCTGATCAGCGCATTTGCGATCTTGCTGGGAATTTTTCTCAGGAACATGCCGTCTTTGCGATTCGCCCGGTTACCCGCCACCACATCCCAGTCTTCGTCCTTCAACTTCGCCAACATCATTGGGATGTCACGCGGATCATTTTGAAGATCGCCGTCCAGCAGAGCAATGTATTTTCCTTTGGCGTGATCAATACCTGCCGTCATTGCCGTGCTCTGTCCATAATTTTTTCTGAGTTCAACTAACCTCACCTGGTCAGTGGCGCAGCGCACAATTTCTTTCGGCGTTGAATCTGATGAGCCGTCGTCTACAAAAACGATTTCATAATCCAGGTTTCTGAGCGCGTCGGAAACGGCAATGATCATGGGCTCGATATTTTCGACCTCATTCATTACCGGAATCACGACTGACAGTTCTTTCATTGTGCAAAGATACATTTTATGGTATATGGTATTGGGTATTAGGTATTGGGAAATACAACTCTATCCCAATACCCAATACCCAATACCTAATACCGTATTTCTTATGCCGAAGGAAACCAATCAACCTCTTTTCCTTCGCCATGCCCATTCAGAAATATTTTTGCTGCTTCATCCCAGTCGTTGATCCGATCGTAATCCTGGATGTCTGCATTATGCGGGGAAGAAAACAGATAAGGCTTGCCTTTGAAGTGAACAAGATTTCGGACGTGATCATCAATCATGAAATCCCCCTGTACCATTCGCTTGTCACCGCAAAGCACCAATTGACGCCAGGAAAAAAATGGAAAATATTCCAGCAGCCATTCTAATTTATCCTTCAGCGAATTTGGAAATTCAGTAGCCGCGGAGACAATGAAAATTTCATACTTCTCGTTCATCTTTTCCAGGGTTTGTACGCTGCCCTTCATAACGGGGAGGTTTCTGAAAAACCCTGGCTCAAACAACCTTGCCCGGATCAGGGCCCGGTGTTCTTCGGGAAATCCCTTTACCCACGAACCACCAATGGTCCGTGCAGGATCAAATCTTCCACCATATTCCTTCTGGTACCATTCGATCATTGCACCCATGGGATCTGCAATCACTTCATCCATGTCTATTAAAACTCTTTTCATGCAATGCTTTTAAGCTCTTCCTTTAAGAATTTAGCCGTATGACTTGATTTTACATCCAACAATCCCTCCGGAATACCCTGGTACAGAACATATCCGCCAGCATCGCCTCCTTCAGGTCCCAGGTCAATAATATGATCCGCCACTTTTATCACATCGAGGTTGTGTTCAATAACCAATACTGTATTGCCACGATCAACCAGTTTGTTGAGCACATCCAGCAAATGCTGAATGTCCTGGAAGTGCAGGCCCGTCGTGGGTTCATCCAAAATGTAAAAAGTCTTACCCGTATCCTTCTTGCCCAGTTCCGTACCGAGTTTTACGCGTTGGGCTTCGCCACCGCTAAGCGTAACCGCAGATTGTCCCAGGTTGATGTATCCCAAGCCCACTTCCTGCAACACCTTGATCTTGCGATAGAGGTAAGGAACAGCCTGGAAAAATTCAACCGCCTCATCTACCGACATATCCAATACGTCACTGATAGATTTTCCCTTGTACCTGATCTCGAGTGTCTCCCTGTTGTACCTCTTGCCGTTGCATTTTTCACAATGCACATACACGTCAGGAAGAAAATTCATTTCGATGACGCGCATGCCGCCACCTTCACACATATCACAACGACCACTTTTAACATTGAACGAAAACCTGCCGGGAGTATAACCCCTGATCTTTGATTCAGGTATGGCGGCAAATAGTTGACGGATATCGGTGAAGAATCCGCAATAGGTTGCCGGATTACTGCGCGGAGTACGGCCAATAGGCGATTGGTCAATTTCAATGACTTTGTCAATATTGTCCAAACCTTTGATGGACTTATATTCCATCGGGTTCATTTTACTCCCGTAAGCATGTATGCTCAGAATAGGATAAAGTGTTTCGTTGATGAGCGTTGATTTGCCACTACCACTTACGCCCGTGACAAGGATCAGTTTTCCAAGCGGTAAAACGATGTCAACATTTTTCAGGTTATTTCCCTTTGCGCCCTTAAGTTCAAGTGTTTTTCCGTTTCCCTTTCTTCGCTCATCCGGCACCGTTATGCTCTTCTCACCCACCAGGAATTTGGAAGTTTCAGAATTGGAATTGAAGACGTGACGGGGATCTCCCTGCGTCACAATTTGTCCGCCAAATTTTCCAGCCCTTGGACCGATGTCCACGAGATGATCTGCCGACAGCATAATGTCTTTATCATGCTCTACAACCAATACGCTGTTACCGAGGTTGCGCAAATTTTTGAGTGCATCTATGAGGCGATGATTGTCACGCTGGTGTAAACCAATGCTGGGTTCATCCAAAATATACGTGATTCCCTGCAACTGGGATCCAATTTGTGTAGCCAGCCGGATGCGCTGGGACTCGCCACCACTAAGGGTTCTGGACGGTCTGTTGAGCGTGAGATAGGTCAACCCGACGTCAAGGAGGAACTGAAGACGTTCCCTGATTTCTTTTAAAACATCTTTCGCGATGGTTCTTTGTTTCTCGCTCAACCTGGATTCCAAATCAGCGAACCACAGTAGTAGCTTGTCCAGGTTCAGATTGCTGAGCTCCGAAATATTTTTATTGTCCACGCGAAACCAGAGGCTTTCTTTTCTGAGCCGGGTTCCTTCGCAGGTGGGACAGGTTTTCAACTCCATGTATTTTTCCACCCAGTCGCGCAACAATTCGCTGGTTGAACTCGCGCTGAACCACCGCTTCACCATATTCACGATTCCTTCGTAGGGCGCATCGGTGGGGGCACCTGCCGCCTCACCATCAACCCCCATGTCTACTTCAACAGCTTCGTCTGCCGCTGCATCCTCCTTTCCGTAAAGCAGGAGATTGAGTGATTTTTTTGGAAGCTCTTTGACA
>Ga0157378_10004787_pt1 | contig 11861 bp, 10 predicted proteins | sample M65metaG_FD_115309 | JGI IMG/M metagenome (GOLD analysis project Ga0157378, IMG submission 115309) | Miscanthus rhizosphere microbial communities from Kellogg Biological Station, Michigan, USA - M6-5 metaG | ecosystem: Host-associated > Plants > Roots > Rhizosphere > Soil | place: USA: Michigan...
ACGTTGGCGAACCAGAGGCCCGCGGTCGCATCCAGATAGCGCGTTCCGTCCGTATCCCAGACGTGGGACCCCTCGCCGCGAGCGAGGGTGAGCTCGCCGGCGGACTCCAGCGCGGCCATGTCGGCGAACGGATGCCAGAAGGTCGTCATCACGGCAGATGTTCTCAGGTCGCGAGGGGTCAACCCGACGAGCGAGATGGCGTCCGCGGGTTTGCACGGATGGCCGAAGCGGCCCATCATCCGCGGGGTCGCGGGAACGAGAGAGGGAGGGGCTTCACATGGGTCAGTTGGATGCGGTGTTGGGCAACCCTGCGACGCGACGGACCTTCCTCAAAGGGACGGGGGTGCTGGCCGCCTCCGGGATCCTCGCCGCGTGCCGCAAGAACGTCGACGAGTCGGGCGCCGCGACCGCTCCGACGGGATCGATCGGACCGATCGAAGACGAGCCCGGCGTGTTGCACGCGCACGAGTGGGCCGGCTACGACGCGAAGTGGCTGTATCAGGACTACCTCGACGCGGGCTACCCGCAGCCGAAGTTCAGCTTCCTGGTCAATACGGAGGGTGCGCTCGCGAAGACCGCCGCCGGGTTCGACTGGGACGTCACGCACCCCGAGAGCGGCTACATCCAGGACTACCTCAACATGGGCGCGCTGCAACCGTGGGATACGTCGCTGATGCCGAACTTCAAGCACCTGAACCCGGTGATCGAAGCGAGCGGGCAGGTCGACGGGAAGCAGTACGAGATCGGGTTGGACTGGGGCTACTCGGCACCGCTGATCCGCACGGACCACCTCGACGCCACGCTGGACTCCTACTCCTACCTGTTCACCGATGACGCCGCCGGGCACATCTCGTGGTTCGACACGCCGTGGATCCTCCAGATGGCCGCGATCGCGCAGGGCATGGACCCCGGGCATTCTTTCGAGATGACCGACACCGAGCTCGAGGACATGAAGAACTACACGATCGAGAAGGGCCAGAAGAACCTCTACAACATCTGGGTCAACTACCAGGACATGTGGGACGACGTGCAGACCGGCAACGTCTGGGCGACCTACGCCTGGCCCGACGCGTACGTCGCCCTGAAGGACAAGGTCGACGTCGCGTACATCCGGCCGAGCGGCGGGACGCTCGCGTGGGTCGAGGGCCTCGTCCTTCGCTCCGACACCGAGAACTACCATCACGCGCACGCGTTCGCCGACGCCTGGTCGGCGGCCACGGTCGGCACACGGCTCATCAGCAGCTGGGGCTACGGCCACGCCAACCTCGAAGTGGATCTCAGCAAGATCGATCCCGACGTGGTGAAGGTGTTCGGGCTCGACGACCCCGAGAAGAACCTGTCGGAGCCCCAGAGCTACCTCGACCGCTACCAGGCGAACCGCAACGCGTACAACCGAGCCTGGAACGAGGTGAAGGCTTCGCTGTAGCGGATGGCGATCGATGCATCCGCCGAGATCGTCACCCCGCCGGGCCGACGGCGGCGGCGCGGGACGGCCAAGGTCAACCTCGGGCTGATCTCGGTCCCGCTGCTGTGGTTGATCGTGTTCTTCCTGATCCCGGTCGTGCTCGTCGCGCTCTACAGCGTCGGCGTGCTGACCCTGATCAGCTACGACAAGTACCTGTCGCTCGAGCTGTGGCGCTACTTCCTCCACAGCGACACGTACCTGGGCGGCCCGCTCGGGCGTGGCCTGTTCTGGAAGTCGCTGAAGATGTCGTTCGGCGTGTCGATCACGTGCGTGATCCTCGCCTACCCGGTCGCATACATGCTCGCGCTTGTCGCGGGGCGGCGCCGGTACACCCTGCTGCTCGTGATCATCACCCCGTTCCTCACGTCGTACCTGCTCCGGGTGCTGGCCTGGCGCGTGCTGCTCAACCCGCAGGGCGTGATCGAGGCCGTCCTCCGCAACGGCGGCCTCGTGGCGGACGGGAGCCAGATCAGCTGGCTCTACAACTCGACGTTCGCGGTGTACCTGGTGCTGGCCTACTCATGGGTGCCGTTCGTGGCGCTGCCGATCTTCGTGTCGCTCGAGAGCCTCGACCTGCAGATGCTGGAGGCGTCGAGTGACCTCGGCGCGAGTCGCTTGCAGACGTTCCGGAAGGTCACGCTGCCGATGTCGATGCCCGGCGTGATCGCCGCGTTCGTCTTCGTGTTCATCCCGACGATCGGGGAATACGTCACCCCGCAGATCGTCGGAGGGAAGGCCGGCTACCTGTTCGGCAACGTGATCCAGAGCTCATTCTCATCGAGCTTCGACTGGCAGCTCGGGTCCGCGATGTCGGTGTTCATGCTCGCGGCGGTCGCGATCTTGCTCGCGATCTTCGGCCGCTACCTGAACATGCGGTCGGTGACGGAATGAACGCGGCGATCTCGCCTGGCGGACGGCGAACGCTGTGGGTCGTGTTCTGGTTCCTGGTGGTGTTCCTATATGCGCCGATCGTGATCTTGATCATCTTCTCGTTCAACGACAGCACCATCGTGTCGTTCCCCTGGCTCGGGTTCACGACGAAGTGGTATGAGCAGTTCATCCACGAGCCAGCGTTGCTGAGCGCGTTGAAGACGAGCCTGCTCGTCGCGACGCTGACATCGATCGTGGCGACGGCACTCGCCGTCCCGGCCGCGATCGCGTTGGTGCGCCGGCGCTTCTTCGCCAAGGGTCTGGTCTCGGGCATCATGCTCGCGCCGCTCGTGATCCCGCTGGTCGTCCTCGGGATCTCGCTGTTGATCCTCTTCAACGCGGTCGGCGTGCCGTTGTCGCCCTACACCGCGGTGATCGGCCACGTGGTGATCGCGATGCCGTTCGCGATCCTCGTGATGGTGCCACGACTGCAACGCATCCCTGCCGCGTTGGAGGAGGCGTCGCGCGACCTCGGGGCGTCGGCGATGCAGACGTTCCGGCTGATCACGTTCCCGCTGCTCGTGCCGGCCCTGATCTCAGCGTTCCTGATCTCGTTCACGATCTCGTTCGACGAGCTGGTGATCTCGTCGTTCCTGGTCGGCGAACAGGCGACGTTCCCCGTCTACCTGTACTCGCAGCTGCGGCTTCCAGAGCGGTTGCCGTCCGTGATCGCGGTGGCGGTCGTGATCTTGGTGGTATCGGTGACCGTCGTTGTTGCCTCGGAGATCGGCCGGTTCGTGAGCGAGCGGCGACTCGAGGCGCAGACCGGGATGGCGGCGGACGACATCGGCTCGTTGCGCGGCGGGAAAGGATGACCGACACGATGAGCGACCCGATCACCCCGGCGATCAGCATCCGCCGCGTCACGAAGCGATTCGGGGACATCACCGCGGTCGACGACCTGACGATCGACATCCGCGAGGGCGAGTTCCTGACGCTGCTCGGACCGTCTGGGTGCGGCAAGACCACGACGATGCGGATGGTGGCCGGCTTCGAGGAGCCCGACGAGGGCGACATCCTGCTGCGAGGCGAGGACGTCGTCGGCGTGCCGCCCAACAAGCGGCACGTGAACATGTGCTTCCAGAACTACGCGCTCTTCCCGCACATGGATGTGCAGCAGAACATCGAGTACGGGCTGAAGCTCAAGAAGGTCGGCAAGGAGGATCGAGCGCGCAAGGTCGAAGAGATGCTGTCGATCGTCCGCCTCGAAGGCTACGAGCACCGCCGGCCCGGGCAGCTGTCGGGCGGCCAGCAGCAGCGGGTGGCGCTCGCGCGGGCGCTGGTCAACGAGCCGGCCGCACTGCTGCTCGACGAACCGCTCGGCGCGCTGGACGTCAAGCTCCGCAAGCAGATGCAGCTGGAGCTCAAGCGGATCCAGCACGTGCTCAGAACCACGTTCGTCTACGTCACCCACGATCAGGAAGAAGCGCTGTCGATGTCCGACCGGATCGCGGTCATGAACGAGGGCGTCGTCGAGCACCTCGGGACGCCGCGCGAGGTGTACGAGCGGCCGGCGACGCCGTTCGTCGCGGACTTCGTGGGCGTGCTCAACGCGGCTGACCTCGCGGTGTCGTCTGTCGACGGGGACCGTGCGGTGCTGACGATCAACGACACGGACCGGGTCGTCGCGCCGGCAACCGGCCACGACCTCGCGGCCGGATCGTTGGTCCTGGTGGCGGTGCGGCCCGAGCGGATCGCGATCACGCGCGGCGCCGCCGAGGCGAACGGCGGGTCCCGCCTGTCGGGGACCGTCGCCCAGGTCGTCTACCTGGGGACGCTCACCCAGTTCCACGTCGACACGAGCGCGGGCAAGACCTTCGTCGTGCACCAGCTCTCGACCGAGGGGAGCGAGGCGATCGACGCGCAGGACGACGTCACGCTCACATGGCCGGTCGAGGACAGCGCGATCCTGCGCGTCGGGGCCGACGCCGCCGCCTCGTAGCGACCACCTCACCCACCCGGCGAGGCTGCGTCCGGTCGTGTCACTGGAGAACCAGAGGCACGTCCGCGGCCCCCGCTCATCAACGCTGCGGCAGAACCCTCCTCGGACACCCCGCCCGACCGCCTGCGCCCGAGGAACGAACTCCACACAGAGGACACACACGTCCCCTCGACGTTCTCGACGCAGAGGAGGGGAACCATGGAACGGACCCCGGATGCGGCTTTGATCCGCGGCCTCACGCAACGACGCATCTCGCGGCGGGACGCGCTCCGATACGCGGGGATCGGAGCGGGAGCGATCGGCCTCGCGGCGCTTCTGGACGCATGCGGGGTGGGATCGTCCAGCGCCGCGGGCTCGGCGAGCGCCGCCGCCTTCGATTGGAGCCAGCAGACGCTGCACCACCAGCTGAACTTCGCCAACTGGCCGTACTACATCGACACGAGCCACGGCACGCATCCGACGCTCGACACCTTCACGCAGCAGACCGGCATCCAGGTCAACTACAAGCCGGTCATCAACGACAACCAGGGGTTCTACGCCAAGATCAAGCCGGAGCTCGAAGAAGGCAAGCCGACGGGCTGGGACATCATCGTCATCACGAACGGTGCGCAGCTGTCCGAGCTGATCGACAACCAGTGGCTGATCCCCCTGGACCTCAGCAAGCTCCCCAACTTCACGAAGTACGCGAGCGACTCGATCAAGAGCCCTTCCTACGACCCAGGCAACACATACTCGGTCGTGTGGCAGTCGGGCTTCACGGGCCTCGCCTACAGCCCGAAGGCGACCGAGGCGCTCGGGCGGGAGCCGGACAGCGTCGACGACCTCTGGGACCCGTCCCTCGCCGGGCACGTCGGGATGATGAGCGACAACACCGAGCTCGGCAGCATCGGCCTGCTCAAGCTGGGGATCGAGCCGTCCACGTCGACGCCGGCCGACTGGACCAAGGCGGCGCAGGCGCTGCAGCAACAGAAGGACGCCGGCATCCCGCGCGGCTACTTCGACCAGGGCTACATCAACCAGCTCGAGGACGACAACACGTGGCTCACGCAAGCGTGGTCGGGCGATGTCTTCCTCGCGAACCAGACGGGGTACCCGGAGCTGAAGTTCATCGTGCCGAAGGAGGGCGTCATGTTCTGGCACGACAACATGCTGATCCCCGTCGGCGCCGCCAACCCGCTCGACGCGCTGACCTACATGAACTACGCGTACGACCCGCACGTCGCCGCGCTCATGGCGAACTACATCTGGTACGTGACGCCCGTGCCCTCGGCCAAGCCGATCGTCGCGTCGCTTCCGGGCGGCAAGCCGGTCGCGGACAGCCCGCTCGTCTTCCCCGACCAGGCGATGATCGATCAGACGCACACGTACTACGTCTACACAGGGACGGAAGACCTGGACCAGTGGAACAACACCTTCGATCCGATCATCACGGGCTAGAACGGCCCGCGCCCGCGCCCGATCTGCGCGAGCTCGAACGGGGCAAGCCCCGCCTCGGCAAACGCCTCGCGCCGTACGGCCTGATCGGTCCCGGCGGCCTGTGGCTCGCCATCTTCTTCCTGATCCCGATGGTCGCGATGTTCCTGTTGTCGCTCGAGACGCCGGTGCCGAGCCAGGGTTTCAAGGACCTCGGGTACCGATTCACCTGGCATCTCGGTGAGTACGCGACGGCGCTGTCGATGTTCCACACGCAGTTCATCCGTTCGCTCGTGTACGCGGCGATCGTGACGGGGCTGACGTTGATCGTCGGGTATCCCGTCGCCTACTGGATCGCCTTCAAGGGCGGCCGGCACAAGACCACGTTCCTGTTCCTGCTGCTGCTGCCGTTCTTCGTGTCGTTCGTGATCCGGTCGCTCGCGTGGCAGTTCATCCTGTCCGACGGAGGGATCGTCCTCACGGCGCTCGAGCGGATCCACGTCTTGCCCCAGGGCTTCCACATCCTGTCGACGCCGACGGCGGTGATCGCCGGCATCGCGTACAACTCGCTGCCGTTCATGGTGCTGCCGCTGTACGTGTCGCTCGAGAAGATCGATCGATCGCTGATCGAGGCCGCCGGCGACCTCTATTCCACTCCACGGGACGTGATCCGCAAGGTGGTCCTCCCGCTGTCGGTCCCGGGGATCTTCGCCGGGTTCCTGCTGACCTTCATCCCGGCGGTCGGGGACTACGTGAACAACGACATCCTGGGCGGCACGAACACCACGATGATCGGCAACGTCATCCAGCGGGCGTTCCTGAACGACCAGAACTACCCGCTGGCGTCGGCGCTGTCGTTCATCTTGATGCTCGTGCTGCTCGTCGGGATCATCCTGTACGCCCGTGTGCTCGGCACCCGCCAGATCGAGGAGTACCTGTGACCTCCACCGCGGTCGAAACGCGGCTCCCGGATGAACTCGAGTACCGGCAGCCGGCCCACACGCCGCGGCGGAAGCTCTCGGACGTCCTGCTGGCCACGTACACGATGCTCGTCATCGCCTACCTGTTGATCCCGATCGCCGTGATGATCCTCTACAGCTTCAACTCCAACGCCGCGACGGGCACCGCCGCGACGCCCAAGGTCTCGTTCCGGTGGCAGGGCTTCACCGTCGAGTGGTGGAAGCAGTGGAACGCCGTGCCGGATCTGACGTCCTCGCTGTGGAACTCGCTGTACATCGCGGTCGTGAGCACGATCGTCGCGACGATCCTGGGGACGCTGATCGCGCTGGCGTTGGTCCGCTACCACTTCCGGGGCTCGGGGAGCCTCGAGACCGTGATGTTCATGAACATCGCAGCGCCGGAGATCGTCCTCGGGGCCGCGTTGCTGTCGTTCTTCGTCTTGCTGAACTTCCCGATGGGGCTGCTCAGCATCTTCGTCGCCCACGTGATGTTCAACATCGCGTTCGTGGCGATCGTGGTCCGCGCGCGCCTGTCCGGGTTCCACCGCGAGATCGAGGAGGCCGCGCACGACCTGTACGCCAACCCCTGGGAGACGTTCCTCAAGGTCACGCTGCCGTTGATCTGGCCCGGGATCGTGGCCGGCGGCTTGCTGGCGTTCGCCCTGTCGATCGACGACTTCGTGACGACGAACTTCGTCGCGGGGCAGACCGTGACGTTCCCGCTGTGGGTCTACGGCGCAGTGAAGGTGGGGATCCCGCCCCAGGTGTTCGTGATGGGAACGTCGATCTTCCTGGCGGGTCTGGTGATCGCGATCATCAACGTGATCGCCTCGCGGCGACGCGCCGAGGTGCGGATGGCCACCGAGGACAGCGCGAGCTAGATCAGGGCCCGGGCGCCGCGCTTCACCAGCTGGTCGGCGACGATCTCGCGCTGGATCTCGCTCGTCCCTTCCCAGATCCGGTCGACGCGGACCTCGCGCCAGAACCGCTCGGCGACGTTCTCGCGCATGTAGCCGCGCCCGCCGAAGATCTGCACCGCACGGTCCGCCACGCGCCCCGCCATCTCACTCGCGTAGAGCTTCGCCATCGAGCACTGCGCGTGCTGGATCTTCACGTCGGTGTCCGCGTCGATGTTCTCCGCCAGGCGATAGGTCATCAGGCGCGCGGCCCAGAGCTCGGTCAGTGAGTCGGCCAGCATGTGCGAGATCGCCTGGTTCTCGATGATCGGCTGGCCGAACTGGACGCGCTCCTTCGCGAAGGCGGTGGCCTCCTCGATCAGGCGCTCCGCCGCGCCGCAACAGCGCGCGGCGATCATCAGCCGCTCGTACCGGAACCACGCGTAGGTGAAGCTCATCCCGTCGCCCTCGGCGCCGATCAGGTGCGCGGCGGGCACCCGGACATCGTCGAACGCGACGATCGCGTGGGTGTCGGGATAGGTGTGCGTGTAGCGCGGCTCCCGCACCAGCCGCACGCCGGCAGTGTCCTTGTCGACCACGAACAGCGCGTGCTCCCCCGCGTGATCCCCGTCGGCGAGCTTGGCCTGGAAGAAGATGTGGTCGGCTCGGTTGAACGACGTCACGTGCATCTTCTCGCCGGCCAGCACGTACGCGTCGCCGTCACGCCGGGCGGTCGCCTCGATCGCGTCGACGTCGGAGCCGGCCCCCGCCTCGGTGATCGCGTAGCATTCGCTCCGCTCACCCCGGATCGCCGGCTTCAACCACCGCTCGATCTGCTCGTCGGTCATCACCTCGGGGGCCCACTCGGCAGGGGTGTGCACGCACCATCCGAGCGCGTTCGTCACGCGGCCGATCTGCTCCGACACGAGCACCTGTTGCAACGTGGTGAACCCGCCGCCGCCCAGCTCGGCGGGCAGGTTCATGCCGGAGAGCCCGAGGTCACGGGCTCGCTGCTCGAGGCGCCGGTGGTCTTCCTCGGGGATCTTGCCCTCGTGCTCCTCGGCGTGGAGCTCCCACGGGATCAGCTCGTCGTCGACGAACCGCCGGGCACGCTCCTGGATCTCACGGTCGGTGTCGGACAGCGGGTAGGTGGTCATGGGCCGCAGGATATGGCCCGCAGCGCCGGACCCGTCAACGGCGTTACAGCCCTTCGAGGGCGACGAAGGCGTCGGCGACGAGCGCCATCCGCTTGAACCGCTCGGGCATGTCCGACCGCTGGTGGCTCGTCACGATGGTGACGTCGCGGGTCGGGCAGGTGTAGGCGGTCGTTCCCCAGTAGCCGTCGTGACCCCACCACGTCACGTCCGCGACCTCGGCTCGGAACAGGTACATCGCGGCGTTGGAGACGGTCTCGTCGGACGTGCCCATCGCGCGCGGCAGCCCGTCGAGGGTGTCGGTCATCGTCGCGAGCGTCTCGGGGCGCTCGAAGATCTCGTCGCGGAGCAGTGCCCGGAAGAACCGTGTGAGGTCGCCGCAGGTCGACATCAACCCCCCGCCGCCGTAGAGGTCGACGGATGCATCCATGACGGCGATGTCGATGTCGCGCTCGTATTGGTGCGACAGCGGCGGCAGGTCGGGCGGCTCGTCATCGATCGTCTCCTGCCAGGTCGTCCGGATCCCCAGTCGGTCGTAGTCGACGAGCTCACGGATCGCCGCACCCATGGACTGGCCGGTGACGCGTTCGAGGATCTCCCCGACCAGGCAGGCGCCGGTGTCGGAGTAGCCGAACACCGTGCCGGGCGGCCCGTAGGGCTTGCCGTACTCGACCGCCCATCGGATCTGCTCGAACCGCGTCCAGCGGTGGCCGGGGTCCTTCGCCACCTGCGCGGTGAAGCCGTCGGTCAGCTCCTGGCCGTACGCGTCGGCCGCGAAGTCGTAGATCCCGCTGGTGTGCGTCAACAGGTGCCGCAGCGTGATCGCGTCGGTCTCGTAGCCGCCGCTCCGCAGCAGCTCGTCGTACGGGCCCGCCAGGAGCTCGGCCACGGTCTGATCGAGCGACACACGACCCTGTTCCACCAGCCGGAGCGTCGCCGTCGCGACGAACGGCTTCGTCACGCTCGCGATCCGGAACCTGGATCCCGGCTGCAACGGCCCGCCGCCGAGCTCCTGCACGCCGGCCGCGACCTCGATGTCGACGTCCAGCCCCGGCGCGAGCACGTGCAACAGGCGGCCCGGCATGTCCGGCCACGCCGCGACATCGGCGTCGATCAGCGCTTGGAACCGGTCCTCGACGCTCATCCGGCGAACGGCGCCAGTCCCGTCCACGGCCGCACCTGCTCCAGTGCAGCGCCGATCCGGAAGGCGGTCACGTCGTCGTAGGTGCGGGCGACGATCTGGATGCCGGTGGGCACGCCGTTGGAGGGGGCGAGCCCGCTCGGCACAGCCAGCACCGGACACGGCGCGAGGATGTTGAACGGCGTCGTCATGAAGCACGTGAACTGCCGGTCGTTCCCGCCGCCGGCGTCGAAGAGCTGCCCGAGGATGCTGTCTCCCGCCGCGATGCCGGGCACCGCCCACGTCGGGCAGACCAGCGCGTCGTAGGTCTCGAAGAGCTGGCCGATCGGCGCCCACACCTCCGCCTCTTGGTTCAGCCCCCGCAGGAACGAGCCCGGCTCGGCCATCAACGCCCGCGCCTCGTCCGCCCACGCGTGGACGTAGTCGTTCACCAGATCCGGGAAGGCGTCGGCCGCTCCCGCGATCTCCGCGCCGAAGATCGACGCGAAATGCCGGCGGGCGGTGTCCATCAGCAGCTCGAGGTTCCACGGGATCTCGACCTCGTCGACCTTGGCGCCGGCCTCGATCAGCGACTCGCCGGCAGCGCGCGTGTTGGCCGCGATCTCCTCGTGGATGTCCCACGAGCCGAGGTCGACCGACAGCGCGATCCGCATCCCGTCGATGGCGTCGAGCCGCTCGGGGATCTCCAGTTTTGGCCGCAGGCTCGCGATGTCGGCGGGGTGCGGCCCCGCGACTACGTTCTCGAAGAGCGCACAGTCCGCGATCGTGCGTGCGAGCACGCCGTCGTGGCAGTAGCGATCGAGGTTGTACGGCGCGCCGGTGGGCACCCGGCCGTGCGGTGCCTTGAAGCCGACGACGCCGTTGACCGACGCCGGGATCCGGATCGAGCCGCCGATGTCCGACCCGCTCGCCAGCATCGACGTGCCCGCCGCGAGCGACGCGCCCGAGCCGCCGCTCGCCCCGCCGACCGCGACGTCCGGGTTCCACGGGTTGCGCGTGATGCCCCACAGCTTCGAATGCGTGTAGCCGGTGCAGGAGAACTCCGGCGTGGTGGTGCGCGCGTGCACGACCGCGCCGGACGCGAAGATCCGCCCGGCGATCGGCGCCGTCTCGTCCGCGATCTCGTCGACCGCCAGGGAGCCATAGCGCATCCGCCAGCCCTCGACCGGCACCTCTTCCTTGAGCGCGACGGGGAGCCCTTCGAGCGGACGGATGTCCTCGCCGGCGGCGTACCGCTCGGCCGACTCTTCGGCGGCGAGGAGCGCTGCCTCCTCGCGCTCAACGGTGAACGCGTTGACGGTCGGCTCGATGTCGACGGCGCGAGCCTGCACGGACGCGAGCAGCTCGACCGGAGAAAGCTCCTTCGCGCGCATCCGCGCCAGCGCGTCGGTGGCGGCCAGCTCCCAGGCTTCGGTCACGCGATGAACTCTAGGCGGTCCCGATGGCTCGCAACCTGTTCCAGGATGTCTTCGTCCGGCGTGTGGTCGCGATCGTCCTCGTCGACCTCTGTTGCTTCGCCGAACAGCTCCCCCGAGAGGTATCGCTGTCCGGTGTCCGCCACCACGGTCACGATCCGGCGGAGCTCGGGGTGCTTGGCCGCGACCTTGTGCGCCGCGACCACGTTCATCCCGCTGGAGGGACCGCACAACATGCCCTCCTCGCGGGCCATGCGTTGCGCCATCGTGAGCGCCTCGCCGGTGCTGACGGTCACGATCCCGTCCATCGCGGACAGGTCGAGGTTGCGCGGGATGATCCCGTCACCGATCCCGGGAACCCCGTGTCGACCCCAGCGCTGCTCGCTGATCAACGGACACTCCGCGGGCTCGACCGCGTAGGCGACCACGGTCGGATCGTTGGCCTTCAGCGCCAGGGTCACGCCGGTGATCCAACCCCCCGTCCCCTGCGCTGCGACGACCGCATCCACCTTGCCGTCCATCTGCTCCCAGATCTCACGCCCGCTC
>Ga0157378_10004788_pt1 | contig 11861 bp, 13 predicted proteins | sample M65metaG_FD_115309 | JGI IMG/M metagenome (GOLD analysis project Ga0157378, IMG submission 115309) | Miscanthus rhizosphere microbial communities from Kellogg Biological Station, Michigan, USA - M6-5 metaG | ecosystem: Host-associated > Plants > Roots > Rhizosphere > Soil | place: USA: Michigan...
CGGCAACCGCGCGTTCTGGACAGCGGCGACAAGTTGCGAGTTGGCGAAACGACATTGCACTTTTTAGTTGGTTAACGTTCCACCGGTGCTTTGACCTTTGAGCTTTGATCTTAGATTCGGTTGATTGAGATCCAAAGATCAAAGTACCAAGTTCAAAGTAGCAAGCTCTACATACAAACTTCGCTATTATCCTGTAGACTTTCTTAATGACCGCTGCCCAAGGTTTGACACGCCCACAAGTTAGAAGTCGTGCCGCGCGAAAAGGTGGTCAACGACTTCGAGCACCCTTCTCGCTTCGCTGTGGCGCCCTTCTGATCGATTACATTGCTCTGGCGGCGATTGTCGTCTTCGCTACTCTCATCGCCCGGATGCTCGGAGGCGGCGCTCGCAGCGCCGGCAATTCGGCTCAAACCATCGGGATTGTTATCACGATTTTTGTTGCCTTTCTTAACCTGGGCCTCTTGCCAGGCCTAACCGGATTGACGCTGGGCAAGTGGGCAACCGGATTGCGCATTGAAAGAAACGATGGCGCTGATGTAAATATTCCGCGAGCACTCTTGCGACACTTTGTCGGGTATCCGCTATCGTTTTTACTTTTTGGTATCGGCTTTCTCATGGCAGCAGTCACCGTGCGCGGACGTGGGTTGCACGATATTATTGCCGGCACCGTCGTTGTTCGTGAAGGATCCTTCTAATCGTCGCCCAGTAGAGTCTTCAAAAATGTCAGAACTGATAGTCAAATATCCCGATCGGGCCCCAGATCATTTCCCACTTGGCCGCTTGCGTATAACCATCGGTCGCTCCGCTAGAAACGATCTCTGTATTCCTGATCCATTTGCATCCCGTGTGCACGCTGAGGTGCGTCGTGAAGGCGACGAATACGTGCTGCAGGATCTGGGTTCAGCCAACGGCACTCTCTATAACGGCGCCACCGTCCAGGGCGTGATTCCACTGACCGGCGGCGGCAGAATACAGATCGGCGAAACTGAAATCATTTTTGACGACGGCACCTATAACTCAAGCATGGGTGCCACAATGATCACTGACAATTCAGATGCTTCACTTCCGGAGGCAACGATCGCTCTTGCATCGGGAGACCGAACGACTTCCGGTTTGCTTGAAGCGATTGAGGGTGCGCGTACAAAGCCCGAAGAGATTGGAATTATTTCGGGTGCTAAAACCGCAGCTGCCGCAGCTACAGCGAAACACGGCGATCTGCTGGCTCTGATCAGCAAAGTGGGAATTACGCTACTTGCTTCGGCCACGCTTAATGAAACTCTCGAACAGATCGTGTCGCTTGTGTTTGAAGCGGTTCCAGCTGATCGGTGCCTCATCATGATGCGCGACGAAACCGGTGCAGATTTGCGTGTAGCGGTGGCACGTTTGCGAGACCGAGTGGGTGAGGTTGGAGAAATTCGCGTCAGCCGCAATGTACTTGATGAAGTTGTCATTCGCGGAAAATCCGTACTCACGTCCGATGCTCAACATGATCCACGCTTCGCAAGTGGCACTGTTGTCCTGCAAGGCGTGAGGTCCGTTTTAGCTGTGCCCCTGGGCGTTGCCGAAAAGGTTTTCGGAATCATCTATGCGGATTCGCCAATTGCTGAAGGAAGGTTTACTGAAGATCACTTGAAGGTCCTAACGACGCTGGCTTCCGTAGCGGCTATCAGAGTTGAGAATGCCACACTCGTAGAAGTGCGACTGGAACGGGAGCGTCTCGAGCGCGAACTCGCGCTTGCCAGTGAGATTCAACAGCGCTTTCAACCAACTGCACCTCCAACTGTTCCCGGCTATGAACTCCAGGGGATCAGTTTTCCCTGTTACGAAATAGGCGGCGATTACTACGACTTCATCCAACGCGACGACGGCAGGTTGGTTATTGCACTGGGCGATGTGTCAGGTAAGGGAACTGCTGCGGCGTTGTTGATGTCATCGCTTCACGCCGCGGTTCACGCACAATCCGGATCACATGACTCGTTGGTCGACACCATTTCGGCCGTGAACAAATATCTGGCCGACAATATTCCTGCCAACAGGTTTGTCACCCTCTTCTACGCCGAACTCGAGCCGGAGTCGGGAGCCTTGTCGTTCCTGAATGCCGGACACAATCCACCTCTAATCGTTCACTCCGCAGGCACTGTCGAGCAACTTGCATCTGGTGGACTTCCATTGGGTATCAAACGCGATGCTGATTACAGGGAAGGCAAAACCCAGATGCAGCATGGCGATGTTCTGGTGATTTATTCGGACGGAGTGACTGAGGCCATGAGCCCTTCAGGAGAAGAGTTTGGACCGACGAGACTCTATGAGGTAGTGTCTCGCAATATTGAGTCGTCTGCTTCCGGGATTCGCGATCGGATCGAATCGTCTTTAACAAAGTTCTCGCAGGGCACGAGCGCCTCTGATGACATCACTCTGGTGATCGTGAAGCGTCAGGCAGAAGCGAGACAGTCCGCGGTTAGTCATTGACGCCGAATTCAAGGAACTTGTATTTCCCATCCGCATCTTTGCCAAAGTAGAAGATTAACTCGCCACAAAAAACGTCGTAGTTTTCTCCTTCCTTTGTTGGTTTGGCCGTTGCTATGCAACTGCGAATCTTTCTCGTAAAGAGCTGAGGGTAGATCTTAATGAAGCCAGCCCGATCACGCTCCTTACTATCATAGAGAAACGGCAGCTTAGTTAAATCAGCCACAGCTTCTTTATCGTTCCGCGCGACCGCTGCTTTGAAAGTCTTCAAGAATCCACCAAACGTTTCGGGGCTCGTTGATGTTTGGCCCTTTGCCGAACTCAAGAGGACCAGCAGAAGTAGGACAATCGCGAACTTTAGCCTCATAGTTTATTTACCATGGATTGTTGAAGAGATCTCACAGTGCTCAACAAGTGAAGCAACACTCCAACAGCAATCAAATATATTCCCTTCTTAGTAACAGGCGCATACAAACCTGAGAGAGAGGGTTCATAAAAGAACGCTACCAAAAAGAGGAGAGCCGCAATAGTTATCAGCATTGACCCGAACCACTGCAACATGCGTCGTAGCGTGTCCGCCTGATATTGGATATAGCTTCCGATTCCAAGGTGCAGCAACGCGGTCAACAAGATGTATATGTGGCGGGATCGATAAAGCATGCGGGGACCGTCTGGCATTCCTTGTAGATGATGAAGAACTCGATCCATGTATTGGCCCGTAAGCACAAACACGACGAAGAGCAGCAGGCCGAAGATTAGATGGAAACGCTTCAAGCTTTCCTCTCACTCGCACTCGACTTGGGGCCGGGCTACTGCACCGAAGGCTCAATCACATAACGCATGATTGGTCTTGACTGTGAACGACGCACAACCTCTTCGAAGCCGGCGGCAAGAAACGCCGAAGGAACACCGTGCCAGAGAAACGCGTCGGCCATCTTTGTGTTTGCTGGTTCCGCTGGATAGCCTTCGACAATCTTTGCTCCACGCCGGGCAGCGAATTCAACGGCAGCGCGAAGTAATACGGATGAAACGCCTTGACGGCGATAATCCTTTCGCACAAATAAACAGGAGACTGACCAAACGGGATTGTCGTCTACCGGCTTGAGTATTCGCGAACGTTCCAGCCCTATATAAACGTAGCGTGGGGCAACGGCGCACCAGCCAATCGGTTCTTTCCCCCGATAAGCAATGATGCCTGGTTTCTCGTCATTCGTGACGATCTTCTGAAAGGCTCGCTTGTTTTTCCCACCCTTGTTTGCTTCATATTGTTTACGAGGCACGCGCCAGAACATGCACCAGCATCCGCCGCAGGCTCCACGTTCACCAAAGAGCAATTCAATGTCAGTCCAGCGTGACTTGGTAGCGGGATAAGTTTTAATGCTTGAGAGATTCACCAGAACTAACGTCACAAGATGTGAAAGGGAAACCCTGCGCTTAATGTTCCTGCAATCAAGACGCAACTCTTTCAAAGTTGCGTCAATCAACTCGGCCCATCAATACCCCCGGGTTGCAACGGCCCGGCCTGGGGTTGGCCAGGCTTTCAGCGTCGCACAGGAGTTTTCCGCCTGGCAGTTTCGCAGAAGCGACGGCTCCTACAAATTACCAAGTTTTAATCGCTGGGTTTGCCCTGCAATAGACCTTCGGATTTCAAAGTCTGCGGACCGTTGTCGTTGCAAATTGCGAAAGATGGGCCTTCGTACATTGTCACGCCGGCAAATTCGCCTTTTGCATTAAGGATATAGAAATTGATGCTGAAGTTTGGCAGCCCCCGTTCATTCAGCAGTCGTTTTTCTACCGTGTTGTTCTTGATTCGATTCAGCACTTCCATGCCGGCATCTTTGGGATGTGCGCCGCGTCGCATTTCTTCAATGATCACAAACGAGCATAAGTTGTAGAGATTGGCCTCGCCGCGGCCCGTTGATCCAGCTGCACCCACTGCACCGTCGACGTAAAGGCCGGCACCAAGTATCGGTGAGTCACCCAGGCGCCCCGGGATTTTCCAGGCGAGACCGCTCGTTGTTGTGACGCCACAGATTTCACCTTTGGAATTGATTCCGTCGCAATTGATCGTACCGTGCAAGTTCTCCTCGCGCAGTAAACCTTCCGCAAACATTTCCAGCGCTGCTTTGTGCCCGGCTTCCGCGCGCTTTTTCGGATCGAGGTAGTGCTCCGGATCGATTCGACGTTTCCATTCCAGCCACTGTCTGCGAGAGTTGTCGGTATTTAGATCGTCCTCAATTTTGAATCCCATTCCACGAGCAAAATCCTGTGCACCCTTTCCCACGATGAGGTGGTGATCCGTGTTCTCCAACACTGCCTTCGCAACCAGCGAGGGAGTGCGGACGCCCTCAATTGCGCCGACTGCGCCAGCTCTCTTCTTCGGACCATGCATACACGAGGAGTCGAGTTGCACTATGCCTTCGGCATTTGGAAGTCCGCCATAACCAACACTGTCGTCCAGTGGATCGAGTTCGACGATATTCACACCGGCAATCACTGAATCGAGTACGTCGGCGCCTTCCGTAATCATCGTGAAGGCTTTTTGAACTGCGGTTACTGGGCCGCCATTCTTGAACTTGTTTCCATTCGCGGACGAGATTACCAACGGCTTCACTGCGCTTTGTTTGAGAATCATCGGAAAACCACTGACTTCTGGTTTTGCAGCGGCAATAGCAAGGCCTGCGACAGCGCTGTTGCGCATGAAGTCGCGTCGCTTCATCTTTTTAGTCATCGGACTCCTCGCTGTGTTGGAAGAAGAAATGAAGAAAGCGCTGACACTGCAAGCGATGACGCCTGAGGTCCGGCGGCGCTAATTCAATCATGAGAGCGGGGCTTTAGCAATATCCTATGTTCGATGTTCGATATGCTTCAGCTTGTCGAAGAAGTTTTGAAAAGTTCAGTCTATTGAATCAAAGGTGTTTGAGGGGTTTTCTCTGTGCAATCTCGATGTTCTCTGTGACTCCGTGGTTAAACTAATACAGCTTCATTACCACGGAGTCACAGAGAACACCGAGATTGCACAGAGAAGAATCTTATGCGCTGTCGTTCAATCAATTAAGCGGAACTCATCAGCCGTATTTTGCAAGAGGCTATAAAGCATATCGGAGATCTTACAGAGCTTCTTTGATTCTTTCAGCAGTCTTCGGACCTATTCCATCGACCATCTCGAGACCGCCACGGGCGATAAATTCCTTCAGTTCCTCACGAGAAGACACCTTGAACCGTTCATGAAGTAGCGCCGCAGTCTTGGGTCCTATGCCTGGAACTTCGACCAGTTCAAGAACAGACTCGGGCGTTTCCGCCGTCAAGCGATCCCACGCATCGAAGGACCCTCGATCAAGTAGTTCCACTACTTTTCCTGCGATTGCTTTGCCGACGCCAGGAATAGTTTGCAATCCTCCGATTCCTTCGATTTCGGCAATTTCCTTGAGCGATGTGGGCCAGACCTCGATCGCTTCGGCAGCATTTCGATACGACCGCAGGCGGAATGGATCGTCACCGCGAATCTCCATCAACGCGGCAAGGCGATAGAATCGACGTGCAATTGCTTCGTTATTCATGGCATTTTCGCGGAGTCGGTAGTGACTGTGACGCTTAGCATTCCTTGTCTCTTTCCACCTACTGACCTTGATCATTTGCCAGGGGCGGCACGAAGCGCCGTTACATTTTGTGCTTAGTCTAACTGTGCAGTGAGGGTAATATCAAAAAAAGGAATACTATTTATTCTCGATTGTTTCTAAGTGTGAAGGAGGAGCAAGTGAACCAAACACGTCGACAGTTAATAACAGGAGTTTCGCTGGTTGGCGCGGGCGTTTTCCTGGCTGGTTGCCGCAAGGAAGTTGGAGGGAGCGCGAACACAGGCGTTTCGAAACGTGAAGCCAAGGCGGACGAACAATCGTCGGATGAAGCGGCTGCGGAGGTCTCCGCGGCGGAAGATTTGATGCGCGAGCACGGTATCCTGCGCCGGGCGTTGCTTGTCTATCAGGAGTCTGCAGTCAAACTCAAACAGGATCCGAACTCAGTGCCTGCTGACGCGCTTGAAAAGACTGCTCAACTCTTTCGTGCCTTTGGGGAGGACTACCATGAAACCCGTCTTGAAGAAGCGTACATTCTGCCTGCTGTTAAGAAGACACAGAATGCGGCTTCACCCTACGCAGACATATTACTCGTTCAACACAAACGAGGTCGCGAAATCACCGATTACATATTGGCTTTAACCAAAGGTGACAAAATTCCTTCTGCGAACGTGAGCGCATTCATTACTGCGCTGGAAACCTTTGTACGTATGTACGAACATCACGCGGCAATTGAAGACACGATAGTCTTCCCGGCGTGGAAGGAAGTGATCGGCGCAAAGGAAATGGATGAGCTCTCTGAAAAGTTTGAAGATATCGAGGATGAGATTTTTGGTGGTGACGGTTTTGAAGCAGCGGTAACTCGCATGAACGAAATTGAGCAGAGCCTGGGTCTGGCAAATCTGGAGATGTTTACTGCGCCGCCTCCACCTGCCCATTCATGAAATTAAGCTTGGGAGTGTTTCGGTATGTCTCTGTCGCCTCAGCGTGCTTCTTAGAAACAACGCCAGGAAACAGCGTACCTAAGGTCAAACGAGAACATTAAAAGTGACTTGTGCACTTTCACTTTCAATTTGTTATCAGAACACTTTACTTTTCCTCTCACCACGCGCAGAATGCGCGCACCTGAGCGACTCATCTTTTCGAAAGCGAGAACACTCAACACAAACTTCAGCTCACCATGAAGTGAAACAATTCGGACGGAGGTTCCCTCACAGCTAACTCCGCGGGCGCCTCAAACCTTAAACCTCTCGAAATTCTTAAGGAGCCAGAAAAATGTCACTCACACACTTCGCTGAAGAACCAAATCAGGAACAACGAATCGCTAAACTCCGCGAAGAAATAGGGAAGCTGGGCGGCAGTGCGATGTCACTCGAAGATCTGCCCGCCGACATGGAGGAGGAGTTTCTTCGACACGTTCTTGAGTATGAAACCGCAGAACCAATTAGTCTCTTCCGCATGCTGGAAAACGCCGGTCTGGAGCTACCGTCTCCTGAAAGCCTGACCGAAGTAGATGTCACGACTAAGTTGACGGAAACGATTGAGCGAATGGCATCGCTTGGAGCCTATCTCCTGCACACAAATCATCTCAGCGACCTCGCTCTCTACGAATATCTCTATAACGATGGATTGCGCGAAGAAGCAGTGCTCTTTCCGGAGAATCCAGGCTACGCCTACATGATCGACCTTACCGGCAGCGGTAGTGAGGAAGACAATCATGTGTACCTGAAATACTACGCTGACGAAAAGCAGCGACAGCAATGGGCGTTGGATTGGCCCGACGATACGATGCCGGAGCACGAGGATCCACCGTTCGATCGCGATAGACATTTACCGCAGTCGACGGTTGGGTGAGAGGTGAGAATATTGCCGATTGCTGATTGCTGATTGCTGATTCGCGACCCGCTAACGATCAATCGGCAATCAGCAATCAGCAATCGACAATTGGCAATCGGCAATGGTTCGACACCGTTCTCACCCAACGACCATCGTACCAGTACCTTTGTCGGTGAAGATTTCGGAAAGCAGCGCGTTGCGGTTGGTGCCACTAATGACATGCGCAGCGTGAACTCCACGACGTAGTAGTGTCGTGATGCTCTGGAGTTTTGGAATCATTCCGCCAGTTGCCGTGCCCGACTGGATGAGGTGTTCGGCTTCTGCAAGCGTCAGTCTGGAAACTTTTGTGGCCGGGTCGTCAGCTTGCAAATAGATCCCATCGACATCGCTCAACAAGATGAGTTTCTCAGCTCGGAGTTGGACCGCGATTTCGGCCGCGATCGTGTCTGCGTTGATGTTGAAAACCATACCCTCATCGTCAGCGCCGAGCGATGAGATGACCGGCAGGTACCCGTGGTCTAGTAAGACGGTCAACAGGCGAGCATTGATTTGTACGACATCGCCGACGTGTCCAAAGTCTACCTGGGCGCGTTCTCCGGTTTCGCGATTGAGGATTTCTTTTGGCGGGCGTCTCTCTGCCTGGACGATGTTGCCGTCAACTCCCGAGAGACCAACTGCTTCAATTCCTCTTTGCCTCAATGCTGCAAGAATGTCTGTATTTATCTTTCCGGCAAAAATCATCTTCGCCATTTCCAGCGTTGCGTCATCGGTTACACGACGGCCTTCAATGATCGTTTGTTCGACGCCGAGTTTTTTCGCGAGGTCACTAAGCTGTTTGCCGCCGCCGTGAATAACGCAGATGCGGATTCCTACTTGATGAAGTAGAGCCAACTCTTCCGCGAGCGAAGCGAGGTTGTCGTGATTCTCCGTCACTTTACCGGACAGCTTGACGACAAACGTGTGACCCTGAAAACGCTGAATGTAAGGGAGCGCTTCGCGGAGCAGGTCGAGTCGGAGTTGGTGATCGATTCCGGTTGTTGTCTCGGACATAAGAGTTTGTTTGTGGTCAGTGGTCAGTAGTCAGTAGTCAGTAGTCAGTGGTCAGTAGTCAGTGATCAGTAGTCACTCTTCGGCAATTCATCGCAAGAAGGCAATCAAAACCCTCCTGACCACTTACCAATGACTACTGACTACTGACCACTGACACTGACCACTGACTGTCTAACCAATCAGCCTATCCATGATCGCCTTCTGCACATGCAGCCGATTCTCTGCTTCGTCAATGACCACTGACGAAGCCGAATCGATCACCGAGTCTGTAACGATCACGTTGCGACGCACCGGCAGGCAGTGCATGAAAATGGCATCGTTTGTGCGGTTCATCTTCTGGTCATCAACGATCCACTTGTGCCGGTACTGCCAGCGGTTGACGATGTCTTGTTCGCTCTTTCCATAGAACTGTTTTGCTCCCCAGCTCTTCGCGTAAATTACGTCGGCGCCTTCAAACGCTTTGTCCACGTCGTTGACGATCTCGATTTTTCCCCCGGCTGCCGCCGCGATTTGTTGTGTGGTCTCGATCAGGGTCTCGTCCAGTTGATATCCTTCGGGGTGGGCAATGACCACATCATGGCCCATCTGAGCTGATGCAAGTGCAAAGCTATTTGGAACCGCCATTGGAAGTGGCTTCGGATGCCAGGCCCAGGTAAGAACGACTCGCTTGCGTCCTTCGCCGAGCTTTTCACGAATCGTCATCATGTCAGCCATGGCCTGACATGGGTGATGCATCGCTGATTCGAGGTTGATGATCGGCACACTGGCGTACCGTGCAAACGAATTAAGCACAGGGTCCGTGCGTTCGTCTTTCCAATCTTTCAGCGCTGCGAACGTTCTGACACCAATCGCCACGCAATATCGTTCAAGCACACGCACAAACTCTGCGATGTGCTCCGTCTTATCGCCATCCATAACCGCGCCTTCGCGATGCTCAAGAGTCCAACTTGTGCCGCCAGGCTCAAGTACGACTGCGTTACCCCCAAGCTCGTAAATTCCAACTTGCATGGACGCCCGCGTGCGAAGACTAGGATTAAAAAAGACCAGAGCGATGGATTTGCCCTCGAGGGGTCTTGAGCGGTTCTGGCCTTGTTTGAAATGACGAGCTGACTCGATCAACTGGTCGAGTTGGGTCCGATCAAAGTCTTGAGTGGTTAGAAAATTTGCCATCTTGTTCTGGGACCGCAGGCGTCCTCGCCTGCTCCCTTCGGTCAGTGTTGTAATTGGTAATTAGCAGGCGAGGACGCCTCCCAGCACCGAGCTCTATTAATCAACACGAAAAATGTCTTCCAGTGCGTCTACAAACAAATCGACCTCTTCAGTCTTCAAGCACAACGGCGGAAGCAAGCGGAGCACACGAGGATCACTCGAAGTGCCCGTGATTATCTTACGATCGAGAAGCGCCTTGTGAATTGGTGCAGCTTTGTCCGCGAATTCCAGTCCGAGCAGGAAGCCACGACCCTGAACAGAAACGACCTGTTCCACTTCTTTGAGTCGCTCACGCAGGTGCTCTTCAACGTGCCTGACATTCGGAAGCATGCCGTCGTTTTCAATCGCCTCGAGCGTCGCATTCACGCAAGCCATCGCCAACATGCCGCCGCCAAAGGTTGTTCCGAGATCGTTTTCTTTGATTTTAGAAGCAATTGCCTCGCCCACTAAACACGCACCCACGGGAACACCACTTCCCAGTGCCTTTGCCAGCGTGACAACGTCGGGCACAACAGCGTCGCCGGCGTCGCTGCCTGCGAAAAACCAATCACCAGTGCGGCCTACACCTGTCTGTACTTCATCGTAGATAAGAACAATGCCACGCTCATCACACAGTGTCCGCAGTTCTCTATAAAACTTTGGAGCCGCCATTTTGACTCCGGCCATTGACTGGATAGGTTCGAGGATGATTGCCGCTACTGTTTCATCCGAGATCTCACGAACCGACTCGATGTTTCCAAACTCAGCTTCAACATGGCCCGGTACATTGGGCTTTCCGATTTCTCGATACTTCCCAAGAAACGTGGCACTGATCGCATCGGCCGTACGACCATGAAAACCACCTGCAAAGCTGACGATCTTTTCGCGACCCGTGAACATACGTGCCATTCGCATCGCATTCTCGTTTGACTCAGTTCCGGAGTTGCAAAAGAAAGCCTTCGTTAATTCAGGTGGCGCTACCGACACAAGCTTTTGCGCAGCTTTGGCACGCGTCTCCGAATAAACGAGGTTGGAATAGAACAGGAGCTTTTCAGACTGTTCTCGTATTGCCTTCACCACGTGAGGGTGACAGTGACCGGTTCCGGCTACTGCGTGTCCACCATATAGGTCGAGATACCTCTCGCCGTCGCTGGTGTAGATCCAGACACCGTCGCCACGTTCTGCGGCAATTGGCATCTTCTTGTAGGTTGCGAGTTGAAACTGATCTTCGCTCGCCGCGATGTCAGCAAATGCCTGCGTTGTTTCCAAAGTCATCCTGCGCGTGCTCCATCCGCAATTGTTTTCTCAGTAATAGCCAGGACCGGCGACAATCCATCTGCGTAGCCGATGTCGAACAACATCCCTTCCGACACTTCACCGCGCATTTTCCGAGGCGGTAGATTCACGACGAACAGCGCCTGCTTTCCTTCTATCTCTTTCGGGTTTGAGCGTTCCTGTTTGATGCCGGCGATGATAGTTCGTTGATGATCGCCAAACGAAACTGTTAGTTTCATCAGCTTGTCTGAATTGATGATCTCTTCAACCGAAACTATCGTGCCGGCGCGTACATCTATCTTTTCGAGATCGGCCATCTCGATAGCTGGTTTGACTGGTGCTGGAGTGAACATAGTAAGTGGCACAGACTTCAGTCTGTGGTAGTTGAAGAGATGTCAGTATTCAACACAGACTGAAGTCTGTGACAAATCATGGGTTCGTACCCGCAAACATCAAACCGGTCTTCTCATC
>Ga0157378_10004792_pt1 | contig 11856 bp, 14 predicted proteins | sample M65metaG_FD_115309 | JGI IMG/M metagenome (GOLD analysis project Ga0157378, IMG submission 115309) | Miscanthus rhizosphere microbial communities from Kellogg Biological Station, Michigan, USA - M6-5 metaG | ecosystem: Host-associated > Plants > Roots > Rhizosphere > Soil | place: USA: Michigan...
CGGGCGCGTCTTCGAGGAGCTGCTCGAGCTGCTCGAACAGGGCTATGAGCTCACCGAGGACGGCGTGCGGCAGACGATCGCGATGGTGACCGGCGCGCCGACGCTGGACGACGACGAGGTGCCGCGCCCCTCCGAGGTGCTCGGTGACAACCTCCTGTCTGCCCGCGGGAAGAAGATCGCGCCCAAGACCTTCGGACAGAAGCGCTACGTCGACGCCATCCGGCGCTCGACCGTGACGTTCGCCATCGGGCCCGCGGGAACCGGCAAGACCTACCTCTCGGTCGCCGTCGCGGTGCGGGCGCTGCAGGAGCGTCAGGTGTCGCGCATCATCCTGACGAGACCGGCGGTCGAGGCCGGCGAGCGGCTCGGCTTCCTGCCCGGCACCCTCTACGAGAAGATCGATCCCTACATGCGTCCGCTCTACGACGCGTTGTACGAGATGACCGGACCGGACACCCTGCCCCGTCTGATGGAGCGGGGAGTGGTGGAGGTCGCACCGCTGGCGTTCATGCGCGGTCGATCCCTGAACGATGCGTTCATCATCTTGGACGAGGCGCAGAACACCACGCCGGAGCAGATGAAGATGTTCCTGACGCGCCTCGGGTTCGGTTCGAAGGCGGTGGTCAACGGCGACGCCACACAGGTGGATCTCCAAGGAGGCACCAGCGGACTAGAGGTCGTGGAGCAGATCCTGGCCGACATCGAGGGGATATCCTTCGTGCATCTCGGAGGGAAGGACGTCGTTCGCCACCAGATCGTCCAGGAGATCGTGGAAGCCTACGGCCGCTACGGCCAGGCACCCCTCCCGGCCGATGAGTGAACCCACATGAGCGACGACGACAAACCTCCGGAACCCACGGTGCTCATCAGCAACCGGCAGCCCACGGCGCTCGATGAGCCCGGGCTCGTCGCGTTGGCCCAGGCCACGCTCATCGGAGAAGGGCGCCCTGATGTGGAGCTGTCGGTGAGCTTCGTCGGAGAGTCCGAGATCGAGGACCTCCACGTCCGATACATGGACGAGCCCGGACCGACCGATGTGTTGAGCTTCCCGCTGGACGAGGTCGACGAGCGCGGCCGACGGCTGCTCGGCGACGTGGTGATCGCGCCCGCGATCGCGTCGCGCAACAACGCGCGCGATCCCGACGGTGAGCTCCGGCTGCTCCTCGTGCACGGCATCCTGCACCTCCTCGGCTACGACCACGAGGCCGACGCCGAGAAGGCGTTGATGTGGGCGCGGCAGGAGCGCTACAGCGGGGTACGCGCGCCGTGACCTCGAGCGACTACCTCTCGCTGGTGATCGTCGTGCTCTCGATCGTCGGGGTGGGCTTCTTCGCCGCCTCCGAGGTCGCGATCACACGGATCAACCGGGTACGAGCGTTCCGGCTCCGCGAGGAGGGACGGCGCGGCGCCAAGCAGTTGACCAAGATCGTCGACAACCCGGCGCCGTACCTCAACGTCGTGCTGTTCCTGACGCTGCTGTTCACGATCGGTGGATCGACCGTGGCGACATCCTTCGCGGTGCGGCACTTCGAGAACGCGGGCGAGATCGTCTCGACGATCGCGATGACCCTGCTGCTCTTCGTGTTCGCCGAGGTGACCCCCAAGACCTTCGCGATCAAACGCACCGACACGGTCGCGCTGTTCATCGCGCCGCCGGTCGGGTTCCTCGGGCGCGTGCTGGGCCCGATCGCCAACAGCCTGCTCACGCTCGCCAACATCCTCATGCCGGGCAAGGGGTTGAAGGAAGGGCCCTACATCACCGAGCAGGAGCTCCGCGCCTCCGCGGAGGTCGCCTCCTCCGAGGGCGAGATCGAGGAGGAGGAGAAGGAGCTGATCCACTCGATCTTCGAGTTCGGCGACACGATCGCGCGCGAGGTGATGGTGCCTCGCCCCGACATCGTCGCCTGCGAGGACACGTGCTCGCTGCGCGACATCCAGACGCTGATGCTGGAGCACGGCTACTCGCGGATCCCGATCTTCCACGAGGACCTCGACGACGTCGTCGGCGTCGTGTTCGCCAAGGACGTCTTGAAGGCGCTGCACCAGGGCAAGATGGATATCGCGCTGGCGGACCTCGTCCGGCCCGCCCGCTTCGTCCCCGAGTCGAAGAAGGCCGCCGACCTGCTGAAGGAGATGCAGAAGGAGAAGTTCCACCAGGCGATGGTCGCCGACGAGTACGGGTCGGTCACCGGCATCATCTCGCTGGAGGACCTGCTCGAGGAGCTGGTCGGCGAGATCGCCGACGAGTACGACGTCGAGGAGCCCGAGATGGTGCCGATGGGCGACGGGATCTATCGGGTCTCGGGGAAGACCTCGATCGATGACGTCAACGAGATGCTCGAGGTGGATCTGCCCGACGAGGAATGGGACACGGTCGGGGGTCTCGTGCTCGACATCTTCGGCAAGATCCCCGCCAACGGTGACGAGGAGGAATTCCAGGGACTGCGGTTCCGCGCGGAGGAGGTCAACGGACGGCGCATCGCCACCGTCGTGATCAGTCGTGTGCCGGTCGAGGTCACCGACGACGACACCCCCGACGATGGATGACCCGCGGATCGATGCGCTCGTCGCGGCGGCGCGCGATGTGCGACGTCACGCGCACGCGCCGTACTCCAGCTTCGCGGTCGGCGCCGCGGTGCTTTCGGGCGGTCGCACCTTCACCGGCGTGAACGTCGAGATCGGCAGCTTCCCGCTGTCGGTCTGTGCGGAGCGGAACGCCGTCGCCGCGATGGTTGCTGCAGGGGAGCGGATCATCGACGCCATCGCGGTCGTCACCGCCGCGCCGTCCCCTACCCCGCCGTGCGGCCCATGTCGCCAGGTGCTCTGGGAGTTCGTACCATCGGGCACGGTCATCGCCGAGACCGATGGGGGGTCGCGGCTCCTGTGGGCGATCGAGGACCTCTTGCCCGCGCCGTTCGAGCTGGAGGCGCCGTGAGCGAACGGTTCCGCAGCGGGATCGTCGCGGTCGTCGGCCGCCCGAACGTCGGGAAGTCGACGCTCGTCAACGCGCTGGTTGGCCAGAAGGTTGCGATCGTTTCGAACAAGCCGCAGACCACTCGCCGCGACGTGCACGCGATCTGGAACACCACGAGCGCACAGGTGGTCTTCACCGATACGCCGGGGTTCCACAAACCGCAGACGTTGCTCGGGGTGCGACTGAACGATCTGGTCGGTGACGCCGTCGAGGGCGTCGACGTCGTCGTTCAGGTGGTCGATGCCGCCGCCGGGGTCGGACGAGGAGATGCGTTCGTCTACCAGCAGAAGGTGCGACCGGCCGGAGCTCGCTCCATCTGTGTGGTCAACAAGATCGATGCCCTCCACGGACACGCGGAGGTGCCACAGCTCGCGGCCGCGGGCGAGCTCGGCGAGTTCGACGAGGTGGTGCCCGCCTCGGCCAAGAACGGCAAGGGTGTCGGCATGCTGCGCGAGCTCATCCTCGAGCGACTCCCCGAGGGTCCCGCCCTCTACCCGATCGACGAGGTCACCGATCAGCCGCTTGAGACGCGCCTCGCCGAGGTGATCCGAGAGAAGGCCCTGCACGTGACCCACCAGGAGGTGCCGCATTCGATCGCGGTCGTGATCGAGGAGACCGAGCACGAGGACGGGCTCATGAAGATCCACGCGACGCTCGTGGTCGAGCGCGACTCCCAGAAGGGCATCGTGATCGGCAAGGGCGGCCGGACCCTGAAGACGATCGGCACCCGTGCGCGCGAGGAGATCGAGCTCCTCGTCGGCTCGAAGGTGTTCCTCGATCTCCGGGTGAAGGTGCTGAAGGAGTGGCAGCGCGATCCCCGAGCCCTCGAGCGACTCGGCTTCTAGCGCCTACGTGATCTGCAGGGTCTCGGTCATCGTCGGGTGGTACGTGCAGATCACCGAGTAGGTGCCCGGTGCGATGCCCGTCAGCGCGGCCGACTGGGTCTGACCCCCGTCGATGTTGACGTTGATGCTCGTCCCCTTGACCGTGAACGTATGCGGCGCCTGATCGTGGTTCACCAGGCTCAGCGTGTCGTTCGCGGTCGCCGAGACACACGCGGTCGTGAACGCCATGTTCTGCATGTCGACCGTAGTGGTCTTCGTGGGTGTGTCGCAGGTCGTGCCGCCGCCACCGCTCGTGCTGCACGCGGGCAGCGCCGCCACCGCGATCGCGAGGCACACCAGGAGTCGTCGCATCGGGCCGGAGACTACCGACGTCCGTGCGTGGACGACCACGTAGGCTCGCGCGCATGGATGCCGACCGCCGACTGCTGATCGCGTGTCTCGACCTGACGGCGCTCGGTGATGACGAGGACGAACGCTCGATCGAAGCGCTCTGTGAACGTGCGATCCGTCCGTTCGGTGACGACGAGCTCACCGTCGCGGCCGTCTGTATCTGGCCTCGTTCCGTGTCGCTCGCGCGCGACCGACTCTCCGCGACGGGGGTGCGCGTCGCCGTCGCGACCGGCGGGTTCCCTCTGCCCGACGCCCCGTTGCCACGGCGCATCGAGGAGATCCGCCGCGCGGTCGATGCCGGCGCCGACGAGGTCGACGTGCCGGTCAACCGGTTCCTGCTCGATGAGCCCGACGCGCTCGTCGGCGAGCTCCGCTCCACCCGCGAGGCAGCCGGCTCGGCGACGTGGAAGGCGATCGTGGAGACCGGCGCGCTCGAGCCAGAGCAGATCCTCGTGGTCGGCCAGGCCGCGCTGGATGCAGGCGCCGACTTCCTCAAGACCTCGACGGGGAAAGGGACTCCCGGTGCGACGCCGGAGGCCGTCCAGCTCCTGGCCGACCTCGTCGCCGGCGCGGAGCGCCCGGTCGGCATCAAGGTGAGCGGCGGGATCCGCGAGGCGGGACAGGCAGGGACCTACCTCGACCTCGTCCGAGTCACGTTCGGCCGTGACTGGCCGTCCCCGCGAACGTTCCGGATCGGCGCGTCTGCGCTGCTCGACTCCCTGGTCGCCTGAGGCTTCCCGTCACGGAAACAGCACACCCAGAAAGGTTCGGAGGGAAGGGCTCGGGAGATAGCATCCGCGTATGCCCCCCTATAAGGAGCAGGGGATCGTCCTGCGCTCGATGAAGCTCGGTGAGGCCGACAAGATCGTCACCATCCTCACCCAGGGCTCCGGCAAGGTCCGGGCGGTCGCCAAAGGGGTCCGCAAGACCACCTCCCGGTTCGGTGGACGCCTCGAGCCGTTCACCCACGTGAACCTGATGCTCTATCGGGGCCGTGGCTCGCTCGACACGGTGACCCAGGCCGAGATCCTCGCCCCCCACCGCACGATCCGCGACGACCTCTCGCTGTTCGCCGCCGCCGAGACGATGGTCGAGGCCGTCGACCGCGTCGCCGAGGAGCATGAGCGCAACGTCCCGCTCGTCATCTTGTTGCTGAACGGTCTCCGCGCGCTCGACGCGGCCCCCGACGATCCCACGGCCGTGGCCGAGTCGTTCCTGTTGAAGCTGCTGTCGCTGTCCGGGTTCCATCCGGCGCTGACCGCGTGCGCGGTCTGCGGCTCGGCCGACGTCCGGCTGTGGTCGGCGGAGCTCGGTGGTGCGGTCTGCCCGGCACACGCCGATCGCAGCGCCGGCGCCGTGGCGCACGGAACGCTCGCGCTGCTCGCGTCCCTCGCGGGGACCGACCTGTCGGTCGTCGGTCGCGCGGGACGCTCGGATCCCCGGGTCGCGAACGAGGCGCGCGGGATGCTCGTCGGGTTCACGGAGTACCACCTGGAGCGGCGGATGAAGTCGGTGCCGATGCTCGTGCGGACGGCGCGATGAGCAGCTACCTCCACGACATCGACCGCACGAAGGTGCCCGCGCACGTCGCGATCGTGATGGACGGCAACGGCCGGTGGGCGAAGCAGCGGGGGCTGCCGCGCACCGAGGGCCACGGCGCCGGCGAAGAGGCGCTCTGGGACACGGTCAAGGGCGCGGTCGAGGTCGGCGTGCAATGGCTGACCGTCTACGCATTCTCGACCGAGAACTGGTCGCGCCCACCCGGCGAGGTCCTGTACCTGATGAACTTCAACCGCGGCCTGTTGAAGCGACGCCGCGAAGAACTGGATCGCATGAACGTCCGGATCCGGTTCATCGGCCGCCGGGATTGGCGCCTGCCTCGGAGCGTGCTGAAGGAGATCGAGATCTCCGAGGAGCTCACGCGCGACAACACGGGCATGACGTTCACGATCGCGTTCAACTACGGCGGTCGCAAAGAGGTCGTCGACGCGGTCAAGCAGATCGCGCGCGAGGTTCAGGCGGGCACGCTGAAACCCTCGAAGATCGATGACGATGCGATCGCCGCACGGCTCTACGAGCCGGACATGCCCGACCCCGACCTGCTGATCCGCACGAGCGGGGAGATGCGCACCTCGAACTTCCTGCTCTGGGAGCTCGCGTACTCCGAGCTGTGGTTCACGCCCGTCTTCTGGCCCGACTTCACGCGGGAGCTGTTGTTCGAGGCGATCCGCGACTTCCAGAAGCGGGAGCGCCGGTTCGGCGGCCTCGCCGAAGACGCCTAGTCCTCTGCACTACCGGCTGCCACCGATCTTCCGGAACAGAGCGGCGCACACCGCCACGACCGTCGTCACGATCACGACGAAGCGCACCACGGGGTTGGGCGAGTACATCAGGAGCCCGACACCCACGAGGGCGACCGCCGCAAGCATGAGGGTTCGGACGAACTCCGAGCGGTCCCAGAGCCAGGTCGAGACCGGCGCGAGCGGTGGCGACACCACCTCGACATACGGCACCGCCCATCCTTTCGCCCAGATCGCGCGGATGACCACACCGACCACCGGAAGCACGAAGATCAGGGTGAGCGGGCTGCCTCCGGCCGCGCCCAGCACCCAGAGCGCTGCCACGACGGTGGCGATCACGCGCCCGACGGGCCCGAACGTCGTCGCGGTCTTCTCCCAGCGTGACCAGTGGGGGACGGGGCCGCCCGTGTGGATGGGGTTGTCGACGAACTCACCCTGTGCCCAGACCGCGGCTCGAGGCGTGAGCTCACGAGCCGGTTCGTAGCAGTGGAGGCACCAGCGGACGTCGCCGTGCAGCGGCGCTCCGCACGCGCGGCAGGTGCGGGGAGCGGTCATGCACGTGATATCGGCGGCCGTTGCCGACTCCTTCATCGAGCGATCGCCGGGCCGTCACGTTCCTGTTGCATCGAGGGCGCCTCCCCGCGCCGGCCAGCCGCCCCGCGTACGATTGCCCCACGCCAGCGGCCGCACCCGGCGGCCGGGAACCCGAAAGGAGCCCACCAGGTGCCTGACCTGATGGACGAGATCGTCTCGCTCGCGAAGCGTCGCGGCATCGCCTTCCAGTCCTCCGAGATCTACGGCGGCTTGCGCTCGTCGTGGGACTACGGGCCGATCGGTGTCGAGCTCAAGAACAACATCAAGCGGGCCTGGTGGCGCTCGATGGTGCAATTGCGCGACGACATCGTCGGGTTGGACGCCGCCGTGATCATGTCGCCCAAGGTGTGGGAGGCGAGCGGTCACCTCGAGGTCTTCGCGGATCCGTTGGTCGAGTGCCTGACGTGCCATCAGCGCTACCGCGCCGATCAGCTCCCGGACCCGATGGTCTGCCCCAACTGCGGTGGCAAGGGCTTCACCGACCCCCGCAACTTCAACCTGATGTTCGAGACGCACATGGGTCCCGTCGCCAACGACGAGAACACGGTGTACCTGCGCCCGGAGACCGCGCAGGCGCCGTTCGTGGACTTCGTCCAGATCCAGACGGCGTCTCGCAAGAAGGTGCCCTTCGGCATCGCCCAGATCGGCAAGTCGTTCCGCAACGAGATCACGCCGGGGAACTTCATCTTCCGCATGCGGGAATTCGAGCAGATGGAGATGGAGTTCTTCGTCGAGCCGGGGACCGATGAGACGTGGCATCAGTACTGGATCGACTCGCGCCGTCAGTGGTACGTCGATCTGGGCATCGACCCTGAGCACCTGCGACTTCGCGACCACGATGCCGACGAGCTCAGCCACTACTCGAAGCGGACGGTCGATCTCGAGTACTCGTACCCGTGGACCGATTGGGGCGAGCTCGAGGGGATCGCGAACAGGAGCGACTACGACCTCAAGGCGCACGAGGCCGCGAGCGGTCAGGACCTGTCGTACTTCGACCAGGAGAAAGAGGTCCGCTACCACCCGTACGTGATCGAGCCGGCGGTCTCGGTCGATCGAGCGCTCCTCGCGTTCCTGCTCGACGCCTACACGGTCGACGAGGCGCCGACGGCGAAGGGGACGATGGAGAAGCGGACGGTCCTTCGACTGCACAAGGACCTCGCGCCGGTGAAGGTCGCGATCCTGCCCCTGTCGCGGAACGAACGGCTGGCGCCGGAGGCCAAGCGGGTGCACGAGCTGGTTCGTCCCGAGTGGATCACCTCGTTCGACGACGCGGGAGCGATCGGGCGCCGGTACCGGCGTCAGGACGAGATCGGGACCCCGTTCTGTGTGACCGTCGACTTCGATTCGCTCGACGATCACGCGGTGACGATCCGCGAACGGGACTCCATGGCGCAGGATCGGGTGCCGGTGGCGGATCTGGTCGGCTATCTGAAAGAACGGCTGTGAACCTCAGGGAGTACGGCTGGTACCTCGCCGCGTTCGCATCCCTCGTCGTCGCCGGTGTGTGCATCGCGATCGCGGGGGCAAGTCTCCTCGCGTCGTTGACGCCCCTCTACGTCTCGCTCGTCTTCTCGGTCGCTGCGATCGCTCTCGCGGTCGTCGCCTGGCGGCGGTATCCGAAGAGCGAGCCCGACTGATGCGCCACGGGCTCGTCGCGTCGACGGCCCTGCTGCTGGGGCTCGCGGCGTGCACGGCATCAACGAAGGCGCCGGTCTCTCCATCGGCCCCGCTGCCGGCGGGGAACGCGATCGAACGGATCCCAGACGTGCACCCCGGCGGTGCGTCGACGCTGCAGGGCGCGATCGCCGATCTCTGCGTGCCGCCCTCGATCCCGAACGGAACCCCGGCCTCGGGAACGTTGCCGCCCGACCTCGCTGCGATCGCGCAGCAGGTCGAGATCTCTCGCGGTCATACCTACACCACCCCGCCTGCGGCCGAGGCCATCTCCAACCAGGAGATGGATCGGCGCCTGGCCGAGAGCTTCGACGCGTACTACCCGAAGAACCTCTACGACCGCCGGACGTTCGCGTGGCGCACGATCGGCGTGATCGGACCCAACGACGACCTGTATCACGCGTACGCGGCCTTCTTCGCCGGCGAGGTCGTCGGCTTCTACGATCCCGAGACCGGGGAGCTCGTCTACCTGGGGTCGGGCGACCTCGGCTTCGCGGAGCGGTTCACGCTCGCGCACGAGCTGACGCACGCGCTGGACGATCAGACGTTCGACCTGAAGCGCCTCGATGCGCTGAGCGCCTCCTGTCAGGACGAACATGCGGAGGCGGCGCTCGGGCTCGTCGAGGGAAGCGCGCAGTACTTCGCGGCGGTGACGGTGGCCCAGGATCCGCAGATCGACCTGTCCGATCTGCTCGCGACGCTCGCCAACGCCGCGACATCGGGCACACCCCCGGCGGGTGTGCCGCCCTTCCTCGACGCGCTCGAGATCTGGCCGTACGTCGCCGGTGAAGCGTTCGTCGCGAGTCTCGCGAGCAACGGCACCGACGCGGTCGACGCCGCATTCCGCCACTTCCCGGTGTCGACCGAACAGGTCATCCATCCCGACCGGTTCCCATCGGACCGGCCGCGGGCCGTCTCGATGCCGGATCTGACGCCGGCCCTGGGCCCGCGGTGGGGTGATCTCGATGCGATGACGATCGGGGAGGAGTGGCTGCGCGCGATGCTCGCGCTGCGGCTGCCCGAGCACGAGGCGGACGCCGCCGCAGCGGGGTGGGACGGCGGTGGCTATCGGGCGTTCTCCGACGGCGACCACGTGGTCGTGGTCCTGCGGACCGCATGGGATTCCGATGCCGACGCCGCCGCCTTCGCCGCGGCGCTCCGGGGATGGTCGAGCGCGGCCGGCGATGTCGGCGGCCATGTCGGCATGGATGTCGTCGGCACGTCGGTCACGGCCGTGTTCGGGGATGCCCAAGGTCCGCTCCAGACAGCCATCGCCGCTCTGCGCTGACCGAAGTTGCTGGCGCAGTAAACCTTTCTGGCCATTCGCGGGTCTATCTGTTGGACCCCGACGCGTTCGTCACGACCGAGAACCCTGCGGCATCAACGTGTCGAACGGTTCAGCGGTGGGTCCCGGAGGCCGATGTCTAGCAGGGCAACGGCGAGAGGCGGGAGCGGTAGATGGCCATCAGCGTCCTGGAACCACGGCGGACCTGGCTCTCGCGCGGCCGCAGCCTTTCGCCGCGCGCCCGCGTGGCCGTGATCCTCGTCGCGACCATCGTCCTCGTTGGTGTTGGGGGCGTCCGAGCGGCGGGACGTTCCACCGGACGCGACACCCCGCCGTTCGGCGAGCTGTGGATCGGCACCGCGAACACGGCCGAGGTCCTCGCTCGGATCGATCCCGAGGTGAGCCGCCGGTTCCTGGGCGGGAGGGCGTCGGTCACGCTCGGTGGGCCGGAGGGCGAGCAGACGGCGATGGCGTGGGCGAGCGAGGCGGCGTTCGCGGCCGACCTCGCGGCCGGACGGATCCCGCAGACGGTGGGCGTGGTCCTCTACGACCCCGAGGGATGGGACGCGACCCCGCTGACCGAGCGGCGCGACCCCGCGACGGCGATGCGCGCCTTCGGGGCGCTCGCGAGGAGCAACGGCTACGTCGCGGTGCTCACGCCACACCCGAGCCTCGTCGCGGTGCCCGGAGCCGCGTGCGTGATCGCTGACGGAGAGTCGACCGAGGGTGCCTACCTCCGGTGCGGGATCCAGGCCGCGGCCGCCCGGTACGCCGATGTGGTCGAGGTGCAGGGGCAATATCTCGAAACCGATGTGACGGCCTATCGAGGGTTCGTCGCGGCCGCCGCCCAACAAGCTCGGGCCGCCAACCCCAGTGTGTCGGTCCTGTCCGGCATCTCCACGAACTTCACCGACGATCCCGCGGTGCTCTTCACGGCGTGGCGATCGGTGCTCGACGTCGTCGACGGGCACTACCTCAACGTGCCGGATGGGTTCCGCGGCCGGGTCGCCGTGGAGTTCCTCGAGACGATCATCCAGGCCGACGCCTAGGCCTACTCCCCGAGAGAGCGGTTGGAAGAGTCCTTCTTGGCCTTCTTCTCCGCGCGCTTCTCCTTGACGCTTTTCTGGGCCTTCTTCTTGACGTTCTTGCCGGAGCCCTTGTCCTTCGCGTGCGCCATGGAAGCCTCCCGCCGTCTCGGTTGGGTGCTGGTCACCCCAGCGTAGAGCACGGATGCCGTGCCGCAAAGGCTGTGGGCGGCGGAAGCGCCGCCTAGACTGAGGGGCTCCGACCGTCCGACCGTTCCGGAGGCATGTGGTGACCAAGTACGTCTACGACTTCTCCGAAGGCAACAAGGACATGAAGGACCTCCTCGGGGGGAAGGGCGCGAACCTCGCCGAGATGACGAACATGGGGCTGCCGGTCCCCCACGGGTTCACGATCTCCACCGAGGGCTGCCTCACCTACCTGGCCGAAGGCGGCCACCCGCCGGGCCTCCTCGAAGAGGTGGATGCGCACCTGAAGGCCCTCGAGTCCTCGATGGGCAAGACCCTCGGCGATGCCAGCGATCCGCTCCTCGTGAGCGTCCGTTCCGGTGCGAAGTTCTCGATGCCGGGGATGATGGACACGGTCCTGAACCTCGGGCTCAACGATACCTCGGTCGGTGGGCTCGCCGAACAGTCCGGCGGCGACCTGCGGTTCGCGCGCGACGCGTACCGGCGCTTCATCCAGATGTTCGGCAAGATCGTGATGGATGTGCCGGCCGAGGCGTTCGAGCACGCGCTCGATGAAGCGAAG
>Ga0157378_10004793_pt1 | contig 11855 bp, 7 predicted proteins | sample M65metaG_FD_115309 | JGI IMG/M metagenome (GOLD analysis project Ga0157378, IMG submission 115309) | Miscanthus rhizosphere microbial communities from Kellogg Biological Station, Michigan, USA - M6-5 metaG | ecosystem: Host-associated > Plants > Roots > Rhizosphere > Soil | place: USA: Michigan...
GGCGATCCGGGTCCAGGTACGCGCGGCATCGGTCGTCTTATACAGCCCGTTCAACGTCGCCGCATAGACAGTCTCGGGGTTGAACGGGTCCACCTGCATCCCAGTCACGCCCAACCCACGTGAAGATGCCAGGATTTCGGGTGCGACCAGGCCATTGTTCACCTTTTCCCATCGCGCGGCGCGATCGACCGTTTTGTAAACGCCCCCGCTTGTGCCGGCATACAGAATATCCCGGCGCGCAGGGTCGATGGCCAGCGTGACGACCATCAGCACTTCCTTCATCCCGTCCATGCGCTTCTTCCAGGATCCGCCGCCGTTCTGCGTTTCGACGCCCCGCCCCTGCGTCCGGTACAGCGCAATGACATCCGGCAGGTAGTACTCGCGTTGCGCGTTCTCCGCGGCGATGTTGCGGAGCGCATCGAACAGTCCACCGAGATCGAAGGCGTAGATCCCGGAGTTGATCTCGCGAATCGCGCGTTCCTGGTCGGTGGCATCGCGGTGCTCGACAATACGTGCAATCTTCTCGCCGGATCGCACGATCCGCCCGTAGCCGGTGGGGTCGTCGACGACGGCTGTGACGACCGTGGCTGCGGCGCCTGCCGCCTGGTGTCGATCGACGAGTGTTTTCAACGTGTTGGCGGCAAGCAGCGGCACATCCCCCGACAGCAGCACGAGCGTCCCGGAGGCGCCTTTCAACGCCGGTTCGGTCGTCAGCAGCGCATGCGCGGTTCCGAGCTGTGGCTCCTGGACCACAAAAGTCAGGCCCGCTTGCGACGACAGCGCCGTCTTCAGGGCGTCACCTTGATGGCCGATGACGATGGTGATGGAGCTGGGGGCGAGAGCCTTCGCCGTCCGGATGACGTGCTCAATCATCGGGAGGCCGCCCACGCGATGCAGCACCTTCGGCAGCGCTGACTTCATGCGCGTGCCCTTGCCCGCCGCGAGAATGACTACATGTAAGTTGGTCATCGCCGGGGGCGCAGCCCCCAAGATCAATTATCGCGCGGAACGCGGACGGACCGGACGCCGCCTGTCGAGCCGCGGCAGGGACGGGGCTTCGAGCGCCATGCGGAACGACTCGTCGTCGCGCAGGGGGTCGAGATCGGGATCGGTGCGGGCGAGCGAGCGATTCTCAGGGTTCATGGCGATCGCCCGCTCGACGTGGGCGACGGCTTCGGCGAGCTCTCCACGCTGGGCGTGCGCAACGGCGAGCATGTAGAGCGCGTGGTCGTTGTCGGGATCCTCGTCGCGCACGAGCCTGAGATGCGAGATGGCTTCGTCGTACCGTCCGCCGTTGATCGCGAGCGTCGAGGCGTACAGCCGTTCCTCGATCGTCTGCGGCGCCGCCTGGACGGCGGTCGCCTGCTTGCGGCACACGTTCAGATAGAGCTTGACGCGTTCGTGCAGCTCTTTCTCTTCGGGAAACTGCTTGAGTACCGCTTCGAGGCGATCTGCGGCGCCGGCATAATCGTGCTGCTGCAGCCGTTCGAGACCCTGTTCGTACAGCGCAACCGCTTCGACGTACGTCGACCGTCGTGCCGGGGCGGACGGAGCCGGCGGCGGAGGCGCGGGCGCCATCGCTTGAGCCGGCTTGGATAAGCCGGGCGCGTCCTTGCTCGGACGGGATTGAGGCCGGCGCTGCTGCTTCGCCATCGTCTGTGAAGTCTGACGTCCCCTGCCGCGGGAGCCGCGTAAGGTAGCAGAACGATTTGGGGCGGTCAAGCGAGGGCACACCCGCGGGTGGTCGCTCTGTTATTTGCCCGATTGCTTAGCTCTCTCTACCGCCGCATATATATCGTTCGGCGTCCGTCCATGGGTTCTAGCGAGGCGCTGAATCGCCCTCCGCCGCGGTATTTTCAGTTGATTTGTTATTTGACCAAGCTCTAACGCGAGCTCAGAGTCTGAGGCTGCCGACTTGGCGGTAATTTCTGGCTTATGGGCTAAGTCGAGCACGATTGTTAGCTCGCCAGTATCCAAGAACGCAGCATCAGACACCATGGAAATAGGTCCTCTCACCAATTGTTCGTGGATCTTGGTGAGCTCTCGACAGACAACGGCTCCGCAGTCTCCGACGTTTGACCGAATCTCTAGCAGAGTTTCTCTGATTCGATGCGGTGACTCAAAGAAGACCACAGTGAAAGTCTGCATCGACAGCCGCTCGAGCCACTTCTTACGGTCTTTAGACCTAGTTGGGGGAAATCCGAAGAAGGTGAACGGCTGCGTAGGGAAGCCGGAGACGGCCAGCGCCGTTGTTATGGCACTAGGCCCAGGGATCGGCTCGATTCGGATGCCGGCATCGATAGCAAGCCGGACCAGCTCCTCGCCGGGATCCGACATGAGCGGCATACCCGCGTCCGAGACGACGGCGATGTTTTCCCCGGCCATGAGCCTGGCAATCAGCGACGGCGCCTTTCGCGTTTCATTATGTTCGTGAAGGCTCGTCGTCGGCGTCGTAATGGCGTAACGGGTCAGCAGATGTGAGGTCCGGCGTGTGTCTTCGGCGGCAATCAGGCTGACCTCGCCGAGGACGCGAAGAGCCCGGGCTGTAATGTCTTCGAGGTTGCCGATCGGCGTCGCGACGAGGAACAGCGTGCCGGGCATTCGGGGCGCCTGTCTCGCCGAAGCGGCGAAGCCGCGTAGGCGGAGGGAATGTTTATTGTACTATCAGGGGTTGACCAGACCAGCTATGAACGCGTCCGAACCTCTGCCGCATTTTGTCGACGACCTGCTCGGGTACCTCTATGAGACCCACCCGACGCACGCGAATTTCGACGGCGTTCACACGCACGACGACCTGCTCGAAAACCTCAGCCGCCACGGGATCGACAGCGACGTCCATGCCCTTGCCGGCTATCTCCGGCGCCTCGAAAACATCCGGCCGGACGGCCTGACGGACATCGAGAAACTCGAGCACCGGATGCTGGCCGACTGCCTCCGCGGCCGGATGTTCGAGCTGGAAGTCGTTCGAACCTGGGAGCGCAATCCCCAGTACTACGCCGATATCCTCGCCTCGAGCCTCGCCGGCCAGGCGCTGTTTACTCACGCACCGGCCGAAGAGCGCGCCCGGCGGGTCCTGTCGAAGCTCCGTCAGACGCCCAGGCTGATCCAGGCGGCCCGCGACAACATCACCGAGCCGCCCGGCATCTTCGTGAAGGTCGGCAGCGAAACCATGCGCGGGGCGCTCAAGTTCATCGACGACGACCTGCCCAGGGCGTTTGCCTCGGTGGACGATCTGCACCTGCTCGGCGATCTCGCGGATGCGCAGGCGGAAGCGTCACAAGCGGTCGGCGCATATCTGCAGCACCTCGAGGCGGAGGTTCAACCGAAGGCGCGCACCTCGTTCCGTCTCGGTCCTGAGAAGTTCGAGCAGAAGCTGCGGTTCGACGAAGGCGTCACGATTCCGATCGACAAACTGCTCGCCATCGCCACGCGCGAGCTGAAAGAAACCCAGGAAGCATTTCGATCGATTGCCGGCAAGCTGAACGGCAACGATCCGATGAAGACCTGGGCCAAGTTCAAGGACGATCATCCGGAGCCCGGCAAGCTGGTGGACGTCGGACGCTCGCAGCTCGACGAGCTCGCGACGTTTCTCGAGCGCCAGAAGATCGTGTCGATGCCGAACGGCGAGCCGATTGTCGTCGCGCCGACGCCGGATTTCTACCGCTGGTCGTTCGCCAGCATGTGGACGCCGGGCCCGTTCGAATCGAAGCCGACGAAGGCCTACTACTATCTGACGGACGTCGATCCGTCGTGGCCGCCGGATCGCAAGGAAGAACACCTTCGCGACTACAACCATCCGACGCTCTGGTCGATTTCAATCCACGAGGTCTACCCGGGACATTTTCTCCACTACCAGCATCTTCGTCGCGTGGAGTCCAAGGTGCGCAAATCCACGTTCTTCGCGCCGGCGTCGTTCATCGAAGGGTGGGCGCACTACTGCGAAGAGATGATGATCGAGGCCGGCTTCGGCCGCCAGACGCCGGGCATCAAGCTGGGCCAGCTGGCGGAGGCGCTCGTCCGCCTCGCGCGGTTCATCGTCTGCATCAGGCTGCACGCGGAGGACTGGTCGGTCGAACAGGGCGTGCGTTTCTTCCGCGACGAGGCGTTCATGGAAGAGGGAAGTGCGCGGCGCGAGGCGGAGCGCGGCACGTTCGACCCGATGTACCTCGTGTACAGCCTCGGCAAGCTGGCGCTGCTCAAGCTGCGGAACGACTACAAGCATCAGCAGGGAAAATCGTTCTCGTTGAAGTCGTTCCACGACACGCTGCTCGGCCAGGGGACGGCGCCGCTCTGGCTGCATCGCGCGCTGATGCTCTCCGAAGACACCGGAGACCTGATCGAGTAGCCATGCCCATCTACGAATACGAGTGCGAGAAGTGCGGGCACCGGTTCGAGAAGATTCAGAAGTTCTCGGACCCGCCGCTCGAGGCCTGTCCGAAATGCGGCGGCGCCCTGCACAAGATGCAGTCGGCGCCGGCGTTTCAGTTCAAGGGGACGGGCTGGTACGTCACCGACTACGCCAAGAGCAAGCCGGAGACGAAGGAAACGAAGTCCACGCCGGACGCGGCGAAATCGGATTCAGCGAAATCAGACTCGTCGAAATCAGACTCCGCGAAGACCGACTCGACGCCGGCGTCCAGCAAGTCGGACAAGAAATCCGACGGCTAGCGCCGGGCCGGCTGCCGCTGGATCTCGTCGAGGTACGCGATGAACGCGTCGGCGAGGTCCGGCCGCTTCATCGCGAAATACACCATCGCTTTGAGATAGCCGAGCTTGTTGCCGGTGTCGTGGCGGACGCCGTTGACCTCGCACGCGTAGATGGGGCGCGACTTCAAGAGCTCCCGCAGGCCGTTGGTCAGCTGAATCTCACCGGTCCGGTCGCTTTTGGTGGCGGCGAGCGCGGGGAAGATGTCAGGCGTGAGAATGTACCGTCCGATGATCGCGAGATCCGAGGGCGCCTCTTCGCGCGGCGGCTTCTCGACCAGGTCGCGCACCTGGTAGACGCCGGGACCCAGGTTGACGCTCGTGTCGATCGCGATCACGCCGTAGCTCGAGATGTTCTCGCGCGGCACGCGTTCGACCGCGAGCACCGGACCCTTCACGCGATCGAAGACGTCGATGAGCTGCTTGGTCGCGGGCGGCTCCGCGTCGATCACATCATCGCCAAGCAGCACGGCAAAGGGTTCGTCGCCCACCAGCTCGCGCGCCACCAGGACCGCGTGCCCGAGGCCCAGGGGCTCCCCCTGACGTACGTAAGCGAAGTTAATCAGGTTGGAAATCTTCCGGATTTCGTCGAGCTGATCACGCTTGCCTCGCGCCTCGAGAAACGTCTCCAGTTCCACCGAGACGTCGAAGTGATCTTCGATGGCATTCTTGCCGCGTCCCGTGACGAGGATGATGTTCGAGACGCCCGAAGCGACGGCTTCCTCGACGCTGTACTGAATGATCGGCTTGTCCACGAGCGGCAGCATTTCCTTCGGCTGCGCTTTGGTAGCCGGAAGGAAGCGCGTGCCGAGGCCGGCTGCCGGAAACACGGCTTTCTTTACAGATGTGTTCATCGAGCGCATCGTACCAGAGGCATATCCAAGTCGCATATAGAATCTATGGCCGAGGTACCATGCTGGACCCCGCATTCATAAAAGACCACGTCGAGGACGTCCGCACCGGTCTGCGGAATCGGGGTCTCGATGCCGACAAGGCCCTTGCCGATATCGCCACGTTTGAAGCACTGCGCCGTCGGCTGATCGGCGAGTATGAGGGACTCAAACGCCAGCAGAACACGTCCGGGGACGAAATCGCCAAGGCGAAGCGCCAGGGCAAGGACGCCGGCCCCGCCCTTGAAGCTAGCAAGATGCGTGCGCAGCAGATCAAGACGCTCGGTGTGCAACTCGATTCCATCGAACACCAGCGCGATACGGCGCTCGTGGACCTGCCGAATCTGCCGCACGCCTCCGTGCCCGTCGGCAAAAGCGCCGCGGACAACAGGGAAGTTCACCGGCATGGCGAGCCCCGCACGTTCGACTTCGAGCCGAAAGCGCACTGGGAGATCGGCCCTGCGCTGGGCATCATCGACTTCGAGCGGGCGACGAAGATGTCGGGAGCGCGCTTCTCGGTCCTGACCGGCGCCGGCGCGCGGCTCGAACGCGCGCTGACGCAGTTCATGCTCGATCTTCACACCAGGGAACACGCGTATACGGAAGTCCAGCCGCCGGTGCTGGTGAACGCGGCAACGCTCCGTGGCACGGGACAGCTCCCGAAGTTCGAAGCGGACCTGTTCAAGATCGCGGGCGAATGGGATCTCTATCTGATCCCGACGGCCGAAGTGCCGTTGACGAACCTCCATCGCGGCGAGATCCTCGACGGCCGCCAGCTTCCGATTCTTTACACCGGGTACACACCGTGTTTCAGAAGCGAAGCCGGTTCGTACGGACAGGATGTCAAAGGCCTGATTCGTCAGCATCAGTTCGACAAGGTCGAGCTCGTGAAGCTGACGACGCCCGAACAGTCGTACGACGAGCTGGAAAAGCTCACCGTGAATGCCGAGGAAGTGTTGAAGCGCCTGGAGCTCCCGTTCCGCCGGATGGAGCTCTGCACCGGCGATCTCGGGTTTTCGTCGGCGAAGACCTACGACCTCGAGGTCTGGCTGCCGAGCCAGAAGGCGTACCGTGAGATCTCGTCGTGCAGCAACTGCGAAGCGTTCCAGGCCCGGCGCGCGAACATCAAGTTCCGCGCGGGCGGCAGCGGCAGGACGGAGTTCGTCCACACGCTGAACGGGTCAGGACTCGCGGTCGGGCGGACGTTGATTGCGGTGCTGGAAAACGGTCAACAGAAGGACGGGTCGATCGTGATCCCGCCGGCGCTCCGTCCGTACATGGACGGCCGCGAAACGATCACGGCGTCCGCCTGAAGCGACGTCCGGCTGACGCCGGACGCTACGGCAAGGGCGCGGGCAGTTCCGACGCGCCCATCAAGTAGGTGTCGACGCCCCGGGCGGCGCTCCGGCCTTCCGCGATCGCCCAGACGATGAGCGACTGACCGCGCTGCATGTCGCCGGCGGCGAACACGCCCGGCACGGAGGTCATCCAGTGTTCGTCGCGCCAGACCGTGCCACGCTCGGTCATCTTCACGCCGAGCTCGTTCAGCATTCCGTTCTTCTCTGGACCAACGAATCCCATCGCGAGCAGCACGAGATCCGCGGGGATCTCGAATTCGCTGCCGGCAACCGGCTTGAACGACATCCGGCCGTTCTCGTTCACCATCTCGACGGTGTGTCCGTGCAGCGTTTTCACGGCGCCGCCATCGCCCGCAAAGTGCGTCGTCGCGATCGAGTACATCCGCTGGCCGCCCTCTTCGTGCGCCGAGGACGTTCGGAAGATGTTCGGCCAGAGCGGCCACGGATTGCTTTCCGCGCGCATCTCCGGCGGGCGCGGCAGCAGCTCGAGTTGGCGCACGCTCGCGGCGCCCTGCCGGTGCGCGGTGCCGAGGCAGTCGGCGCCCGTGTCGCCGCCGCCGATGATGATCACGTGCTTGTCCTTCGCGCTGATGACCGGCACCTTGTCGCCTTCGCACTGCCGGTTCTGCAGCGTCAGGAATTCCATCGCGAAGTGGATGCCGGACAGCTCGCGGCCGGGCACCGTCAGATCGCGCGGCAACGTGGAGCCGCCGGCAAGCACGACGGCTTCGAAACCGTCGCGGAGCTCGGCGATCGTGACGTTGACGCCGACGTTCGCGTTGGTCCGGAACATGATGCCTTCTTCCTGCATCAGCGCCAGACGGCGATCGAGATACTTCTTCTCGAGTTTGAATTCGGGAATCCCGTACCGCAGCAGCCCCCCGACGCGGTCGGCGCGCTCGAACACCGTGACCCAGTGGCCCGCGCGATTGAGCTGATCGGCGGCGGCGAGTCCCGCGGGCCCCGAGCCCACGACCGCCACCCGCTTGCCGGTTCTGACGGCCGGCGGCCGGGCGACGACGCGGCCTTCGTCCCAGGCGCGCTCGATGATCGTCGCCTCGACGGCTTTGATCGTCACCGGCGAGTCGTTGATGCCGAGCACGCACGATCCCTCGCACGGCGCCGGACAGAGCCGGCCGGTCCACTCGGGAAAATTGTTCGTCGCGTGCAGCCGGTCGATCGCCGCGTCCCATCGATCCCGATAGACGAAGTCGTTCCAGTCGGGAATGAGGTTGCCGAGCGGGCAGCCCTGATGACAGAACGGCACGCCGCAGTCCATGCAGCGGGACGCCTGTGCGCGCAGGTCCTTGTCGGCGTACGGCAGATAGACTTCGCGCCAGTCGTGGACGCGCTCGGTGACCGGCCGATACGGCTGCTTCTGCCGCTGAATCTCGATGAACCCCGTTGCTTTACCCATGCACGACCTCGAGATCCGACAGCACGATCGGAGCGATCTCCACGGCGCCGAATTGCGATTTGCCTTCCAGCACGCGACGGAAGTCGCGCGGCATCACCTTGACGAACAGCTTCGCGGTCACCGACCAGTCCGTCAAAAGCCTGGCCGCAAGCGTGCTGCCGGTGTACCGGACGTGCCGCTTCAGCAGTTCGAGGACGAGCTGCACGTCCTCGTCGCCGTCCAGCGGCTCCAGATCGACGAATTCCGGATTGCACTTCGGCGCAAACGACGCGTTCGCGTCGTAGACGTAGGCGATACCGCCGCTCATGCCGGCGGCGAAATTGCGTCCCGTCCTGCCGAGGACGACGATGCGGCCGCCCGTCATGTATTCGCAGCCGTGATCGCCGACGCCTTCGACGACGGCGACGGCGCCGCTGTTGCGGACGGCGAACCGCTCGCCGGCCATGCCGCGGATGTAGGCCTCCCCGCTGGTCGCGCCGTAGAGCGCCACGTTGCCGATGATGACGTTTTCTTCAGGCGAGAACGTCGCCTTCGCGGGCGGCAGCACGACGAGCTTTCCGCCGGACAGCCCCTTGCCGACGTAGTCGTTGGCGTCGCCTTCGAGCGTGAGCGAGATGCCGCGCGGCACGAACGCGCCGAAGCTCTGGCCGGCCGATCCCGTGAAACGAATCCGGATCGTGTCGTCGGGGAGTCCCGCGCCGCCCCAGCGGCGGGTCAGTTCGGACCCGAGCATCGTGCCGACCGTGCGATTGACGTTTCTGATCGGCCGTTCGATCGACACCGGCTGTTTCGACTCGAGCGCGTCACGGCAGGCGGCGATCAGCTCGTTGTCGAGCGCCCCGGCCAGTCCGTGATCCTGCGTCGTCGTCGCGCGGCGGACGTAATCGGCCGGCAGTTCGGGATCGTAGAGGAGCGCCGAGTAGTCGAGGCCGCGGGCCTTGTAGTGATTCACGGCGGCGCGGACGTTCAGCCGATCCACGCGCCCGATCATCTCGTCCATCGTCCGGAAGCCGAGCTGCGCCATGTACTCGCGCACTTCCTGGGCGATGAAACGGAAGAAGTTCTCGACGAATTCCGGCTTCCCCGAGAACTGCTTGCGCAGCTCCGGATCCTGCGTCGCCACACCCACGGGGCAGGTATTGAGGTGGCAGACGCGCATCATGATGCAGCCGGAGACGACCAGCGGCGCCGTGGCGAATCCGAATTCCTCCGCGCCCATCAGCGCGCCGATGACGACGTCGCGGCCGGTTTTCATCTGGCCGTCGACCTGCACGATGATGCGATCGCGAAGGCCGTTCAGCCGGAGCACCTGCTGCGTTTCAGCGAGGCCGATCTCCCACGGGACGCCGCCGTGCTTGATCGAGGTGAGCGGCGACGCGCCCGTGCCGCCGTCGTGGCCGGAGATCAGCACGACGTCCGCGTGCGCTTTGGCGACGCCGGCGGCGACGGTGCCGACGCCGGAGATCGCGACGAGCTTCACCGAGATGCGCGCGTTCGGGTTCGCGTTCTTCAGGTCGTGAATCAGCTGTGCCAGGTCCTCGATTGAATAGATGTCGTGGTGCGGCGGCGGTGAAATGAGGCCGACACCGGGCGTCGAGAAGCGGACCTTCGCAATCCAGGGATAGACCTTGTGGCCGGGCAGCTGTCCGCCTTCGCCGGGCTTGGCCCCCTGCGCCATTTTGATCTGGAGGTCGTCGGCGTTGACCAGGTACTCGCTCGTGACGCCGAACCGCGCCGACGCGACCTGCTTGATGGCGCTCCGGCGTGAATCGCCGTTCGGGTCCGGGACGTAGCGCGCCGGATCCTCGCCGCCTTCGCCGGTATTCGACTTCCCGCCGAGGCGGTTCATGGCGATCGCGAGCGTCTCGTGCGCTTCCCGGCTGATCGAGCCGTACGACATCGCGCCGGTGGCGAAGCGCTTGATGAGGCTTTCGACCGGCTCGACCTCGTCGATCGGCACCGCCGCCGCGCCCGGCTTGAACTCGAGCAGGCCGCGCAGCGTCGCGAGCCGCTTGCTCTGATCGTCGACGAGCTTTGTGTACTCCTTGAAGATCGTGTACTGGCCGCTCCGCGTCGAGTGCTGCAGCTTGAACACCGTGTCCGGGTTGAAGAGATGCACCTCCCCGTCACGCCGCCACTGGTACTCGCCGCCTTCGTCGAGCTCGCTGTTGGCGAGCGGGCGATGCGGATACGCGTGCTGATGGCGGGCCGCCACTTCCTGCGCGATGACGTCGATGCCGACGCCGCCGATCCGCGACGCCGTCCACGTGAAGTATTTGTCCACGAACGCCGCGTCGAGGCCGACGGCTTCGAAGATCTGGGCGCCGCAGTAGCTCTGCAGCATCGAGATGCCCATCTTGGACATCACCTTGAGGATGCCCTTGTTGAGCGCCTTGACGTAATTCTTGACCGCGTCCTTGTGCGTGACGCCGGTGATCAGCCCCGAGCGGATCATGTCGCCGAGCGTCTCGAACGCCAGATACGGATTCACGACGCCCGCGCCGTAGCCGAGCAGCAGCGCGCAGTGATGCACTTCGCGCGCGTCGCCCGTCTCGACCACGAGACCGCAGCGCGTGCGCGAGCCCTGACGCACGAGATGGTGATGCACGCCGGCCGTGGCGAGCAGGCTCGGAATCGGCGCGCGTTCACGATCGGCGCCGCGGTCCGACAGAATCAGGATCGTGTAGCCGGCTTCGACGGCCGCGCTGGCCTGGCGCTTCAGATGTTCCATCGCCTCTTCGAGGCCGCGGCCGCCCTTGCGCGGATCGAAGATCATCGGCAGCGTGATTGACTTGAAGCCCGGTTCGTATACGTGACGGAGCTTCGCCGTCTGGTCGTTGTCGATCACCGGGTAGTCGATCTTGACCTGCCGGCACGACTCGGGACGCGGATCGAGCAGGTTGCCCTCCGGCCCGACCGTCGATCCCATCGTCGTCACCAGTTCTTCGCGGATGGCGTCGAGCGGAGGATTGGTGACCTGCGCGAACACCTGGGCGAAGTAGTCGTAGAGCAGCCGCGACTTGTCCGAGAGCACGGCGAGCGCCGAGTCGGTGCCCATCGATCCGATGGCTTCTTCGCCGCCGGTCGCCATCGGCGCCAGGAGGATCCGCAGATCCTCCTGCGTATAGCCGAACATCTGCTGGCGCCGGGTGACCGATTCGTGGCTCGGCGGCGGGAGATACGGCGCGGCGGGCAGATCTTCGATGTCGACGAGATGTTCCGCGAGCCAGCGGCCGTATGGCTGCGCGCCCGCGAGCTCCTGCTTGATCTCCGCGTCGGCGACGATGCGGCCCTTGGCCGTGTCGACGAGGAAGATGCGGCCGGGATGCAACCGCTCCTTGACGCCGATCTCCTCGGCGGGGATGTCGAGCACGCCGACTTCCGACGCCATGACGACGAGGTCGTCCTTGGTGACGTAGTAACGGCCCGGGCGCAGACCATTGCGGTCGAGCACCGCGCCGATGCGCTTGCCGTCGGTGAAGGCAA
>Ga0157378_10004794_pt1 | contig 11854 bp, 12 predicted proteins | sample M65metaG_FD_115309 | JGI IMG/M metagenome (GOLD analysis project Ga0157378, IMG submission 115309) | Miscanthus rhizosphere microbial communities from Kellogg Biological Station, Michigan, USA - M6-5 metaG | ecosystem: Host-associated > Plants > Roots > Rhizosphere > Soil | place: USA: Michigan...
CCCCCAAGACAGCCTGATGTCCATCATTATCGGTAACGAGTCCGGCGATACTCAAAGACGCGAGCAGCTTGCTGGTATTGGCGGCAGAGGGGCGTCATGAGTTCGTTTCCGAGCGATAGCGAGCATGACTCTTAGGAGAGGAGCACCTCGTCCGCCCAGGGATCCGAACCATGTAACTTGGCGCGTTGTGCAGCAGGCTAACCTGGCAGATCCCGAAGGACGAACCCGAGAAAGCCAAGGACCTATTTCACAATCGGGTGATCCATCCGCCAACGGATGTACTCTACCAGGAACTGCGTATCGGTGCCCGTCATCATGAAGTTCAGCACCATTATCACTTCCTGGATTGAGGCTAGGTCGAGTCTGCCTTCCACAGAAATCTGATCTACAATCCGGGCAATTTCTGTTTCGTGATTGCCGGTCGGTTTCACGGTTTGGGCCGGCTATAGACTACGCCCTCCGTTGACGCCTGCCTATTTATCTTTCGGATAGCTTGAGCAAATTTGCACAGTATTTAATGACTCGAGGTAGTACGGTGAGTCTCATTAGGATCTGCGAGTTTCTTCCTCCGAGGACCTGCGATCCACAACCGGAGGGCGAACCTGCACGGGACGCCTTCCAAACCTAATACCTGCCGAAGAAAGGGCGAACCGGCCCGACAAATTCCTAGTCTTGACTTGGCCGGTCGATTTCCCCACGCTCGAAGGTAGATGCTGAATTACACGGCAACAAGAGCCGGAAGCGCGGCCGAGGGCCCAAGGATATCAACCAGATCGCCTTCGATGTGGTGCCACCAGCGCTAAACCCAAGGAAGAACCGCCAGACCCCTCCAAGAATCCGGCTGCGGTCAGCCTCGGACGCTTGGGAGGGCTGAAGGGCGGAGCCGCCAGAGTCAAGGCGCTCAGGGTGATCGAATCCGCCAGCCTAGGCAGACTTCCGGGCGGCCTCGCCAATCATCTGCACCTTTAAAGGCGCTTTTCGGCTAGTGTTGAGCGTGTCGCGCCGTTCCACGGCTTCGGCCTGTGTCGCAAAAGGGTGTTGGTGCAGACAATCCAGCAGTCCTGATTCGGCGTTGACGCGGGCGTACATCTGCTTTGGAGTCATCTGCCAAACCACATGGAGCCCACCTACTCTGACAACGAAGTACATTAACGATCAACCTCCTTGAAGCACATCTGTCTATTCTTGTCTGCCGATCCTTCTCTGTTTCATGTCACGGGCGTGTTTTTCGTTGCCAGCCGATCTCGAGTGGAACGCAGATTGCCTGGTTGTTTCCAGGAGCTGGCAGATGAGATTCTCTAAACGGTCGTATTTAGGATGGGGCATTGCTTTAGCCGCTGCAACTGCAGCAGTTATGGGGAGTGGGCCCACGGTCAGGAAGCAGACCCTTGCTCCGCAGGAACGAAACGCCAGTGACGGCCCACCGCCAATAATCAGGGAAACCCCGGCCTTGCCTAACAGCAGTAATTTCGACTCGGCGGAAGAACCGCATCTCCGAGCGGTAGTCGTCGCTAAGGGGCTGCAGCAGCCCTGGTCGGTCGCCTTTCTTCCAGACGGGGCGATGCTCGTCACGGAACGGGCTGGTCGGGTGCGGATCGTGCGCAATGGAAAGTTAGTGTCCACACCCGTTGCTGGAGTTCCGCCAGTTCAGAGCGGAGGGCCCCGAGGACTTCAGGGATTAATGGACATCACCCTTCACCCTAATTTCGACCAAAACAAATGGGTATATCTCGCGTACCACAAACCGGCTGGTGGTGATGCGGGCGAGACGGTGCTCGCGCGCGGAACCTGGAACGGCTCGGCTCTTGTTGATGTGCACAACATCTTCGAATCGGGCGCTACAGACACGGAAGCGTCGCGCATCACGTTTGGTCGCGATGGAATGCTGTACATGACCATCAGCGCTCCAGGATCGCCCATGGTTCACCGAGCACAGGATCCCAATGACTACGCCGGCAAGACTGTACGGCTGCGCGACGACGGTAGCATCCCTGGAGACAATCCTTTTATTAACCGCGCCGGTTACAAGCCGGCAATCTTTACGATGGGCCACCGGAACGGTCACGGGCTCGCCGTGAACCCGGAGACCGGTGAAATGTGGGAGACCGAACAGGGACCGAGCGGAGGTGACGAACTCAATATACTGCGCTCGGGAGTAAACTATGGATGGCCGCTGGTAAGCTTTGGACGTGACTACTGGGGCTCGCCGGTTTCGTCTCATCCGTTTCGCCAAGGTATGGAGGATCCTATCGTTGTCTGGCTCCCCTCCATTGCCGTCACAGGCATGACATTCTACACGGGAGAGCGATTCCCACATTGGAAGCGTAATCTGTTTGTCGGGGGTTTGCGCGAAGGCGGAATCCCAGGGACCGGCCAGATTCAACGCATTGTCTTCAACGAGCGCTGGGAGGAATTGCGCCGCGAGCCGATGTTGATGGAACTGAAGCAAAGGATTCGCGATGTGCGCCAGGGCCCGGATGGCCTTCTCTACGTCTTAACCGCGGAAGAAGACGGTGCCCTGCTCCGGATCGAGCCGCGCTAACAGATTGGTCCGAGGCATGTAGGTTGACATGGGGCGATCCGAGCCACGTCTCGGCCCAATCGGACAACGATCCCTTGCGCGTAAGTAAGTGGTGGTCTTATTCGGCGATAAAGGAGGAAACATGTGCTTGCGCGTGATACCCGCCCTCTTAGGACTGTGCTTGGCTTGGACCGTTGGCGCGCCTGCCGCTGAGCTGGCGCCTCTCGAATTCGTCGCCGATGTGCCGCTCTCCGGCGCAGCCGTGCGCTTCGACTATCAGAGTCTCGACATCGCTAACAACCGACTGTACATCGCGCATATGGATGCCGACCAGTTGGTCGTCTTCGATACGAAGAACCGTTCCATCATCGCGACCCTGGCCGGATTTCCCGATGTTCACGGGGTGATCGTCGTACCGGAACTGAACCGGATCTACGCGTCGGCGACTGGGGACCACAAGGTCTACGCCGTCGATGCGGAGACGTTGAAGACCATTGCCAAAGCCGGTCCAATCCGTTATCCGGACGGACTGGCCTACGCACCCGCGGTGAAGCGGGTATTCGTCTCCGATGAACATGGGAATGCGGACGCTGTCCTCGACGCCGTCACCGGCGCGCTCCTGAAGACGATCCCGCTGGGAGGCAATGCGGGCAATACCGTATACGATCCCGTCTCCGGCAAAATCCTGGTTTCGGTCAGCCAAAAAGACGAACTGGTGATGATTGATCCGGGATCGGAAGCCATCATTGGCCGTTACCCCTTGCCCGGTATCGAAGGACCACATGGGGTAGTTCTGGATGTGAGCGCAAGACTTGCCTTTGTTGCTGGCGAGGGCAATAACAAGCTCGCCGTCTTCGACCTCTCGACCATGCATGTTCTGGGAACCTACGCTGTTGGCCGCGGTCCCGATGTCCTTGCCTTCGACGCGGGAGTGAAGATGTTGTACGTCGCGGCGGAGTCAGGGCAGGTCACTGTATTCCAGGAAAACGGAAACGCCCTGGTCCTCAAGGGCACGATTAAAATGCCGCATGCGCACACCGTCTCAGTCGATCCGCAAACCCATCTTGTCTACTTCCCACTCCAGAATCTAAACGGTCATCCCGTTTTGCGCATCATGACTCCTCCCGAGTATAGACAGGTAACGCCTAGGGGCAAGTCCGACACGAAATCGAATTGAAACCTTCCGAGCGGCGCACTCTGTCGCCCTTCTAGCAGGCCTGTTGGAGGTCGGCGATGAGATCATCGACGTTCTCCGTTCCAATTGAAGCGCACAGAAGATTTTGCGGTGTTTTTCGGGATGCGAAGCGGTCGCACTTAGTCTCTGTCCCGCTGGAGCAGAGCCCAGAAATCGGTTCCATCTGCCTGCTTCCGGGAATTTCCGCGGAGTCGCCATCTACATCGACGGACCCGAGGTCGTTTTCGTAAGTGAATTGGAGGCTGGCTGGTACCGGTATATCCCGACCTGGCGCTTCAACATTAACGGCACGATTCGCCCAAGGTGGGCGTTGGCGCGGTTGACAACGGCTGTAAGTGCAAGACTCACCATCACCACGTGTACTGGCGTCCCGACTTCGACATAGAAACCGCGGCGAACAACCTTGTAGAAGAGTTCAACGACCCGATTCTCGTCGGCAACTCAAATTGGCACGAGAAAGTCTACGAGATTCGTCGGCCGACGGATGCGGGGGGGCTATAAGCGGAAGTGGAAGATCTCGAACACCGGCACAGGCTCGGCGTACGAACTGGTGCCCGGACAGGATGGCAAGTCTGACGCCTACGGCGTCGGCGATCTGTGGGTTTTGCGTTATCACCCGAATGAGATCGAGGACGCCCAAGGTTTCACGACCAACGCGGCCCTTGTCCCAGGCGCACATCGACAATTTCAAGAGCCCGGCGGAGGTTGTCGAGAATCAGGACGTGGTCATCTGGTATGCCGCGCATTTCCTGCACGACGAATCGCACGCGGGCGGACCGCCGCATATCGTTGGACCGGACATCCCCCCGGCGGGCTCGTACTAAGGCCTATCCGAATAGAACGGGGTGAGTGGACCGATTCTCCCCTGTTCGTCCTATTGTTTGGTCAATCCGCATGTACTTTACCCACAATCAATTCGCTTGATCGTTGCCATCACTTCAGTTGGATTGACACTAGGGAGACCAAGCGCTACCATCGCAGCGCTTCGTCTTCCACGGATCGGCCTGGGCGATGGGGTTATTGCGGAGTTTGGTCTTGGGGGTCTCCTTAAATGCTGAAAACCACGCTCATTCTTAGTCTGCTCTGCGTTATAGCGTCGGGCCAAAGCGATCGCGGAACAATTACCGGTACGATAAGCGATCCCGCCGGGGCGGTAGTCCCCGGTGCTCCGATTGAAGTACATAACGTCGCCACAGGCGCGACGTTCCAGGCTGGGTCGAGCCAGACAGGCAACTACACGCTGGCACAACTGCCGACAGGAACGTACGAAATGGAACTTACGGTTCCAGGTTTCAAACACTACGTAAGGAAAAATATCGAAGTCCCGGTGGCACAAACGATCCGGCTCGATGTGGTCCTCGAAGTCGGAGCGACCAGCGATTCGGTCACAGTCACGGATGCAGCGCCATTACTAAAGACCGAATCCGGCGAACTGAGCCATAACGTCGCGACGGAACGGCTGAACAGCCTGCCGGTGCTCTCGATCGGATCCACAACGGCGGGTTTGCGCAACGTGTATTCCTCCATCCAACTCATTCCGGGCGCGACGTACAACGCAGACACTACCGTGCGCATCAACGGGATGATCGGGAATTCACAATCCGTGCTGATCGAAGGCCAGGATGCTTCCAACCGGATCTTTTCGCAAAACCAATCGACCATTCAACCCAGCGTGGATTCGGTGCAGGAAGTCGCTATTCAAACTTCAAACTTCGCAGCGGAGTTTGGACAGGCCGGTGGGGGCGTGTTCAACCTAACTATGAAATCCGGTACCAACCAGTACCACGGGACCGCATACGACTATTTCGTCAACGAATTTTTGAACGCGGGTCAGTCCTGGACCGACGACGGCAGCGGTAACCTCCTGCGCAATCGCCAGCGCCGGAATGACTGGGGTTTTACGTTCGGCGGCCCGATCCGCGTCCCACGCGTCTATAACGGGCGCGACAAAACGTTTTTCCTGTTCAATTTCGAACGCTATCAGGAAGACAATCTCATCACCAACAAGATCGTCACCGTGCCCACTCTGCAATATCGTTTGGGCAACTTCGCGGCAGCGCGTCTCACACGGAACCTGTGCCCCGCGGCAACGCCGAATTGCGATCCACTGGGCCGGCCGATCACCGAAGGTACGATCTACGACCCGGGCACGGATCGGCTGGTGGGCGGGCAGCGCGTGCGCGATCCCTATGCCGGTAATCTGATTTCGCCGACCTTCTTCGATCCGGTGAGCACCAAAATCCAGAACTTCATCCCTACGCCGAACCTCAGCTCCAGCGTGATCAGCAACTATCGGCCGGTCTATGTTAACCCGAACCGCTCCGCAGTGCCATCGGTAAAACTTGACCAAAACCTCAGCTCCGCAGCGAAAGTCTCCGGCTTCTGGTCGCGCATCACCAACAACTCGCCTTCGGCCGACGGTCTGCCGTTCCCCATTACTTCATCGGTCCCGCGCGACTACAGCTCCGACACCTACCGCATCAACTACGATCACACCCTCACGCCAACCCTGCTTGGCCATTTGGGAGTGGGCATGCTCCGGACGATTATTTTCCAGCCGGGTGCCGACTACGACCCGGTATCCCAACTGGGCCTCCGCGGCACCTATACCAACATGTTTCCCAATATTACCGGTCTTTCCAATGCGCAAGGAGGCATGAGCGCGACCATGGGGTCCGGTAATCAGAATCACCTGGACAGCACCAAGCCCACGGCGAATGCCACTCTCACGTGGGTCAAAAACAACCACACCTACAAGTTCGGTGGACAACTGATTGTGGAAGGCTTCACCAACTTTACGCGCACGTACGCCAATGGTTGGCTGGCTTTCGCTGTGACGGAAACCGGGCTTCCCTCTACCCTGGGCCAAAGCTTGACGAACAGTAACATCGGATTTCCCTACGCCAGCTTCCTTTTGGGCGCGGTCGACAACGGCCGGATTTCTCTTCCGAGCAAAACCCGCCTGGGCAGCCACGCTCTCTCGGGCTTCGCTCAGGATACCTGGAAGGTGACTCGCAAGTTGACGCTGGACTACGGGCTCCGATACGATTTCCAGACGTACCTAAAGGAACAATACGGACGCATTCCAGACTTTGCTCCCAATGTTCCTAATCCCGCGGCCGGCGGACGGCTGGGCGATCTGGCTTTTGAAGGTTATGGGCCGAACCGCTGCCAGTGCCAGATCGCGCACAGCTACCCATTCGCATTTGGTCCGCGCGTGGGAGTGGCGTATCAGATCGATTCCAAGACAGTGTTGCGTGTCGGCGCTGGTGTCGCGTACGATCGCACGGACAATAACAACAACTTGTCGTACTCTCTAGGTTCCTTGCAGATCTACAGCGCGACATCTTTTGGCGACCCCGTCTACTCTCTGCGGCAGGGCTTACCGTTTACTTTGACCTGGCCCAACTTCTCGCACGGACAGTTTCCAGCGCCGGGAAATCTGAACGCTCCGAATGTGGCCATGGATGCTAACGCCGGCCGTCCTGCCCGTACCGTGCAGTGGTCCGTTGGTTTGCAGCGGCAGGTCATGAAGGATTTGGTCGTCGAAGCGGCATACGTCGGCAATCGCGGTGCATGGTGGAACGCAACTGGGCTTATCGATGTGAATGCGCTTTCGCCGGACCGGCTTCGCAGTTTCGGGTTGGATATCAACAATCCTGACGATCGGCGTTTGCTGGCAACGCCCATTACCCAAGCTTATGCCGCTCAGCGTGGTTTTGCCACGCCGCCGTACCCGGGATTCCCCACGGGATCCACCGTCGCGCAAACCTTGAGAGCGTTTCCGCAGTTCGGAACAATTTCCTATCGCTACTCACCTCTGGGTAAGACCTGGTATGACTCGCTCCAAATGAAGGCGACCAAACGTATGTCCCATGGACTGGACTTCACCACGGCCTTCACGTACCAGAAGGAACTTACGCTTGGTGCGGAGAACGAATTTGCCGCTTTCGGCGCCGTGAATCCGCAAATAAACGACGTCTTCAACCGGAACACGAACAAATATTTGTCCGGTTTCAGCCAACCTTTCAGTTTGGTCATCGCCGGCAACTATACGACACCGAAGCGGGGTCCGGGCATCGTGAAGCACGTTGTCGCCGATTGGGCTATAGGCGCAGTGATGACGTACGCAAGCGGGCTACCGATCCGGGTTCCTAGCGCCAACAACCAGTTGGCCTCATCCTTGTTCCGAAGTACCTACGCGAACCGGGTCCCCGGTCAGCCGCTCTTCTTACAAGACCTAAACTGCCACTGTTTTGATCCGAACAAGACTCTCACGTTGAATCCTGCCGCTTGGGTCGATCCTCCGCAGGGCCAGTACGGCACATCCACCGCCTACTATAACGACTTCCGCGCGGAGCGCAGGCCTCGTGAATCCATGAGCATCGCCCGGAACTTCCGCCTGGGCCCGGGCGACCGCAGCCTAAGACTGCAGGTACGCGCCGAATTCACAAACATCTTTAACCGGTCCTCTATGGTGGATCCGGTAGCGACCAACGCATCTGCGGCGCCCACGTGCTTTACTCCCGGCACGTCGTCCACTTCATGCTCCGGAAACTGGCAGAACCGGACCGGCGGCTTCGGGTGGATCAATACCTCCACCGTGGCGTCGCCACCGCGTCAAGGCCAACTGATCGCCCGGTTCACGTTTTGAAAGGTGGTGCCGGGCCGGCAAAGGTGGGTCGGTTCGCGTTTAGCCTCGGGGAGTGGATGTCCCAGGTGGCGGCGCGCCTGCCTGCTTTTTTGCCGCGACCTTGTTCGGGGGGCCATGTTAGCGACGGTGCCGAGCTGGTGCCCGGGTGTCTCCCCTAGAATGGTCGGCGAGTTGACGGGATAGGCATCCAAATCTGTCGCACCGACAAATCTACACGACGAGGCCAGCCCTCGGATTCCGGGAAGTTCACAAAATGGCATCGATAATGCAGCATATCGGGCACCCTAACTTCGCGGCTGATCTTCTGTTACCTATGCGAGATCGCGACTTTATGGCGGGGTGTTGTACAGGGACCCTTTCATGGATATTAGTTGGAAACCCTTTTCTGGGGAGCCACAACTCCGGTTTCGAACTAACTGGGCAGTTTTGTTGACAGACTACTTTCGGACTCGGGCGCGCAACAACCCAAACATTTAGAGGATGTTGTGGTTTGGGGCCGCAACTGACCGGCAAACCGCGTAATAGTCCGATGCCAAGGCGCGGCTGGACCAGGCGTCTCCTCGCTCATGCACACTGCCTCCATTCGTCCGATCTGGGGTCGAGGTAGACTCCTCCAAAAGGCTGCAAGAGCTCCATGCAATGCTGTGCGATTCCGTCCCTGGCCACCACAAGGTTTTCAAAGACTGAGCGCGATTTCTATGCCCACGGTGTGCCTAATTGGAGTCCGTTTGGAGTCCAAACTCAGTTAACACTCGATAGCCTGATCGTCCGGTGGCACCGGTGCCGCCGATCACTTATACAACGATTCGCATTTCTTCAGCCTGCCGGGCGGGCGGATCAGTACGGTTACTTCCGGATGCGCCGTGATTCAGGAGCTGTTAGCTTCCTGATCGGGTAAACTTAACTGATTCATAAGATGCCCCTGGCTGGCGAGTACAAACTCGGTTCCCACCAGATCCTTTCTCTAATCGGCAAAGGCCGGACGGGCGAAGCCTACAGCAAACACGCCGGTGGGGAGAAGCCATGCCATTGTCGGTTTCCCAAAACCTCAGCGCGATAGCCGTCCTTTGTATCCTGCTCACCGCGTGCGCCTCTTCAAGTGGGCCGGCCGTTGCGGAAGGAATTCCGCCGGGCATGCACGTAGTAAAACCGCTCACTTCCGGGTCTCCGTCTCCGGACGCCATCCCCGCCGCAAAGACTTCTGCCACGGACCTCACAATTGCCAGGGGGCAAGTCTTCTCCTTCGCGCTGCCGCAAGGTTGGCGCGTCGGCGAGGAGGGCTAATTCGAGTTGTCTCTGGTAGCGCCGGATAGCAAGGCCTTCACCGTCATGGTTGGCAATACGCCGGTTTGCCTCCCAACTACCCCCCGACAGGTTCGTCCATGAAAAGCTCATGGCTCTCCAGCCGCAGAATCTTAGGATCGGACAAGCGAGGCAGGGGGCGCCCGTCGCGGGTTTTGCGCAGGCGTATGCGTTCGACGTGGAATACTTGTGGCGTGGGTTGGCCAATCGTGGCGTCGCAAAAATTAGCATCGCCCCTGCTTATGACACTACTACCCCGGCGATGACGGCGGCCATCTCGGAAACCAGCCAGTGGGGGGATTGGCTGCCACTAGCTGCGGACCAGATTTCGGCCACCAACGACGCCGCCTTTGGGATGCGGGGCATCATGGCGCAGAACTTGAAAAACTCGCAGCAGTGCGGTGAGGCAGTTCGGCAATACAGAGAGTGGTCGCCGCGGGGCCAGCAGCAAGGCACCAATGATCGAAACCCTCGCAGGACAAAAACCAACACCGCGTTTCGCGAGAATCTTGGGGCAGTGCAGAACCATCCAGGGCTATGAGGCGATCAACATGATCCGAAAGGGGCAGATTCGATGGGTGAGCGATGATGACGCTCTCCGTCAGATCCGATTCATCAAGAAGCTCTTCGGTCGGCTACCTAAGATCGCGATACCAGCCTGTCCTGGTCCCGGGTCTGTCAGCCATTCAAAGTTGCAACACATCCGTCCTGGCGGTGCGGCTGCGCCTCCCGTTGGTCGGCAACGAACATCCTGCCATCAGGATAAGCCTCTCTCTGCAGGTGACAAGCGCGCCCCTAGCGGATCATGCGCTAACACGTGTACCATATACACTGACTTGACTGGGAGTGCGTCGCGAGCGTATGCTCCCCTGCCCTTAACGGAAGTTTGAGGAAGCCGGGGAAATCGATCGCCGATTCGAGGGGGGCTATGCGAATATTTATCGTCGGATGTTGTTTTGTGTTGATTTCGATCGCTGCGTTTGGCCAAGCTGGCACAGGCACGATCACAGGCGTGATCTCCGACCCGGCGGGCGCCGTCATTGCCCGCGCCGCGGTAGAAGTAAGAAACGCGGAGACCAACGTTCTCTATCCGACCACCAGCACCGAAACCGGCGCTTATACGGTTCTGAGGTTGCCGCCCGGACCCTATTCGGTCACGGTCACGGTGATGGGATTCAAGAAACTGACCAGGGCCGGCCTGGAAGTCGCGGCAGGGCAGACGCTGCCTCTGGATCTGGCTCTAGAAGTGGGCTCGACTACCGATGCGGTGACGGTTACGGCGGAAGGCACGCTGCTCAAGACCGAGTCTGGCGACATGTCGCACAACGTCACACTGTCGCAGCTCAATAACCTTCCGATCCTCGGAATCGGCGGCCAGAACGCGGGCAGTAACGGGATTCGCAATCCGTATAACTCCGCGGTGTTTGTTCCCGGAGTGAGCTTCATCCCGAACTTTGCCATGATCGTGAACGGCGCACCGACCAACACGGGCGCGTTCCGCATCGAAGGCCTGGATAACACCAACCACACGGTGGCCTTCGCGAACACCCAAAGCCAGCCAAGCGCGGATGCGATCCAGGAAATCGCGGTCCAGACCAGCAACTACGCCGCGGAATATGGACAGGCTGGTGGCGGCTTGTTCAACATCACGATGAAATCCGGCACCAACGACTTTCACGGGACGTTTTACGAGTATTTCGTGAACGAGGCGTTAAACGCCGCGATGCCGTTCTCCTTTACTCCGGAGGGAGGAAAATTTCGTCCCCGCAACCGCCGCAACGACCTGGGTGGGACCTTCGGCGGTCCGGTGATCATCCCCAAGCTGTATAACGGGAAAGACAAGACGTTCTTTTTCTTCTCCGACGAATACTTCCGAGAATCGCAAGCTCTGACGTTTACCGACACGCTCCCCAACGCGCAGTATCAAGCGGGCAATTTCTCGCAGATCTCGCCCAACGGAGGTGCTGCCTTCAACACTTCGCTGGGCGTGCAGTCAACGCCCATTGCGACCGACGGCCTGGGTCGGCCTATCTACGCCAACGCCATCTATGATCCCTTGTCGCGCAGCACTACGGCGGCTGGCGTGGGAATCGCAAACGTGTTCGAAAACAATATCATTCCGGCCACCCGGTTCAGCCCTGTGGCGGTGGCAATCCAAAAGCTTCTACCGCCGTTATCCAAC
>Ga0157378_10004795_pt1 | contig 11853 bp, 12 predicted proteins | sample M65metaG_FD_115309 | JGI IMG/M metagenome (GOLD analysis project Ga0157378, IMG submission 115309) | Miscanthus rhizosphere microbial communities from Kellogg Biological Station, Michigan, USA - M6-5 metaG | ecosystem: Host-associated > Plants > Roots > Rhizosphere > Soil | place: USA: Michigan...
AGACGTTGTTCGATATCGCCACGCCGCTGCACGCGCACGACATGCAGCGAATCCCGCGCGATGTCGCCCACCAACGCGCCACCGCCATCGCCTACTGGCGCAAGATCGTCGATCACGTGCAGATCGACATTCCCGCCGCGCGCGATCTCGTCGACACCGCGCGCGCCACGGTCGCCTACAACCTCCTCGGGCGCGACGGTCCAGCCATTCGCGGCGGCGCGCGCAACTATCGCCGCAGCTGGATCCGCGACGGCTCGCTGGCGTCGACGATGCTGCTCCGCTTCGGCCTCGACGACGAGGTGCGCGATTACATCCGCTGGTTCGCGCCGTATCAGTTCGCCAGCGGCAAGATCCCCTGCTGTGTCGACAGCCGAGGGGCCGATCCGGTCGACGAGCACGACAGCCATGGGGAGTTCATCTACCTCGTCGCTGAGTACGCGCGGCTGACCGGCGATCGCTCGCTGGCGCGCGAGATGTGGCCGCACGTGGAAAAGGCGGCGGAGTACATCGATACGTTGCGCCACCAGACGACCGGCGAGTTTCGCGGTCTTCTTCCTCCTTCGATCAGCCACGAAGGGTATTCGGCCAAGCCGATGCATTCGTTCTGGGATGACTTTTTCGCCTTGCGCGGCCTGAAAGATGCCACGTGGCTGGCCGGGCAACTCGGCAACGGCGAGGCCGCATCGCGCTTTGCGAAAAGCCGCGACGAATTCTCGCGGGATTTTCATTCGGCGATGCGTCGCGCCATCGAGCGTGATCACATCGACTTCATCCCCGGCTGCGCCGACCTCGGCGATTTCGATCCGACGTCGACCACCATCGGCATCGAGCCCGGCGGCGATCTGGCCAACCTTCCGGAGACTGTCGACTACACGTTCACCCGCGCGTGGGAAGAGTCGCTGGCGCGCATGGAAGGCCGCCGCCCGTGGAAGGACTACACGCCCTACGAGCTACGCCAGGTCGGCACCTTCATCCACCTCGGATGGCGCGATCGCGCCCAGCGCCTGCTCAGCTTCTTCCTCGACGACCGCCGTCCGCCCGACTGGAAACAATGGGCCGAGGTCGTGGCCCAGGATTACCGAAGCCCCACGTACCTCGGCGACATCCCCCACCTCTGGGTCGGCTCCGACTTCGTCCGCTCGTTCATCGACATGATTGCGTTCGAACGCGAAGAAGACGACGCCCTCGTCCTCGGCGCGGGGATTCCCTCCTCATGGCTCGATCGCGGTGTCCGCGTTCGCGGACTGCACACGATCTACGGTCTGCTCGATTTTTCCGCGAGACGTTCCGGACATCGCATCGTCGTGCACATCAGCGGAGTGCGCGTGCCGAAGGGCGGGATCGTATTGAGGCTGCCGGGAGTTGGCGAGCGCGTTGTCAGGAGTTCGCCCGCCAGCATCGAGCTGAGACAGTAATTGCTGTCGCATCCACATTCCTCGCCTGTGAGCCCGCCGAAGCCGCCTAGCCGAAGGCGGAGCGGCACAGGTGACACTGATGTGAGTTAGGCCACGATCACTTCGCAGCGGTGCGTCTCTTCTTCGGCTGCGGTGGTTCAGGCAGGGCCGCAATCACCGAACGAAGTAACTGATTCACCGACTCTGAACTGCCGAAAACCGAAGCGACATCTGGCTCCAGCACGATCGCAACGGAACCTTCTTTGATCTGAGATGCGAATCGGTTCGGCTTCGACTTTGAGTAATCGAAGCGGTACTCGGTCCGCATTCCATCGGATGTTCTCTTAGGAGAGGTTTTCTTCATAGTCTGCTCGTTCGAATGAAGTTGTTTTTCGCGCGCTGATGATTCGAACGTGATCAGAATACTCCACGAACACGACGAGTAGCAGCCGGTCGACCGCCGAGTGTCCGACGATGACCTCTCTCGGCTCGATTTCGGAGTGATCCGGATCGTCATGCGTTCGCGCCAAGTCATTGAAAAAGACGGTTTCGGCCTCCGCGAATGACACGCGGTGCTTGCGCCAGTTCTCCCGCGCCTTCCGTTGATCGTACCGGAACGGTTTCACGCCGAGAGTCTATCCTCACGATCGGGCGAAGGATTTCCTTCGCCTCCCCCCTCTAACGCGGTGAATGGCTGATCTCATGACGGAACATCCTGATCGCTTTCTGGCGGCGCGCATGGTGCGCGGGGATGAGGCGGCGTTTGGGGAGTTCTTCGAATCGCACTTTCCGGCGCTGTTTCGGTTTGCCATGCCGCGGGTTGGGAACGATGCGGGGGTCGCCGAGGAAGTGGTGCAGGCGGCGTTGTGCCGGGCGGTGCGGAAGGTGGCGAGTTATCGCGGTGAGGCGGCGCTGCTGACGTGGTTGTGCACGTTCTGCCGTCATGAGATCAGTGCGCACTTCGAGAAAGAACAGCGGGTGCCGCCGATGGTCGATTTGCTGGATGACATCCCCGAGGTACGCGCGGCGCTGGAATCGCTAGGCGCGGCGGACCGGCCTGAGGCCGCGCTGCGGCGGAGCGAGACCAGCCGGATCGTGCAGCTCGTGCTCGATCGTCTGCCCGGCCGTTACGGCGACGCGCTGGAGTGGAAGTACATCGACGGACTGTCGGTGGCGGAGATCGCCGAGCGGCTTGGCATCGGAGTGAAGGCCGCGGAGTCGACGCTGACGCGGGCGCGGGCGGCATTTCGCGACGCGTTCACGGCGGTGTATGGCGGGCGGTGGAGCGAGGCGGAGGTTTGATCATGGACGAAACCGGGAACACCAATTCTGACGATGCGATCGCCGCGCTCGTCCGGCTGGCCGGGCGGAGAGCGCCTGTACCCGAGGATGCGGCGGCTCGGGTTCGCGCCGCGGTTCATGACGAATGGCTGCAGACGATCGGACGGCGCAGACGGACGCGCTGGATCGGTTCGGCGGCCGCTGTCGCTGCTGCCGCGGTGATCGTGGTGGTGATGCGGATGACGACTTCGCCGCAGCCGGTGACGCCGAGGGTCGTCGTCGCCGGCGGGCAGACCAACGGAGCGGTCATTTACGCGAACGACGTTTACGAAGTGGCGAACGGCAGCACCGCATCGCTGGCGTGGGGCAATGCCACCTTGCGGCTCGATAGCGGAACGCGGGTTCGGATCGCGTCGCCGAGCGAGCTCGCGCTCGAGCGTGGCGCCGTCTATGTCGATTCGAATGGCGCCGGCGTTCTGGTGCGAACTCCGATGGGAAACGTTCGCGACGTCGGAACGCAATTCGAAGTGCGACTGACGACCGACCGGATGCGTGTCCGCGTACGCGAAGGCCGCGTCGATCTGCAGCATGGCGCGATGACGCACACCGCCGGGCCGGGCGTCGAGCTCGATGCCGATGCGCGCGGCGGCGTGACGCCGTACAGGATCGCGCCCAACGGCGCGGAGTGGGAGTGGGTTCTGCGCGCGGCGCCTCCGATTCATCTCGATGGCCGCACGCTGGCCGAGGTCGTGGCGGCGGTGACGCGCGACGAGGGCCTGAAACCGGTGTGGTTCGATGAGACAGCACAAAACGCGGCCACGATGCGGCTGCATGGCGACGTCCCGCTGACTCCCGTGGAGGCGCTCGACACCGCGCTGGTTGCTTCGGGACTCACGGCGCGCACCGATGGTGATCGCCTGATCATCAAGAGGAGAAAGTGATGCGCCGCGTCGTCATCGCCCTCGCGGTTTGTCTGCTGGCGATTTCTGCGAGCGCGTCGAGCCGCTACACCGGCCGCCCGCTCGCCGAGGCGCTGCGCGACCTCGAGACCAAAGGCTTGCGCCTCATCTACAGCACGGACGTCGTGCGGCCGGAGATGATGGTCGGGGTCGAGCCGCGGTCGACGGAGCCGCGGCAGATGCTCGACGAGCTGTTGCGCGAACATCATCTGCACGCCACGAACGGCCCGCGCGGCAGCATCGTCATCGTGCGCGACGCCGAAAAAGCGGCGGCGCCGGTGGCGAAAGCAATGCCGGCGCAGATGCCGGTGGCGCTCGAGTCGATCGTGGTCACGCCGAGCCATTTCACGATCTTCACCGACGAGCCGGAGGGCCACCAGTTCCTCTCCCGCGAAGAGGTGCGCACCGTGCCGCACATCGGCGACGACGTCTACCGCGCTTTCGATCGCCTTCCCGGCATCACCGGTCACGAGATCAGCGCGCGCTTCAACGTCCGGGGAGGACTGGAAGACGAAGTGGAAGTGGTGATGGACGGCGCGGAGATCTACGACCCGTTCCACGTCCGCGATCTCTTCCGCGCCTTCAGCACCATCGACTCCGAGGCCATCGGCGCCGTCGACGTCATCACCGGCGGATTTCCATTGCAATACGGCGGCCGGCTCAGCGGCGTCATCGACATCTCATCGCTGAAGCCTGGGGCGGCACATCGCACGGAGATCGGGATCGGATTTCTCAATACGCGCGTCCTGTCGAGCGGCACGCTTCGCAACAGCGGCACGGAATGGCTGGTCTCCTTTCGCCGAGGGTACCTTCGGGAACTGCTGAAGCTCGTCGATTCGACGAGCGGGATCAACCCGAGCTATTACGACTTTCTCGGCAAAGTGGAGAAGACGCTCAACGAGCGGACCATCGTCTCCGGCGATGTGTTCATGGCGGGTGACGCGTTGAAAATTCGCGAAGACGGCGGCGTCGCTCACGGCACGTACAGCGATCGCTACGCCTGGATCAATTTGCGCAACGCGCTCTCGCCGAAGCTCTTCACCCAGACCGTGCTTTCCGTGGGGCGTATCGCCTCGCATCGCACCGGCGACTACGGGACTTCGCTGGACGATGAAGAGGGAATGGTCAACGACGACCACGCTTTCGCCTTCGCGGCGCTGCGGAACGATTCGTCGTGGGACCTGTCCGACCGGAACGTGGTCAAGGCCGGCTTCACGGCCAAGCGCGTGACCGCGCGCTATGACTATGCCGGCAGCGCGATCATCCGGGCTTCGCTGCTGCATTTCGGAGATCCGCCGGAGACGATTGATCGCAGTGCGAAGGTGGACGCGGATGGCAGCGACCTCGCCGTCTATGCCGCAGACCGCGCGGCCATCACGCCGAACTTCGTCATCGAAGCTGGATTGCGCGCCGATTCGCAGAGCTACGCGCCCGACGCGACGCACGTGGCTCCGCGCATCAACGCCTCCTTCGCCCTCGGCACGCACGCGACGCTGCGCGCGTCGTGGGGCCGCTTCTACCAGGCGCAGGGGATCAACGAGCTGCAGGTCGAAGATGGTGTGACGACGTTCTTTCCGGCCGAGCGCGCCGATCACGCGCTGCTCGGCGCGGAGTATGACTTCGGGCACGGTTACAGCGCGCGTGCCGAGGTTTATGACAAGCGCTTCACGCAACTCCGGCCGAGGTACGAGAACATCTTCGATCGGACGGTCATCTATCCCGAGCTGCATGCGGACCGGGTTCTCATCGACGCCTCACGCGGGTACGCGCGAGGCGGAGAGCTGCTGCTGCGAAAGACCGGCACACGGCTGAGTGGCTGGCTCAGCCTTGGCCGCGCCTCGGCGCGCGACGTTCTCAACGATGGCTCCGTAACTATCGAGGTGCCACGGGCCTGGGATCAGCGCAATACCGCTACGTTCAATGTCGACTACCGCCTCGGTGCGAAATGGAACTTCGACATGGCCGGCGTCTACCACACCGGCTGGCCGACCACGCCGGTCATCGGCTTCTTCCAGTTCAGCTCATTTCACACGAGGCTCGGCGCCTACAACAGCGAACGGTTGTCCGCCTATCGACGCATTGATGTCCGGGCCAGTCACAACATCGAGACGTCGCACGGCGGTTTCAGCTTCTTCGTAGAGCTGTTCAATGTCCTGGGCTTCAAAAACGTGACCTCCGTCAACGGCTACGTCTTCACGATCCACAACGGCACCATCACCAGCAGCAGACGAGTGACGGAGGCGGCCTTGGGCGTGATTCCGTCGTTCGGGGTCACCTACTCGTTTTGAACAAGGGAAAAACCATGCGCACGAAACTGATCATCCTCTGCACGCTTCTGGTCATCCCGATGATGGGCGTCCGGCGCCGCGCGGCGGCACCGCCGGATGGACCGACGTTCGATCGTGAGGTCGTCAGGATCCTGCAGCAGAACTGCCAGTCGTGCCATCACCCGAACGACATCGCCCCGTTTTCGCTGATGACGTATCACGACGCGGCGCTGCACGCCGACGCCATCCGGTACATGACCCAGACGCGGCAGATGCCGCCATGGAAGGCCGCGCCGGGCTGCGGCGACTTCGTCGGCGAACGGACGCTGTCGCAGAGCGACATCGACACCATTGCCCATTGGGTCGACGGCGGCATGCCGGAAGGGAAAGCCTCCGACCTGCCGGAGATGAAGACGTTCGACGGCGGCTGGCCGGCGGGAAAACCGGACGTGATCCTGTCGATGACGAAGGCATTCACGCCGCCGGCGACAGAGGATGAGTACCGCTGCTTCTCCATCCCCGGCGATGCCACGAAGGAGATGCAGGTGGCCATGGTCGATTTCCGTCCCGGCGACCGAGGGACGGTGCACCACATCGTTCCCTACCTCGACGTCACCGGCGCCAGCGCGAAGCTGGACAAGAACGGCGACGGCTATCGCTGCTTCGGCGGGCCGGGTCTCGATACCGCCACGCCGCTGGGCGCTTGGACGCCGGGCGCGCGGCCGGTGCCGCTCCCCGAGGGGACGGCGGTGCGCATTCCGAAGGGAGCGCGCGTGGTGATGCAGGTTCACTATCACCCGCACTTCGGCCAGGTGGCACCGGACCAGACGCAGATCGGGCTCTATCTCATGACCGGCCCGGTGCAGAAGCAGATGCACTACGACTTTCTGGTCAACATGGATTTCGTCATCCGTGCCGGCGATCCCGACGCGAAGGTGGAGGCGTTCGGCGGTGCGGACGATGACATCGACATCGTTTCGGTCTACCCGCACGCGCATCTCCTAGGCACAAAGATCAAGGTGGAGGCGAAGCTGGCCAACGGCACGACGGTGTGCATGATCGACGTGCCGCAATACGACTTCAACTGGCAGGGGCAGTACGTCTACAAGACGCCGCTCCACCTCGCCCGCGGCGGCCAGATCCACATCGAATCGCACTTCGACAATTCGGCCGCAAATTTTCACAACCCCAGCTCGCCCCCGAAAGACGTGCGCTGGGGCGAAGCAACGACGGATGAGATGTGCCTGGCGATGATCGGGTACACGACGTCGAGCGGGAAGTGATCGGGGCTGTCATTCCGAGCCCGGCGGAGTCCCCGGAGGGGCCGAAGCACGGCGAGGAATCCCCGGCTGGTAGCGCTGCACCACCGCCCGACCGCGGTTTCAGCCGGGGATTCCTCGCCGCGCTCCACCCCTCCGGGGTGCCGCCGGCTCGGAATGACAGGACCACAGGTTAAGATTCGCCCGTGGCCATTCCTCCTGAAGTTCGTTCTGACGTTGAAACTGCGCTCAACGAGTTCTGCAGTCAGCAGAACTCCTCCGCGGAAGTGGCCGATCAATCGCGATGTGAGTTCGAGATCCATGAGAACCACGTCCTCCTCATCGAGCGGCGGCCATCCTTTCTGAATCACCTCGAATGGACCTCGGTGCCGAAGGCGAAGTTCCGCTACTCGCCCGCCAAGGACGTCTGGTCGCTCTACTGGCCGGACACCGACCAGCGCTGGCATCGCCTGTCGAGCGCGAAGACGGCGAAGGACATCCGCGTGCTGCTGAAGGCCGTGGCCACCGATACGTCGGGCGTGTTCTGGGTATAAAGCCCACGAGGCAGGACATTCGTCACGACACTGTTGACTGACCCTTGGGCAACCAACGCTGCAGGCCGTGCCTGCTACTTCGCGGCCTGCATGAACGCGCACGAATCGATCGACTGAAGATCGAGCTGCAGCGAGGCCATGCTCTGGATGATCTCGATGCGGAAGGGGATGCGGCGGGCGTCGTCGGAGATCCAGATCTTCATGCCGCCGGGCCACTTTCTGCCGCCGGGCGCGTCGACCACTTCGAATCCGCTGGCGCCGACCTGCTGGCCGCCGAGGGAAAAGACCATGCGATTGGCCGGCCGGACGATCACCGGATACGACTTGCCGTCCGAATAGATCGTGGTGGCGATCGGCCCGTGAATGTTGGAGGCGTTCTGCCGAAGGTAATGAATGGAGCTGACGACGTCGTGGAACGACCCGGGCGGAATCGGATCGACCTTGTCCCACTGCTTCTCCGGCGTCTCCTTGTGCAGCCGGGCCACGTTGCTGCCGTAATCGAAGAGCGTCCGCTCCTTGCGCGATTTGTCCTTCCAGACATACGCGTGATAGGTCATCAGCGTGCGCGCCCCCGAGGGATCCATCTGCGTCTCGTACGCGTAGAAGCCGCCCTTGCCCTGCGCGGTGATGAGCAGCGAGCTGTCGATGAGATTCCTGGCCGGTGAGGGATAGGTGGTCTTCAACTCGCCGACACCGGACGTCGGGAACATGATTCCGGCGATCCACGAAAGGCCGCCACGCAGCTTCCAGGCGTAGTGAAACGATTCGACGTTGGCGGGCCCGTGGCAGTTGAGGTCGACAGCGTTGGCCGCCGGAATCGCGCAGGCAAACGCGAGTGCAAGAATCGATTGACGGATCGGCTTCATGAACGCGTTTGGAAACATGAGGTCTGAGGGGTAAATGCCTACATCGCGCTCAGCCGTTCCTCGACTTCGACGATCACGTAATCCGGGGTCGACGATCCCGCGGTGACGCCAACGGTCCGCACGTTCGAAAACCATGCCGGATCGAGATCGTTCGCGCCCTGCACGAGATACGAAGGCTTGGCTTCGCGGCAGATCTCCCACAGATGCTTCGTGTTCGCACTCTTCGTTCCACCGATGACGACGATGGCATCGACCTCGGGGTCCTGCGCCAGCACGCGCGCCGCGTCCTGATTCTCTTTCGTTGCGTAGCAGATGGTGTCGCCCCGCTCGACCGACGCGGCCCGCCGCTCGATCGCTTTCACTACGTCTTCGAATTCCTCGGCGTTGAGCGTGGTCTGGTAAAAAACTTTCAGTTTCGGATACGCAGACCAGTCGATGGCATCCGCTTGATCCACTTTGGTGACGATGTGATACGAGGCTGGATCGAGATCGTGCGTGTAACCAATCACCTCGCGGTGTTTCGGATCGCCGATGAAGATGAGGTGGTAGCCGTCGTCGAGGGCCTTCTTGGCCTCGCGATGGATGTCGTAAACAAACTTGCAGGTGGTGTCGAGGATCTGCAGCCCGGCCTGGCGCGCCTGATCATGAAACGACGGCGGCACGCCGTGCGCGGAGAAGACGATGGTCGGTTCCTGAACCGCTTCGATCTCGTCGATGGTACGCACGCCAAGGCGCTCCATCTCCTCGACAACGCGCTCGTTGTGCACGACCTGCCCGAGGATGGCCCCGCGTCCGCCCCCGGCAGCGAACCGCTTCACTTTCAGATCGGCGATGCGGACGCCGGAGCAGAATCCGTACTTGGCCGCGCGTTTGACGTTCATCGGGAGAGTGGAACGCGAACGAGCGGCGCGGCATTCTGGGGTTACGCGAAGACGACCCGAGCGTCGACGGTGAGAGAACCTCGACCAGAACGGTGGGATTGGTGAATGGTTTCAAGACCCGCACTAGGTCTGACAAAGGATTGACCCGCACGAAGTAAGACGGTATCTTACCTTCGATGAAAACGACCATGTCATCGAAAGGCCAGATCGTGTTGCCGGCCGCTCTCCGCGAGCAGGACCGGCTCGAGCCCGGTGAGGAGTTTGAGCTCGAGCGCCTTGGCCAGGGCGAGTATCGTCTCGTGCGTCGCACACCGTTGCCGAACGAAGGCCTCGTCGAGTGGCTGCTCGCATGTCCGGAGAAGGGCTTCTTCGTCCCGATTGAATCCGAATCGACCGATACATTGTGAGATATCTGGTCGACGCCAACGTTCTGAGTGAGCCCACCAAGTCGGCACCCAAGACCTCCGTGGTCGAATGGCTTCGCAAGCACGAGAGGGAACTTGCCGTAGATCCGATCATCCTCGGCGAGGTTCGGTTCGGAATTCTTCTTCTTCCGCGGGGAAAGCGGCGAACAAATCTCGAGCAATGGTTCCACAACGGAGCTCAGCGCCTGGTCTGCGTTCCCTGGGAAGCCGAGACCGGAATGCGTTGGGCAAAACTCCTGGCAACTCTGCGCGCCTCGGGTAAAACCATGCCGATCAAGGACAGCCTCATTGCCGCCACCGCGCTCGTTCATGGCCTCATCGTCGCTACACGGAACCGTATCGATTTTGAAAAGGCGGACATCGAGATCGTCAATCCATTCGCTACCTGACCATACAATCCCCGGCTCCATGCCGTCCCGCGATCCACTCTTCACGCCTCGCTTCGCCATGCTGTGGGTGTACGCGTTTGTCACCTTCTTCTCGGCGTTCCAGCTTCTGCCGGCCATCCCCTTCCGGATCCTTGACCTCGGCGGGTCGAAGGCGGAGGCGGGATGGTTCCTCTCCGTCTACACCTTCGCCAGCGCCTTCTCCGCGCCGGTCATGGGGAGCCTGGCCGATCACTTCGGACGGCGGCGTTTTCTCATTACCGCATCGATCCTCTTCGTCGCGTTTTCGATTCTCTACGGCGTCGTGCGCCACCTGCCGTTGCTTTTTCTGATCGGCGCGATCCACGGCGCGGTCTGGTCGGGGCTCATGGCCTCGGCATCGGCGCTCATGAGCGAGTACATCCCCGAATCGCGGCGCACGCAGGGGATGGCGTATTGGGGACTTTCCAGCAGCAGCGCCATCGCCGTCGCGCCGGCCATCGGACTGTGGGTCTTTCACTTCGGATGGACGACGCTCTGCATCGAGTTGTCGAGCGTCTCCGTGCTCATGGTCCTGGGCGCGCTTCTGCTGCGAGCAGACCAGAAGCGTCCGGTCGCCCGGCGGCTGGCGGTCTCGGACGCCTGGGACTGGCGCGTAATCGCCGCGACACTGTCGCTTACAGTGGCTTCGTTCGGATACGGCGGCATGACCAGTTATGCCGCGATCATCGCCATCGAGCGCCACATCCAGCCGATCGCGATCTATCTGACGACGTACGCCATCGCCCTGGTGCTTTTCCGCATCTGTTTCTCGCACCTCGGCGACCGCATGGGACCGAAACGGATGCTCTATCCAGGCCTGGTGCTGATCCCATTCGCCTTCGGCTGGCTCGGCATCGCCCACACGCGCTGGGAGATGATCGCCTCGGCCACGGTATTCGGCATCGGCTGGGGCGCGGCGTATCCCGCGTTCGTCACCATCATTCTCGGCAACACCGATCCCGCCCGGCGCGCGCGCACCTTCGGCTCGATCGTATGGGCGTTCGATACCGGCATCGGCCTCGGCTCGTTCGCCATCGGCGCCATCGGCCAGCATTTCGGCCTGGCGAAAGCGTTTCTCGCCGCCGCGGCGCTGAGCTGCCTCTCCATTCCGATCTTCGCCCTGACCTCACCGCGACTCGATGGCACTTCACTTGCTGCTGAGCCGGAACATGGCACAGTCACCGACTGACGACGAACGCCTCCGCGACCGCGAGACCATCACCACCAACGACGGCGACGATGACGAGCGCGTCTCCCGCAAAGTCGTCTACGAGCACACCGCATCGAGCGGCTCATCGCATTCGACCGGCATCACCATGATCATCATCGTCATCGTGGCCATCGTGATCATCGGCTACATCCTGATGCACATGCACCGGTGACGTCTCTTATGTGGCACAGACACTCCTGTCTGTGCTGCTGGGAGATCTCCGCTCGGAGGTTGTGAGGAAATGCCCGGAACGAGCGAGGAGGATTTGTCATCCAGAGCCGCCGGAGGCACGAAGCCGCGCAGCGGCGAGATGCCGCAGGACGGCGAAGGAACTCAAGATAGGCAGCACC
>Ga0157378_10004797_pt1 | contig 11851 bp, 11 predicted proteins | sample M65metaG_FD_115309 | JGI IMG/M metagenome (GOLD analysis project Ga0157378, IMG submission 115309) | Miscanthus rhizosphere microbial communities from Kellogg Biological Station, Michigan, USA - M6-5 metaG | ecosystem: Host-associated > Plants > Roots > Rhizosphere > Soil | place: USA: Michigan...
CAGCCCTTGCCGGCTCCGGCGCAGGTTAACCAGATCGACCCATCCGCTCCTCCCCAGGCCCAAACTCCTGTGAACACAGCAGCTTCGGGTTCTCAGGAAGAAGAGGACACTACCTATTCCTCCAGTAAACACAAGAAGAAGTCGGGTATTCGCAAGGTTGTTCCCTTTTAGCGCGGTTGATGGCCCGGATTTGTACCTGAAATGGCCACTTTTGGGGGCCATTCTCTTCGCAAAGGTCTAGTCCGCTGGTAACGTGCTTACCCCCTGCTACTCATTGACTTAGCGTTCGGGACACGTTAACTTCGCGCTAGCTCCCCTCACATAAGGACACCCTTGGCTCGAAAAATACTGCTGGCGGACGATAGTGTGACAGCTCAAAACATGGGCCGGCGCATCCTCGCCGATGCCGGTTATGAGGTTGTCACCGTCAATAACGGGTCCGCAGCGCTAAAAAAAATCGCCGAGCTGGAGCCGGAGCTCATTGTCCTCGACGTGTACATGCCCGGCTACAGCGGGCTGGAAGTCTGCCAGCGTGTCAAAGCCGCACCCGAGACCGCGGCCATTCCCATTCTGCTTACGGTCGGTAAACTCGAGCCTTTCAAAGCGGACGAAGCAAAAAAAGTTTTTGCGGATGCATTCATAATTAAGCCCTTCGAGGCCACCGAACTGCTGGCTGCCCTTACCAAGCTGGAAGAAAAGATTGTTCCGCAAAAAGCTACGAAAGCGGCTTCCGCCAAAGCGACGCCCGTCAAGGAAGCCGCCAAGAAAGAAAAGCCTCAACAGGCGCAGGAAGATCAGGAATGGAAAGACCGGCTGCGCATTCAAGCGACGCCTGTCAAGGCCGAGGAGCCTGAGCCTCCCACGCCGATTGCTTCTCAATTCCACGACATCCGCCACGAAATTGCGGCGGCGGAGACCGATGAAGCGATTTCCCGAAACCTTCCCGGTGACGTCACTTCAGAAGAACTCGCTGCCATCACCGCGGCGGTGACCGCATTTAGCGCCGAAAGCGATGCCGCCTACGAGCCGGCGCCGATCGAAGAAGTTCATGCCTACGCTCCGGCTGAAGAGGTCGCCCGACACGAAGTATTAATTGAAGCGGAACAAGATGTTGCGGAGCAGGAGCCCGAGCCGACAGAAGAAGTTGAGCAGTCGGAAGAAACAAAGTTCCTCAAATCGATCTCGCCATGGGCCAATCCGGCGTTACTCGAAGAAGTAGCTGCCGCCTTGAAGGGTCCGATAGAAGAAGAGGGTGATGAGCCCGAAGAAAAACCGGACCAACCCGAAGTGGCAGTCGCTCCCCCTGCGACTCCAGCAGATGGATTTACCGACTCCGACGTCGATGCGGCTTTAGCATCGCTCAGTTCGCTTGACACACCCGATATCATGTCCCGCTTGCATGCCGAAGAACAGGCGCGCGAGCGCAATCTGGACCACGTCGGCGCACAAGCCGCCGAGTCATGGTCAGAAGAGCCGGCGACGATTGGCTCGACCCGATGGATCGCCGAAGAAATGAAATTGGAAGAGAGCGAAGCGTCCCTGGTTCTCGAAGAGGAGATGCAGCGCGGGCTCGCCGCCATGCAATTGCAGGCGGAAGCCGCGGCGATTGAAGATCAGCCCATCGAACCAGTCGAAGCTGTCGCCGCAGAACTGCCAAGCGAAGGACCCGCTGCGATAGACGCGGTCAGCTCCATCGAAGTTCCCGAAGCTCAACCCGAATTTGTTGCCGAGGTGGCCAGCGCCGAAATCGACTCCATCGAAGCTGCAAGCACCGAAGTTGCGGCCGCCGAAGCTGCAACGATCGAGAATTCGGAGCAACTCAATTCATACGCAGCCGCAGCCAGTGCCGGCGCTTCTCCCTCTCCCTCCTATGCCGAAGCCTCGCCGGTGGAATCGGTCAATGAGCCAGAATCGAGACAGCCCGATCCCGAGCTCGCTGAAGCCTGGGCCCGTTGGCGTCAGATTCGCGAGTCGGTCGCCAGTCCGCAGTTTGTCGAGCAAGTCGCCGATGTTGCCGCCGCCGAGATCGCCGAGACTGCGCAATCTCAAGAACCAGCCCTAGAGCCGAAGGCACCCCTGGCCGAGGCTTCCGCCACACCCGATTCAGCCGCAATCGCCAGCATTGTGGATAGCGTTCTGGCGGATCTAAGGCCCCGCTTGGTTGCGGAAATCGCTAAGAAGATGAGCGAGAAGAAGTAGTTCCTCGTTTGACGGAGGATAGCTATCCTTCTCTTTAGGGTTCCCTGCCATAATTTATTTCGCAGTTTCTAGTGCTAGGTTAATCAAGTGGTGAAATCAGATGGGATGAGAAAGCCGGTCTCCGGGCGGGATGCGGCGTACGCTCCCAAGTTATCGACGTGCTCGAAGCACAGATAAAAAGGAGACCGGCAATGAAGAAGGTTAGCGCGACAAGGGCAAAGCGGAGCAGGAATATTTCGCAGCAGAAACGGACCATCGGACTAGATCTGGTAGATCCCAACCGCTGGTACTGCGGGCTGGATGAAGTCGGCCAGATACAACTGGAGCAGCGAGTGCGTACGCATGGGAGAGCGTTCCATAGCCCCCTCGTGCTAGTGACGTAACGGATTACTAGCACCACTTCGGATTGGCTGGGCAACGAATAGACGCGGTGGTTGATGCCCTTTCGTTCTAGAATGTGGCTATGCAATTCCTAGTAGTTTTTGCTATCACCACGGCTTTATTGGCGGCATTCTCGCTGCTAATGACGAGGCTCTGGGACAGCTAAGTGCTGAGGTCCAGTTCGGAGTCTTAGTTCCCGTTTTCGGGCAGAGAAGAGCCATAGCCGCCTACATTCTCTGACGCAGCCATTCTGCGCCCCCCTACAGCATGTACCCGATCGCGTAAACGCTAGGAGTCTGGGATTATTAGCCGTGTCCTTCAGCGTCGATGACCGCATTCGAGAATTATGTGCAAGTGCGGTGACGACGACTGACCCCGCAAAAGTGGACCTCATTCTCGCCGAACTCAGGACAGCAATCTTCGAACGTCAAACCGCGAGACCGTACTCGAACAGCGCTTCCGATATTTCCCAGCAAGAACGAATTCGCTGGAACTAGTCCCAAACTTCATCCCGCCCGTCAATGACCTCGTTCAGTTGCACCGTCAGCGCTTTCAGGACGTCGTGGAGTTCAACGAGGCTTCCTGCCTGAAATTCGACGTCGGTTCTTTCACACGAACGGTGTTCCAAACCCCGTTTCTGGTTTGACGGGGTATCTCCTACCGAGGGGAAAATGCTACCCCCCGGCCACGGACCCTGGACCGCTCGGGGCCGCGCTGCGCTCGAAGGGCTGGGCTCGCAAACCTCAATCGGCAATCTGTCACTATTGACAGTTTTTTTGACTTGGAAGATTGCCTAGGTTAAATGCATCAGAGTCCGATTGGCTTAGCTCAACCCGCACTATGGGTGCAAGGCAAACCGTCGAGAATCGACCTATAAGGGTGACTCTGGGCGACGGAGTGAGAATGACAATGCGCCAAGTTTATACGGCAGTCATTTCTTGCCTACTTGTGACATGTACAACCATGGCGACCAGCGCGTTTGCCCAAACCTCGCCATCCGGTCAAGCTGAAAGCACCGGCTCGGCTACAGGTACGGTAGCTACGGCCAAACAAGATGAACAGCCTGGCTCACTCGTAGGTATTGTGGTGTCGGTCAGCAGGCAAACGATGGTGGTGAGAACTGAGGATAATCGGTTTCACTTATTTGCTTTTGACAGCGACATGGTTCGCCCAAAGGGGCTTGCGCCGGAGGCGCACATTCGCGTTGTGTCGAACAGCACTGATGAGCCGGGAGTGCGTCTCGCAACCAGCATTACTGTATTGGAGGCCGAAGCAACGCCCGAAATGGCACGTCCTCCGAAAGAGATACGTGAGACGCAACATGAAATTGAGAGACTGGCGCGTCGCTGGCAGTTTGGCGCGAGGATCGGCGCGGGCTTGGATCCTGAACTGTTTTTGATCGGTGCACAGACAGCGATCGGCCCAATCTTCAGCCGGGACTTCTATCTTCGCCCCAATGTAGAGTTTGCCTTCGGGGAGCTTACCGACATGGTTGCTATCAATCTGGAGGGTGCTTATCGTTTACCAATCACCCTCCGACAAGGACGATGGTCGGCGTATGCCGGTGCCGGAACTGGACTTAACTTTGTCCATCAGGGAGTCGACAATCGTGACGTGAGTTTTAGCAATTTTGAGTATCAAACAGGGCTTAATGTCTTCAGCGGCGTGCGATTCCGCCATGGGACATCTGCTGAAGTCAAAGCCAGCCTATGGGCAACAGGTGTTCCCACACTGCGACTGATTTTAGGCTACACCTTTTGAATGTTGCTATTGCTGCACTGCTCACAGGTAGGATAATGTCCGAACCGCCAGTTTCCACGCTCGCCCGGCTGATCATTTTGCGATTCGTATCACTGAGGGTCCGCTCAGTTGACGAAATATCGTAATTGCAATCATTGAGTCGTTTTTGAGCCCCCGAGCCGCCCCATCCTGAGAAGAGGCCTGAACCTTCATGCCTAGATAAGCCAATTGGAAGAGAATAGTGCGAAAATGCAAGCATGAGGGGGCCTATCTTTTGTTTGTGATTGTAGGATGATGGAAATGCGAACTTGGGAATTGATGCCTGATGGTGAAGCGCCCATCGCTCTTCCGCAAATTTGAGCTTTGCGCTCATACTGAACAAGATGCACAGGGTTTAGTTATCCAATCAAATTCGGTATTCCCTGCTAGCAAGCCTGCCCTGCGCAGCCCTGCCCTTCGAGCGCGGCCCAGAGCAGTCCAGGTCCGTGGGGTGTAGCTTATTTTTTCCCGAAGAATACTACCCCGTTTCTGGTTTGACGGGGTGGAAGGAAGGAACGGCAAAACTGCCACACCCCCCATTTCCATCACAGAACCGTGGACCCGGGACGCGCCGCGCTCGCAGCGCGGGGCTGGCAGGCTTACTCAGTGCAAGCTGAGATGAATTTGGTGATGAGTTTGGCCTGGTTACAACAATCAATCACACGCCAAAAGACTTGCACTGTATCATTACTGTGATACAGTACCGCCTATGGTTATTCGCCTGAACCCGTCCTCAGGGATACCGATTTATCTGCAAATCGTCGAACAGATCAGGCACTCAATCGAAATCGGCGCTTTGGTTGAGGGAGATCAGTTGCCGGCGATTCGTACCTTGGCAGAGGAACTTGTCGTTAGCCCAAACACTGTGGTGAAGGCATATGACGGTCTCCAACAAGAGGGCCTAATCCGTCTGCGGCACGGCGCAGGAGCGTACGTCGAAAAAGGCGATCTCGCAAAATCGCGTCTCCGCAGGTTCCGGGAAGCCTCTGTCGTCGTGAAGGAAACCGTACGAAGGCTGAGGAGCATGGGTCTTAGCGACGACGAGAGCCGCCGTCTGTTAGAAGCAGAATGGATTGAGGAGGCTGCGACGCGATGAACGCCGTCGTCGAGACTAGGGAACTTACCAAGCGATTCGGGGATAATTATGCGCTGACAAGCCTGACCATGACCGTTCCCGGGGGGCATATCGTGGGTTTCCTGGGCCGGAACGGCTCGGGCAAGACCACCACAATCAAAATTCTTCTCGACGTGATCCGTCGGACCTCCGGTGAGGCGACGGTGCTTGGCGAGCCCACGGGATCTGTCGCGGTTCGCCGCCGCATCGGTTTTCTCGGCGAGGACAAGCGGCTCTACTCGTACATGACTGTGCGGGAGATCATTGCATTCACGCGCCCGTTTTTTCCCACCTGGCGCGTCGAGACCGAAACCCGCCTGCTCACGGATTTTGAACTTCCTCTGGACCGCAAAGTCAGCGCTCTTTCAAAGGGCATGCGGACGAAGGTGGGCCTTTTGCTCAACCTGTGCCGCCATTCGGAGTTCCTTATCCTCGATGAGCCGAGCGAAGGTCTCGACCCGGTAATGACCGAGCAGATGCTGCAGAGCCTGGTTCAACAGGCGGCTGACGGCACCACCATATTCTTCTCGTCTCATCAGGTTGCGGAGGTTGAGCAAATCGCCGATCACATCATCGCCATCGAAAAAGGGCGAGTCATTCTCGAAGGCTCGCTAGACCATCTCCAGCAGAAATTTCGGCGCATCAATCTCGTATTCGATGATCCTCCTCCGCCGGAAGCGTTCAGAAGAAACGGTGTGGACCAGGTCATCGTGCGGGGGAGAACGATAAGCATTCTCGCGAGCCGCGACGTCGATGAGATTGCCGGGCTTGGTCCGCTACTTGCCGCGAAGTCCGTTGAAGTACAGTCCGTCGGACTGAAAGAGCTGTTTCTGGAGAAAGTGAAGGAAAGCCATGCCAATTCGTAAAGTCTGGCGGGAGTCGAGGTCGCGCTTTTTATTCATTCTTGCCGCTCTCCTGGTCATGACCACGGCTAGGGTGTTCTACAACAGCCAAGCCGAAAAGATCGTGATCGAGTCGAAGGACTTCCATGAGGCCGGGATGGTAGCGATCACGAATATACTCTTTCAGTTCTGGTGTTTTTCCGCCATCTTTCTGGGGTTGGGCGGTTTTCTGCGGGAGCGGGCGGTCGGAACTGTCGACTACACTTTATCCTTGCCGGTCAGCCGAACCACGTGGTTTCTCTATCGCTCGCTGAACGGCGCTGTTCAATCCATGGCTGCCGCGCTTATTCCTGCGCTCGCGGTTCCCGTCCTGGCCGCGCTGTGGGGTGGCGACTATCCGGTCGGCGACGCGTTCATATTTGGCCTGCGAATCGGACTTGGCGGAATGCTGTTTTATTCCCTTGGCTTGCTGGTATCTACGCTTATTCCCGGAGACTTTACGGGCGCCGGGATCGGAATTGCGCTCGTCTTTGTGATAAATATAAGTACGCGCGTCGTTGAGTCACTGAAGCGGCTGAATCTGCAGGACGAGGTCGCTCCAAAGCACATGATAGATGGATCCACCCACCTGATTAGTGCGCAATTGCCCTGGACTGGAATCGTTTTCAGCTTTCTTCTAAGCCTCCTGTTGTCAGCATTAGCCTGGAAGGTCACGATTGCCAGAGACTTCTGACAGTATGTCTCCGCCCCATGACTAACGTGACCGCGCGGGTCGAGGAGCGATCAGTGGCGATCACCTAACCCGAAATGCAGCGTGGCAGCGCAATTTTCTTGGGGGGGGACGGCAGTCATAAAATTCAATAATCGACAATTAGCTAGGCTCAACACTTACTCCGAGTCTTCGGACGATTGACACCACGCGTCGTGATCGAGCCGGTTTTGTTGATGTTCCATTAGAGTTGAAGCTGTTTCACAATCTTGGCTAGAGTCTTGCGGCGAATAGATTTGCCCTGCAAGATTTTGTTAATAGTGTGATGGCTCACTCCAGTACCTCGTTCCAGCTTTCGAATTCCAGTCTTGAGAATCCTATTTGCGTGGGGCCGTCTCTTAGAAGTTCATAGTCGACTCTGCAATCTTTGCCGTCTTCGCGAGAAATAGCTTTCAAGTCTCGATTGAGGTACTCATCAAATTGCTTGCCGTTGGGACGTTTCCTTCATAACTGTTGAAATCAGCGATTTCGCTCAGAACAGATTCAATGAGTGAAATTGATTCCATAACAATGTCGGCTCCCACGCCCGAGTGGACTTTGGTGGTGCAAACCAACCAAGGCCCGGGAGAAAGGAGCCGAACAATGATCATTATAGGAGCGGATTATCACCCGGGATTCCAACAAATTGCATTTGTGGATACCGAAACTGGAGAGCTGCAAGAACGCCGTCTCCACACCGCGAGGAGGCCGAGAAGTTCCGGGCCAGCAAATTGGGTTTTTGTGAATTCTTGGACATAGAGGTCGCTGTCAAATTCGAGACGCACCGGGTCATAATCTTCGCTCGGATAAAGCACAATGCCGCTGACTGGACCAACGTAGTTCCATTCCTCTTCCTTGTTACGAACTCGTAGAAGACTATTTTGCTCCGATTCGATTGGTTCAGTTAACCATCCCTGCAAGGTGGCAAAAGCGCCTGCCGCGCTGACCGGCTGCGAAAGGATTCTTCACCTAGAAGTTGACCCTCGAAATGGATTGTGACTCCCATGGATTCTGAGTGCCCAATGATCGCTTGAATGCATGCGCTTAGACAAGTGGAACGCTGCCCCAAATTCTTCTAGTTGCGAATAACTGACGAAATCAGGCCTTCTCGCTCAGGACCGAGCCGGGCGCAAAATCGATGTTTCAACAATTTGGCGCCAGTGACTTTAACTGCTTCACGAGCTGGAGCGAAATGGCGCACTCTTCGGAGTGCACGGAACAGTACGCCCAAAAAGTATTTGACACGGCCGATATTGTTAGAGACGCGATGTAACGCCAACGACAGGAGCTGTCGCAAAAGCTCGGGTAACAAGAAAAAGAAAAGTGCGAAGTCCGTCGACTTCGCACGAGATTTATCGATTTGTGTCGGAAACCGCGACTACGCTGCTATCGCTATCTTACGCAGTGATCGGAAGCCCGCACGGAGCTCCTCAGAAAAGAGTTGTGGCTGCTCCCAGGCGGCAAAATGTCCGCCTTTGTCGAGCTTGTTGTAGTGGATGAGTTTCGGAAATGCCTTCTCTGCCCAACTCTGGGGGCATTGATAGAGCTCGTCAGGAAAGGCGCTTACGGCAACCGGGACGCAGACGCCCTTGGTACTGCAGACTCCCTTGACACTGAGATAAGGCAGTTTATTTTCCCAATAAAGACGGGCTCCGGAAAGGGCCGTGTTTGTCAGCCAAGTGATCGTGAGGTTGTCGAGGACATCGTCGCGGGTGAGGCCAGCAGCTTCTCCAGCAAAGATGCGTGAGATGAGCGTATAGCTCCAGGCATCGTGGTCCAGAAAATATGCAGCCAGGCCGACGGGGGAATCCGCAATTCCGTACATCGTCTGAGGGCGCAACCCTAATTGGTAGCCATAGGCGATGCCTTTGGTATAGACGAATTGTAGCCGCTCAAAAGCGAGTTTCTCTTCGGGAGAGAGACCATCAGGCATAGGTGCACCGGTAAAGGCCGCTCCGTTAATATTGTCTGGAACCGCACCAGGCAAGTTGACGTGAATGCCGAGCAGTTCCGGGGCTGCCTGCACCCCCATTTGTTCGGTAATGACAGAACCCCAATCGCCTCCTTGAGCCACAAAGTGGGTGTACCCGAGGCGTTTCATCAACACGACCCAAGCACGAGCGATATGGGGACAATCCCACCCAGTGTTGGTCGGTTTACCTGAGTATCCGTAGCCCGGCATTGACGGGATCACTAGATGGAACGCATCCGATGCGTTTCCGCCGTGAGCGGTGGGATTGGTCAGCGGATCGATGATCTTCATCTGTTCGATGATCGAGCCGGGCCATCCGTGGGTGACGATCATCGGCAACGCATTTGCGTGTTTTGAACGGACATGAATGAAATGAATGTCCAATCCATCGATCTCGGTCATAAACTGCGGCAGGGCATTCATTTTTGCTTCGATTTTGCGCCAGTCATAATCTGTCGCCCAATAGCGCGCCAGCGCCTGAATCGTCGCGAGCTGTACCCCTTGGGATGCATCTGTAACCGTTTCTCGTTCAGGCCACCTTGTCGCGTTGATACGGGTGCGCAATTCGGTAAGTTCCGCCTCCGGAATATTGCCGTGGGAAAACGGACGAATCGCACTTTTGTCAGCAGTTTGCTCGCTGCGTCGATGTGTAGTAATGGTTTGGGTCACGGTTCCCTCCTCTAGGGTAGGTTTGAGTTTTGGTTTGAGTCACGACCTAATAGCAAGCCAGGCAGTGACGACTAGACGGGACACCTTGATTGGGTTGTGAGAAAAATGCATGCCATGGAAACGGTTGCGGTTTGATCCGACCGTGCCAGCCGCACCAATCCGGCAGGAAACTACGCCTGATTGCTCGACAAACACGATGGACTGAGGTTCGGCCACCTTCGAAGACTGCAGATTATTTCCGTGACAGAGTAGGCCGAGTGAGATGCATCTGTCTGATCAAAATTGCACACACTTTGCGCGCGCCGATACGCGTTAACTCAAGTGCTGTAATCGCATTATAAAAGGGCGCCCCTCTTGGAGTAGGTTGTGATTGTTCGGATCATCACCTACGAAAAGGAGCACCCTTGTGAACAGTGAAAAGTATATTGGGCTCGACGTTCATCAAGCAACCATCGTGGTCGCGGTGATGGATTCCACCGGGAAGTTAGTCATGGAATCGATCCTCGAGACCGAAGCGGCGACGATTCTTCAGTTCTTTGCAGGCTTACGGGGAACTTTATCGGTGACCTTCGAGGAAGGAACCTGGTCTGCCTGGCTTTACGATTTGCTCAACTCCCGCGTCAACCAACTGGTGGTGTGCAATCCGCGAAAGAATGCGTTGCTCAAGGACGGGAACAAGAGTGACCGGATCGATGCCCGAAAGCTGGCGGAGTTGTTACGCGGCAATCAACTCAAACCGGTCTACCATGGCGAGGCCGGCGTGCGCATGTTGCGGGAACTATCCCGGAGTTATCTGACTATCGTCAAGGATCTATCCCGAGTGATGAATCGGCTGAAAGCGGTGTACCGCAGCTGGGCAATTCCATGTGCAGGAAGAGACGTTTACTACACGCGGAACCGGGCCCAGTGGCTGGCAAAGATCCGGGAAGCCGGCGTGCGGCGTCGAGCCGAACGACTCTACGAGCAACTGGATATGCTGCAACACCTGCGTCAGCAAGCGCGGCGGGAGTTGTTAGCGGAGAGTCGAAAGCATGCCATCACCGCAAAGCTGCGACAGATTCCATATATGGGACCGATTCGGTCGGCGCTGGCGGTGGCACTAATCCAGACTCCGCATCGTTTCCGCACTAAGCGACAGCTATGGGCTTATAGCGGACTGGCTTTGGAGACCCGGATCAGTGCGGAATATCGCATGGTCGAAGGCCAGGTACGACGCTCCAAGAAAATGCTTTCCATTCGCGGCCTGAACAAAGATCATAACCGCGAACTGAAAGGTATATTCAAAGCTGCAGCCACCATGGCGAGTGCGCGTCCTGGACCGTTCCAGGATTTCTACCAAGCTGCACTGGCCAAAGGCATAAAACCGACCATGGCGCGTCTCACGCTGGCGCGCAAGATTGCAGCCATCACTCTGACTTTGTGGAAGAAGGGAGAAGACTTCGACGCAGAAAAACTAAAATCGCAAGCCGCTTGAGCGTCTCGGGTGAAGAACCCGTCCATCTCCGGTGATCTTCTCTGGTGGTGGTCAGTTGGTTTTTGAGACGCTCGGGTTCGAGGGTGAGTATGACAATTGCCTGTAGACGACACGGTGCCCATGGTACCCAGTCTCTGTGTAATCCCTATGCCCCCTCGGATAACCCGAGAAAGCATTAGGCCAAGAGCCTCAGATAGATCCATGGTTGACACCGTACAACCGCACGGCTTGATTCGTTTCGAAACTGATCGGCGTCGTCCCTACCAAAGAAGATGCTACTGCTTAGATGGAATAACCCAAGGCCACGACACCCGTCTCCCATGGTAAGTGGGACTGGATGGCGCGAATTAACCCGCGCTCCGGCGAAGAGAGAAAAATGTTCTTGACATGCCCTTTTATAGATCAGGCAATTGCACTCGTCACCAAATTCATCCCAGCTTGCGCTAGGTAGGCCTGCCCAGCTTGCCCTGCCCCGCGAGCGCGGCGCGGCCCAGAGGCAGGTCCCTGCTCCGTGGTGGGGGGGTGTAGCATTTTCCCCTCGGTAGGAGATATCCCGTTTCTGGTTTGACCCGATTTTTCAATCACCTGTAATATTTAAAGACTCCAGCAATTCAAGAACCGGCCTCGCATTCAGCCCCCTAAAAATGGCTGCAAAGTGCCCTGTAGGGCTACC
>Ga0157378_10004798_pt1 | contig 11847 bp, 5 predicted proteins | sample M65metaG_FD_115309 | JGI IMG/M metagenome (GOLD analysis project Ga0157378, IMG submission 115309) | Miscanthus rhizosphere microbial communities from Kellogg Biological Station, Michigan, USA - M6-5 metaG | ecosystem: Host-associated > Plants > Roots > Rhizosphere > Soil | place: USA: Michigan...
AAACTAAAACTAATATCCTGGGTTTTGTTTTAATTTACTATTCGCATTAATTACACTTTCCGGTATAGGAAATAAATTGACATGTGCATCTGCATCTGCAGGGTGAAACATAAAGGCTTTGTTATATGTTCCAAAGCGAATCTGGTCCTGCCTCCTGGTCGCTTCAAAAAACATTTCCCTGCCCCTTTCATCCAAAAAAGTTTGTGCTGTCATAGTTGTATAAGGAGTAACGCCACCATGTACTGTTCTAATCTGGTTAACAAGGGCAAGGGCTGTAGGATCATTCCAGTCACCTGCTTTTCTTGCAAGGGCTTCTGCCTTGGTAAGAAGAATATCGGCATACCGGAATATTACCCAATCATTACTTAACTGGCCCGTCATTCCTTTATAAAACTCATACTTTCCTATGCGGGCACCAGATTGCCTCCAGGCCGCAGGCTCCAATTCATTAATATAAGGAGTATGATTAATTTGCGGGCCATCAGGGTCTGTAGCATCGGCACCCGCATCATTCAAAGGACTAACGCCGTCGGCACCATATATCTTCCCTACAATAAAATTGGTCAGTCTTTTATCAACGGTTCCGGTGGTTGGTGTACCTTTTGGATCAGTACCAATTACAGTACCTTGCGGACCAGGGTTTTTTACAGGATCAATATATGAATTGTAAAACTCCTGCACGCTGGCCCAGCCGTTCCAGGGTTGTGCGCCCATATTCCAGGTCGCCTGTTCGGCCATGTGCAGGGTTTGGTGTGGAAGATTAAAACCTGTTGCCTGAATATCGTCATAAGGTATTACCCAGATAAACTCCGTAGAACCTTTATTGTTTTTTGTGAAGTTATCCCTATAGTTGGGCATTAGGGCGAATTTGGTGGAATTAATAATATCATCACAGGCGGCAATAGTTTTATCCCATTGAGCTGCGCCACTAAATACCTCGGCATTAAGGTATAATTTAGCCAGAACCGCCTGGGCAGTATAATAATTTACCCGGCCGTAGGTAGCGTTATCATCAGGACCTGTTTTTTGCAGATCCGGTAAAGCTGCCAATAATTCTGTTTCTATAAAATCGTACACTTCTTTACGGGTATTATTTGGCGGCGGGTCAGTTTTTGTAAAATCTGTGGTGATAGGTACATTACCAAATAAATCCACCAGCCAGTAATAATAGATTGCCCTTAGTGCTTTAAGCTCTGATATAAATTTCTTTGAAGAAGGGGTACCTAAAGGTTCCAGGATCGATAGCACCCGGTTACAGGTATTTACTCCCCGGAACAAAAACGGCCATGTATTTCCTGGCCCACCGTCATCGGGTCTGGTAGTGTGCAATTTTAACCGGATCCAGTGTCCGCCATCACCCCAGTCTGGTCCGCGTTGCGGCACTACTACTTCATCAGTGGGGGGTTCCTCTAACCGCATAATACTACCATCACCACCAAAACTACCATAAAGGTTTGTATAAGCCGCGGCTATAAGTGAAACTATTTCTGCATCAGTTTGGCCAAAATTCGAGCTTGTAGCAGTATCAAAGAGTACATCTTTTTCATCCAGTTTGGTACAGGAAGCTATAAAAATCGCTCCTATAAGCACACACCTTTTAAGATATAATATTTTCATATAAGAAATTTTAATTAATGAATTATTCTGGTTAAAATTTAACATTTACGCCAAAAGTAAACGTACGGGCATATACCCACGTGTCCCTGGCATCAACACCCGGCGCCAATACATTACCTCCGTAGCTATACCTCACTTCCGGATCTACACCTGTGTAATCGGTTATCACGAAAAGGTTTTGCCCGTTGATGAATGCACGCAATCCCTTCACAATCCCCTGCTTTTTGAAATTGAAATTGTATCCCAAAGTAGCATTATCTAATTTTACAAAGGACGCTTTCTCTACAAAAAGGCTGCTGAATGTTGGCTGCGATTTCACAGCAGGATCAAAGTACTTTGTTGTTACTACATTGTAGCTTGCAATATTTGATGGTGTTGCATTTTCAAAGAAAGCGCGGAAGGTATTTACAAGATCATGACCAAACGAGCCCCTAAAGAAGAAATTAAGATCAAAATTCTTGTAACTAAATGTATTCGTCCATCCTGCTTCCCATTTGGGTAGTCCGTTGCCTATTTGTGTTTTATAAGCATCACTGGATACGGGCTTTCCGGTGCCATCATCAAACAGGAATTTACCATTCGCATCAAGCCCCATGTATTTAGCACCCCATATTATCCCGATCGGCTCTCCTTCTACAGCACGTGTAATTTGGGTTTGCTCCTGCCCGGGCGAACCTAAATTGCTGGCGCCTATAACTGTGCCGGCCAAATCCTTATTTAATTCCTTCAGTTTAACTTTAATAGTTGAAAAATTTACTGAAGTATTCCAGGTAAAATTCTTGCTTTTGATTACATCATATCCTATTACAAATTCGAAGCCCTTGTTTTCTAATGTACCGATGTTCATCCATTTCCTGTCAGTAGGATTTGGAGGCACCGGAACTGTTGCATTGAATAAAAGATCGGATGTATTACGAGTGTAGTAATCCAAACTACCCCTTAAGCGGCTGCTGAATAAGGCGAAATCAAGCCCTATGTTAAACTCAGCCTTTTTCTCCCATTTCAGATCGGGATTGGCATTTTGGGATGGTGCATAAGAAGGGATATAACCTCCGTTGTATAAAAATGAACTTCCTGTGGGGCCGTATAAGAACTGGGATAAATAAGAACTGGGAGGTAATGCACCCGTAACTCCATAACTTCCTCTTATTTTCAATGAATTTACAGCATCGATACTGATTAATTTGCCAATATCAAAACCTGCACTTACTGCCGGGAACATCCCCCACTTGTTATTTTCACCAAATTGGGTAGACCCTTCTTTTCTGAGGCTCGCAGATAAGAAAGCCATATCCCTGTAATTCAAATTCACCCTTCCAAAAAATGCGATCAGTTTTGAACCATTTTTATAGCTGGAAGCTACTGCTTTACCATTTTTAATATCCCCGGCATTTGTTATATTTTCCGAGTTAACATCTGATAAAAAATCTCCTGCCCGCATATAAAGACCGCTATTCAAAAAATACTGATAAGAATAACCTCCTACAGCAGATAGATTAAGGTCCTGGAATAACTTTGTGTCATAAGACAAGGTAGTCTCGAACAGCCGGCTATAAGTCTCGTTATCCTGTTTTTCTGCCAACCCATTGGCGGAGAATCCACTTCTGTTCCCTGCTATGATTCTTGAATCAAAAGATGTTTTAGGGAGATAAGCTGATCTGTAATCACTGGAATTTTGCTGGGCGTAACGTACCTGGGCCTTTAATCCATGTATAATTTCATAGCTCGCAGAGCTATTAATATTCTGTCTTTTAAAGCTACTTTTATTTGTATTCTGCTCAAGCACTGCAAGTGGGTTTGCATATTCCACAAAATTTTGCTCCACATAACCACTACCAGTCAAATTAAGCCCACCGGAACCCGGGGCATCATTCGTGTGAAGAGGGGCGGTAGGATTAAATATGGTTGCATATTGATATGCCCGGTCAAAGCCAAGCTGAGCTTCCTTTTGCGTGACAATTACATCCAAACTTAAATTTAATTTGTCGTTTAGCGCTTTTTGCGTCAGGCCCAGGTGGGCATTAAGCTGGTTAAAACCCGTCTTGATACTAATACCCTCAACATCCCGGTAGTTAATAGAAGCAAGGTAGGTTGTACCGCTGCTGTTTCCTCCGGAGTAAGAAAGATTATGAATTTGGGAATACGCTGTTCTTGTAATTTCTTTGTTCCAATCAGTAACGGAGCCTAAGTCTTTGCCGCCCGCAGCTACAAACTCAGCAGCACTCATGTGTGGAATAAATTTACCAGGCACTTCAGCCGATATACTTCCGTTATAGGCTAAAACAGGTGCTCTGCTTCCTCTTTTGGTAGTAATAATGATAACCCCCGATGAGCCACGGGTACCATAAATAGCAGCAGATGCTGCATCTTTAAGTACATCTATACTTTGAATATCATTCGGATCTACGGTATTTATGTCGGCCCCAACCTGGCCATCTACCACTATTAAAGGCTGTGTATTAGCTCCAAGAGTTGAAAGGCCGCGTAAGCGCATCGTAAAACCACTGTTTGGATTACCACCAGGCCGGGAAATGGACAGGCCTGCCACCTTACCCTGTAGTAGTTGGGCTACATCATTAATGTTTCCTTTATTGAATTGCGCGGCACTAACTGTAGTAATTGCGCTTGTAACCTCCTTTCTTCTTTGCGTGCCATAGCCTGTTACAACTACTTCTTCTAACTGCCCTGCAGAAGCAGAAAGGGATACATTTACAGATGTCTGGCTCCCTATCGCAACTTCCTGGGTAAGATACCCAACTGCAGAAATCACCAGGATATCTTTCTTTGAAGCAGTAATGGAAAAACTACCATTTTCTGCAGTGCTGGTTCCTGCAGAACTTCCTTTCACAAGAATAGATACCCCCTTAATAGGTGCTCCTTTATTATCCAACACCGTTCCCGTAATTGCTGACTGGGCAAACAGGTGGTCTGAAAACAATAAGGCAAAAAAGAAGATCATTGAGCCGATGATTCTTTTTGGCAACGGGGAAATTTTGCATTTCATAATAGTTGGTTTTAGTATTAATAAGCGTCAATTATACAATTATAAAAAATCGAAAAAATTATAAGCCAATATGGCTTATTTAAAATGAACTTGGCCAGGGATATTTTCTTTAAACCCTTTTTATGCTGAGATGGTCTTCACTTTTATATTACAAGCAGCCACCATTGTGCTGCCTAATTACTTTTAATGAATCACAGCATAGCGCTACATAAAATCAACAACAGTATAATAATTAATTTTACTTGTATCTACAAAACGCCTGAAAAAACCTGGTAAAGATTAGAATGAAAAGAAATTGCTTTTACAGAAAGGGTTGAAAGTAAAATATCTCCCCGCTTAAATACATACAACAGAGCAATATTCATACAGCATTTTAGTTTTAGCAATCGTTTTCTCTCATTATCTCGAATGTTGCCGTTTAATTTCTAAACCCTCGTTCTCAATAATGTTAAAACAAATATAAAACTTTTTTTAATTAAATGTCTTTTTCACAATTATTTTTTAAAAAAAATCAAAACCTATAGAGGCACCTTGTTGACTTGGCATTTTTCTGCCTTATAATAGGCACTGATATAAATGCATAGTGCGTCGGCTCAATAAGCACTTTGAGGTAATGCTTAGTCATTTTGAATATGACAAGTAATTTTCCAGCTTAAAGGAAACTTACAAACGCGAAAAAACTTTGACGCTGATGAAGTGAAAGCAGCACAGTAAAATGAACAACTCACTTAACGACTGCACACTTAGTTCCAAGGGGTTAAGTGAAGAAATATGCTTAATATTTACCGTTAAAAGATGTCAGGATCATAAAGATTCAACTCAATAAAATTCTATTGTCTTTTTTTTATTATATCTCCTGCAATTTTTTGAGCATCTAATGCAATTTCACGAATCTGCCCTGTTGGTGAAATGAAGAACCCGCAAAAATATAAACCATCCTTTCCAAAATATTTTTGCTTTCCTGCATTAACATTCAAATCTTCGAAGCGGCTTTTGTCAACATGAAGTACATTGTCTTCAAAGCCCTTATGGTAACCAATAGCAGCTACAATTGCATCGAAGTCATTTATTTTACCATCGCTGAAGTATACCGTTTTATTTTCTATTCGTTCAATGCCAGCAAAAATTTTGCAATTTCCTTCGCGGATCAATTTTAGTGTTCCTATATCCAGCAATGGTACGCTTTGGTCTTTTTGTATTTGTTCCAAAGGACCATAAGGTAATTTTTTCAAGCCCAGTTTTGTAATATCACCGGTTAAAAAATTTATCAGGGGAGCATTTAATTTATCCGCAACGCGGGGTGGCAACACGGCCATTAGCAAACCCAGTTGCAATACCGGGATGCCAAAAATATCTCTTGGCAAAACATTTACAGCAGATCTTACTGACATAGAGGGAAAAGCTCCCTGTTCGAATAAATCAAGCGCTATTTCACAGGCAGAATTTCCAAAACCAATAACCAATACGTTCTTGCCTTTGTAATCCCTTCCTGTTTTGTATTGGCTGCTATGTATAATGTTGCCGGGAAAGGTTTCCATTCCATGAACATCCATTTTTCTTGGTTGCCCGAACGGGCCTGTGCACATTACCAGGTTTTTAGATTTAATAACTTCATTATTGGTTTCTGTAACCCAAAACCCATCTTCCCTTATTATTGATTTGGCTTCGGTATTGAAACAGGGATTTATATTAAAATCCTGTTGGTAGTTATCCAGGTATTCAACTACCTGGAGGCGTTTCGGATAGAGAGGTACATCAGCGGGGTATTTCTTATAAGGCAGCGTGGACAGTTTTTTATTTGTATGCAAATGCAGGCGATCATAGTGATTGCGCCATGGCATCGCAACTAAATTATTTTTTTCTATTATGATATAGTCAAGACCTGCTCTTGTTAAACAGGCAGCACATGCCATACCAGAAATACTTGCTCCAACTATCAATGTTCCTGTTTGTTTCATATCTGCATCTTTTAGGTGCTCAGCCTTCATTTACTCCTTTCACAAAATATTTACTGCCCACTGATTTTTCATCCAACTTCAATTCCCGATTATTTTTTTTCTGGTGGCATTTGATTGATCCATTCTTTTATTAAACGCACTCCTTCCTGGTGAATAATTGTCCGTGCCATTTCCGGCATCGCTGTTCCTGGTGTGCTGCTGTTCATCCTATAGGCAAGGATAGAATGAGCTGCGTCCCCGGGAATGATATCGTAGTTAAGTCCTCCGGCGCCATTGCCGGCAGAAACAGGCTCTTTCATGATTCCTATATGATCCCTGCCAGTCTGTTCGTACTCCAGGAACAAACCGGTATTGGTCGCATCACCGCCCTTTGTGTGGCAGTGTGCACAATTCACATCCAGGTAAGCCCTTGCCCGTTGATCCAGGCTGAAATGAGCTTTATCTTTCCAGTTGGGTAATTGTTGAACTGCATCAAGGGCAGGCGTCCCCGTTAGTAACCCGTTGGCAGTCCATTGCGCTAATTGATTTTCAGTTTGCCCTGGCAGGATAAGATTTAAATTACGTGCCTTCGGCCCAATAGGGGCTATTATATCATTTTTTATATGGCATCTTTTACAGTCGTTGGTATTTGGCACCAGGTAGTTGGTAGAAATTTTATTGCCTTCATCATCCAGCAATGTAATCGGCAATTGAGCACCGGTAATATGTTTTACGGCGTCCGTTTGTTCCTTATTCCACAGGTAAGCCATCACCTTCCAGGTTTTATCAACAGGGCTTTTAAAAAGTATACGTGTCTCTATCATTATCTTTTCATGTGCAGTATTGGTGTAGGCAAAATTCTTAATGATAAAGGTTGAGTCAGGGAAGTCCAGCGGGCCTTCAGCGGTATATTTGGCTACAGTTCCCTTTGGTAAAACCACGTACCGGTCTTTCACTGCGTAATCACTAAAGAGTGTGGTACTGATCTCATAATGTACCACCCCCGGATTGGGATCAAGGTCTTTTAACCTGTTCCTGAAAAAATTATAGTCGCTTAGTTTTTCTTTAAATTGAAATGAAGCCGAAGTTTGCGTTCCTGTTTGTGTTGATTTGGTTTTACAACTCTGCATAACAGCTGCGGATATTGCGGTGAGGCAAATAATAAGCAGCAGAAAATAATTAACCCTTTTCATCTTATATTTTTTTTGGCCCTATAAAACTGGTGCGCTTATTTACAAATAAAGGGTGCAATATTGGTTTTGGGGTGCCATTTGCCCGGATTTGCGATATTTAAAAAATCTGCATTTACAAAAACATTATCTCCTGGCTGGTTGATACAAAGTGAGTCAGGATTGATGGCTTTGCCGCCATTTAAGATATTCGTTGAAAATCCATCGTACATGATAAAAGGTATACGCTTGTTTTTGCGTGCAGGATCCAATGCATTGAGTTTACTTTCTGCCGCTACCAATAATTTCCCGATATGATGTTCTTTGGTGGGTTCCGGGAAAGTGCTGCCCATTTCTATTGTATTTCCATGAATACTGATGTTTTTTGAAATAGGGAAATAATGATCATTTATTTTTTCTGCGGCTTTTTCATCCACGGCAAAACCGGAAGCCAGGATTACAGGAGCAGTATTGTTATTGATGATGCGATTGTTATAGATTTCAATATTTGAGGCTGCTAAAATTACCACACCACTGCCCGGAGGTGCATTGCCCACACCCCATGAAGTACCGAAACTACCGGCCTTTGCAAAATTCCTGTTATTGTTGTCGTGAAAATTATTGTCATGCACTTTTACATGACCGCCTCTTTGTGAGAGGCCCGGAAGATCGAATACCAAAAAGCCTGCGGTATTATTATAGAATTCATTGTTGTACACTTCCGCGTTGGTAGTATTTTCAATTTCACATCCTGCTACATTCTTGGCACCCTTGCAGTTTCTTACAATGGCACTGTCTGTTTGTCCAACGTAAATGCCTGCATCGGATGATCCTTCTACATAACAGTTTTCCACCAGTACATTTTTGCACATCACCGGGTAAATGGCATAACCACCGCTGGTAGAATCTGCATTTTTCCATACGGCATGGAGATTGGTAACTTTTACATCCCTGCTGTTATTGATCTTGATTAAATCGCCCTTTGAATCACGGATGGTCATACCATCAATGGAGAAGTCTTTAATATTTGTAATCCTTATCCCTTCTCCACCCGTTGTTTGTGAGGAAAAATCAAGAATTGTTTTGTCAAAGCCTTCTCCCTGTATCAATATATGTTTAAGCTGTGCCGCACTTAGGTTTTCAAATTTGTAAATACCCTGCGCAAATAAAATGGAGGTGCTGTCTTTTAGAGATAAAAATGCTTCTACAATTTTAGCTTCATCACCGGGTTTAAAACTCAGTGATGTGGTGTAGTCAAGTTTTTTTTCTTTATCTCCTTTACAGGCGAAAAGCAGTACAGCCATGATCAATGCTAAGGCTGCGAATGAAAATGTTTTTCTCATATTGTTTTTTGTTTTAAGAACAGGTCATATAATTAAAAAATATTGTAAGCAAATGTTGCGTAATATACCGCACCGATAGCAGGGTTGGCAATACCGGTAGAATAGTACTTGTTGGTTATATTAGTGCCGCCCACCCGGATGCTGGAATGCGCTTTCAGCAACCGATAGCTGAACTGTGCATCTATTACGGCTGAAGAAGGAACAGTACCCTGAGCAAGGCCACCGGTTACCACGTAAAAATATCCTGGTTTGTACCTGAACGCAGTACTGAATGACCATAATTCTTTTTTACCAAAACCACTGTTTCCAAATTCCATATTAATATGATAATGGGGGGTATTAAAATTATTAACCTGGTTATTATTCTTATTTTTCAAATAGTCAGAGTAATAATTCAATTTAGTAAGAAAATTATGAGAAAGGTCCACACTGATGCTGGCTGCATAACCATAAGTATTTACTGTTTGTGCTCCATTGAATGCAATATTGTATTGAACATACGTGCTATGGTCATTAAAGGCTGTCAAATCGTGAGTACCTGGTGTGTTGGCCACATCTGTATACCCAATAAAATTTTCCCATGTAGAAAAATACCCGAGCACGTCTATCAAAACTCTTTTGCCCAGCAATGCAGAATAACCTAATTCAAATGCATTAACGGACTGGGGCTTTATATCGCTTGAAATAAATTTTTGAAGATCGGTTGTGTTTCCTGATTGTTGATAGTCTGTAACGCTGGATAAAGTATAGGGAGCGTATTGATCAAAATGATAATGACCATTCAGTAAAAGATTGGAACCGCCCGATGAATAACTGTTGTAGCCGTTCAGCGTGTTCTGCAACGCCTGGATATTAGAAGGAAAACTATATGCATTCTGATAAGAGAACCTGATATAATTTTCAACCGCTACTTTATACACTGCAGATGCCCTGGATGTAACTTTTGGAGACGTAAATAATGTGTTCTTATCATACCTGAAAGAAGCACTCAGGTTTAGATTGTTGTCAATTAATTTCTTTGACATTTGCACATAGGCGCTATATTCATTTACATCGATTGGTTTGCCTTCATCAGGGAACAAAGTGTTTTTACTGTTTAAATGATAGAGACGCCAGTTGACGCCTGCAATCAGAGTCATAAATTTTACCTGGTCAGAAAAATTATATTGAAATTCTGAATTGTATAACTTGCTCCTGTCTAAAAACAAAGTACCTCCCTGCGTAATGGGTGTATTAGTGATGCTGTCTTTTAAATGGTTAAACAAACTGGAACCAATCGCTGGCATTCCCTGGTCTGCAAAGGCTCTGGCATCAAGGTTAGCATCGGTATTGCTGGCACCCCCGGCTAGAGATGTAATTAAACCCATGGTGTATTCGGGATACCATCCGCCTGTATTTCCATCCCAGCTTGGTTTCCATGACTCATTAATGTATTGCGCAGTGGGACCGGCGATAACAGTATGACCCGAATTTTCCTGGGTAGTATAGGTTCGCAAAAACCATTTATCAGTTTTTAATTCAAGACGGTACTGGCCAACTTTAAAATCCTTAATTTGATAGCGGGTGTCGTTGGTATAAACAACACTTCCTGTTCCAAAAGTTCCGGAAGCAATCAGTTCCAGCTTTGGAGTAAACTTATACCGAAGTTCGGCGTTTGCTTTAAACAGTTGAGCGTTATTATCCAGGTAACCATATTCAGGATATCCTGTTCGGGCAACATAGTTAGGCTTTTCCAAAAGTGGATCGATGATAGGAGCCAGTGCTGGCTCAGCAGCCAAAGCTCCTTCTAAAAAAGGATTGATATCTACAGAAGTGGCACCGCCGTAATAGTTTACTCCATTGTAATTGGGGTCCGTATATTTAGATCCCGGCCCGTTTTTATTGGTAGAATCAGTAGCTACCCAATCCTTGGCCCTGGTATATTGAGCATTTATTTTAAACGCCAGTTTTTCGTTAATTTTTTTGCCCCAGCGTACTGTCCAGTCATAATAAGGAGAGGCCTTTACGGGATCGTTGCTATTATTGCTTTTTATATGATTTGCACCCTGTGTTATCAACACACTTAAACCCTGGTATTTAAAAGGATCTTTGCCCGTCATCACCATGGTGCCGTTTAATCCTCTTGACCCGTATAAGGCAGAAGATGCACCAGACAGCACTTCAATATTATCTACATCAAGCTGTGTTAAGCCAATGGCCGTGCCGAGCGGAAAATTTAAACCCGGTGCCTGGTTATCCATTCCATCTACGATTTGTGTAAAATTGGTATTGCCACTGGTATTAAAACCCCGGGTGGTAACACTGGTAAAGCCAATACTTGATACCGTTACATCTACACCTTTCAGGCCCTGCATCATGTCCATATAGTTTAGCTGCGGGGCGTTCTTAATATCCTTACTGCTGATTTGTTCAATGGTAACAGGAGAGGATAATTTTTTTTGAATCGTTCTGCTGGCAGATACAACTACTTCCTTGCCCAATGTAGAATTGGGTTCAAGGCTTATAGTCAGTGCTGTTGCAAAACTCTCAATCTTTAATTCTTTTGAATCAAGTCCAATAGACGAGATGACTAAAGTTAGCGGTAATTTTTGTTGTGTGGTAATGAGAAACCTTCCCCTGTCATCTGTGTAAGTACCTTCGGAAGAATTTTTTACCAACACAGATACCGCCGGTAATTCTTCATTGGTAATACTGTTCCTGACTGTTCCCTTTATCACATTTTGTGCCTTTAATAACTGGGGAGATGACATTAGCAAAAGCATAAAGAGAATAATGCT
>Ga0157378_10004803_pt1 | contig 11845 bp, 7 predicted proteins | sample M65metaG_FD_115309 | JGI IMG/M metagenome (GOLD analysis project Ga0157378, IMG submission 115309) | Miscanthus rhizosphere microbial communities from Kellogg Biological Station, Michigan, USA - M6-5 metaG | ecosystem: Host-associated > Plants > Roots > Rhizosphere > Soil | place: USA: Michigan...
ATCGTAAAATCCCAATTGCAGCTTGTGCCGGAACCTGGAACAACACACATCAAAAATAAGCAGTCCGCTATTAACATGCTTCGCCTGCCTGGATGAAGTACTGGTTTTAACAGTTTCCCCGATACATTTCATTGTTTCATCTACATTTTTTTCAGATTATCGCATGCTTCCATAATTTCGGCCGTTGGGGATGGCCGCCAATTGAGTTAAGCGGTTGTACGGGTATCCCTGTATGTTATGTATTGCGTGGTCGTTATAAGCTTGTTAACAACGCGAAAACAAGTTCTGTGCAATAAATTATCTACCTTAAAATTTTGAACCGGTCTGTAAAATGCCTGCAAAAAGAATAGATTTGCCACAGGCTGTGCGGCATAGCGAGGTTTTAACAATTGCGGAGAAATACAGACTTTAAAAAAATTCAGGATAACCCAACAATAATCATACAGAACCCGTAATAAAAGAGGCGCTCCGGAATAACTGCCTTTGCTGTTCTCTCCTGTTGCCGCGCAACCAAATTGTCCTTTTCGCCGTAAAGTTTGAAAAAAGACCGGAAGAGACGATGTTTACCAGGCCTTGCCGGCAAAACAAGTATAACTTATAAGTACGCATCTATGAAGTTTTTAAATCCTGTTTGTTTTTTTACCTGTTTTATTGCCTTATCATCTATTGTTTATGGACAGCAGGAACTGAGGCTTATACCCCAGCGCTGTGCAACCATGGAGAACCTCGAGTTGCAATGGCGCGCCAATCCATCTTTACAAAAGAAATTTGAAGAAGAAAGAGATCGTTTTAACAAAGCAGCCCGTGCCGGCAATTACCGCCTTGCTCCCGGTCAAAAAACACAGCATAACGGCAACCGGAGCTATATTATGATCCCGGTTGTATTTCATATTGTGTTGTCTGACCCTTCAGTAGTAACGGATGCGCAGATACAGGCGCAGTTGGATACACTTAATAAGGATTATGCCGGCTTAAACGGCGATTCAGTAAAAGTTCCTTCTTATTTTAAATCAGTTTTTGGCCAATCCGGTATCCAGTTTTGTCTTGCCCAGCAAACACCCGACGGTGAACCGACAACAGGTATCGAACGTGTTACCACCAGCAAAACATCTTTTAGTAACACGGACAACGGTGTAAAACATGCCGCCACCGGCGGGGCAGACAGTTGGGATCCTTCCAGCTACCTGAATATATGGATATGTCCTATCGCAAACCAGATCCTCGGGTATGCTACGTTTCCGGGCGCTGGCGCAGATGATGAGCAAGGCGTGGTGGCCGATTACCGCTCAATTCCCGGAGGATCCTTATCGGGCTATAACGGCGGAAAAACAATCACGCATGAAACAGGTCATTACTTTAATCTTTATCATATCTGGGGAGACGATGATGGTTTGTGCACGGGATCTGATTTTATTGATGATACCCCTAACCAGGCCAATTCCAGTTCTGCCTGTATCAGCGGTGTTAAAACAGATAACTGCACGCCTTCGGGCACCGGCATCATGTACCAGAACTATATGGATTATACCCTGGATGATTGCCTGGTGATGTTTACCGTTCAGCAGGTAGCACGCATGGAAAGCGCGTTGGTGGCCTACCGGCCTTCCCTGCTAATTTCGTCAGGATGCAAACCGGCTGTTTCGTATAACCTCGATGCACAGTTGAAATCTATCCGGCAGCCTGCCCAAAGAATTTGCAGTGTGCCTTTTGTGCCCGTTATCATCATCAGGAACCGCGGTGTAGCGCAACTTACCTCACTTAACATTACAACCGTGCTTGATAATACTACGACTGCTACCACCCAATGGACGGGTTCGCTTGCGCAACTCGCTTCTGTGGTTGACTCACTTAAGCCAATTGCAGCGGCACCGGGTAACCACATCCTGAAAATTTATACCTCCGATCCCAACAACGGCATTGATCAAAATACGGTGAATGACACCCTGAGCGTTAATTTCCAATACAGCCCGCCGGTAACATCGGTATCAGAAAGTTTTGAAGGCACACAGTTTCCACCAACCGGCTGGGATATTGTGAATCCTGATAATGCCATCACCTGGCAAAAAGTTACCGGCGTGGCCAAAACCGGCAACAGCAGCGTAGTTATAAAAAACATCAATTACAGCGCGGTTGGACAAAAAGATTACCTGCGGCTGCCCGTTGTTGATTTAGGCGATCCGGGCAAAGTAATTGATTCGGCCTTTGTGTCTTTCCAGGTGGCAGCGGCTACTTATAGTGATATCAACACTTCAGGTAATACCTGGGACACACTGGAAGTAGTGGCCAGCACAGATTGCGGTCAAACCTATACCAGCCTGTACAAGAAATTTGGCAGTACCCTTGTAACACGGAAAGCGCATGATACTGCTGCATTTGTTCCATCAGCAAATGAATGGAGAAAAGATTCCATTGATATCAGTAGCTATATTGGCACACCGGGTCTTTTACTGGCATTTAAAAATACAACTGGCTTTGAAAACAATATTTACCTGGATGATGTGAATGTGCACACCTTGTCTGTTAATAAAAATTTAAAGAGCAGTGGGTTCCTGGTTACGCCCAATCCAACCCGCGGCAACATCATTGTTCAGTTTTATCCGCAGCCTAAAGATGTCAGGGCTATTCAGGTATTTACGATGAACGGCCAGAAAGTAGCGGAGATCATCCCGGCAGGACAATCCAATTATTATGCAATTGATATCAGCCGTTATTCAGCCGGTCTTTATATCGTTCGTATTGTAAAGGGTGGTGAGGTGATGGTGAAGAAAATAGTTAAATACTAAAGAAATGCTGATTTCGGGATTGCGGAATTTTGAGATTTATTTTGGTGGAGACGCATAGACGAACGACGCTATTGCGGCAAGATTTTGTTGCGCAGCTAATCAATACATCACGAAATCCCAAAATCAGCAATTATCATCAATTCGTCCATTTTTCCAGTTCATCCGCTACTTTACGATCGTTGCTCAGGCGGGGCACTTTGTTCTGGCCGCCGAGTTTACCAATGCTCTTCATATATTCAATAAAACCGTTTTTCTGCACCGGTTTTATTTCCAGTTGCTTTAATATATTTCCGGTTACCAGGTCATCATAATAAATATTTTTTTTGCGCAGGTTGTTATCCACTTTTACGGCAAACTCGTGCAGGCTTTGCGGCGCTTTTTCAAATTCTACAAACCATTCATGAAAACTCTTGCCATTACCCTGCTGTATCATAGGTGCCACTGTAAATTCTGTAATGCTTACACCTTCTTCTTCGGCTGCTTTCATTAAACTGTATTCTACTTCTTCGCCAATGACATGTTCGCCAAAAGCCGAAATAAAATGTTTAATGCGCCCGGTTACCACTATGCGATAAGGATCTATAGAAAGAAATTTCACGGTATCGCCAAGGTTATATGCCCATAAACCGGCATTGTTACTGATAACCATTGCGTAGTTCTCTCCCATTTTTACATCCTTCAGGCTTAAACGGATGGGATTATCTTTTGCTATTTCGGCGGCTGGCACAAATTCAAAAAAGATACCGCTGTTGGTATTGAGTAATAAACCTTCGTTTTCTACCGAATCCTGGAAAGCAAAAAAACCTTCTGAGGCGGGAAAAGTTTCCAGTGTATCAATTTTCTTTCCCACGCTGTTAAATAGTTTTGCTTTATACGGTTCGAAGTTGACGCCACCATGTACCAGCACAGATAAATTTGGAAAAAGATCTTTGATCTCTTTTCCGCTTACCTGCATCAGCCTGTCAAAATACATCTGCATCCAGGGTGGAATACCGCTGATAAGTGTCATATCCTGGTTCAGCGTTTCTTCCACGATTTTATCCAGTTTGGTCTCCCATTCGTCAATACAATTGGTTTCATAACTGGGCAGTTGGTTGGTGCGGAGATAGCGTGGAATATGGTGATTGACGATGCCGCTGAGCCGGCCGGTGGGTATTCCGCCTACCCTTTCCAGTTCGGGTGAACCGGAAAGAAAAATCATTTTACCGTCTGCAAATTTGTGATTGCCGCTGGCAGCCATATAACACAACAGCGCATTCCGTGCAGTGTTGATGTGGTTATCTATAGAGTCGTTGGTGATAGGAATATATTTTATACCGCTGGTGGTGCCGGAAGTTTTCGCAAGGTAAATGGGCTGGCCCTTCCATAAAACATTGTGTTTGCCCTCTTTTATCTGCTCTATATAAGGCTTGTATTGTTCGTAATCCCTGATGGGTACAGTCTGGATGAATGCCTCGTATGTTTTAACCTCGTCCAGCCGGTGCTCTGTCCCAAAAATGGTTTTGCTGCCTGTTTTGAGCAGATCCTGGAAAATCTTTTGCTGGTCCGCCAGTGCATTGGACATGTCCTTTTTAACCTGTCGTTGCACGTAGGAAGCGAAAGGCTTGGCAAGAAACGACTTGACTTTCATAGTTGTTACGTTATACGGCTGCAAAGATAGAGTGCAGGTACGGTCCGGGCTGTAAATTCTGGCCTGAAATAAATGATTTTTATATTTGCCCGTATTGAAAATTGGCTTACTTTTGCACTCCTTAAATCGGAATATTATGTTCGCAGTTGTTAAAATAGCCGGCCAGCAATTTAAAGTAGAGAACGGGCAAACTTTGTTTGTTCCCCGCGTTGATGGTTCAGATGGTGACAAAGTTGAGTTCTCCGATGTATTACTGACCGATAACAACGGAACAGTTAGTACCGGTGCAGCACTGAAAGCAATTGTAAAGGCTGAAATTCTTGGCCAGGTGAAAGGTGAAAAAGTAATTGCCTTCAAAATGAAAAGAAGGAAAGGATTCCGTAAAAAGACAGGTCATCGTACCCAGTACACAAAAATTAAAATTGAAAGCATCGCATAATAACTGTGTTCCTGCAGTTATCGTGAACCTGTAATACCAATATTAAAAATTTTCTTCTCATGGCACATAAAAAAGGCGAAGGCAGTGTAAAAAACGGTCGCGATTCGCAAAGCAAAAGACTGGGTGTAAAAATTTATGGTGGACAACCTGCTATTTCGGGCAATATCATTGTTCGTCAGCGCGGCACTGTTTATCATCCAGGTAAAAATGTTGGTCTTGGAAAAGACTTTACATTGTTTGCTTTAACAGATGGTTTGGTTGAATTTAAAAAAACCCGCGGCAACAAAACTTTAGTTTCTGTTAATGCTGTTGAGGCGACTGCTTAGTAAAAATTTAACAAATACCAAAAAAATTTTGGTATTATGAAAGAAGTTTATACTTTTATATTCGTTAAATTCTTTTACTAACCATTTAAATTCAAAAAAACATGGCAACTGCAAAGAAAGCCGCAAAGAAAAAAGCTGCACCTAAGAAAAAAGCAGCAGCAAAAAAAGCAGCTCCTAAGAAAAAGGCTGCGAAAAAAGCAGCTCCTAAAAAGAAAGCTGCAGCTAAGAAGAAATAAGCTTCTTTTCGAATTAAAAAATAAAAAGAAATCCCGGCATTGCGCCGGGATTTTTTTTGCTATTGCCATCTTTCCCTCTCATATACTGCCGGGAGCCATCTTTTTTTTACATTTGTTGATTGCAGAAATTAATAGCACTGTATGACCGATAATAGTTTTATTGCCGACCAGTTTTCGCTTCTATCCAAACTAATGGATATTCATGGCGGCAATTCCTTCAAATCAAAATCATATGCCGCGGCTGCTTTTAATATTGAAAAATTAACGCAACCGCTGTCTGGCATAGCAGCCGATCAGCTATCGTCTCTAAAAGGCATTGGCGACTCCGCCGCAAAAAAAATCACGGAAATTCTTGAAACGGGCAAATTGGCGGTGCTGGAAGAGCTATTATTAAATACCCCGGCCGGCGTACTGGAAATGCTGAATATAAAGGGACTTGGTCCGAAAAAAATTGCCAGCATCTGGAAAGAGATGGAAATCGAGAGCCTGGGTGAATTACTGTATGCCTGCAATGAAAACCGTTTGCTGCTGTACAAAGGCTTTGGTGAAAAGACACAAAAGAATGTGCAGGAAGCCATTGAATACTATACTCAAAACCAGGGAAGTTTTTTATATGCAGAAGTGGCAGCCTTTTTCCCATCTATACAAGTTTACCTTGAAAAGCATTTTTCTGCAGATGCAGTAGCCGTTACCGGTGCATTCCGCAGACAGGACCTTACCATAGATGAGTTGGAGTTTGTGATTGCTAAAAACAATGCTGCCGTAAAACCGATCTTTCAAACCGCGCAGCCGCCGGAGTTACTGGAAGAAACGGCAAACCAATTGGTATATAAATTAAAGAATGGATTGAGACTCCGCCTGCATACCAGCCCGGTCAATTTTGCTGAGCAATTATTTTTTACTACCGGTCCCACCAGTTTTACGGATGCGTTTACAAAGCAATTTACAACCCCTGTTTTTAGCGGCGCAGAGACCTATGATGCCAGCGCGTTTACAAATGCCGGCATTACACCGGTTCCTGCATACCTGCGGGGCGTTAGCACCATTCTGAACAAAGCCGCCAATGGCCTGCCTGAAGTAATAACGGAAAAAGACATCCGGGGAATTATTCATACACATAGCAACTGGAGCGATGGCACCAACACAATTGAAGAAATGGCCAAAGCATGCATTGCCAAAGGTTATGAGTACCTGGTGATCAGTGATCACAGCAAAAGTGCCTTTTACGCAAACGGGTTAAAAGAAGATCGTATTCGTGAACAGCACCGGTATATAGATGAGCTGAATGAAAAATTCAGGCCATTTAAGATCTTTAAAAGTATTGAGTGCGATATATTAAACGATGGCAACCTGGACTACACCGATAATATTCTGTCCACTTTCGATCTCATCATAGCCTCCGTTCATGCCAATTTGAAAATGACGGAGGAGAAGGCCATGGTGCGCCTGCTAAACGCAATTAAAAACCCGTATACTACCATTCTTGGTCATATGACGGGCAGGCTTTTGCTCAGTCGCAAAGGTTATCCGGTTGATCATAAAAAAATCATTGAGGCCTGTGCCGAGCAGCGGGTAGTAATCGAATTGAACGCCCATCCGCGACGGCTTGACATGGACTGGTACTGGATTGATGAGGCGATGGAAAGAGGCGTATTAATATCTATTGATCCCGATGCCCATACGACTGAAGGATTTGACGATTGTCGCTATGGCGTGCTGGCAGCACAAAAAGGAGGACTTACCAAAGAAAAAAATTTGAGCAGTTTTTCGTTAAACCAGTTTGAAGATTTTTTAGCGGAAAGAAAGAAATATAAAAACCTTCAATAACTGTTTGTGAAAAGATAATGTATCTTACGTGTCCCAAAAATACTCACGACTCACGACTCACGACTCACGACTCACGACTCACGACTCACGACTCACGACTAATTCGACACTCTGAACAACGGAATTTTTACAAAGAAAACAGAACCCTCGTTTTCTCTTGTTTCAAACCATAATTCGCCTTTTGCCTGCTCAATAATATTCTTACTCATCGCAAGTCCCAGGCCTGTTCCAGATGATTTAGTGGTGAAATTGGGTATAAAGATTTTCTCCTGCACCTGTTGGGGAATACCGTGTCCATTGTCTGATATCTTCACAACGATATAGCCGTCTTCCAGCTCTTCGGACATGATAATCTTTTTATTTTCCCTGTTGTCGCAGGCTTCTACGGCATTTTGAAGCAGGTTGGTAAACAAACGGTTTAACTGTGTTTTATCTGCAAACAAAATAATCCGGTGTGGTACAGGATGCCATTCAAACTCCAGGTTTTCGGTTGCCATATACAAAGAGGACAGGGAATGCAGCATTTCATGTAAATCAAAAACTTCACTTTTAGGATTGCCGATATTGGCGAACTGTGAAAAATCGGCTGCAATTTTGGAGAGGTGGTCGATTTGTTCTACCAGTGTTTTGGCAACGCCGGAGGTCATTTCTTTAACATTCGGGGAATCATTATCGATGGCTTTTTGCAGATATTGTATACTTAGTTTCATGGGCGTCAGCGGATTCTTGATCTCATGTGCTACCTGCCTGGCCATTTCCCTCCAGGCGCCTTCCCGTTCGCTCTTGGCAAGTTGTGCCGCGCTCGCTTCCAGTTTATTCAGCATTTTATTGTATTCCGTTACAAGGCCGCCTATCTCATCATTACGATGCCATGGAATTTCTTCGTTGGCCTTGCCCAGGTTAATGGCGCGCATCTTATTCCCGATAAGCGTAAACGAAGAAGTAATACGGTTGGTAATGAAAAGCGCAATGGCGCCGGCAATCAGGAAGATAAAAGCATTCAGGTTGATGATGGTTACCAGGAAATTGGATATTTCCTTTTTTAGCTCCACCTGCGAATCAAAGGAAGGAATATTGAGATAGGCATACGCGTTACCATTGACGTCTCTTACCGGGCTGTAAATGCTTTGGTAAGTAACTTTTCCCATCTGCTCTTCATTGATGAACTGAATCAGGTTCATGTTATGCAGGTTGTAAAAAGCCTGCGGGTTCATTTTTTCGCTCAGGATGCCCTTACTGTAAACAATCAGGTTGGAGGAAACTACCAGGTTACCATTCAAATCATAAAAATTGATATCGGTACCATGTATTTCTGCCACGTTCCGCGCCATCTTCTCCAGGTCGTCGTTGCTATGCGTCTCGTAAAATTTCACCATATCATCAAACACATCACCGCGTTTTATTTCGGCCTGTACCTGGTTATTCATGATCTGAATGGCTTTGCTGAGCCGTTCAATATTGTTTCTTTTATAGCGATTGATAAAAAAGAAGATGGTTGCAACGCCAATAACGATAAAAGAAATCAGTGTCACAAAAATAAACGTACCGTGAATCTGCGATCGCAGGTCGACCTCGAAAAAAAGTTTCAGCAGGTGCCAGCGCAACCGGGTTTGTATCAGCAATGAAATAATACGGAACACTGCCAGCAATATCAGGAAGGTGCTGAACAGGTAAGCAAACAGCGTCATGCCTTCAATCAGGTAATTACCTTTCCTGACCACCACTACCACTCTATCGGTGCTTTTATACCAGAGTTCATCGTCGCCGTTTTGTGTCCGGTGTTCAAACTCATGCTTGGGTACCTGTTCGGGCAACAATACCGTTGGAAATTGGCCCTCGTTATAATAATCCGTCAGCCTTCCGCCGCGGTATACTGCCCAGGCGGCGTTGGCGGTATACTCAGGCAAATAATCCTGGCGAAATAATTCAGGTATCAATGCATCATTTTTATACCGCTTTGGTTTAGACAAAACAAAGAAATAGCCGACTGTTTTATCATTTAAGTCCCGCACGTCCTTCTTATAGATATAGGAAAATTTATCAAACGACTTTGAAAAGTAGCGCAAATCGCGCACGTCGGTCGGCCTGCCTTCAATACGAAAAATAACATCCAGGGTGTCGTACGATACAGGCTCCTCGTTAAAAAGCGGTTTATGGGTTGAATCAAACGTATATATCCAGGTATCATACTTGTCGAGATAAGCAGTGAAGTTTCTATTGATCAGGCTGTCCTTCAACGAGTGATTGGAGCTTTGGACCCGGAAGCGGTCAAAACTATCAAATAAGAAATCATTGTCGAAATAAGTAAGCGCAATGCTCAGTAGTCTTTCATTGGCAGGATCGGCCTCATTGGAAAGCTTTTCGGCCATATGTGTGCGCTCCTGCAATTCAATTCGCTGGTTCTCGATTACAATAATGCCGGAAATAGAAAAGGAAAAAATGAACAACCAGACCAATACTTCGGAAATGGCCAGCTTGAAATCGTTACCTGCCAGTATGTGCTGCTGCATAAACCACACGTATCCCAGCAGCCAGAGCAGCACGTAAATGTTCAGTTCCACAAAAGAATAACTTTTAATGATACTCAGCCCGATTAAACCGCTGATGGCAATGATCACAAAAAGAATATATTTTCTGCCTGTTACCAACGGCGACGCCAGTTGCAGCAGTACTTGTGATAAGAAGAAAAAACTCAACGACAGGGTGGCCAGTACAATAAAACCGCCCAGGCTGTTCAGGTTTACGAGGCTGAAAAAATTAGTAACATTGAACGATATGCGTGAATCAGCAATAAGGCTTTTAATAATACTTGCAAATACAAAAGTAGTCAGTACCAATATCAGCACCGGCACAATCAGCGCCACCCAATACCAGCCTTTTTGTATGGAAAAGCTGAAACGTTTCTCCCCTACTTCCCGTCGAATAAACAGAACAACCCAGCAAAACAGAAAAGCATTTATCAGCAGATCGCCCAGTGAATTCAATATGAGGCTGGAGCTATAGATGCGGGGATCAAAAAGTTCGTATTGCCGCAAATTCAGCAGGTTCGGGAAAAAATAGGTAAGGCTGCGCAAAAACAACACCATGCCTACCAGGAATAAAATTCCTTTGAGATAACCAAACCGGAGCGAAAAATAATGAGCCGCATTGTGCACGATGATCAGTAAGAGTAAAATGGCCACTACATTCAGGGTAAGGGTTGCCCAGTTGGTATTGTCTTTTTCAGAAACAAATTTAGCCTGCAGGTAAAAAAGTATTTTACCATTGATACTTTTTACAGGATAATCTGTTTTGGCAATTGAAATATTTACACTTTTTTCTGCCTGCGGATAGTTGACAAATTCCGTTTTCAGACTGGGGCCTTCAAGAAAATATTCGCGTCTTACGGGCACCAGGGCAAGGGCCAGCAGCTTTCTGCCTCCTTCAATGGTAACCTGCCGGCGTATACATTCATATTGACCGTTGGTAAGTTTTACCAGTTCATTTGTTTCATCGGCATTCAGCAGGGCTTTATCAGGCAAGACCAGTTGGGTATTCCAGAATCTGAGATCTTTGGGGCTGTCGCTTCCAATATCGTACAGGAATATGCAATAAGGTTTTTTTTCGGTAAGCGCATCCAGTTGACCGGCGCCGTATTGCTGTTCTACCATCCGCCGAAGAAGCGCAGTATCTTTTATCAGTGCATCAAAATCCTTTTCCTGTACCTGTATATCGCTTTCTATATTCCGGCGGAGATATTTTGCAGAAGAAGAAGAATACCAGTAATTGTCGATAATAAAAGCAATAGTGAAAAGCCAGGCTGCCCCCAGGAAGAAGAAGACATTCTTTTTTACAACCTGCTGATAGAAATTTTTCAAGATCCGGGGTTTTGCTTTTTGATGCTGTTCCAGATAGCGTCCATTTCAGTGAGGGTCATATCTGCCAGTTGGCGGTTGCCGGATGCGGCTATCTGCTCCATTTGAATAAACCGCTTCATAAATTTCTTATTTGTTTTTTCCAGCGCATTTTCAGCATCCAACTGCAAAAATCGTGCATAGTTAACGAGCGAAAAAACCAGGTCGCCAAACTCTTCTTCTGTTTTCCCCGCGTCTTTCAATTCAATCGCCTCCTTTAATTCAGCTATTTCTTCTTCCACCTTATCCCATACCTGGGTGGCATTGTCCCATTCAAAACCTACCTGCTTTGCTTTTTCCTGCAGGCGCATTGCTTTCACGGTGGCGGGCAATGATGCTGGAACACCTCCCAGCACGGATTTTTTGCCTTCTTTTAATTTTAATTTCTCCCAGTTTCTTTTAACATCTTCTTCGTTATTTACTGCTACCAAACCATCCCCACCGGCATTATTGCCATAAATATGTGGATGCCGGGTGATTAGTTTTTCAGCAACATTGTCCAGTACTTCCTTCAGGGTGAATTTATTCTGTTCGGTAGCAATTTTGGCATAAAACACGATATGCAGCAACAGGTCGCCCAATTCTTCTTTAATGCCCGTCCAATCTTCCTCCGTGATAGCATCTGCCAGTTCATACAGTTCTTCAATGCTCAATTGGCGGAGGGTATGAATGGTTTGCTTTTTATCCCAGGGACATTGTTCGCGCAATTCA
>Ga0157378_10004804_pt1 | contig 11841 bp, 7 predicted proteins | sample M65metaG_FD_115309 | JGI IMG/M metagenome (GOLD analysis project Ga0157378, IMG submission 115309) | Miscanthus rhizosphere microbial communities from Kellogg Biological Station, Michigan, USA - M6-5 metaG | ecosystem: Host-associated > Plants > Roots > Rhizosphere > Soil | place: USA: Michigan...
CCGAATATCCCGTTCGGAGAAATCCGTCCGATTCGCGAGGCGCTGAACACGTTCATCGATCGCCTCGGGCCGTCGGATCGGCTCGCGGTCGTCGGCCTCGGACAGCCTGCGGTCTCGACGCCGTTCCTCTCGGACAAGGTGCAGTTGAAGCAGGCCGTCGATCGGATTCCCGGCCAGAAGCAGTCGCGAGGCGGCGGAAGCACGCACGAGGTACCCAGCACTGCCGCGTTCGCGATCGACCGCGGCGACGAGGCCGCGCTCGAGCAGATCGCGGCGCGTGACTGTCCGGGCCGCAGCCAGCGCGAACGGCAGGCGTGCAAGGAAGAAATTCGCTCCGAAGCGCAGCAGCTCGCCACCGAGATGCGGAGCGCGGGCGACTCGGCGACGTCCGGACTGCGCGACGTCCTGACGACGCTCAAAGCTGTCGACGGGCCGAAGACGATCCTCTTCGTCTCGCAGGGGTTTTTCAGCGATCGCGAGCGCGGCGACGACAACGGACGCATCAACGAGCTGGGCGCGCTGGCGTCGGTGACGCGCACGCGCGTCTACTCGCTGCGCCTCGAGGAATCGAGCTCCATCCTGCAGCAGAAGGCGGGGCAGCCGCAGTCGAACCAGGAAGACTCGCTGATGCGCCGGTACGGCCTCGAGACGCTGACGGGCGCCACCGGCGGCGCGCTGTTCAACCTCACCGGGACCGGCGGCGCCGTGTTCGACCGCCTCACCTCGGAAATGTCCGGCTACTACCTGCTCGGCCTCGAAGCCGACCCGAGCGATCGCAACGGCCGGCCGCATCCCATTCGCATCGACGTCTCGCGGCCGAACGTGACCATCCGTTCGCACCGGACGATGATGGCCGGCGCGGCCGCCGATCCGGCGGCGCCGGCCCGGACGCCGCAGCAGATCGTGACCGCGGCGCTCGGTTCTCCCCTGCCGGCGTCCAGCCTGCCGATTCGCGCGATCGCGTTCTCGTTCCGCGGCCTCGAGCCCGCGAAGCTGCGCCTGCTGATTCACGCGGAGATCGGATCCGGCTACACCACGCCGCAGCGGCTGCCGGTCGCCTATTACGTGTTCGACAAGAACGGCAAAGCGGTCGACGGACAGATGACCGACGTGCGCCTGGCGCCTGCCGCGAACGGCGTCCCGTCCGCGGTGATCTTCAGCGGCGGCGCCAGCGTCGATCCCGGCGACTACACGGTGAAGGTCGTCGTCGCGGACGGCGAGCGCGTCGGCAGCGTCGAACTCCCCGTGCATGCCGCGCTGCTCGATCTCGGCGGACTCAAGCTCACCGACCTCGTCGCCGGCGGCCCCGTGCCCCCAATCAACCTGCTCCGGCCGAGTGTCGGCGCCCGCGTCAGCTTCGGCACGGTGCACGGATATCTCGAGGCGTACGGGCCGGAGGCGGCGACGCTGCGCGTGAAGTTCGAGGTGGCGGCCGAAGAACGCGGTCCGGGCATTCTGAGCGCCGACGTGCAGGGTCTGCTCGTCGGCGACGAGCGCGTCGTCTTCAGCCAGCAGGTGCTCGTGCAGGCGCTGCCTCCGGGTCCGTACCGCCTGCGCGCACTTATCTACCAGGGCAACCAGCTCGTGACGACGCTTGGCCGCGCGTTCGAGATCGCGCCGCCGGCCGGCGGCCTGGTCGCGAGAAACGCCGACACCGGGGTCGCGCCGGCGTCCGCGCCTGGCGCGCCGCTGTTTCTTCCGGTCGAGGCTCGCGATCTCCAGCGTGCGTTCGATCGTGAGGCAGCGCTGAAAGCCGGCACGCTCGAGGCGTTCCAGTCGCGCGTGCCGCCGCCGGGACGCGTCGCGTTCGACGAGGGCATCGCGCACCTGCAGAAGAAGGACTACCGGGACGCCGAAGCGAGTTTCAAGAAAGCCGTGCAGCCCGATGCCGACAGCTCGGCCGCGCTCGCGTATCTGGGTGTCACGTACGCCGCGGCGGGCCGCGATACGCAGGCCGCCAATGTATGGCGAACGGCGATGGCCGGCTCCGACGATATTCCGCAGTTGTACGAGTGGCTCGGCGACGCGCTGATGCGCCTGAAGTCCTCCGGCGAGGCGCGCCCCGTGTTCGAGGAAGCGGCCTCACGCTTCCCGGCCGACGATCGCTTCGCGCGTCCGCTCGCGATCCTCTACGCGACCTTCGGCAAGGGCCTGGACGCGGTGCGGCTGCTCGAGAAGTCCATTGCGAAGCGCCAGGACGATCAGGCGATGCTGTTTCTCGCGGTCGAATGGATCTTCAACGCGCATCGCGGAGGCGCCGTCGTGCACGATCGCACCGAAGACGCGCGGCTGGCACACGACTACGCGGCCCGGTATCTGAAAGCCGGCGGGCTCAACGAGCCGCTCGTGAAGCAGTGGCTCGCCTACCTGGACAAAGAGACGCCTTAGCGACCGGACGAGAACTGCGAGATGGCGCGGCTGAGGGGTTCGCGGAAGACCCAGCCTGCGCCCGCCGCGCCGGCGAGCCCGAGGCCCAGCATGAGCAGGGCGATCAGCGCGCGATCGCGCCACGCGTCCGCGCCCTCGGCTGACGACAATCCGAGCTGCTGCGCGGCCTCGTCGACGAAGTCTCCGTCGATCCGGCTGGCCGACGCCTGATAGCCGAGCGTCAGCGCCCTGTCGCAGATCCGGTTGACGATCCCGGGCACTCCCCCCGACAGCGCAAAAAGATGCTGGAGCGCCGGTTCACTGAAATCGATCCGCTCGCCGCGTCCCGCGACGGCCAGGCGATGGGCGACATAGCCTGAGATTTCGTCCTGTTCGAGCGGACCGAGCGCCGCGCGAAGCGCCACACGCTCGTCGAGCGCGCGAAGGTCTCCGGTCCGAAGTTGACGCTCGAGTGAGCCGTCGCCGACGAGAACCATCGACAGCAGCCGTCCCGAAGCTGCGGTGTCCGACAGATTCCGGAGCTCCTGGAACACCGCCGGCGGCAGCCGATCCGCGTCGTCGACGATGAGGAGCGCGGTCGCCTGAAGGGCGGTCAGCGAGCCGAGGAAATCGCGGAGCGCGCCGGCAAGATCGTCGCGCGACGCGGACGCGAGGTGTCCGGCCGACGCCTCCGCCTCCGAGATCACGCCGAAGTCCACGAGGAGCGTCTTGAGCAGCTGCTCCGGCGAGCCGGCCGGGTCGGCGACGAACGACACGAGGGTCCGGCGATCGAGCTGATCGACGAGCGCGCGGCACAAGATCGTCTTGCCGATGCCCGCTGGACCGGTGAGCAGCGCTACCGCGTCGCGTTTGTTGATCGACGAAATCAGGTCTTGAAGGACGGCGTCGTGTGCGGCGCTGTGGTAGAGGAATCGCAGATCCGGCGGAGGAGCGAACGGCTTGTTGTCGAGACCGTAGAACGTCTCGTACGTCACCGGCGCCGGACGCGCGGGCGCCGGTAACGGCCGCGCCTTCACGGCCACGCGCGGCGGCTCGGCGGCAATCGACGGCGGCGTGCTCTCACGAATCGGCAGGCTCGGCGCCGCCGCTTCACGCGACGCTGCCGGCGGAAACAGATCGAGCAGCGTGCGCGGCGATCCGGAGCCGGCCGCCGGCGCAGGTGGCGCCTGCTGCGGTCGCGAGCCGATCGTCGACGGCTCGGGCGAGTCAAACGCGGCAGACAGCGCCGCGGAGGCCGCGTTGATCGCCGCAAACGCGCTCGGCGGCAGCCACGCTGGCGGCTCGGGCAGGCCTCCAGGGGACGGCTGCGCGGCCGGCCGTGCCGCGATCGGTCGTTGCGGAGGTGGTGGAACCGGCGTCGGAGGAGTTACGAGTTGGGGAAATGTTTCGACCGGGGACGACTCGGATGCGGCGCCGCCGCCCGCAAGACCGCGATCGAGATCCGCAAGGCTTGCCAGGAAATTGGCGTCGTCAGCCAGCGATCGCTTCGGTCGTTGCTCATCCAAATCAGGCTAATACTCGCATTTTCAGCCACCTGCGCCTAGAGGGAGCCGTCGCTGCGTGTGCTGCTGCAGCACACGCTGTTTCGGATCGATACAGAGCTGCGCCAACTTGTTGCGTACGAACGATCTATATAGGACAATGAAACACATTTAACGTCTATATTGTCATACAAACGAACACATCGAATTGGAACCCCGTCATAGTGATACGCATGTAAAGCGTTAACGCTCAGCGACTTAAGGGTATATGACAGATCTGGCGCTGGTGTTGCTCAGGAAACGGCTCAGAACGGGGATCGTGTGGCCATGAGCAACGAATCCACAACGCTGACTTCGCCCAACTGGCGCGCGGAATTGCCGACGCTGACGGCGCGTCTCGTGACGCTCCGCGAGCCATCGGCGTCCGATCTTCGTCCGTTGATGGATCTATTGCTGCTCGCCGATGCGTCGCGGTTCGGCATCGACGAACCCGTGTCGGAAGTCGCCGTCCAGCAGCTGCTCGATCGCATCGCGCGCGATCGCCAGGCCGGCATCGCGTTCACGTTCCTCGTCACCGTCAGCTCGTCGCGCGCCGTCGTGGGGCTCGTGCAGGCGCGCCAGATCGATCTCAGCTGGGAAAGCGCCGAGTGGGAATGCACGCTGGCGCCATCATGGCGCGGCACGGGCGCGTTTCTCGAAACCGCGCGGCTCGTCGGATCGTTTGCGTTCGGTTCGGTCGGCGTACACCGGCTCGAAGCCCGCGTGCTGCTGCAGAACGGACGCGCCAACGGCGCGCTTCGCAAGCTCGGCGCGGTCCAGGAAGGCGTGCTGCGTGAATCGGTCCGCCGCGGGACCTCGTATCTCGATCAGGTCCTGTGGTCGGTATTGAAGGAAGACTGGGGCGAGCACTGGGTCTCGACCGCCCCGCGCGTTCACTGACCGCCGTCCCATGAATCAGCTTCCGCTCGCGGGCCGCGTCTATGTCGCTTCGGTGATAGCCGCCGGCGCGATCGTGATGGCGTTCTGTCTGCCGCTGGCGGACTACACGCACCAGCCCGTGCTGTTCGCGGCGCTCGCGATCCTCGGCTCGGCGTTCGCCGCGCTGAAAGTGAGGCTGCCAATCACGACCAGCGGTTCGTCGATGTCGGTGTCGTACGCGGTCGACTTCGCGGCGCTGCTGCTGCTCGGTCCGCACGAGGCGATGATCGTCACCGTGGCGAGCACGTTCTGCCAGTGCCACGTCAACGTCAGCGGCAAGGAGAAGACTCCCGTCTATCGGACGGTCTTCAGCATGGCGGCGCTGGTGCTGACCGTGCAGGGCGCGGGCCTCGTGCTGTCCCTGTTGACGGATCCGACGGCGCCCGAAAGCGTCGCGACCATCGCCCGCCCGGTCGTCGGCGCGGCGACGGTCTATTTCGCGCTGAACACCGGCTTCATTGCGACCGCTATCGCCCTGGCGACCGGCGAACCGATTTCGACGACGTGGCAGACGAACTTTCTCTGGAGCGCGCCGAGCTATTTCGTCGGGGCCGGCACGGCGGCGATTGCGGTCACGCTCGTCACGAAAACCGGGTACTGGTTCGCGCCGCTCGGCTTCGCGCCGGTCTACCTGACCTACCGGACCTACAAGGTGTACATGGGCCGCATCGAGGACGAACAGCGGCACGTCCGGCAGACTTCCGATCTCCACCTCGCCACGATCGAGGCGCTGGCGCGCGCGATCGACGCCAAGGATCAGAACACGCAGACGCACATCCGCCGCGTGCAGCTGTACGCCGCGGGGATGGCCAAGGCCGTCGGGCTCTCGCCCGCCGCGATTGAGGGCGTCAAGACCGCCGCCCTGCTGCATGACATCGGCAAGCTGGCCGTCCCCGAGCACATCCTGTCGAAGCCGGGCCCGCTGACGCAGGAGGAATTCCAGAAGATCCGCATCCATCCGGAAGTCGGCGCGGAGATCATCGCGGCGGTGCCGTTCCCGTACCCGGTCGCACCGATCATCCTCAGCCACCACGAGCGGTGGGACGGCAAGGGCTATCCGCAGGGACTCAAGGGCGAAGAGATTCCCATCGGCGCGCGCATCCTGACGATCGTCGACTACTTCGACGCCGTCACGACCGAGCGTCCGTACCACAAGGCGCTGTCGCACGAGAGCGCGATCGGCCTGCTGAAACACGAAGTCGGACGCGCGCTCGATGCGTCGCTCGTCAACGTGTTCATCGGCATCCTCCCGAACCTGATTGCCGAAGCGGATGCCGAGGAGCGCGCGCTGCTCGACGCCGGCGCCGCCCCGGACGCCGACGGCGGCGGAGCGGCCGCCTCCGGCCTGGTGCCGGGCCAGTCGGCGCCGAACGCGTTCGAAAACATCGCGATGGCGCATCGCGAAATCTACGCGCTCTACGAGATCGCGCAATCGATGGGCACCAGCCTCGGCGTGGCCGACACCATGGCGCTCGTCTCGTCCAAGCTCACGAAGATCATCCCCTGGTCCGGCTGCGCGCTGTTTCTGGCCTCGAGCGACGGCGAATCGCTGAAATGCCGCTACGCCGCCGGCGTGGACGCGCCGCAGTTGATGAACGCCACGCTGAAGGTCGGCGAAGGTGTCTCGGGCTGGGTCGCGCGCAACCGCCGCACGCTCGTGAACGCGAATCCGAACATGACCTTCGAGGCGCTGGAGTTGAAGACGACGCGCCTCAACTCGGCGATCGTCGTCCCGCTGTTCTTCAGCGACGCCTTCATCGGCTGCCTGGCGCTCTATCACACCGACAAGGAGCGCTACAGCGAGGACCATCGCCGGCTGATCGAGCGCGTCGGCGAACAGGCGGGCGCCGTCCTGCACAACGCGATCGTGTTCGAGCAGACGCAAGAAGACTCGCTCACCGACCCGTTGACGGGGCTGCCGAACCGGCGCTCGATGTTCGTCCACCTGTCGCGCGAGCTCGCGCGCGCCGAGCGCCTGAAGAGCCAGGTCGCGCTGATCGTGATGGACATCGACGCGTTCAAGGCCATCAACGACAACTACGGCCATCACGTCGGCGACCACGCGCTGCGCGAAGTCGCGCTCGCCCTCCAGGCGGCGCTGCGTCCCTACGACCTCTGCGTCCGCTACGCGGGCGACGAGTTCATCATCGTCCTCACGGACTGTTCGCGTGAGGCGGCGGAAATCAAGCTGACCGAACTGCAGGAGCGCGTGGCGCAGATCAGGGTCGAGGTCCGGCCGGGCAAGCTCGTCGGTATCGCCGTCAGCGCGGGCGCCTCGGTGTTCCCGCACGACGGCACGACGTACGAGATGCTGCTGGCCGAGGCCGATCACCGCATGTACCGCGACAAGGCCGCGCGGCGCGGCGAGCTCGCATCGGTGCCGAGCGCCGGCAACGAATTCGCCGTCGGCGCCTTCGAATCGCACGACGTCGCCGCTTCGACCGTCTCCCTTCCGCACAACCTCGCCAGCTGATATCGGGACCGCTATCATGAGTGGAGTGCCAGGCACGCCTGACAAGCCCGATCTCGTTGCCCGCAGGCAGGACTACATCCGGCGGCAGATCGCACTCGACAAGGGCGTCGACGTCCAGTTCCGCGGCCAGCCGCCGAAAGGCAGCGGACCGGCGAATCGTCACGGCATGCCGCAGCTTCCCGTGGGCCAGCACGAAGTGAAGAACTGGCCGGTGCTCGATCTCGGCGAGCAGCCGTCCATCGCGCTGGCTGACTGGAAGCTGCAGGTCTCCGGCGCGTGCGAGAACCCGTTCACGCTGACGTGGGACGATTTCCTCGCGCTGCCGCAGGCCGAAGACGTCAGCGACTTCCACTGCGTGACGACGTGGAGCCGCTACGACAATCACTGGAAGGGCGTGCGGTTCAGCGCGATCGCCGAGCGCGCAGTGCCGAAGCACGAGGCCGCGCACGTCCTCTGCACGGGTTACGACTTCATGCCCGGCTCGCACATTCCGTACACGACGAACCTTCCCCTGGCGCGCGCCGTGGAGGACGACGTGCTGCTGGTGCACACCTGGGAGGGCGCCCCGCTGCCGCGCGAACACGGCGGCCCGTGCCGGATGATTACCCCCAAGCTGTACGCCTGGAAGGGCACCAAGTGGATCCGGAAGATCGAGTTCGTGACCGAGGATCAAAAAGGTTTCTGGGAAGTCCGTGGCTATTCTAACAGCGCCGAGCCATGGTTTAACGATCGCCACTCGACCGATTAGCGTTAATATCGCTAGCTGGAGCACGTAATGGCGAAGAAGACCCCCGCAACATCCGCGACCCCCCGCAAGCGCACTACCTCGAAAAAAAAGCCTAACGGCGAGTCCGGGGAGATCGAGTCGAACGGGACGACCCTGACGCTCGCGCCGCCCGCGCCGACCGAAGAAGACATCCGTGTCCGGGCCTACCACCGGTACCTCGAGCGGGGCCGCGGCGACGGCACCGACTTCGACGACTGGCTCGAAGCCGAAAAAGATCTGAAGTCGTCGCGGTCATAATTGCGGGGTGCCGGCCCCTGCGATCGCCCGTCCGATGCTCGCGTCGCTCATCGACGCGCCATTGAACGATCCGGGATTCGTCTACGAACCCAAGTACGACGGCATCCGGGCGATTGCCGAGATCGCGCCACGCGGCGGCGGCGTCCATCTCTGGTCGCGGCTGGGCAACGAGAAAACCGATCAGTTTCCTGAAATCTCGCACGCGCTCCGGGCGTGGGCGAAGCGGCTGAAAGAGCCGATCGTCCTCGACGGCGAAGTCGTGGCGCTCGACGCGAAAGGCGCGCCCGCGGGTTTTCAGAACCTCCAGGGGCGGATCCACCTCAAGAGCGGCCCCGGCGACACCAGCGGCAGCGGCGCGAGGACGGCGTTCATCGCGTTCGACGTCCTGCGCGCGGGTGCGACCGATTTTCGCGGGCAGCCGCTCGTCGAACGGCGGAAAGGCCTCGAACACATCTTCAGCGACACGGGATCGCCGGTGCTGCGCATCAGCGAGATCGCCTACGGCGACGGCCGGGCGCTGCACACGCGCGCCGTCGAGAATGGCTGGGAAGGCCTCATCGCCAAGGTCGCGGCGTCGAAATACATCTCGGGCAAGCGTTCGCCGGACTGGCGCAAGCTCAAGCTGGTGCACGAACAGGAGTTCGTCATCGCGGGCTGGAGTGAGCCGCGCGCGTCGCGGACGCATTTCGGCGCGCTGATTCTCGGCGTCTACGACAAGGGCGAGCTGCGGTACGCCGGCCACGTCGGCACGGGATTCGACGGCAAGGAACTCGACAAGGTCATGCGGCTCCTCAAGCCGCTCGAGACCAAGACCTCACCCTTCACGGTCCTGCCGCCGAAGAACGAAAAGCCCCACTGGGTGCAGCCGAAGCTCGTCGCGCAGGTACGGTTCACCGAATGGACAGCCGACGGCGTCCTGCGCCACCCTGTATATTTGGGATTGCGCGACGACAAGAAGGCTGCGGAAGTGAAACGGGAAAAAGCTGAAGTTAGAAGTAAGAAGTTAGAAGTCAGAAGTACGGGCGGCGGCGGCGCGGATCTGATCGAGCAGCTGCGTTTTCTGGAGGACGCGAAGCGTGATGCGTTCATCACGCTGCCCGACGGCGCGGAGCTGAAGGTCACCAACCTGCACAAGATCTTCTGGCCGGCGCTGAAGCTGACCAAAGGCGACCTCATCCGCTTCTACGTGGAGATCGCGCCTTACATTCTGCCGGTCGTCGCGGATCGCCCGTTGGTGATGAAGCGCTTCCCCAACGGCATCGACGGCGAGCCCTTCTACCAGCACCGCGCGAAGGACATCCCGAAAGGCATCCGCGTCGAAGATGTCCTGCACTCGGACGGCAACAAGCCACAGCTGGTCGGCGGCGATCTGATCACGCTGTTGTATATGGCGCAGATCGCGGCGATCTCGCAGGACCCGTGGTTCTCACGCGTGCAGTCGATAGACGAGGCGGACTACGTCGCGATCGATCTCGATCCGATGCCCGGCGTGACGTTCAAGACCGTCCTGGAGGTCGCGCGCTGGGTCCACGACGAGCTCGACTCGATCGGCGCGGTGGGGTTTCCGAAGACCTCCGGGGCCGAGGGCCTCCACATCTATATACCGCTGCCGCCGGGCACGCCCTACGAAGCCGGCATGCTCTTCTGCCAGATCGTCGCGACGGTCGTGGCGCAGAAACATCCGAAGCAGGCCACGGTCGAGCGGATGGTCAAGAAGCGCGGCACGCAGGTGTACGTCGACTACCTCCAGAACATTCCCGGCAAGACGCTCGCGACGGCCTACAGCGCGCGCGCCAGCGACTACGCCGGCGTGTCCGCGCCGTTGACGTGGAAGGAAGTGCATGCGGGCGTCGACCGCGAAGCGTTCACCATCAGGACGATGACGGCGCGCGTGAAGAAGGTCGGCGACCTCTGGGCCGGCCTGCGGAAGTCGAAAGGCGTCGACCTCCACAGCGTGGCGAAGCTCGGACAAACGCCGACGGGGAAGAAACCGCGATGAAGATCCGGTTCGCGCACGACGCGGATCTCGAGGCCATCCTGCCGATCTACAACGACGCCGTGCTGAACACGACCGCCGTCTTCGACTACCGGGCCCAGACGCTCGACATGCGCCGTGAGTGGTTCCGCGCGAAACAGAGCGCCAAGCTTCCGGTGCTGGTCGCCGTGGACGACGAGCGCGTGCTTGGATTTGCGAGCTACGGTCCCTTCCGCGCCTGGCCCGCCTACAAGTACTCGGTGGAGCTGTCGGTGTACGTCGATAAAGACGCGCGTGGCAGGGGCATCGGCACGGCGCTCGTTCGCGCGGTCGTCGACGAAGCGCGCATGGGCGAGCTGCATGTCGTGATCGCCGGCATCACTGCGGACAACGAAATCAGTCTCCGCCTGCATGAGCGCCTCGGCTTCCGCGAAGTCGCACACATTCCGCAAGTCGGTTACAAATTCGGCAAGTGGCTCGATTTGAAGCTGCTTCAACTCATCCTCGACGGCCCGGCGCGGCCTGTCGAACCGTAACAAACCGGTCATAAGCAACCCATCAGGCGCGGCTACATGAAACACCCGGCGCCGCCGACAGTATTAAGAAGATACGTGCGGCTCCATCCCCTGTTTTTCGCCTTCGTTCTCATCGCCTCGGCGGCAGCTCCGCTTCGCGCACAGGACGTCACCGACGCCGGCGATCTCTGGCATCGCGTCCGCCATCACGACAAGACGTCGGTCGACACCGTGCAGGCCGACGGCTCCACGCCGGTCTCACCCCATCGCTCGTTCATCGTCATCGCGCCGTCGATTGGGTCGAAGCCCTCGACGGGGGTCAACGGGGGGCTCGCAGGCAACATCGCGTTCATCTCCGGCGACTCATCGTCAACGCGGTTGTCGTCGGTGTCGGGCGGGTTGAAGGTGTCGGAGAAGGGTCAGACGCTGTCCGGAATGAAGCTGGCGATCTTCTTCCCTGACGATCGCTGGCTCCTGCAGGGCGACAACAGGTTTTCGTGGACGTCGCAGAACACCTACCCGCTCGGAGGCGCGGCGACGTCGGCCGACGCCGAGTTTCTCAAGTACGACCAGCTGCGGGTGTACGAAACGGTCTATCGCACGCTCGGCAAGGGGTTGTTCGTAGGCGGCGGCATCGACGTCAACCGCCACTCGAACGTGCGGCCAGGTGCGGGATCGGAAGCCGCGTTCGACCAGGCCGCGTACACGCAGTACACCCAGCAGCACGGCTTCGATCCGTCGCATCAGACCTCGAGCGGGACGACGGCGAGCGTGATGTACGACACGCGCGACAACGCGATCAACGCGCGGCGCGGATGGCTGGCCAGCGCCACTTACCGGACGTTCTTCAACGGCTTTCTCGGCGGCGACTCGACGTGGCAGGAAGCGGCGGTCGACGTCCGCACCTACCGCCGGTTGACGGAGGACGGCCGCCGGCGCCTGGCGTTCTGGGTGCTGGGAGATTTCGTCACCGGCGGGGTCGCGCCGTACTTCGATCTGCCCGCGAC
>Ga0157378_10004807_pt1 | contig 11837 bp, 13 predicted proteins | sample M65metaG_FD_115309 | JGI IMG/M metagenome (GOLD analysis project Ga0157378, IMG submission 115309) | Miscanthus rhizosphere microbial communities from Kellogg Biological Station, Michigan, USA - M6-5 metaG | ecosystem: Host-associated > Plants > Roots > Rhizosphere > Soil | place: USA: Michigan...
GACGAGCTCGGGAAGCTTCGCGCGGCTGCCGAAGGCATCCGCGCGAAGTGCGCGGACCTCGCCGCGCTCTAGGAGGCGGCGTCGGCGCGGATCACCTCGTCCGCCAACGCCTCGGCCATCTCGAGCGTCGTCGAGCCGCCGCCCAGATCGGCCGTACGGACATCGCCTCGTCCGAGGACCTCGTCGACGGCACGGTCGACAGCATCCGCGGCTTTCAGCTCGCCGAGATGCCGGAGCATCATCGAGCCCGAGAGCACCATCGCGACGGGGTTCGCGATGCCTTGGCCCGCGATGTCCGGTGCACTGCCGTGGACGGGCTCGAACACCGCGTACTCCCATCCGATGTTCGCGCCCGGGATCAGCCCCAGCCCTCCCACCAGACCCGCGCACAGATCGCTCAAGATGTCTCCGTAGAGGTTCGGCAGGAGCAACACGTCGAACGCCTGCGGCGAGCGAACGAGTCGCGCGGAGAGCGTGTCGATATGGACGTCCTCCCAGGCGACGTCCGGATAGCCGGCGGCGTCGGTCCGCGCGGTTTCCAGGAAGATGCCGTCGGAGTACTTCATCACGTTCGCCTTGTGGCCGACCGTGACCTTCCGTCTGCGGTTCGCCCGTACGTATTCGAACGCGAAGCGGACGATCCGCCTCGCGCCGGAGACGCTGATGGGCTTCAGGGTGATCCCCGCGTCCTCGGGGATCTCGAAGCCGCCCAGCTCATGGAGCTTCGTGCGGAGGGCGGTCGCATCGGGTGTTCCTCGTTCGAACTCGATCCCGCGATAGAGGTCCTCCGTGTTCTCGCGGATGATGACGAGGTCGACATCATGGTGCCTGGTGCGAACGCCGGGGATCGATCGGGCCGGCCGGACGGCCGCGAACAGGTCCAGATCCTGCCGCAGGGCGACGTTGACGCTCCGGAACCCCTCGCCGACGGGCGTCGTGATAGGTCCTTTGATGGCGGTGCGGCATCGCCGGATCGCCTCCAGCGTGCTTCCGGGAAGCAGGGCGCCGTCCGTCTCGAGCGCGCCGGCGCCTGCGGGTCGCTCCTCCCATACGATGTCGACCCCGGTGGCGTCGAGGACGATCCGGGTCGCCGCCGCGACCTCCGGGCCGATCCCGTCGCCGGGGATCAGGACGACCTCATGCGTCATCGGGCGTGACGCTACCGGATGAACCGAGCCGGCAGGCCGTCCGTAGTACGGTCGCGTTCCTCTCGGAGAAAGGGCCGTTCCATGCGTCGAGGCTTCGTGCTGACCGCTGTGCTCGCGTCGGTGCTGTTGATGGCGTTCCCGGCGCAGGCGGCCAGCGTGGTGCAGGTGCAAGATTTCTCGTTCTCCCCGACCCCGGTGACCGTGCCGCAAGGCACGTCGGTCTCGTGGCACAACAACGGACCTTCCAACCACACGTCCACGAGCGACATCGGACTCTGGACGACAACGACGCTGACCGCGGGTACGACGTCGACCGCCAAGGCGTTCAAGGCCGCGGGCGTCTACGCGTACCACTGCGCGATCCATTCGTTCATGCACGGGACGGTCCGGGTGCCGATCAAGGTGTCGCCCGCGAGCGGCGGCCCGAGCACGGTCTTCACGATCACGCTCGCGTCCGGCCCACGGGCACACTGGTCGTTCGACGTCCAGAAGAAAGCCGGCGCGGGCCTCTGGAAGATCTGGAAGACGGGGGTCACGTCGCTCAGCGTGACGTTCCGTCACGCGTCGCCCGGGACCTGGAGGTTCCGTTCGCGTCTGCACCGGAACGGTTCGACCTTGCGGACGGGTTGGTCGCCTCCGAAGATGATCACGATCTCGTAAGGGGTACGCGAGGTTCAGAAGCGCTCGAACAGGATCTCGCGCTTCACCTCTTGGATCGCCTTCGTGACCTCGATGCCCCGCGGACACGCGTCCGTGCAGTTGAAGGTCGTTCGGCACCGGAAGACGCCGGTCTTCTCCGAAAGGATCTTCATCCGCTCCCGGCCGCCCTCGTCTCGAGAATCGAAGATGAACCGATGCGCGTTGACGATCGCAGCCGGTCCGACGTAGCCCGCATCCCCCCAGAACACCGGACAGGATGTGGTGCACGCCGCGCAGAGGATGCACTTGGTCGTGTCGTCGTACCGGTGACGGTCCTCCGGGGATTGTCGGCGTTCCTTCTCCGGCTCGCCCGAGTCGTTCACGAGGTAGGGAAGGATCGATCGGTAGCCGTCCATGAAGGGCTCCATGTCGACGATCAGGTCCTTCAGGACGGCCAGGCCGCGGATCGGCTCGATCGTGACCCGCGGCGCGACGTCTTGCGCCAGGACCTTGCACGCGAGCTGGTTCCGGCCGTTGATCAGCATCGCGTCGGAGCCGCAGATCCCGTGCGCACAGGATCGCCGGAAGCTGAGTGTCCCGTCGTGATGCCATTTGATCTGGTGCAGAACCTCGACGAGGCGCTCCAGCGGATCGCACCGGACCGTCCATTCGTCCCACCAGGAGTCCTCCGAGACCTCGGGGTTGAAACGGCGGACGCGGACCGTGAGCGGGATCGACTCCGTCGCGGGGCGTTCCCGGTCCGACGCATCGAGGACGTCCGCGGCCGTCACCATCAGTACTTGCGCTCCATCGGGACGTACGGGCCCATCTTGACGGGCTTGTACTCGATACGGATCGTGCCGTCCTGTTCGCGCGTGGCGAGGGTGTGCTTGAGCCAGTTGGCGTCGTCCCGGAGCGGATGGTCCTCGCGGAAATGGGCGCCGCGGCTCTCCGTCCGTACGAGCGCGCCGGCGACGAGCGCGTCCGCGCAATCCAGCAGGTACCCCAGCTCCACGGTTTCCATCAGGTCGGTGTTGTAGAGACCTCCCTTATCCGTGATGGCGACCCGCTCGTAGCGCTCGCGGAGGCTCGCGAGGATCTGTTGCATCTTGGTGAGGCTCTCGTCGGAGCGAACGACGAACGCGAGGTCGAACATGTTGTCCTGGAGCTCCTTGCGGATCTCGCCGGCGTTGTCACCCGTCGTCCGTCCCAAGATGCCGTCGAGCAGCTCCAGCGTGGGCCGTTCGGGGTGCTCGGGAGGCATGGCCAGATCGGCTTCGCCGATGTAGCTCGCCGCATCGTCCCCGGCTCGTCGCCCGAACACGACGAGGTCCAGGAGGGAGTTCGTTCCGAGTCGATTGGCTCCGTGGACGGAGACGCACGCGCACTCGCCCGCGGCGTAGAGCCCGGGCACGACGGCCTCGTCCGCACCCACGACCACCCGGCCGTCGGTGTCGGTGGGGATCCCTCCCATCGCGTAGTGCGCGGTGGGTTGGATCGGGACCGGCTCGTTCATCGGTTCTACCTTCAGATAGATCCTGGCGAACTCGGTGATGTCGGGGAGCTTCTCCTCGATCACCTTCGGATCCAGGTGCGAGATGTCCAGGTACATCCAGTCGCCGGTGGGACCGCCGCCGCGTCCTTCCTTGATCTCCTGGTAGATCGCTCGCGAGACCATGTCGCGCGGCGCCAGGTCCTTGATCGTGGGCGCGTACCGCTCCATGAATCGTTCACCCTCGCTGTTGAGGACGATGCCTCCCTCCCCGCGCGCAGCCTCCGACAGGAGCACGCCCAGCCTGGCGAGGCCGGTTGGATGGAACTGGAACATCTCCATGTCCTCGAGCGGGATGCCGCGCCGCCAGACCACGGCGGGTCCGTCGCCGGTGAGCGCGTGCGCGTTGGACGTGACGCGGAACATCCGCCCGTAGCCGCCGGTGGCGAACAGCACCGCCTTCGCCCGGAAGACGTGGAGCTCTCCGGTCGCGAGCTCGTACGCGACGATCCCGGCGGTCGCCCCGGCGTCGTCCCGCAGCAGATCCAGGCAATAGAACTCGTTGAAGAAGCGAACGTCGCGCTTGACGGTCTGCTGGTAGAGCGTCTGCAGGATCATGTGCCCGGTGCGGTCCGCCGCGTAGCACGCGCGCTTGACCGGCGCCTCGCCGTGATTGCGGGTGTGTCCACCGAACCGTCGCTGGTCGATGCGCCCGTCGGCCGTCCGGTTGAAGGGGAGCCCCCAACGCTCCAGCTGATAGATCGCCTCGACGGCTTCCTCGGTCATCAGGAGGGCCGCCGGTTGATCGACGAGGTAGTCGCCACCTTTCACGGTGTCGAACGCGTGCCACTCGGGCGAGTCCTCCTCCACGTTGCCGAGCGCCGCGCAGACACCCCCTTGTGCCGCTCCCGTGTGCGAACGGGTCGGATACAGCTTGGAGATCACGGCGGTCCTGCATCGCTCCGAGAGCTCGATCGCCGCGCGCAGCCCGGCACCGCCGCCGCCGATCACGAGCGCGTCGTACGTATGCGTCGTCGTCACCCGACGGGCCCCCAGCGCGTCGGATCGAACGTCACGACGATGACCGTCCCCAGCACCATCAGCGTGAACCCGATCACGTAGTAGGCCATCGTGAGCGCGAAGCGCCACCCGGGGGGACGTACGTAGTCGAGCGTGATGTTGCGCAGTCCGTTGATCCCGTGTAGCAGCGCCAGCATCAGCAACATCCAGTCCCACGTCCGCCAGAACGGGCTCTGCCACCGGACGGCGACGAAACCGAAGTCGATCCGGCTGACCCCGCCGGCGGGAAGATGCATGATCAGCGTGTGCCCGACGGCGAGGACCAGCAGCAGGAGCCCGCTGATCCGCATGAAGACCCACGTCCAGAGCTCGAAGCCACCGACGGGCCGTCCACGTCCAAGGGCTTGCTCGCGCGCGTCGGGCGGAGCGGCCGGGCGCGGGGACGTGGTGGTCGCCATCGTCACTTCCGCGCGAGGTCCCAGGCCTGTCCGAGCATGATCCAGGCCGTCGGGATCAACGTCAGGACGAACACGGCGGTGAACGCGATCGAGATCGGCCGTATCCGCGACACCAGCCGAGGGAAGAAGTCGATCAGGGTGATCTTGAGGCCGTTCAGGGAGTGGTACAGCACCGCGACGACCAGGCCGAGCTCGAGCAACCGGACGATCGGGTTGTCGTAGGCGGCCGTGATCCGGTCGTACGCCTCGGGGCCCCAGCCGACGGCGGCCGTGTCCACGACGTGCGCGAACAGGAACAGGATGACCGCGACCCCGGTGATGCGATGCAAGATCCACGACCACTGGCCCTCGTGGCCCCGGTAGATCGAGCCGTAGTCGCTCTTGGACTTCCTCGATCTGATCGCCACGCCGCGGTCGCTCCTCGTTCGGCCCAGGGACGTTCCCTTCCAGGCTATCGCGTCACGGTCGAAGGTCGGTGGACGGGCGGTCCAACGAGCCCGGCGGAGTCTACTCGGAAGCGTTCCCGTGAGGGCTCAGGAGACCCGGATCGCAACGAGCACCCCTTCGCGCGTCGGCACGATCGTGGAGATGAATCGCCGGTCCTCGGCGATCAGCCGGTTGTGCTCCCGGATCGCCTCCGGACCGTCGCCGTCGTCGAACACGGTTCCCGATCCATAGCCGAGCGTGTTGTCGCAGAGATAGAGCCCGCCGACCCGGATGCGCTCGGACGCCGCTCGCCAGGCGTCTGGGTAGCCCGTCTTATCGATGTCGCAGAAGACGACGTCGAACGGGCCGTCGAGCAGCGAGAGCTGCTCGACGGCGTCGCCCACGTGATAGGTCACGCGGTCCCCGAGGCCGGCGCGGGCGAGGAAGCTCGTGCCGGCCTCGGCGTTCGCCGGATCGCCGTCGGTGCAATGCACCTCGCCATCGGGTCCCACGGCTCGTGCGAACCAGTACGCCGAGTACCCGAACCCGGACCCGAGCTCCATCACGCGCCTCGCGCCGATCGACCGCGCAGCGACCTCCAGCGTGACGCCGACGTTCCGACCCACGATCGGGAAGCGCCGTCGGCTGCCCTCGGCTTCCATCTCCAACAGCACCGGCTCGTCGAAGCGCTGGAGCCGTTCCGTCATGTACGCCTCGATCCGCGGATCCACGATGTCCATGGTCTCCACGCTACCCGAACGGCGGGCTGGGATAGGCTCCCGTCCGATGTCGGAACGAACGGCCCGGGCCGAACTCGCATGAGCGACGAGCGCCGCGCCACGGATTCGGGGATCGAGCTCCGAGCGTTGTACGAGCCGCGGGATCTCGATGGATGGGATCCCGACGACCGCCTCGGCGACCCGGGCGCATTCCCGTTCACGCGTGGTCCGTATCCATCGATGTACCGGGGCCGTCTGTGGACGATGCGCCAGTACGCCGGCCTGGGGGCCGCCGAAGACACGAACCGCCGCTTCCGCTACCTGCTGGAGCACGGCCAGACGGGCCTGTCGGTCGCGTTCGATCTGCCGACGCAGATGGGCCTCGACTCCGACCACCCGCGTGCCGAGGGTGAGGTCGGCCGGACCGGCGTCGCGATCGACTCGGTCGAGGACATGGAGCGGCTCTTCGCCGGGATCCCGCTCGCCCAGGTCTCGACATCGATGACGATCAACGCGACCGCGCCGATCCTCCTCCTGCTCTACGAGCTCGTCGCCGAGGAGCAAGGCGTCCGGGCCGCGGACCTCGCCGGAACCGTCCAGAACGACCTGCTGAAGGAGTACGCGGCGCGGGGCACGTACATCTACCCGCCGGGGCCCTCGATGCGCCTGATCACGGATCTGTTCTCCTACTGCAACGAGCGGATCCCCCGCTGGAACACGATCTCGATCAGCGGGTATCACATGCGGGAGGCCGGGGCGACCGCCGCGCAGGAGATCGCCTTCACGCTCGCCGATGGGATCGCGTACGTGGAGGCGGCGCTCGACGCCGGACTGAGCGTCGATGACTTCGCGCCGCGGCTGTCGTTCTTCTTCGCGTGCCACATGAACTTCTTCGAGGAGGTCGCGAAGTTCCGCGCCGCACGACGCTTGTGGGCTCGGATCATGCGCGACCAGTTCGGCGCGAAGGACGAGCGTTCGATGACGCTGCGGTTCCACACGCAGACCGGCGGGGCGACGCTCACCGCGCAACAGCCCGAGAACAACATCGTGCGAACCGCGCTCGAGGCATTGTCCGCCGTGCTCGGCGGCACCCAATCGCTGCACACGAACGCCTTCGACGAGGCCTTGGCGCTCCCGACGGAGCGCTCGGCCACGATCGCCCTCCGGACCCAGCAGGTGATCGGCTACGAGACCGGGATCTCGGAGGTCGCGGATCCGCTCGGCGGGTCGTACTTCGTCGAGTCGCTGACCGACGACCTCGAGCGGGCCGCGGGGGAGTACCTGGAGAAGGTCGACGCGATGGGCGGGGCCGTCGCGGCGATCGAAGCGGGCTTCTACCAGGACGAGATCCACGAGGCGGCGTTCCGCATCCAACGCTCGATCGAACGAGGGGAGCGCGTGGTGGTCGGGCTCAACCGGTTCCAGGTGGATGAGACGACCTCGCCCGAGCTCCAGCAGATCGGGGGCGACGAGGTCGCCCGTCAGATCGAACGCCTGGGCATGCTCCGAGCGTCTCGCGACGACGCTGGGGTCCGCTCTGGTCTCGCGGCCGTCGCACGGGCGGCGCGCAGCACGGACAACCTCCTGCCGCCGATGAAGGAAGCCCTCCGCGCTCGCGCGACCCTCGGCGAGGTCTCCGACGCCTTGCGCGACGTGTTCGGCGAGTACCGCCCAACGTAGCCACCCGGTCGAAGCCGGAACCACACCGTAGCCATTCGGCCGTAGAGGCTTCCGGGGGACGACGGGTAGGCTCGGAGGCTCGAAGTCGAACCTGGGGAGGGGATCGATGCTTCGTCGCACGCTTCTGTCCTTGGTCGTCTCTACGGCCGTGCTCGCGCTCGTTCCAACGCACGTGGGTGCTGCGACCGTGCCGACCCCCGCCGGTCGCATCTTCCTGCCGAATCCGGTCGTGACGCTGCATGACCAGTCGCTCACCGACCGCAAGGACGAGGACTACGCGGCACTCCAGCCCGCGTACGTGATCGCCGGGCTGCAACACCTCGACCACAGCGGCTACCTCCAAGGCGACTTCGTCACCGTCCGTGGCTCCGGGGGCCGGGCGTTCGAGGCCGACCGGCAGTTCCTCTACGGCCGGCACGACGAGCGCTTCGAGCAGGTGATGGCGTACTTCGGGATCACCCGCGCCCAGGAGTACATCCAGCGTCTCGGGTTCACGGACATCCAGTCCGACGGCATCACCGTCAAGGTGAACCAGTACGGGATCGACAACAGCTACTTCGACCCGACGAAGGACCTGATCAGGCTCGGGAAGGGTGGGGTCGACGACGCCGAGGACCTCGAGGTGATCTGGCACGAATACGGCCATGCGATCCAGGAGGCGGAGTCGCCCGGGTTCGGCGTCGGGCATGACGCGGGCTCGATCGGAGAGGGCTTCGGCGACTACTGGGCGGCCACGATGAGCCAGCCGGTCTCCGGCGGCTACGGCGTGACGTGCATCGCGGACTGGGACTCGATCTCGTACACCGTCGACGTTCCCCACTGCCTGCGCCGTGTCGACACGGACCTCACGGTCGACGACCAGACCGGCGCGATCCACCACGATGGCCAGATCTGGTCCCGGGCGCTCTGGGACATCCACACGGCCCTCGGACGCACGACGGCAGACACGATCGTGCTCACCGCCCAGTACCACTTCAACCCGTCGACCACGTTCCGTGATGCGGCACTCGAGGTCGTGGACGCGGCGCGGTCGGTCGGGGGCACCTCGGCGGCGAACGTCGCCCGGGCGGCGTTCGCGGACCGAGGGATCCTCTAGACGAGGTCGACCACCGCGTGGATCGCCGCCGCGAGGCCGGCGACCCCGAGCGCGACCGCGAGGAACCGGTTCCTCGGCCACACGACGGCTCCGAGACCGAGGCAGGCGAGCCCGACGAGGAGCTCGATCACGCTCGTCACGATCGCCACGGCGCGGCAAGGCTAGCCGCTACGCTGTGCCGCCATGGACGTTGCGATCGTCGGCGGGACGGGGGCCGAAGGGTTCGGGCTCGCGCTGCGACTGGCGAAGGCAGGACACCCCGTGACGATCGGCTCGCGACTCGCGGAGAAAGCGGCCGCGAGCGTCGAGGAAGCGAAGGGGATCCTCGGAGCCGACGCGACGGTCGACGGGACGGTGAATGCCGACTCCGTCGTCGGGAAAGCCGTCGTGTTCGTCACGGTCCCGTTCGCAGGCCAAGCGATGGTCTACGACGCGATCAAGGATGCGCTCGCCGAGGGAACGGTGGTGTGCGACTGCACGAGTCCACTGATGACGGCGGTCGGCGGCCGAGCCAGCCACGCCCTGCGGCCGTGGCACGGCTCGGCCGCCGAGTTCGCGAAGTCCCTCCTCCCGAAGGGCACCCGCTTGGTCGCGGCTTTCCACACGATCGCGGCCGAGGTCCTCCGCGACCTGGAGGAGGACGTCGACTCGGACGCCCTCGTGATGGGTGACGATGCCGACGCCAAGGCGGTCGTTGGATCGTTGATCGGCGACATCCCCGGCATGCGATGGGTGGACTGCGGGGGTCTGCAGATGGCCAGGATCGCCGAGGGCTTCACGCCGCTGCTGATCTCGATCAACGCGCGGTACAAGGTCCGCGAGTCCGGGTTCCGGCTCACCGGGCGCGACGCCTGGGGCGATCCGCGGGGATGAGCTGCCCGGGGACCTCGATCCGGATCGACGATTGCTCGCTGTGGGTGGTCGAGCGAGGGCCGGCTGACGGCCTCCCGTTGATCGTCCTGCACGGCGGGCCGGGGCTCGACCATCACGAGTTCGCCGACTACCTCGATCCGGTCTGCGACCACGGCGTCCGATTGTTGCTGGTCGACCAGCGGGCGCAGGGAAGATCGGAGCCCACCCCGCCCGGCACCTGGACACTCGAGCGCATGGCGCAAGACGTGATCATGCTCGCGCTCGCCCTGAAGCTTCGGCGCTACGCGGTGCTCGGTCACTCGTACGGCGCGTTCGTGGCGCTGCAGAACGCGGTCGATTACCCGGGCCAAGCCCTCGCGACGGTCGTGAGCGGCGGCGTGGCGTCCGTCCGCGATCTCGAAGGTGTTGCGGCCTCGCTCGATGCATTCGAGCCCTTCGAGCTGCGCGAGCAGGTCGCCTCGTCCTGGGAACGCGAATCGAGCGTCACGACGCCGGACGAGGTCGGACGGCTGCTCCATGACCAGATGCCGTTCCACTTCCGCGATCCGAGAGATCCTCGGATCGCGGAGTACGAGCGGCGTTCGGCCGGGGCGGTGTTCGCGCCCGAGGTGCTCCGCCACTTCGCGATCGCCGAGTACGGTGGGATCGCGCTCGAAGACCGGCTCGTCGACGTCACGCAGCCGGTGCTCGTGCTGGCAGGTCGTCACGATCGCGTGTGCCCGGCCGACGCATCGGAGCGGATGGCTGAGCTGCTTCCCCGAGCGGAGCTCTACCTCTTCGAGGAGAGCGCGCATATGACGTTCGTCGAGGAACCGCAGACGTACGTCGAGGTCGTGAGCTCGTTCCTCTCGCGTGTCGGGTGATCGGCGCGCTCTCCGGTCCGCGGGGGGCCGGTGATAGGGTGCCATGCTTCCCCGGTTGGAAGGTCGTGCATGTCTGATACCCCCGATGCCGTCGACGTTCGCGGTCTGGTCAAATCCTTCGGCGCTGTGACCGCGCTCGACGCATTCGATCTGCGGATCGCCATGGGAACGATCCACGGTCTGATCGGGCCGAACGGAGCCGGGAAGACCACCCTCCTGCGGGTGCTGTTCGGTCTCGTGGCCCCCGACGGTGGCTCGATCTCCCTGCTCGGTCATGACTGGGAGGCCGGCGGACTGACCACGATGCCGGGCGTCGGAGGCTTCGTCGAGGATCCTCGCTTCTACCCGTACCTCTCCGCGCGGCGGAACCTGGAACTGCTGGCCGAGCTGGACGGTGCGGATCCCGGTCGGATCGACCAGGCGCTCGATCTCGTGCGTTTGAGCGATCGTGCCGGACGCAAGGTGGGCGGGTACTCCTCGGGGATGCGTCAGCGCCTGGGTTTGGCCGCGTCTCTCCTCCGGTCGCCTCGCCTCCTGCTGCTCGACGAGCCGACGGTCGGGCTGGATCCGACGGGCGTGCGGGAGGTGCAGTCGCTGGTCAAAGCTCTCGCCGCGGAGGGGGTAACGGTCCTGATCAGCAGTCACAACATGCCCGAGCTGGACGGTGTGTGCGACGGCGTCACCGTGATGACGGACGGAAGGTCCGTCTGGGACGGATCGATGGATCGGCTGCGGTCCGAATCGCCCGCGCCGGCGCACCGCATGTGGACCAGCGACGACGACCGGGCCATGGAGATCGCCCGTGCCGACACCGGCATCGCGATCGTTCCGGATCCGGAGGGCGGGCTCACGGTCCATGCGGATCGCGATGCTCTCGACGCTTACGTCGTCGCGCTCGGCCGGACGGGCGTCGCCGTCCGCCGGTTGGAACTGCTGATGACCGCCCTCGAATCGATGTTCTTCGCGTTGACCGGTGCCGAGGGCGACGGGCCGGCAGACCGCGACCAGCCCGACGAGATCGGCGCCGTCACGTGAGCGTGGCGTCGGCGCAGGCGGTACCGATCCCAGCCGCGAGGCGGCGCGGAAGCGGCATCGGCGCCGTCTACCGCGTCGAGATCGCGAAGATCACGTCCCAGTGGCTCCCGCGGGCCGCCGCCGCCGCCTGTCTCGTGGGACCGTTCGCGTTCGCTCTTTTCATCAACACGCAGTCGTCCGTCCCGGCCGACTCGCTCTTCGGCCGGTGGGTCCATTCGTCGGGGTTCGCGATCCCGCTCGTCGTGCTCGGGTTCGCCGGGATCGCGGGGTTCCCCCTGCTCGCCAGCGTCGTGGCGGGCGACATCTTCGCGAGCGAGGACCGGCAAGCCACGTGGAAGACGGTGCTCACCCGTTCGTGCTCGCGCGGCGACGTCTTCTGGGGGAAGAC
>Ga0157378_10004810_pt1 | contig 11831 bp, 10 predicted proteins | sample M65metaG_FD_115309 | JGI IMG/M metagenome (GOLD analysis project Ga0157378, IMG submission 115309) | Miscanthus rhizosphere microbial communities from Kellogg Biological Station, Michigan, USA - M6-5 metaG | ecosystem: Host-associated > Plants > Roots > Rhizosphere > Soil | place: USA: Michigan...
ACCCCGGTTGATCTAATGACACGGTGACACGGAATTAAAAATGCAACAGGGTTATCGCCGATTGCAGAACCAACTGCTCTTGATGCGTTGGGATTATCAACAGCTGCGGCAACAGATGAATAAGTGGAAAGGCCACCCATTGGGATCTTCAATAAAGCCTCCCACACCTTTAACTGAAAAGGAGTACCTTTTAAATGCAATTTGATATCGGAAAGATTTTTCCAGTCCTGGGTAAAAATGAACAATGCGTTTTGTTGTATTGCATCTACCACCTGTTTAAAACCTGCTTTGGGGAATTGGCCGATCAATTCCTGCAATGCTACATTTTCATCATCTGCAAAAGCTAAATGACAAATGCCTTTATTGGTAGAGGCTACAATAATATTTCCAAATGGAGTTTCTGCAAAGCTGTAATTGATAGTCAACTGCTCTCCGCCATTCTTATATTCTCCCGGCGTCATTCCTTCAATATTAATAAAGAGATCATGCAGCCTGCTGCTGGTTGACAACCCTGTTTCGAAAGCAGTATCAGCAAGATTGTTATGCTGCAGCAATAATTTTTTTGCATGCTGTATACTGGTATATTGCAAAAATTTTTTAGGACTTACGCCAGCCCATTCTTTAAACATTCTTTGAAAATGAAATGGGCTTACATGTACCTGTTTAGCCACTTCATCCAGGTCCGGCTGCTGCTGAAAGTTTGTGTTAATAAACTCAATTGCTGTTTTAATACGTTCGTAATCTGTCATGGTGTTTATTTATTACACAAAACTATTTTTTCTGATCACGGTTTACAACCCGGAACTTGCTAAATAAAAAAGCATCCATTTTAAACGGATGCTTTTAAACATTTTATCTTGCTAACTTATCAACTCACTCTGCTTCCGCCACCACTTCTTTTACCTCGGGTATCATTCTTTTCATCATTCCTTCAATACCTGATTTTAAAGTGATCATACTGCTCGGGCAACCACTGCAGCTTCCCTGCAACATCAGGTTTACCTTGCCATCCTGATAGCTTTTAAATTGTATAGCACCACCATCCATTTCCACGGCTGGCTTTACATAATTTTCCAATAACTCTTTAATGCGTTTTACCACATCATCGTCATCCTCGCTAACAGAATTGCTGCTTTCTGATTTTAATATTGCAACCGCTTCTTCATTCACTACTACTTTTCCTTCTTCCAGGTATTCTTTCAAAAATTGTTTGATCGTTGGTATCACATCCTGCCAGTCTTCTGTTTCATTTGTTTTGGTAAGCGTGATAAAATTACTGGCGATAAAAACTGATTTTATGAAAGGAAACGTAAACAGCTCCTGTGCCAGGGGAGAAGGGCTTGCACTGATCTCATCAGGGAAATCAATACTTTTTCCTGGATACAACAATTTGTTGGCTACAAATTTCATCGTTTCCGGGTTGGGTGTCATCTCGGTATATATGCTTATTACGGGACTGCCTGTTTTTATCATGTCAATTGTATTTATAAAATTCAATACAAAGTTAACGACTATGGTTTTATTTTGTTTTATTTCGGTTTTAGCGGCAGGTTTTAACGTTAATAATTTCCTATTTCGAAAGCCTGCACAATAAGTAGTGTCCTGTTTACATTATTAATTTTACCTTCCTTTAACACGAATTGGCTGAAATAGTCGTTTTAATTATGTTTCAACCCGTTCTGAAGGGACTTTCGTAATATAAAATGTATTTTTATGCTGATTAAAAAGGTGGTAGCTGTTGGATTACTTACTTTATTACTCCCCTCTGTATATGCCCAACATGTAAAGAGAAAGGGTACTACCCCCATTGATGTAAGCAAAAACAAAGGAGCTACTAATGGCGAAAAGCCAACTTTTACCGTGGAACAACTGGTGGGTAAATGGCAGGAAATACGCCGCGTGTACAAAAACAATTCTCCTTCAAACTTTACGGATACCAATTATCTCAACTTCACCACCCCTTCAAAGGTTACCACACGCACGGGAAATAACCAGGCGAGTATCGTTGGTGATGCCGCAATAGAACAACCGGGGAATACCTTGCTGGCTGCAGCGGACGTTTACACCATATTATCCGTAACCGACACCACGCTGGTACTGGATGACCAGGAATACTTTATTCAAACTTTTAAAAAAACTAATCAGTTTTGGTATGAAACTTTGGGTAAACTGGCTGTTTCGCAAGAATCTTATAAGGCCCCTGTTGCAGTTAAACTTAAAGATGTAATGGGTGAATGGGGCGTATATAAAAAAGAAGCAAAACCGGGCACCATACTTCCAACGACCAGTATCATCCGGTATTTAAAGATCACTCAAAAAACAGGAGAAAGTAATGCCTCCGGAGAGGTCACTTATTCTCAATCTGAGCAATCAAAAGTATCTTCCTGCACTATAAAGATTACCAACGGAGTAATGGATATTAAAGCTGGTGGTGTTAGCTGGAGTTTACCTGTTTACAAGGCAGATGGCAAAGAATTAATATTCGGCAATAAAGATGTGTTACTTTATTTTGCCAAGCCACTATAATAGTAGTTTTTGCGATATCCATTAAACCGTTGTTGTATCAAACCTTTTTAAAATATTAAATTTTTATTTAACCGGTTTTTATACAACTGTTTCTTTTAGTTATTTTTGGTAAATAACATAACCCTCAACGGGCATGATATTTACATATGAGAAAATAACCTCTGTAGATCTGCGCCCGGTAAATAAAAAACAGCATGATCAAATCAGCGCCACCCAGGTTTTCCTCACATGATGCAGAATTTTTTAAATCTGTCCAACGGTTCCAGTTTCTTTCAATCGCCACTAAAGAAGGAATCTGGGAATATGATTTTATCAATAAAGTAGCTTTTTATAATGATGGTATGATCGATCTGTTTGGCTATTCGCTGGAAGAGATGGCAGACAATGATACCTGGTGGCGTAACAATATTCATCCACAGGATAAGAAAAGAATCATTGGAGAAATGGATGAGTTACTGGATGGAAGCAATTCTGTATGGTGGGGCAAATACCAGTTCCGCAGCAGGGATGGCAGTTATAAATTGATCCTTGACCGCTTATTTGTAGTAAGAGATAATAATGGAAAAACCCTCCGCCTGATAGGTACCATGCAGGATCTTACTGAAATTGATGAACTGCAGCAGGAACTGGATAAGATAAGAAAGCAGCAGCACACCAATATGATGAAGGCCATTTTCCAGGCCGAAGAAAATGAGCGCAAAAATATCAGCGAAGAACTTAATGAAAATATAAACCAGGTACTGGCTGCCATCAATATGCACCTGGCGCAGGCAAAGCATCATGTAAATATCAAGGGGCTTACCTGGCTGGAAGAAGCTCAGCATTTACTGATGGATTCTATCTCTGGTATTCGCACCATATCCAAAAGCCTTTCACCTATTGTATTAAAAGAGCTCGGACTTAAAGTTGCCCTGAATGAATTGATGAATGAGCTGAAAAAAAACAGGAAAATAACCTGTGACTTGCATATAACAGATAGAATGGAAAAGCTGATAAGCCCGGAAATACAAACAGTTTTTTACCGTATCGCCCAATATCAAATCGCCAATATTGCCAGACACAGCAACGCAAAAAAAGTTTCTATTAAAATTGAAAAGGATGCCAAAAAATTCAAGCTGACCATCGCAGATAATGGAAAAGGAATCGACCTTAAAACTGTCCAGTTTGGAAAAGGTTTTGCCAATATCCAGGAAAAAACCGATGCTTTTGAGGGCAGCTTTAGTTTAGAAAGTGTAGCTGGTAAGCCTGGGTTTAAGGTGGAAGTAATTATTTAATATATAAACCACAACACCCTTGCTTTCCCCTGAGGGGTAAGGCGGTACTTCAAATCTCTAATAAACATTTTATGTTCCACATGTTCGTTTATTCTTTAGTGAACAATAACACAACCACTCTGCGTTTATAAAAAAAACTAAAAAATTGTACTATCGCCTTAGTTCTATTTTACTGGGCGGAGGGAATGTCTATTATTCTCAGCTTTGCATAATTCAGCATAATCTTCTTTTCTCCATTTAATTCAAACAGCACGGTCGCAATGGGATTATGTGCGGCGCCTTCCATTTTCAACACTTCGCCAAAACCAAATTTTTGATGTTCCACTTTTTGGCCGGCCTGCAAATTACTGGTATCGCTGGCAACAAAATCTGCTGATGGCATGTGTTCTTTTGTTTGCGGCCGGGCAGGTAATACATAAGACGGCTTGCTTTTTTCTTCTTTTCGTGCTGGGAATGCCGGTTTGTTGTTACCGCCTCCCATCCTGTCAAATGCACTGCTTCCTCCCCAGTTGTTACCACCAAAGCCCTGCTGGTTTCGGATACCACCACCTGCAAAACTTCTATCCAAATAAGCTGATGGCACTTCATCAATAAACCTGCTGGGCTCATTTTGCTGTAATTGCCCAAAACGATAACGGGCATTGGCATAGGTTAGCCATAATTTTCTTTTGGCACGGGTAACTGCTACATAAAATAGCCGGCGTTCTTCTTCCAGTTCTTCCCTGGTATTAATGCTCATACCGCTGGGAAATAAGGTTTCTTCCAAACCTCCTACAAACACACAACTAAACTCCAGTCCTTTTGCCGCATGTATCGTCATCAGCTTCACCGTGTCTGCATCTTCTTTATTATTGTCTGCATCGGTATAGAGTGAAACCTGTTGTAAAAAAGTTCCCAACCCTTTATCACCCACTTCGCCATCTTCTTCATTCATGGGTGTTTCAGTAAACTCTTTAATAGAGTTCAGCAATTCTTGTACGTTCTCATACCGGGCAACCCCTTCAGTTGTTTTATCATTGAACAATTCTTTTACAATCAGGGTACTTTTACCAACAATTATTGCCAGGTCGTATGCATTCTTTTTCTGCAACTCACTCTGAAACATCCTGATCATCATCACAAAATTGTTGATGGCTTCCAGTGTACCTGCCTTAAACCCAAAACCGGATGCTTTCTCCAGCACTTCCCATACGGAAATGTTGTTTTCATTGGCAGCCAGTACGGCCCTGTCCATACTTGTTTTGCCAATGCCCCTTGTAGGGAAATTGATGATGCGTTTCAATGCTTCTTCATCACTTGGATTTACCACCAGCCGTAAATAAGCGATGTAATCTTTTATTTCTTTGCGCTGATAAAAAGACAAGCCGCCATAAATACGGTAAGGAATATTCATTCTCCGCAGGCTTTCTTCATAGCTGCGGCTCTGTGCATTGGTGCGATACAAAATAGCAAACTCCTGGTTAAAATAATGGTTCCGGAGCTTTTCTTCCTGTATGGTGTCTGCTACAAATTTCCCTTCTTCATTATCCGTAGCTGTTCTTACCAATTTTATTTTATCACCATCACCTTTATCAGTCCAAAGTGTTTTAGGTAGTTGGTTTTTGTTGTTGCTGATAATTTCATTCGCCACATTCAGGATGCTTTTGGTGCTCCGGTAGTTTTGTTCCAGCTTCACCACTTTTACATCGTCGTAATCTTTTTCAAACTGCAAAATGTTTTCAATGGTAGCGCCACGGAAGCTGTAAATACTTTGAGCATCATCCCCCACCACACAAATATTTTCATGCATAGCTCCCAGCAGTTTGATGATCTCGTACTGGGAGGTATTGGTATCCTGGTACTCATCGATCATGATATATTTAAACTTGCGCTGGTATTTGCTAAGTGCATCCGGGTGGTTTTTCAATAACTCATACATTTTAAACAGCAGGTCATCAAAATCCATGGCGCCGTTTTTAAAACAGCGTTTATTATAGGCATCATATATCCTGCCCAACGCAGGCCTGTTGGCCCTGGCATCTTCCTGCTGCAATGCCCAGTCGTTCTTGTATTCTTCCGGGCCAATCAAACTATTTTTGGCAGAAGAGATCCGGTTGTACACAACATTGGGCTTATAAATTTTATCATCCAACTCCATTTCATTGATCACTGTTTTGATCACACTCTTGGCATCATCCGTATCGTAAATGGTAAAGTTATTGGGATAACCAATCTTGTTAGCTTCAGCTCTTAGTATTCTCGCAAACACGCTGTGAAAGGTGCCGATGTATAAATTGCGGGCCTCATGGTTTCCAAGAATTCTTTCCACTCTTTCTTTCATTTCCTTTGCCGCCTTGTTGGTAAAAGTCAGCGCCAGTATATTAAAAGAATCTATATGATGATAACCCATCAGGTGGGCAATGCGGGTAGTCAATACTTTTGTTTTACCGCTGCCTGCACCAGCGATGATCATTAATGGACCGTCCTTATGTAAGACCGCTTCTCTCTGTGGCTCATTCAATTCTTCTAGGTATGATAACATCCGGCGAAGTTACGAATAGGGTGGAAGAGCTTAAGTGCTGTGGGAAAATATTTAAACAGATTCAGAATGCGTTCGGTTTTATACAGCCAATAAAAATGACGCAACATTAATGCTGCGCCATAGTATTTATAAAGTAAATACAGATACGTTTAATAATCAGGCTGCAAATTCCACCACATTCTCTTTTGCGATGGGCAAAAATAAATACCAGCAAAGAGCCAGTAACAGGCTGTTATTGTCAATTTGATTTATATGCTGCACGAAAGATACTCCCGGTATCTTATTATCAGCTATAGCTAAACTACAGGTGACCAATGATTCGTGGGAATTATTGTCGTAAATAGTTATTTCCGCCAGTGAATTATTGGTAATTTCATAATGATATTTTTTTGAGTCGATACTCAGTGTGCCACCATTACCGGAACGTTTATCCTGGTTAAGGCTTCCTATTTCCAATCCATACTCATTGGTAAAATGATACTTCCCGGTTAATACTCCGGCATCTTTGATAAAAAAAAGCCGCTGCTGGTTTAAACAGCTTATCCTTGCTGATTTTTGCTGGGGATTGAATTTCAGTATTACTTTACACTCATCATTTTCAATCAAATGATATTCCTGCAAAGCTTCCCGATGATTATTTATTAATACACATTTCATGAAGAAAAATTAGAACATAATACCGACAGGAACAAACCGTGGCGAACTTGGTAACAATTATTTAATACAGGAAGCGGTTTTAATAGGATGATAATATTACGCCAGTAAAAACCTGGCTTACCAATTATATTAGGCACTTTCGATAAATAATTAAATAACCCAAATTCCAGCAATAAATTACACATTTAGGGTATTGTTTAATTCCATAAAGAGTTGTCAATCTGCTCAAACACCCAAATCATTATCCCGGGTTAGGGTATAAAAAATATTTTGCCCGTTTTCATCCGTCGTTACCCGGCCGAAAATCTTTAGACTAGGTTTTTCTCATGCAGGTTCCCCCTTCTTTTGAAAGGGGGTTTTTGCAAACTAACTTTTTTACTAAAAAAATACTAAAAAAGTTAGTGTTGATAAAAGAAACCCCCTATCTTTGTTTTCCAGATTATTTTTACAGCTTTAAAACAGATACATCACAAAAACTTACACAATGAGTAATCCAGAAAAATTAAAGGCGCTGAAGTTAACAATGGATAAGATTGACAAAGACTTTGGCAAAGGATCGGTAATGATAATGGGCGATAAGCCACATATTGAACAGGAAGTAATTTCAACAGGTTCGCTTGGTCTTGATGTGGCTTTAGGAATTGGAGGTTTACCTAAAGGAAGAGTAGTAGAGATATACGGACCGGAAAGTAGTGGTAAAACCACCATTGCCACGCATGTAATTGCAGAGGCACAGAAGAAAGGCGGTATGTGTGCATTTATAGATGCGGAACATGCATTTGATAGTAACTATGCTCAAAAGCTGGGTGTTGATATTGATAATTTATTGATTTCCCAACCAGACTATGGTGAGCAGGCTTTGGAAATTGCCGACCGCCTGATTCTATCAGGGGCATTGGATGTTGTGGTGATTGACTCTGTAGCTGCTTTGGTTCCTAAAAGTGAACTGGAAGGTGAAATGGGAGATAGTAAAATGGGTCTGCAGGCAAGGTTAATGAGCCAGGCACTACGTAAACTAACGGCAACTATTTCTAAAACAAACTGCTGCTGTATTTTTATAAACCAATTGAGGGAGAAAATTGGTGTAATGTTCGGTAATCCTGAAACCACTACCGGTGGTAATGCTCTGAAGTTCTACGCTTCCGTACGGTTGGATATCAGGCGTATGGCCCAGATAAAAGACGGTGACGATGCAATCGGAAACAGGGTAAAAGTAAAAGTGGTGAAAAATAAAGTAGCACCTCCTTTCCGTAACGCCGAATTCGATATTATTTTCGGGGAAGGTATTTCCAAGACCGGTGAGATCATTGATATGGGGGTTGAATTGGGCATCGTTCAAAAAAGCGGCAGCTGGTTTAGTTATGATGCCAATAAACTTGGACAGGGAAGAGATTCAGTTAAACAATTGCTGCTTGATAACCCCGGGATGGCTGCTGAAATTGAAGCCAAGATCAGGGCGAAGATTGCTGAGATGCAGGCTGCATAATATCGTTTTTTATGGGTTAGTAAGTATAGAGCCATTCTTTAGGAATGGCTTTTTTCTTTTATACGGCTGGCTGCTGAAAATTATTAAAACCAGTCAATGCTTATTTATTCACATTAGTGTTAGAATATAATCCTTGCGAATCCGGTGTTATAATTAAATGTAATTTAGATTTGTAACTAACCAATACCTTTTCAAAACAGGCTAACCAGCAATTCTTGAAATTTTCAAAAATTAGTGCATGAAAATTCTAAATAAATTATTCCAGCACTCTTAAAACTATGTGGATATGAACAGTAACAATACAAGGCTCAGCATATTTTTATTCTTGTCGATTTTGCTCTGCAGTATACAACTCGTTGCACAAAATGATTTGAAACTAAACTTTAAAAATTCCGTTGTATATGCGGGTATAGAAGTAGGTTCAAAGGGTGTAAAACTCAGTGTTATTGAGATAAATGCCAAAAGTAAAAAAGGTCCAGTATACCAGATTATAAAGGATACCGCTATCAACTCTGATTTTATCTCCTTTTCAGCGCCCACTTTTCACGCTACACTTAATGCGCTTGGAACATTATACAACAAGGCTCTAAAGCAATATGACATTCCCGGAGACCGCATATTTACTGCAGTTAGCAGCGGTGTAAAAGGACAGGCAGATAAGGAAAGTAAAATGGCATGGATATATAATTTGTCGGATTCATTTAAAATTAATATTGCTGATCCACAGAGAAAATTGGCCATTATTGATGTTGCCGAAGAAGCACGTCTAAGCCACCTGGGCATAGTTCCTGATGAAAGGCGTTTTACTACTTTTTTAATTGACATCGGAAGTGGCAATACCAAGGGCGGATATTTTCCTTTGGGAAATATCACCGAGTTCAAACTGTTTCAATTAAACTGGGGAACTAAAAGTGTAAACAACACAACAGAAAAACGCTGTGAAGATGATGTTACACTTCCAAATTATCAAAAGCAATTAATCAGGGTATTGGCCGGTGCTGTAGATAAAGAAGCTATCTATGCAGTAAACGAAAGTGGTGCTTATAACATGAGTGACTATGTAGCTATTAGTGGCGGTATTGCGTGGTCCGCAGCAACTTTACTGTACCCCGAACTAATTGATAATGCTGTTGTGCCAGTGACGTATGAAGAAATTGAAAAATTGAGTGAAAATCTTTTTTCTAATTATGCTTCATTGTCTGAAGGAAGTCTTACAAAAAAACTGGATGATAAAAATTTTGACAAAACTAAAATTTCGAATGAAATAAAAAGGGTCCACCAGGTATTTGACCAGAAATCATTAATGGCGGGAACCGGACTATTGTTAAAAATAATGAGACAATTTAAAGGCGCATATGAAGGCAAAGAATTTTACCTGGTAAAAAACGGGCAGGTTGGCTGGATCTCTGCATATGTAAATCAGCAAACTGGCAAATAGATTTTTGCTGTAACGGATCTATTAAAAAATGAAAGAACCCAAACCATATTTATTAACGATTGTATCCATTTTCCTGATCGTGTCTGTTTTACTACTGGCTACAACAGCTTACTTATACTTTAAAAAACCCTCTACCCTTACAGCTATTTCGCAAGGGAACAATCTTTCTTCCAATACCAGGGACTCTCTTAAAAAAATATATACTGCAACAATAAAAGATCTTGATGCATCTTTTGCTGCCATGCCTGCTAACTATACAGACAGCTTAAAAAAACAAGATGAAAATAATGATTCACCGGTAAAAAAGTCCGAAGACAGCAGCTATGCTTTCGATAAACTCCGTAATGAGATTAGCAAGATTCTCTCTGATAAAAGTTCCAATGCTGATTTTGAGCTTGCTAAAACTAAAATCAATGAACTGCAATTAATGGTAGATATTTTAAAAAATAAAAACAATCAAATTGTAAAAGAAAACGAAAAGTTGTATAATATGCTAAGGGTGTATACCGAAGGCGGGAAAAGAAATAACTCAGAATTAAAGTCTGTCGAAGTGCCGCAAATTAGTGCGCAAAAAAATAACCCGGTTACTATATTAATAGCTGATAATATTCTATTATCAGCTGTCACTACTACTGATTTTATTGATAAAGAAACTAGCCAGGCAGAAACAACTGATAAACTGGTGGGTTCGGTTACTTTAAAAAATACCAGCAATCAAAACAATATTTCAGAAGTAATGGTAGTGGTTCGTCAGCCGGATGGAAAAGTGCTCCAAAACTCCAATTGGGAGACAGGGGTTTTTTATACTAAAGAAGGTAAACAAATTTATTCCAAGAAACTTCGCTTTAATAATAGTGCGGGAGAAGCAAGAAAACTTAATTTTTCTTTGGAAGCAGAAAAATATTTCCCCGGCAAATACACTATAGAAGTTTATTATGATGGATCGATTATTGGAACAGCAGTAAAAATGCTCTCTTAGACTTAAATTTTGTTTATGGCTTGGGTTGCTTATTAATTCAAGTAATTCTTCCTGACCATTACTTTTGCACTTAAATTAAACGGTATGGTCTTTATCCTGGTTAGCCTGGTTATTTTCATTGGGACTATTTATATTTTTATTCAGCAGCCCAAGTTTGGTAAAATACCCAAAAGCTCAAAGCTTGAATTAATAAAACAATCTCCACATTTTAAGAATGGCAAATTTGAAAATTTAACTCCCACTCCTGATCTAACAGAAGGTGTGAGCTATTATGCTGTGATGAAAGAATTTTTATTTGAAAAAAGTAAGAGAGGAAAGCCTGCAGCAATTTTACCTTCTGTAAAAATAAATTTACAACAGCTCAACAAAGATGAAAATGTATTGGTGTGGTTTGGCCATTCTTCTTATTTTATGCAGGTAGACGGTAAAAAATTTTTAATAGACCCTGTATTAAGCGGAGCAGCCTCTCCTGTAAGATTTACCACCAAAAGTTTTAAAGGATCCGATGTATATACTACTGACGATATTCCTTCTATTGATTACCTCGTTATAACACATGATCACTGGGATCATTTAGATTACGAAACAATTACAAAACTTAAATCCAAAGTCAGCAAGGTGATCTGTGGCCTGGGCGTGGGAATACATTTTGAATGCTGGGGTTATGAATCTACGAGAATTTCTGAACTTCAATGGTATGAAACAATTCAATTGAATAATGGCTTTACAATACACAGCAGCCCCGCAAGACATTTTTCTGGCAGGGGATTCAGCCGCAACAAATCTCTTTGGATGAGTTATGTTTTGCAAACACCAACAATGAAAATTTGTATAGGCGGTGATAGTGGCTATGATTCGCACTTTAAAAAAATAGGTATTGAACATGGCCCGTTTGATCTTGCAATATTAGAGTGTGGGCAATATGACAAAAGCTGGAGATACATTCATAC
>Ga0157378_10004811_pt1 | contig 11831 bp, 12 predicted proteins | sample M65metaG_FD_115309 | JGI IMG/M metagenome (GOLD analysis project Ga0157378, IMG submission 115309) | Miscanthus rhizosphere microbial communities from Kellogg Biological Station, Michigan, USA - M6-5 metaG | ecosystem: Host-associated > Plants > Roots > Rhizosphere > Soil | place: USA: Michigan...
CGGGATGCTCTGGATGCGGTCGAGGACCAGGTCGCGCAGGGCGGCGTTGTCGGGAGTTCGCACCAGGACCAGAACATCGAAGTCCGCGCCCAGCCTGGAGACGTGTTAGACGTAGGACAGTAGCCCCAGGTGGGCGGACACCTCGCCCCAGGAGTTCTGCTCGATGGACAGCGAGACGTATGCCGAGGTCCCCAGCCCAGCACGCTCGTGGGCGATGCGCGCCGTAAAGCCGGTGATCACGCGATCGGCAACCAGCCGGTTCACCCGCGCATACGCGCTGGCTCGCGAAATGTGGACGCGCTCGGCCAGCGAACGGATCGACGTGCGGGCGTCGCCTATGAGCTCGCCCAGGATCCGCCGGTCGAGGGCGTCCAGCGGCCTGACCACACGTCCGGTTGCGGCTGCCTTCGGCGGCGACGTGGTGGACGTCTGGCCTGTCATGAGCATCCCATGAGCCGATTGTCTCCCATTTGTCCGAGTTCGTGCGCCAGGGGTCTCGACAGGGAGACCATGGCGCGTCACCTTGCTCCGCCCCCGCATGCCCCTGCCTGCCCTGCCTGCCCCTGCCCATGGAGGTCCCCGCTCGTGACCACGCAGACCACGCAGACGGGCACCCCGCCCCGACTGGCGTTGTCCACCGACCCTGTTGGCGATGACTGTGAGGTCTTGGTCGCCATGACAGCCGGAACCTCACAGTCATTGCCAACATCGCCCTTCGCGCGAGGACTGATGCCTGCGCCGATTCCCATCCAGTTCCTGGACCAGACCGGTCATCGGGTGCAGGCGTTCACCGACGACTACCCCGAGCCGGCCCCCGAGCAGCTGGTCGCCGCCTACCGCGCCATGGTCATCGGTCGGCGGTTCGACATCCAGGCCACGGCGCTGGCCAAGCAGGGGGGTCTGGCGGTCTATCCGCCCTCGCGCGGCCAGGAGGCGTGCCAGATCGGGTCGATGCTCGCGCTGTCGGAGGGCGACTTGGCTTTCCCGACCTACCGCGACTCGATGGCCCTGGTGACCCGCGGCCTCGACCCGGTCGAGGTCCTCGCCTCGCCCCGCGGCATTGCCCACTGCGGCTACGACCCGATGGCGACCCGCACCGCGCCGCAGTGCACACCGCTGGCGACGCAGCTGGTCCACGCCGCGGGGCTCGCCTACGGCGAGAAGCGCCGGGGCCGCCCGACCGTCGCGATGGCGTTCATCGGCGACGGCGCCACCAGCGAGGGCGACTTCCACGAGGCGCTGAACTTCGCGGCCGTCTTCAAGGCGCCGGTCGTGTTCCTGGTGCAGAACAACAAGTACGCCATCAGCGTCCCGCTCTCGAAGCAGACCGCAGCTCCGTCCCTGGGATACAAGGGAATCGGCTACGGCATCGCCTCCGAGCAGGTCGACGGCAACGACGCCATGGCCATGCTCGCAGTGCTCAACAAGGCAGTCGCACACGCACGCTCCGGGCAGGGACCGGTGCTGGTCGAGGCGCACACCTACCGCCTTGACGCCCACACCAACGCTGACGACGCGACCCGGTACCGCGGCGCCGACGAGGTCGAGGACTGGCTCCACCGTGACCCGGTCGCACGCCTTGACGCGTGGCTGCGCCGCGAGTGCCTCATCGACGACGCCTTCGTCGCGTCGGTCGCACAGGAGGCAGAGGCGTTCGCCGCCGATGTCCGCGACCGGCTGGGTGTCGCCCCCGTCGTCGACCCGATGTCGTTGTTCGACAACGTCTTTGCCACGCCGACACCGCAGCTTCTCGAGCAGCGCGCGATGGTGCAGGCCGAGCTCAACGCCGAGGAGGCCAGCCGATGACCCTCACCGCAGCCGTGCCCACCGCACCTGCCGCATCCGCCGCGCCCACTGCACCCAAGCCCTCGCAGGTCACCATGTCCGGGGCCATCAACCGCGCGCTGCGTGACGCAATGGCCGCCGATGCCGACGTCGTGGTCTTCGGCGAGGACGTGGGCACCCTCGGTGGCGTCTTCCGGGTCACCGACGGGATCGCCCGCGACTTCGGCGAGGAGCGCTGCTTCGACACCCCGCTCGCCGAGGCCGGCATCGTCGGCTTCGCCGTCGGTATGGCGATGGCCGGGTTCCGGCCTGTCATCGAGCTGCAGTTCGACGCGTTCGCCTACCCGGCGTTCGAGCAGATCGCCTCGCACGTCGCCAAGATGCGCAACCGCACCGCGGGCAAGGTCAACCTGCCCATCGTGATCCGCGTGCCCTTCGCCGGTGGTATCGGTGGCGTCGAGCACCACTGCGACTCCAGCGAGGCCTACTACGCCCACACCGCCGGACTGAAGGTCGTCACGCCGGCCACCGTCGAGGACGCCTATGCGCTGCTGCGCGAGGCCATCAACGACCCCGACCCGGTGATCTTCATGGAGCCCAAGAGGCTCTACTGGTCCAAGGGATCCATCGAGTCCGTGGCTGCGGCAGAGACGTTCGACTCCTTCGGTCGCGCCGCCGTTCGCCGTGAGGGCAGCGACGTGACGCTGGTCGCCTACGGCCCGAGCGTCGAGGTGGCCATGGAGACGGCATCGGCGGCGGCGGAGGAGGGCTGGTCGGTGGAGGTCGTCGACCTGCGCACGATCGTGCCCTTCGACGACGAGACGGTGGTCGCGTCGGTTCGCAAGACCGGCCGCTGCGTCGTGGTCCAGGAGGCCCAGGGCTTCGCCGGTGTCGGCGCCGAGATCGCGGCCCGGGTGCAGGAACGTGCGTTCCACTCGCTGCGGGCGCCGGTGCTGCGCGTCGCCGGCCTGGACATCCCCTACCCCCCGCCCAGGCTCGAGCACATTCACCTGCCCGGCGTCGAGCGCGTTCTCGACGCCATCGCCCGGCTGCAGTGGGACGACCAGCCCGACACCCGCTTCCTGTCGAGCGCCAAGGCCAACAAGGGCGGTGCCGCGTGAGCGTCTCCACCGTCTCCACACACAGGACGTTCCTGCTGCCCGACCTCGGTGAGGGCCTGGCCGAGGCCGAGGTGGTGGAATGGCAGGTCTGCGAGGGCGACGAGGTGCAGGTCGACCAGATCGTCGTGACCGTCGAGACCGCGAAGGCCACAGTCGACCTGCCTTGTCCGTATGCCGGTCGCGTCCTCACCCTGCACGGCGCGCCCGGCGCGGTGCTCGAGGTCGGCAAGCCGCTGCTCACCATCAGCTCCGAGAAGCCTGGCGGAGCCGGCTCACAGAAATCGAGCCCAGGGAAGACAGCCTCAGACAAATCCGGCCCAGAGAAATCCGGCTCGGGCAATGTCCTCATTGGTTTCGGCACGTCGGAGACCAGGCGCAGCCGTCGTGGCCGCGTGATGCCCGGGGGTCTGGCGACCGCGACACCCACCGCGACACCCACCACGACATCCATCACAACACCCACCGCGATACCCGCCTTCGCGCCGAAGGTCATCTCGCCTGTGGTGCGAAAGCTGGCCAGGGACAACGGGATCGACCTGGCGGGACTGGCTCCGACCGGGTCTGGCGACGTCGTCCGCCGGGCGGACGTGGAGGCGCTGCTATCTGACGAGGCGCCGGCGCAGTCGCACGAGGTGACCCCGGCGCGCGGCGCGGTCCGCGCGGACCGTGCTGGCGACATACGGATCCCGTTGCGAGGCGTGCGCAGGGCGATCGCGGAGAAGCTGACCACTAGTCGGCGCGAGATCCCGGACGCGACCACCTGGGTCGACGTCGACGCAACACTCCTGATGGCCGCCAGGGGCGACATCAAGGCGGTCAACGCTGAGGCCGGCATCGGCGTGATGGCGCTCCTCGCGCGGATCAGCGTCGCCGGGCTCCAGAGGTTCCCGGAGCTCAACGCCCGCGTGGACGTCCAGGCCCAGGAGATCGTGCAGCTGGGCGACATCAACCTGAGCTTCGCCGCCCAGTCGCCGCGCGGCCTGGTCGTGCCCGTCGTGCACGGCGCCGGCGAGATGACCACGACCGAGCTGGCCGCTGCCCTGCGCGAGCTGACCGGGCTGGCCCGGGACGGCAGGCTCAGCCCGGCACAGATGACGGGTGGGACCTTCACGCTGAACAACTACGGGGTGTTCGGGACGGACGGCGCGACGCCGATCATCAACTACCCCGAGGCCGCCATGCTGGGTGTCGGCCGGATCATCGACCGCCCGTGGGCGCACCAGGGTCAGGTAGCGCTGCGCAAGGTGGGGCAGCTGGCCCTGACGTTCGACCACCGGGTGTGCGACGGCGGGACCGCCGGCGGCTTCCTGCGGTTCGTGGCCGACTGCGTCGAGAGGCCGACCTCACTGCTGGCCCAGCTGTAGCCCGACGTTCCGCGGCGCGCCCGCAGGCTTCGTTGTCCTCGAGCAGACCGCCAGCGGGCCGCTGGCAACTGGCCGCTGCCCGCTGGCCGCTGGTGACTGGCCGCTGGCCGCTGGCCGCTGGTGACTGGCCGCTGGCCGCTGGCCGCTGGCCGCGAGATGATCCCTCGGGAGGTCAGCGACGCGCGCCGACGATGCGCAGCGCCGCCTCGCAGTAGTAGTCGGCGATCTCCTCGGGACTCCACTCGCCCTCGTCGCGGTACCAGCGAGCGACGTCGATGCCCAGGGACAGCAGGGCGAGCGCCGTCATCCGGGGATTGGAGCTGCGGAAGGCGCCGCGGGCGACACCTGACTGCACGACCGCCCGCATCTCCTCCTCGATCGCGCGCCGGATGCCGGCGATCTCCCCCAGGTGCTCCGGGCTCAGCGCCGCGAGCTCGTAGTTGACGATGCGCGCGCTGGTGTGACGGCGTGCATGGTGCACCGTGAACCCGCGGACCACGGCCAGTAGCTGCTCCACCGGGTCGGCTGAGCTGGCGACCGCATCCTTGACGAGCAGCAGGGTGAGCTCGTGGCCGGCCCGGGAGATGAGGTAGAGCAGGTCCTCCTTGGACCTGTGGTGGACGTAGAGCGCCGCCGGGCTCATCCCCGCCGCCGAGGCGATGTCGCGAGTCGTCGTGCCGTGAAAACCCTTGGAGGCAAACGACTCCACAGCGGCCGCGATCAACCGGCTGCGCGCGTCGGGCGCCTCTGTGTCGTGACTCATGATCTCGGTCAGGGGTTCCTTCACGAGCGGGTGTTGACGGAATGCCGGACGTGAGGAAGGCTAAGCAAACGCTTAGAAATAAGCAAGTGCTTAGAGATCAAGGGTCCGCCACCGGCGCCACGGAGGGAACCATCCCCATGCCCGAAGCAGTCATCGTCTCCACCGCGCGCTCGCCCATCGGGCGTGCCTTCAAGGGCTCTCTGAAGGACGTCCGGCCGGACGACCTGACGCTGCAGATGGTCCGCGCGGCGCTGGGCAGGGTCCCCGAGCTCGACGTCGCCGACATCGACGACCTGATTCTGGGCTGCGGTCAGCCCGGGGGCGAGGCCGGCTACAACATGGCCCGGGCAGTGGCTGTGCTCGCCGGGATGGACCACCTGCCGGGCACCACGATCAACCGCTACTGCTCCTCGAGCCTGCAGTCCACCCGGATGGCCATGCACGCGATCAGGGCCGGCGAGGGCGACGTCTTCATCTCCGCAGGTGTTGAGACGGTCAGCCGCTCCAGCAAGGGCACGACCGACGGCCTGCCGGACACCAAGAACCCGGCGTTCGCCGAGGCGACGATGCGCACCCAGAGGTTCGCGGCCGGCGGCCAGGCCTGGGCTGACCCGCGCGAGAGCGGGGAGCTTCCCGACGTGTACATCGCGATGGGGCAGACCGCCGAGAACGTCGCGCAACTGCGGGGCATCACCCGCGAGGAGCAGGACAAGTTCGGTGTCCGCAGCCAGAACCTCGCCGAGAAGGCGATCGCCAACGGCTTCTGGCAGCGCGACATCACCCCGGTGACGCTGCCCGACGGCACGGTGGTGGACAGAGACGACGGCCCCCGCGCCGGGGTGACCTTGGAGAGGGTCGCCCAGCTCGCCCCGGTATTCCGCCCCGACGGCACCGTGACCGCCGGCAACTGCTGCCCGCTGAACGACGGCGCCGCTGCGGTGGTGGTGATGTCCGACACGCGGGCCGCCGAGCTCGGCCTCACCCCGCTGGCCAGGATCGTCTCCACCGGGCTCAGCGCCCTCTCGCCGGAGATCATGGGCCTGGGCCCGGTCGACGCCTCCAGGCAGGCGTTGGCCCGTGCGGGGCTGACCATCGACGACATCGACCTGGTCGAGATCAACGAGGCGTTCGCCGCCCAGGTGATCCCTTCCGCACGCGACCTCGGCGTCGACTTCGAACGGCTCAATGTCAACGGCGGTGCCATCGCGGTCGGCCACCCCTTCGGCATGACCGGCGCCCGGATCACCAGCACCCTGATCAACTCGTTGCAGTTTCACGACCGGCAGCTCGGCCTTGAGACCATGTGCGTCGGCGGCGGCCAGGGCATGGCCATGATCCTGGAGAGGCTCTCCTGATGAGCACGAGGTTCGAGGGCAAGGTCGCCGTGGTGACCGGAGCGAGCCGGGGCATCGGTCTGGCCATCGCCGAACGGCTGGTGGCCGAGGGCGCGAGCGTCTGCATCACCGCCCGCAAGCAGGAGGCGCTGAACGAGGCAGTCATCGCCCTGGGCGGCCCGGACCACGCGATCGGGGTCGCCGGCGCGGCCGACGACACCCAGCACCAGGCCGACGCCATCAAGGCGACCATCGGGGCGTTCGGCAGCATCGACCTGCTGGTGAACAACACCGGCATCAGCCCGGTCTACGGACCGCTGGTCGACCTCGACCTGGACGCGGCCCGCAAGACCGTCGAGGTCAACTGCCTCGCCGCCCTGTCCTGGGTGCAGCAGGCCCACCGCGCCTGGATGGGTGAGCATGGCGGCGCGGTGGTCAACGTGTCGTCGGTGGCCGCCCTGAGACCCGCCCCCGGCATCGGCTTCTACGGCGCGAGCAAGGCCATGCTCTCCCACATCACCGCCGAGCTCGCGGTCGAGCTCGGCCCTGGTATCCGGGTCAACGCGGTGGCGCCCGCCGTGGTGAAGACGACGTTCTCCACCGCGCTGTACGAAGGCCGCGAGGACCAGGTCGCGGCGGCATACCCGCTCAAGCGGCTCGGCCGTCCGGAGGACGTCGGAAGCGTCGTGGCCTTCCTGCTCTCCGAGGACGCGGCCTGGGTCACCGGTCAGGTCATCGTCGTCGACGGCGGCGTGACCCTCACCGGAGGTGTCTGAGGGTGGGTGCGTCCGGGGTGGACGTGCAGGGCAAGGGTGTCGTCGTCACCGGCGCTGGGCACGGCATCGGCCGGGCCATCGCCACCCGGATGGCCGCGGAGGGCGCCCGTGTCGTGGCCAACGACCCGGACAAGCTGCAACGTCGCTTTGACAGTGTTGGTCGCGCCGGAGGCCTCCCCTGAGAGCCTGGCGCGTGTCCGTGCTCGGCGAGCCCCGCGACGTGATGAGCCTGGACGAGATCCCCGACCCGGAGCCCGGCGCCGGCCAGCTGCTGGTCCGCGTGCTCGGCGCCTCGGCCAACTTCGCCGACGCGCTCATCTGCCGTGGCATGTACCAGCTCAAGCCGCCGCTGCCGTTCACCCCCGGCCTCGAGCTGTGCGGCGAGGTCGTCGCCCTTGCACCGGGGGCGACCGGTTTCGCGGTGGGCGACCGGGTGATCGGCTCGTCGGTACTGCCCGCAGGAGGGTTCGCGGAGCTCGCCCTGATGGACGTGGCCACCACGTTCCCGGCACCGGGCGCGCTCGACGACGCGCAGGCGGCTGCCCTCTACATCGGCTACCAGACCGGCTGGTTCGGGCTGCACCGCCGCGCGCACCTGCAGCCCGCGGAGACGCTGCTCGTGCACGCCGCCGCCGGCGGGGTCGGCAGCGCCGCCGTCCAGCTCGGCAAGGCCGCCGGTGCCCGGGTCGTCGGCGTGGTCGGTGGCCGCGAAAAGGCCGACGTGGCACGGACTCTCGGCGCCGACGTGGTCGTGGACCGGCATACGGAGGACTTCGTCGAGGTGGTCAGGGACCTCACCCATGGCCGGGGCGCCGACGTGGTCTACGACCCTGTCGGCGGAGACGCCTACCAGCGCTCGACCAAGTGCATAGCGTTCGAGGGCCGGATCCTCGTGGTGGGCTTCGCGGGCGGGCAGATCCAGTCGGCAGCCCTCAACCACGCGCTCGTCAAGAACTACTCGATCCTCGGCCTGCACTGGGGCCTCTACACCACCAAGGAACCCGGGCTGGTCCGCGTCTGCCATGACGAGCTGTCCAGGCTGGCCGCGGACGGGGTGGTCAGGCCCCTGGTGAGCGAGCGGCTCGCCCTCGATGCGGTCGCGGACGGGTTGCAGCGGCTGGCCGACGGGACCACCGTGGGCAGGCTGGCCTATGTCTCACTGAGGTGACATCAGGATGTCAACCACAGAAGGGCCCACAAAGGAGTGCCCACCAACAGATTCACCGCAGATGAGTTCACAGCAGATGAGGAGAGGCCGTGACTGAGCAGATGCGTACCGCCATCGTCACCGGAGCCGCCCGCGGCATCGGAGCGGCCATTGCCTGGCGGCTGAGCAACGACGGGTTCGCTGTCGGGGTCCTCGACCTCGACGAGAGCGCCTGCCAACCGGTCGTGGGCGAGATCACGGCATCGGGGGGCAAAGCGCTGGCCGTCGGCGTCGACGTGGCCGACGAGCAGGCAGTGGCGAGCGCCGTGAGCCGGGTGGCCGAGGAGCTTGGCGCCCCCACCGTGCTGGTGAACAACGCCGGTATCACCCGCGACAACCTGCTCTTCAAGATGACTACCGACGACTGGGATGCCGTCATGAACGTGCACCTGCGCGGCTCCTTCCTGATGAGCAGGGCCACCCAGAAGTACATGACCGAAGCCAGGTGGGGCCGGATCGTCAACCTTTCCAGCGTGTCCGCGCTCGGCAACCGCGGCCAGGCCAACTACTCGGCAGCCAAGGCGGGGGTCCAGGGGTTCACCAAGACCCTGGCGATCGAGCTCGGCAAGTTCGGCGTCACGGTGAACGCCATCGCACCCGGCTTCATCGAGCCCGAGATGACCGCCAGCACCGCCAAGCGCATAGGGGTGCCGTTCGAGGACTTCAAGGCTGCCGCCGCCAAGGAGATCCCGGTGGGCCGCGTGGGCCAGCCCGAGGACATCGCCGCGACCGTGTCTTTCTTCGCCCGAGAGGAGGCGTCGTTCGTGTCGGGTCAGGTCATCTACGTCGCCGGTGGCCCCCGCGCATGAAGACGTTCAACGGGCTCGATGAGCTCGAGCTGGCGGTGGGCACCCACCTGGGCTACAGCGGCTGGCACACGATCACCCAGGAACAGATCGACCTCTTCGCCGAGGCGACCGGTGACCACCAGTGGATCCACACCGACCCCGAGAGGGCGGCGGCCGGCCCGTTCGGCACGAGGGTCGCGCACGGCTACCTGACACTGTCCCTGCTTCCTTCGCTGGTGTCGCAGATCTACACGGTCGAGGGCCTGCGGATGGCCGTGAACTACGGGTCCAACAAGGTCCGCTTCCCCTCTCCCGTTCCGGCTGGGTCCAGGGTCCGGGCCGGTGTCGAGCTGCTGGAGCTGACGAGGGGTCCTAGGGGTGCGCAGACCGTCAGCCTGGTCACGGTCGATCGGGAGGGCTGGGGCAAGCCCGCCTGTGTCGCCGAGACCGTCGCATTGCTGGTGGCCTGACGTGTCCGCGACGGGTGAGCACAGGAACGGCATACCGGAAGGGACTTTCGCCGGCAGCGGCGTTCCCGGGCTTGAGCTCGGCCGGTTCCGTGCCTTCTTCGAGGACGCCTGTCCCGGCGAGGTCAACGGCCCGCTGCGTGCGCGGGTGGTCACCGGCGGCAAGTCGAACCTGACCTACGAGATCACCGACGGTCAGGCCAGCTGGATCGTGCGCCGGCCGCCGCTCGGTCATGTGCTCGCCACCGCCCACGACATGGCGCGCGAACACCGTGTGATCACCGCGCTGCACGCTACGGACGTCCCGGTGCCGGCGACATACGCGCTGTGCGAGGACCCGGACGTCATCGGCGCCCCGTTCTTCGTGATGGAGCGGGTGGAGGGCACGCCGTACCGCCTTGCCTCGCAGCTCGGGCCGCTCGGGCCCGGACGCACCGGCGCCTTGGCCGAGCGGATGGTGGACACCCTGGCTACCTTGCACCGGGTCGACCCCGCGCAGGTGGGGCTCAGTGACTTCGGGCGGCCCGAGGGGTTCCTCGCGCGCCAGGTCCGGCGGTGGAAGAAACAGCTCGACGCCTCCCACAGCCGCGACGTCGCCGGTGCCGACGAGCTGCACCACCTGCTCGAAGCCAGTCCGCCCGCCGAGGGCGCGCCGGCCGTGGTGCACGGCGACTTCCGGCTCGACAACCTGCTGGTGGACCAGAACGACCAGGTGGCCGCGGTGGTCGACTGGGAGATGGCGACCATCGGCGACCCCCTCACCGACCTGGCGCTGCTGCTGGTCTACCACCGGATGGCCGAGCTCGACACCGGCTGCGCCGTCGCCAACGCCTCCACGGCGCCGGGCTTCCCCACCAGCGAGGAGATGCTCAACCTGTATGCCGCCAGAAGCCGGCGCGACCTCTCGGCGATGGGCTTCTACCTCGGGCTGGGCTACTTCAAGCTGGCCGTCATCCTCGAGGGCATCCACTACCGCTACGAGCAGGGACAGACCGTGGGCGCCGGGTTCGACACCGTCGGAGCCATCGTCGAACCCCTGGTCGCAGCCGGGCTCACCGCGATGAAGGAGCACTGATGGACACGGTATCCGCCGACGAGATGACCGCCGCCGACGAGATGGTGCGTGCCGACCTGCGCTCGCGCGTCGAGCGGCTGCTCGCGGCCGCCGACCCGGCGACCACCGAGCGGCTCGAGTTCCTGCGCGCACGCTTCGACGCCGGTCTGGCCTGGGTGCACTTCCCTGAAGGCCTCGGCGGCCTGGGCCTGCCGCGCGCCTTCCAGCCGTATGTCGACCAGCTGCTCGAGGCCGCCGGCGCACCTGACAACGACCCGCGCCGCAACGGCATCGGGCTCGGCATGGCGGCACCCACCATCCTCGCCTTCGGCACCGACGAGCAAAGACAGCGGTTCCTTCGGCCGCTGTGGACCGGCGAGGACATCTGGTGCCAGCTGTTCAGCGAGCCCGGCGCCGGCTCCGACCTGGCCGCGGTCAGCACCCGCGCGGTCCGCGACGGTGCCGACTGGGTCGTCAACGGGCAGAAGGTGTGGACGTCGGCCGCGCACAAGTCACGGTTCGCGATCCTGCTGGTGAGGTCCGACCCGTTCGTCCCGAAGCACGTCGGGCTGAGCTACTTCGTCTGCGACATGACCGCCCCCGGGGTCGACGTGCGGCCGCTGCGCCAGATCACCGGGGAGGCCGAGTTCAACGAGGTCTTCCTCACCGACGTGCGCATTCCCGACGCCTACCGCCTGGGTGAGGAGGGCCAGGGTTGGACGGTTGCCATGGCCACCTTGATGAACGAGCGGGTCGCCATCGGCGGCGGTGCGACGCCACGCGAGGGCGGCATGGTCGGCGTCGTCGCCAGAACCTGGCGGGAGCGTCCCGAGCTGCGCACCCCCGAGCTGCACGACCGGCTGATGCATCTGTGGGTGGAGGCGGAGGTCGCCAGGCTCACCGGGCAGCGGCTGCGCCAGAAGCTCGCGCTCGGCCGGCCTGGGCCGGAGGGCTCGGCGATGAAGCTGACCTTCGCCCGGCTCGCGCAGGAGCTCAGCGGCCTCGAGCTCGAGCTGCTCGGTGAGGAGGGCCTGCGCTACGGCGACTGGACCATGGGCCGGCCGGACGTCGTCGAGCTCACCGACCGCGACGCCGGCTACCGCTACCTGCGGGCGAAGGGCAACTCGATCGAGGGCGGGACCTCCGAGATCCTGCGCAACATCGTCGCGGAA
>Ga0157378_10004812_pt1 | contig 11831 bp, 7 predicted proteins | sample M65metaG_FD_115309 | JGI IMG/M metagenome (GOLD analysis project Ga0157378, IMG submission 115309) | Miscanthus rhizosphere microbial communities from Kellogg Biological Station, Michigan, USA - M6-5 metaG | ecosystem: Host-associated > Plants > Roots > Rhizosphere > Soil | place: USA: Michigan...
ACGGCAAAAGGTGCGGCTGAACAAACATATGGATTTTATGGACCCATGCAAATGGGAATGAACGGAACAAATTGTTCAGTTGCTATTGGTGCCAATTGTACATTCCGAAGGAAAGCATTGGAAAGTATCGGTGGTCATGGAGTTGGTTTGGCGGAAGACCTTGTTACCGCTATTCGCATTCACGCCGCTGGATGGAAGTCCATTTATAATCCAGTTGTAGTAAGTCGTGGATTGGTTCCGGAAGATCTTGGTTCTTTCTGCAAGCAACAATTGAAATGGGCCAGAGGTGTGCACGAGGTTTTGTTTGCTGAATTGCCCAAACATTGGCGGAAGCTTTCATTTTGGCAGAAGATTTCTTACAGTATGATCAGCACATATTACATGACAGGGCTCACCATGTTCCTGTTCTTGCTGATCCCATATTTCTTCCTCCTCTTTGGATGGCTTCCAGCAAATATGGAGTTTACTGAATTCTTGCACTTGTGGTTACCTGTTGTAGTCAGTGCAGTATTAATTTATCTATTTGTGCAGGTGTGGTTTTGTCATCCTGCAAAGGAGCGCGGACTTCATCTGCGAGGTATGTTTCTGAAATTCGCTTGCTGGCCCGTATTCTTCCTAGGTTTTTTGATTTCACTTTGGAATGGAACCATTCCTTATATACCAACAGCGAAACTTGCTGTAAAAAGCTTTACGCCGTTTGCAAGGCCTTTATTGATTTATCAACTGATTTTTCTATGCAGTTTAGGAATTGTAGTGGTTGAAAGAGGTTACTATACCGCCGAAGCAAGGCTTATGTTATCAAGTGGAGAAGTGTGGGGCATGGTGGCCTTTTGTTTTGTGGCGTTTCTTACAAGCCTCGGGGGATTGTATGCGGCATACGAATCCAGGATCCTGGATATTGCTGAACCCTGGAAGAATGTAAATCTGAAAAATATTAAGACTCCGCCGGCCGATGACGTAGCAATTGCGGCGGATTATTCGTTAGAAAGAAGAGCATGAAAACAGCATTTTTTAGAACATTACGGATCGTGATCGCCATTACCCTTGGCGCATGCCTCTTTATTCTTTTGTCCTATGCAGGGTCTAAATCCAAAGGCCCCCTTGAGGATGTAGCAATACTATTGAACAAGAACCTCGCAAGTTTTGAAAAGAAGATTGTAGATACGCGCGAGAGCAGGTCTAAATCATTACACTGGTTCGATAAATACAGGAACAATAGAGATGCTCTTGAGAGGCCTGATGTTATGTTACTTGGAGCATATGACGATCATACAGCCGAGTCATATGAAAGCATTATTTCGCTCGAAACTGCATTGGGTACAAAACTTCCATTGATATCGTTGTATACTGCATGGGGTAGTAAAAGAACGCAAGTGTTTCCCATATTGCGTGCACAAGCTATTTATGATTTGGGATCTGTGCCACTCATTACGTGGGAGCCGTGGCTCGATGATTTCGATCCGCTATTGTTCCCGGTAAGCGCTAGCCTCTCCGACAAGAACAAAGGCGGAATGAAAGCTATTGCCGAAGGAAAATTTGATGCCTACATTGATAAATGGGCTACCGATGCAAAAAATTTCGGAGCTCCATTCTTTCTGCGACTTGGACATGAAATGAACGATCCATATCGGTACCCATGGGGTCCGCAAAATAACAAACCGGAAGATTTTGTTGCAGCATGGATCCATGTAAGAGAGCGCTTCCACAAAATGGGCGCAGAAAACGCAGTTTGGGTATGGTCACCACATCCAGCCTATTCCTATCTCGAATTCTATCCGGGAGCAGAATATGTGGATTGGGTTGGAACTACTACCATTAATTATGGAACTGTGGCCACATGGAGTCAATGGTGGAGTTTCGACGATACTTTTGGAAAGTTCTATGAAAATATCTCTCGCTACAAAAAACCAATCATGCTCACCGAATTTGGAAGCCTTTCTGTTGGTGGCGACAGAGCCCAATGGTTTCAATCAGCCTTTGATGCGTTCCCCGTGAAATATCCCGACGTAAAAGCCGTCGTTTTCTTTCACGTGTCGAACGACAATACCACAACGTATAAGTCACTCGATTGGACTTTCATTGAGGACGAGAAAGTAGTTTCTGGACTAAAGCATTCAGTAGCTGCAATTGAAGCCCGATATGGAGCTATAATGAGGCGATAACGTAACAAAGCACTGGTGAGCATAAGTGCTCCCAATTTAATTTTCCCATCTTTCAACGCTATTCCAAAAAAACCGGAACACGATTAGCCATTTGGCAAGGCATTTTGATCCCTTACTTGTTTAACGGTAAAACATAAGAACAACTTCGTACATCGTACAATTAAATAGTATCTTACTGATCATATTTCAGTCGGCAAGTATTGTCAAAGACAGTAATCTTTAGAAAGACTAATAACCTCGTCTCTTCGAATTCCACTTTTGCTCCACAATGAAAGAATTGCATTTGGTATATCGCTCATGATCTGCCAACGAGAGAACTTATCACCTATCAAAGAAAGTTTATGAAAAAGATTTTCAATTTCTACATTATTTGCATTGGGCTATTTCTGCCCGTTCTGGGCTGGTCACAAATAACTGGAACAGACAGTGTGAAGACCGACTCGAGTAAGAAAATGGACTCACTAAAAAAGGATACTATTGCTCCGCCAAAAGTGGACACCATAAGAGTAGTAGTGGACACTGTTGTAAAAAAGGATTGTTACGCGGAATATTATGACATTATGCGATCCAGAGGGGCAAAGACGGTAACAGACGGCACGCAACCTGTAGTCATTGCACTAAAGAGCAATGAAGGCTGTCATTGTTTTATTGGTAAAGTTGAAGTTGCAGGAGGGAAAATAAAACCGCCACTATATTTTCAACAGGAAAATGGTGAGTACAGAGCTGTGTCGTCGGTGGGCAAAAGATTAGAAGCAGCATTTACCGCTTCAATGAGTCCCGAGGAATTATATATAATCAAAGATGGAATGAGCATCGTATTCAGAACAGTGGATCAGGAATATGGTAGATTATTCTTTTACACGTTCGTGAATAAAGGGCCTAATAGCAATAAGCCCGCACCTTCAGCTGCAGATTTGATGAAGGAATAGCAGTCCACCCCCCCGAGATCTATTGTCGCAAGTTATTGACATTCGCCCCTGCAGGGGGAGTTAAGATGACGATGCTGAATAGGCAATAGGGATTACTATTCACTTCGTAACGACTTAACTGGCCTATTTCGCAGCGCTTTTAAGGTCTGCGATGCAACGGTGAGCGCCGCAATCATTACTACCACCCCTGCAGCGACGATAAAATACCACGACGACAATGAAATCCGATACGCAAAATCGTTAAGCCAATTCTTCAACAAAAGATAACTGAACGGCAAAAAAATAATCAACGCAAAAATAAAATTGCGATTAAACTCACTCCAGAGCAACCATAAGATTTTGACCTTCCCCGAACCAAGAACTCTTCGAATACCAATTTCCTTCCGGCGCTTTTGTATAGAGAAAGCAGTGAGACCAAACAAACCGAGGCAAGAAATAACGATCACAACCACCGCAAAAAACCCAGACAACACTTCTACTCTTTTCTCTGATGTGTATAAGGATTCGTACGCATCATCCATATATCGGTATTCGAATGGAAGATGATCATTATACTGATCAAAAATTTTTTGAATTTCCGAGATACTTTCACTCTCCGATCCTGGCTGCAATTTCACCATGATTCTCGCCTCGCGCGGCCGCTCATTTAATTCAATAAAACATGGTTTGATATTTTGATAAAGGGATTGGAAATGGAAATCTTTTAATACACCAATGATTTGTTTCTCTTCTCCCCAAATACGAACGGTTTTGCCAACCGGGTTATTCAATCCCATCGCGTTTATAGCCGTTTCATTAAAAATGATTTTCGATTTTTCGTCGCCAAATACCTCCGAATAACTTCTCCCCTCTTTCAGCTTCATACCCATGGTTTCAATGAAATGATATCCCGCGGCAATATCTGTGAATTCAATCTTTTGCTCATTCGTGTTGCCAGCCCATTGCACATCTGTGGTACCGCCATCACGACCTTCGGCAATATTATGCCGAAAGCATGCACCCATAAAAGGATAAGAATGGAGGAACAGAGACCTGTAACGAGGCCGATCATGTTCACAACATTTATTATAAAATGGCGTCGGAAGTTTCTGATCGTAATCAGAACGGCGTGACGGAACATATTGGTGTTTATTGAAAGGACAGGCGATTGGATGTTATGTTGCATTCCCCGACGAGCAGTCCCCGCAAGTCTGATTCTCTACTATTATCATAAGCCAGGGAAACTCGTCGGCAAAACCTCATCGCACCAATTTGCTATCTTTAATATCCCCGTAAAACATCACGAATGAAAAATCTTTTCCGCCTCGCCGGCGCAGTAAGAATATCTCTCTTTCCAATAATGCTATTCTTTTCAGGAGTCGTGTATTCGCAAGCTACGCCACCCTCATGCTTACTCGCACTTTCAAAAACGGGCCACACACTTGCCATAGTAGATCCCGTTTCATTAAATATAATCGCAAAAGTTCCTGTTGGCCAGGATCCGCACGAGGTGATTGCATCTTCGGATGGAAAAACAGCGTATGTCACAATTTACGGCGGTGGTGCGTTTCATGAAATCAATGTTATCGACCTCGTTGCACAAAAAGCATTGCCCACAATTGATACCCGCCCTTTATTTGGTCCGCATGGAATTGTATTTGTGAATGGGAAAATTTGGTTCAGCGCCGAAGGATCCAAAGCAGTTGGCAGGTATGATGTGGCTTCGGGGAAATTAGACTGGAGCATGGGTACTGGGCAGGAAAGAACGCACATGATCTATGTTACCAATGACGAAAAAAAAGTGTACACAACAAACATTACCTCCGGCACAGTCAGTATTATTACAGACACTTTGATCCAGCCAGCAGGAAATGCACCCGCCAATGCTCGTCCCCGGCAGGATTGGAGTCAAACCATTATTCCTACTGCAAGAGGATCCGAGGGATTTGATATCACTCCTGATGGAAATGAATTGTGGACTGCCTCTAGTGAAAATGGAATGATCACAATAATTGATCTTAATGCAAAAAAAGAATCCGGGAAACTTGACGCAAAAGTTTTTGGCGCGAATCGACTAAAGTTTACAAATGATGGTAAGTTGGCATTCATCGCCAGCCTTCAATCGGGGAACCTTACCGTTTATGATACTAAATCGCGTTCGCTGGTAAAACAAATCCCCATTGGCAAAGGTGCTGCAGGAATTCAAATGGATCCGGATGGATCACGTGTGTTTGTTGCCTGTTCGCCCGACAACTATATTGCGGTGATTGATCTCAAAACCTTGGCAGTAACAACAAAGATCGATGTTGGTGCAAACCCGGACGGGTTAGCATGGGCAACAAGAAAATAAATCTTTGTAGCAGACAGCCATTAGTTATTAAAGCTATCGCCCGCGCTCAATTAAGATTTTTTTGAAGAAGCAATTGTAGAGAGATGTTCTTCAACGTAAGCCTCTCCTTCCAGGGGCACCATATCTCTTGAATGTCCTTTTTCGACATACTTCTTAAGGAATTCTTTTTTGGAATCCTTGTAATGGCTTACCATTTTTATTTTATGAAGAATATAAATATAGATCCATGCGGAATCGATCTGGAATCGAAGAAATCCTGCACGTGCACTTCCAGGATACAGATGATGATTGTTATGCCATTCGCCTGCAATAAGACCAGGTCGTGATTGATTAATTGAAAGGTTGCGCCTGTCAAAGTCGATTCCATCACGATGTTTGACCTGACCGCCACCATGACCGGTATAGTTGAAAGCGCGAATGAGCAAGAACCAAAGGAGTGCGGCGGTAAACAACGCGCATGCAAGCGCATGACCACCCACTAAGAAAAATATTGAATACCAAAATGCCCAATTCAGCGCCCAAATGCTGATGGTGTATGCGGGCGATGCCACAGATCCCCATTTTTGATATTCCTTATAGGAGTTGAGTCGGACTCCCGTATGCTTCATGAAATGCACTACTTTCTTATAAGAGTCTTCACTAAGATCAGGAGCCAATCGCTGGTGATTCCATTCAGCCAGCATGCAATACAAGAATCCAGCGTTTGGATTATAAGGATCACCAGGCAAATCTGATTTAGAGTGGTGAACGTGATGGGATACTACGTAGATTTCCTCGGGAACTGTTTTGATCACCAGGTTCTGCGTAATGAAGCGCCATATAGGCATGCTGAAGCGATAGGACTTGTGGGTGCAATAACGATGAAACCAAATGGTGCCGTGCGTACCCATTATGGGCATGCTATAAACGACGATGGCGGCTACCAGCCACCATGAAAAGTAGTGGAAAAGGAAAAAGAAAAGAAAGGGGATCAGGCAAGCAATCATGAAACAGCTTAACAATGAAATCCAGTTCTTTTTGGTTTTGAATATGTTGATTCGGGAAAACGCCTCTGACCAAAGTTGCATTCGGGAAGGAACCACCAAATTGCCCTGCTCATCTTTCCACCCATAAGAAGGCCGCTGAAGCAAACTATCGATAAAAGTCATGAAGGGGATTTGAAGTTAAACGAATATTCAAACGTTCTGTTATGATATTTCATAGATATATGGATATTTCACAGATAATTGAAGGTAACGGAAAATCAATCGGATTGACTACATTTTCCGCTTATTTGGCTATTGCCCTCACCGTTCTTGAGTCGAATCAAGCTTCGACTTACGTCTAACTCTGTCAAATGGCAGTCATAATTCCCTAGTCGTGTGTGCTTAACACCGTGAAATCGCCCGGATAGTCTAAGCCGCCACCGTCCTCAGCAGTAATGAAAACTCTTCTTGGTCGGGAAGTAGAAGTTGCTTTTAATTCTCCCTTATAGGCTTTCGATAGCAGTCCGGTTGAAGGCTTGATCTGCCCCAGCTTCTTTACGGTTTTATCTTCGTCTTCCATCCACACCACATAAGCGTCCCGTGCTGGCGTTAGATTTTTTGAGGAAGGAAGATTTACCGTGCTCACGGTGATGAGATAATTATCGTTGTTGTCTTTTTTGACGGCAACCTTACCATCTGCACCGGGCACAACCGATGAACGCTCGAAGCTCATTTTTTTTGCGCAAGCCGTAAATAGGAAGAGTGCGCAGAGAAGAGGCAGAACAACATAATTCTTTCTCATGAATCACTACGGTTTAGAATTTTTGGAAGAGAAAATAAGACAGTTACAATGCCGGTTGCTATATGTGCTGCAATAACTATTCCATGGAATATTGCACAAAAAAACTGCGCAGCTTCAGGTGAATGAAAAGCTGCGCAGGCGGTTTTTGAAAAATCGATGCTTAAGACTGTCTACATTATGTATGGTCGTTGAGGAAATTACCCACCGTATTCCAAGGATGTGTTATTCCGCTTTGCCTCGGTTCAATCGCTTTCTCGTTTATCAACTCATCAATGAGCGTTACGTAATCACTGGTAATTAGCTCTACTCCTTTATCGATGAGCAGCGTTCCGTTCAGATTACTATAGTCCTTAATCACTTTATCGATAATCTTTTTAGTATCGGGATCTCCGGGCAGAGGAACATAATCCCAGACTTTTTTCCTATATGCATCAATACTCGTAGATGGATTTGTCACACTGTCTGAAATATTCAAAACAGATTGCTTAACGGCTTGCTGGATCTGGGTGATATTTTTTGGATTCAATGTAGTGTCACCCGTTAAATTCCACTTCTGGCCTTTTGCATTTACTACAGGAACACCTTGTGAATCACTATGCGGAGTGCCTTTTTTTCCGCCATAGGAATTTAACGCGTCATGAATAGCCTTCACAAAGAGGTTTGCAATTTTGTCGGGCTTCTGTTCCAATATGCCGGACAACAAGGTGGTAAACATGTTTGCGTCATCAATAAAGCCATTGACTTTGTACTTGGTAGCAGACGTCTGATATTTACTGAAGGCATCGGCAACTGGACCAACAAATGCTTTCTTCGCAATTGCACTTAACAGCTTTGTTCCGTCCGCGTCCACTTTACCACTGGTCAATACCATAATCTTGAATTGTTCAATAAGCAGTTCCTTATTTACGAGGTGACCTGCGGCAAAAGCATCGGTCAGGAAATGATCTCCAAAAGCATTAATCTTAAGTGCTTCCAGCAAATCATTACTGTTTGTTCCAGCCCTTGCACGTTTGATGGCCTCGCCGTGATAATATTCCCAACTGGATTTATTATTTGCCTTCCTTGAACTTTTGAAAGCACTTTCCGGTGGAGGGGGCGCAAAATGCGAGTTGTTTACTGCGGCTAATGCGAGATAACGTTTATTGGTAGCGTCATTCCATTCTTTCTGAGTTGGATCTCCAGCGTTCCCCAGTCCCATTTTGAATATCGAATTCTTGTAGAAGTTCTCATTCTGGATGATTAACTTTTTTAACCCCTCAAGCTCTTTGGCACCAGTACCTGTCAGTTGCTTATAGTCTTCAAAAAAGTCCCCTAGTGTGATGATTTGGCCATAGGTGAACTGGACGCCATTGATAGAATAAAACGTTGACGGACTTAATTCATGAACATCCGCTATAGGTCCACTCACTGTAGCATTGATAAACTCACCAAAAATAGCATGCTCTCCCGTGTCATAAAATGGCTCACTATATTTATACGACATGCTTTGCGCAATAGATACCGGTTTCGCAAACAGTTCTGCTTCGGCGTTTCTCCTTTTTTCCAATCCAGGTAACACGGTTTTCTTTCCATCGATTGTTCCGTATACCCACTTCTTCATTTCAGCTGGAACAGCGGCATAATTACCCTGATTCAAAACCTTCAACAGTGTGGATTTGACAAAGGCACCATTACCCACGTTATATACGAATGACACTAATGAATCAAACTGATTTTGATTCAATTCAACATTCACCTGCTCGTGAATCGACTTCTGATATTCAATTGCTCTTTCTTCCAAAAGTTTTGTCGCATCTTCTTCACTTATTCCATTAACATAAGGTTGCTCACTCGCATCTTTCCCATTGCAATTGCCATGGTGAAGTAACGTACCATAACCAACGGTGCAATGGCCAACCGCATCATTGTATGGTTTAGGTACAAATCCTTCAAATCGCTTAATGAGACTAACACCGTCTTTTGAAATGGACATTGTCCGCGTCTTCTCATTTGAGAAAACCCTAACCATTTGCAATGATTGTAGCAAGCTCACTGGCAATACAGTGGTTGCGAGATTGCTGGCATTCACACTCTGCGTGAAGGTGAGGTCATCTGAATTGATCGTTACGGATCTGAGTCCCTGGATTACGGGTGCGCTGTCCTTGACGAAATCAAAATCTTCGAAGTTGAAAGAGCCAACAATTGTAGAACCGAATGGAATTGTTTTTATCGCTTGTCTTACGATGTCATTCACCAAATTAATCGTCTTTCTGTACGCACCTGTGACAGCAGTTTCAAAATTTTGTCCTTGCTTCCAATTGCTCCAGAAGAAAAACGTGGTTGGTTCGGGTAAATAATTATTCCTGATTGCGCCACTAGAAACTTTGGCTCCAGCATCAATCCATGCCTGGTTGAGGGTTGAACCCACACAATTCATCATATAAACTGAACGAATCGATAAAGGCTTACCAGCCTCCGTTTTTATATCACGAATTTTTTGCCCGTTAATTCCTCCCGTGACAGAAATACTGTCAGCACCTCCGTGCGTTAGGATCAAAACGTCCATGATCTTTTTTTCCTGTGTCAACTTGATCAATGTAGTTTTTAAGTCCTGGTACGAGGCCGTCCCATTTCTTAATACCACAACATTGCTAAATAATCCTGGAGATGCAGACTGATAACGGTTGATTGACAGTTCGGCTGTTTCAAATAAATCATCCGTAAGTCCCTTGATTTTAGTTGTCAGAAAGCTGATCAATTGCTTCCTTGCAGCATCCGGTACTACAGACTCAACCTTGAGTGCTTGCAGTATTTTATCAACCAGTTCGGGAATTCCCAGATCCACGCCGCCGTTTTCAATCAATATCACTAATACTCTGTCCTGTACTGACATCGAATAAGATCGTTCGGAAGTGGAAAAAGAAAAACTCCTGGAGGAACTTGAATTACCATTTCCGTTCGCACGGAGCTTGTAGCTGGTTTCTAAAAAACGATTTTGCATACAAATTCTTTTATTGTATTAAGGAGGATGCAGCACGTGAACACTTACCACTGCATCTTATTAGTCTATTATGGAAGTGCAGTTTTGAGATATTCCAATTGTTCGTCCGGAATTTGGGGCACCTGGGCTATATTGTCTTTTCCTCTCCTCACATAGTCATTGGCTTCTCCGATCTTAGCAAATTCAAGGAAGGATCTGTTGACCACTTCATGTCGAACGAATTTCAATCCGCCAAATGCATTCACCTCGAACTCGCCACTGAATTCAAAATATCCATTTCCATACGGGTCAAACGTGCCGTCATAAGTATACACTAGTGGCCATGTTCTTGGGTCTGATCCCGGGATTGGTATTCTATCGATTTTCCTTATCGTTATGTTAGCTGTAGATTTTGTCCACTCGGTTGAATGCTGAATATCTCTTCTGATTACTACTGTCCCAATTTCGCCATACGCATTACCTTCCCATTCTATCACGATACTGGCGTCTGCGAAGCCTTTTTTTAGTTCGCCTACCCACATCAGTTCGCGACGATATGTTTGTTTTGGCTTTTGCGCGCCTTTCATCTTTTGACGCGCTTCGTTAGTAAGAAGTCGTTGCGCATAATCACAAGTCAGGGTGAAGCCTCCTTGTGTAGAGGATACTTGCGACTGCACAATAGATGCAGCGCCGAGTCCAATCTGAATTGCATCTCCTATCGCAATTGCTGCCAGCGGATTTTGCTGATAGGAATAATCAGTCATTGGTTGAGACATCACTGTGCTTGGACTTTCATAAACGTAATGTCCGTCCTGCTTCGGTGCACTTGGTTCTGCTTCCTGGGCTGGTGCTTCGGCGCTTGTATTTTTTTCCTCAGCAGATTTTATCAAAGACAGATCGCGGAGGAAGTCTTCGTGATCGAATGCATCTGGCTCCGATGTATTCTTCGCAGACGGATTATTAGTTGGTATAGGAATTTTTTTCTCGATCTCAGCTGTTCGTTTCTGAACGTCATTCAGCATATCAAAGTCGGCAAACCTTTTATCAAGGTCAATGCTTCCCAAATCGTAAGCCTTTGCGTATTGCATACTTTGCGCGATTTGGTCAAAGATTGCGTGCTGATTAGAAAGTTCATCCAACGATTGCGCTTTCTCTTTTTGCTCAGGTGAAGGTTGTTGTAATTCGGCAAACCTGTTCTCCGGTGTCTTCAACTTATCGGGTACTTTTCCTTTCAGTAATGATTCAATATCTTTTTCAAAAGTGTCTTCTTCTTCTGAATCCAGGTCTAAGTTGTAATCGTCATCCTCCACTTCTTCAGCATCCATTTTAGGCACTGAATTGTCCTGTTTCACTTCCGCTTGTTTCTTGCTGCCGAACTGGTCGCCCGAAGACTTAGCCGGTGGCGCACTGGCTTCCTGCTTTTTGGGAGGCGTTTCTTTCACTGTTTTAGAGGAGTCAGCACTTTGCCCGGATGAATAAGGAGTTCGATCAACAACCGGATAGCGGCCAGGCGCAGGGTCTTTCATCACTATATATTCTTCTGATGAACTATCGTCAATGGAAGATTGCACCACATATTCAGAATGAAAACCCCTTCCATTTGAGATTGATTGTTGCAGCACTTCTCCGTCATCACAATTTCTCGAGAGCGTAAAAGAAGTAGCCGCGGCTTTCCTCTCTTTAAT
>Ga0157378_10004814_pt1 | contig 11831 bp, 8 predicted proteins | sample M65metaG_FD_115309 | JGI IMG/M metagenome (GOLD analysis project Ga0157378, IMG submission 115309) | Miscanthus rhizosphere microbial communities from Kellogg Biological Station, Michigan, USA - M6-5 metaG | ecosystem: Host-associated > Plants > Roots > Rhizosphere > Soil | place: USA: Michigan...
GCCGAAAGTAATCTCACTATCACTGATAAGGGCTACTATATCTATCCGTACGGTTCGGAATACCATGATAAAAAAATGCAGCCCTTTTTATTTGTTGCAAGAAAAGGCGAAGTAAAACCGCACGAAGTCTCGCACGAGGGCGAAGAATTTATCTATATTATCAGCGGCCAGATGAAAATGCAGGTAGGGGGAGTGGAATATCTTTTGAAACCGGGCGATAGTATGTATTTTAACTCCCTGCAGAAACATGGAATGATGCCCGTTTCAAACGAAGTCACCTACCTCGATATTTTTGTGTAGCCTTCGCTCACTGATGATTTATTCTGTACCCAGCTGTAAGCATCATTTGTCGCAACTTTATCCTGTGTCGTGTTCTTTTTTAAAAACAGTTGCCGAAAAATTGACTGGTAAAAAAATGTACATATATTTGATTCAACAAGGTTGAATAAAAGTAAACATTGTTTTCAACCGCTTCCGTTTTTTGTAACGACCTCATGGCCGCCAGCGGACAACGACAATTGTTACAGATAATAAGTTCTTCACTTTTCAAAAGATAGGTTCTATGACATCAAAATCTTCTCTTAACGTATTGCTTGGCTTCACGTTTTTACTGGCAGGTATACATGCAGTGGGTCAGCAGGCAAAAGATACCGTGCATATACAGGTTGATTTCAACAAAAAACTGAATGGCCCCTTAAAACCGATTTGGGCGTTCTGGGGTTACGACGAACCCAACTATACTTATATGAAAGACGGCAGGAAACTGTTGTCTGAATTTGCGGCCCTGAGTCCGGTCCCAGTGTATGTGCGCGCCCATAATTTGTTAACCACTGGTCCAGGAGAAGCTTCCCTGAAATGGGGCTCTACCAATGCCTATACGGAAGACGCTAATGGCAAACCGGTTTATAGCTGGAAGATTATCGACAGCATATTTGATACATACATACAAAGAGGGATGCACCCGCTTGCGCAAATTGGTTTTATGCCGGAAGCGCTTTCCATAAAACCGGAGTCAGATAAATTCCAGGAGACGCCGGATCATAAAAAAGTATATCATTATACAGGTTGGTCTTATCCGCCTTCCAGCTATGAAAAGTTTGCGGGTCTTGTTTTTGAATGGGTGAAACACAGTGTTGCCCGCTATGGTAAAAACGAAGTGGAACAATGGTACTGGGAAGTGTGGAATGAACCGGATATCAGCTACTGGAAAGGGACCGTAGAAGAATATATAAAATTATATGATTATTCAGCCGATGCAGTAAAACGTGCATTGCCCACGGCAAAAGTGGGCGGCCCGGAAACCACCAATCCCAGTTCGGCATCGGCCGCCCTGTTCCTGAAAACATTTCTTACCCATATTGTGAGTGGTAAAAATTATGTCACCGGAAAAGTTGGAACCCCTTTTGATTTCATTACGTTTCATGCCAAAGGTGATCCGAAACTCGTGAACGGTATCGTTCGCATGGACATTGGCAAGCAGCTCAGGAATATTGATAAAGGATTTGAGATAATTGCATCTTATCCCACGCTGAAAAAATTACCAATCATTATTGGTGAATCAGATCCTGAAGGCTGTGCGGCCTGTTCGGAAGATGTGTATCCGCACAACGCATACCGGAATGGTACGATGTACGCCAGCTATACGGCTGCTTCTTTTGCCCGCAAGTATGATCTGGCACAAAAACATGGCGTTAACTTGCGTGGGGTAGTCACCTGGGCTTTTGAATTTGAAAACCAGCCCTGGTTCCGCGGCTTCAGGGATATGGCCACCAATGGTGTTGACAAACCCGTGTTGAATGTTTTCAGGATGTTCGGTATGATGGAAGGCGACAGGGTATATGTGAATGAAGACCTGGCCTACAATTATAAACTGGTGACTGATTCAGGTGTAAGAGGCAACCAGCCGGATGTGAATGCGCTGTCAGCAAAAAATGATCATGCGGCAACAGTAATGGTTTGGAATTATCACGATGATAACAGGTTGGATCTACCGCCTTCGCACGTTTCTGTGAAACTGAAAGGGTTGACAGCAAAAAAATTCCTGCTCACGCATTACCGGATCGACCAGGAACACAGCAATGCCTATACTGCATGGAAAAAAATGGGTTCGCCGCAAAATCCCGATGAACAACAGTTTGCCATACTGGAGAAAGCCGGGCAACTGGAAATGCTTCATTCACCTGCCTGGATACAAAATACCAACGGGGAAGTACAAATGAATATTGATTTACCAAGACAAGGCATATCGCTGCTGCGGTTTACCTGGTAAAACTTATAAAATATCAAATCAAAAAACCGATGAAAATACAATCTGTTAAAACGAAATTGTACCAATGGAAAGGGCCTGTGAAAACAACCGATACCATTTTTGCAACGCCGTTAAGTGCATTGCCGTTTCAGGATGATGCACAGGCACCCTTTCGGTTTTTCAGTTGGCTGGTGGTAGAGGTTACAACAGATGAAGGACATACGGGCTATGGCAATGCCGGGTTGTGTCCTGATATTACCAAGCACATCATAGATTCAAAATTGACTTCTCTTTTATTGAACGAGAATCCATTGAACACGGAATATCTATACGAAAAAATGTACCGTTCTACCATTGCCTATGGCCGGAAAGGTGCCGTCATAGCCGCTATCAGTGCTATTGATATTGCCTTATGGGATATTAAAGGACTGGTAATGCAGCAGCCGGTTTTTATGCTGCTCGGGGGAAGAACCAAAGTATCCATACCTACTTATTACAGTCGTTTATACACACGCAACCTGGATAGTCTGCAGGCAGAGGCAGCGCATTACAAGGCAGAAGGATTTTCCGGCATGAAACTGCGTTGCGGCTATCCGCTAACAGAGGGTATTGCCGGTATGAAGAAAAATGTGGAGATGGTAAGGGTGGTAAGGGAAACTGTAGGCGATGATGTGGACATTATGCTGGAAGCCTATATGGGATTTAATTATTCCTATGCAAGGCAATTGCTGAAAGAACTGGAACCTTATAACCTGCGTTGGGCAGAAGAATTATTATTGCCCGACGAAATACACAATTTCGCAAAATTGAAAGCACAAACTTCCATACCTATTTCCGGTGGCGAGCATGAATACACACGGTATGGATTTCACGATTTGATTCAGTCAAAAGCATTGGACATTTTTCAATTTGATACCAACCGTGTGGGTGGTTTTACAGAGGCGCAGAAAATTTGTACCATGGCATTGATGCACGGCGTTGAAGTAATACCACATGGAGGACAAATGCACAACCTGCACGTGGTCGTGAGTTCAATGGCATCACCCATGGCTGAATATTTTCCGCAAACGGAAATTGAAGTGGGCAATGAAATGTTCTGGTATATTTTTAATGGAGAAGCCATCGCGGAAAATGGTCACCTGCAACTGGATGATAAAAAACCCGGCATGGGACTAACCCTGAAAGACGATTATCTTGATCAATTTAATATCATTGATAAACCATATTAACAAATGAGCAAAACAGGTATCCTCGAACTTTTTAATTTAGACGGACAGGTGGCCTTGGTGGTAGGCGGCAATAGGGGACTTGGTCTGGCAATGGCAAAAGCAGTAGCAGAAGCGGGCGCCAGGGTTGCGATTGCAGCAAGAGACGAGGCTGAAAATGATAAAGCCCTGAACGAAATCCGGGATATGTACGACAGGGATTGCATGAGTTGCCGTTGCGATGTAACCATAGAACAGCAAGTAAAAGACGCCGTGCGCCGGGTGTTTGATAAATTTGGAAGGATTGATATTCTGATCAATTCGGCCGGCATTAATATCCGCGGCTCCATTGAAAGTTTAACGGTAGCCGATTTCAATAAGGTACAGGAGGTAAATGTTACAGGTACCTGGATAGCTTGTCGTGAAGTAATTCCCATCATGAAAAAAAATGGCTATGGGAAAATTATTAACATCGGCTCAATGCTGTCTCTAACGGCTATCCCGGACCGCACGCCGTATGCTACCAGCAAAGGCGCTATCCTGCAACTAACACGTGCGCTGGCTATTGAACTGTCTAAAGAAAAGATTACCGTAAATGCCATTTTGCCGGGACCGTTCGGAACAGATATTAATCTTCCTTTGATGGAGGATCCGGAAAAATACAAAGCATTTGTTGCAAGGGTGCCGATGGGCCGCTGGGGTGAATTGCATGAAATCGGCGGCATTGCATTGTACCTGGCCAGTCCGGCAAGCAGCTATACTACCGGTGCCGGCTTTTCTATTGACGGCGGATGGGTGGCCATCTAAAATCAACAATTATGAAAGAGACAATAAGACTTGTACAGCTTCATCATCCTTCCTTGGGAAGACAGGTGGCAATAGTAGAGGAGCCTTTGCTGTTCATATTGGCCAATACAAATTCGGTGTATGAACTGGCGCTGAATGCTATCAGTCTGAATACATCAATACAGGCACTGGCAGAGGAATGCATGACGGAAGAAAAAATTGGTTACGATGCAGTGTACAACGGCACCAGTGAATGGAAATTGCTTCCATCTTTTGATCATCCTTCAAATCCATTTGCCTGTTTGGTTTCGGGCACCGGTCTTACCCATAAAAACAGTGCGCTTAACCGGCAGATGATGCATAAAGCCGGCGCTGACACCCTTACCGACAGCATGAAAATTTACCAATGGGGTCTTGAAGGTGGCCGGCCTGAAACGGGCCGGATCGGCGTACAACCGGAATGGTTTTATAAGGGCCCGGGGTCCATTTTGAAAGCACACAATGAAACATTGGAGTGCCCGGTTTATGCAGAAGATGGTGGTGAAGAACCGGAAGTTGCGGGCGTTTATATTATTGGCCCAGATGGTCAGCCATTCCTGGTTGGTTTTACAACAGGCAATGAATTTTCTGATCACGTAATGGAAAAGAAAAATTATTTGTACCTCGCGCCGTCCAAACTACGTAATTGCGCAATCGGTCCCGAACTGGTAGTTGGTGGAACATTTAATGATATCGAAGGAAGCGTTGAGATAATAAGAGAAAAGAAATCGCTTTGGTTACAAGATATAAAAACAGGCGAAAATAATATGGCCCATTCCCTGCACAACCTGGAACACCATCATTTTAAATACGCTGCACACCGTATCCCTTTACAGGCACACGTGCATTTTTTGGGCGCTGATGCATTCAGCTTTGGAAAAGGCATCGCATTGCAGAATGGCGATACCATGCGCGTGTTTTGGAAAGGATTGGGTCGACCGCTGCAAAATAAAGTATCAATAGAATCAGGCGCTGCTGTATTGACAACAGTGAAAACCCTCTGATAGCTTCCAGCGATTGACGGAATGAAATCATGCTATAAATTTTTAAGGACATCATGCCTAACCTCACTGCTGATAAGCCATTAAAACTGCGCTGGATGATGGTGAGCCTGGCATTTTTGGCAACGGTGCTGAATTATGTTCACCGGCTTTCCTTTAATTACCTAGGTGCCGATGGTGATTTGCGCAAACTGATACCGGACGATGCATTCGGGTATATAGGGGCTGCTTTTTTTGTTGCGTACATGATATCAAATGCCTTCTCCGGCCTGGTGATTGACAAACTGGGAACAAGGCTCGGCTATGCATTGTGTATGTCGGTATGGACTACAGCCGGCCTGGTACATGCGTTTGCTGTTACACCACTGCAATTTGGTATCTGCCGGTTTATGTTGGGCATGGGCGAAGCTGGTAACTGGCCAGCCGCCATAAAACTTACCGGAGAATGGTTTCCACCACACGAACGATCAACGGCATCCGGCATTTTCAATAGTGGTTCTGCATTGGGTGCGATAATAGTTCCGCCACTGATAGCTGTAATGAGTACAAATTTCGGTTGGCAGTCCACATTTATTATCCTGGCGCTGTTTGGTTATCTATGGTTGCTGACATTTTGGTTTATATATTATACACCGAAGCAAGTTGCCAGTGAACCCAGGGTGCGGACCATACCAGCGATGAAATTGCTGAGGACACGTTTTGTTTCTACGTTATTGCTTGCAAAAATATTCATTGAACCGATCTGGTATTTTGTTACTTTCTGGATTGGGCGTTACCTCGTAGATGTGCATCATTGGAACCTGAAAAAGATTGGTTGGTATGCAGTAATACCATTCCTGATAGCAGATTTGGGAAATATAACAGGCGGCTATTTTACGCAGTTCATTATTAAGAGAGGAGTGCCCATCCCAAAGGCAAGAAAAATTGCATTGGCCATTTCCGGTATTATTATGATTGTGCCGCTGTTATTTGCCCCGTTAATGGTTACAACAGCTATGTCTGCGTTAATTATTTTTGGTATTGCCGGATTTGGCTATACATCTTATACAGCCAATGCACTGGCGTTACCGGCTGATGTGGTTCCAAAAACGGCCGCGGCTTCCGCATGGGGCCTGAGTTGCATCGGCAATGGAATAGGCGGCGCTATTTTTCAAACCGTTTCCGGTATTACGCTTAAACATGTATCCGCTGCCTACGGTTATACGATTGCATACAACACACTGTTTGTTGGTTTTGGCATACTGGCTTTTATAGGGGTTTTCATTTTGATCTTTTTAATGGGCCCGCTGGTACCGGATAAATCTTTACATGATTATGTGACGTCAACTCCGGTGGTTGCGGTTTGAATTATAAAAAGTAACGGTTCCTTATTATGTGGAAGGCCAGGCAGGTCGAAACTTTTTGGGCCAGGACCGAATCAGTTTTGTTTTACAATTGTTCTGAAAGTTAAGTTTACCCGTGGCTTGTTTACGGATTTTGCTGGCGGAAGCCGGTGCAGCCAATGGGTTTGGGTAGTATCTTTCATTAACAGTAAACTACCATGCTCTAAAATAAGTGAAACCGTTTCTTTACTCTGTTTATGCTTAAATGAAAATTTCCGCGCCGCACCAAAACTTAAAGACGCGATAGCACCGTTTTTTTTAAGATCGGTTTCATTATCGCTATGCCATGCCATCCCTTCATCGCCGCTGTGATAAAGATTCAGCAGGCAGCTGTTAAACTGTTCCCCCGTTTTGTTTTCAATCGATTCTTTCAATGCTAACAATTCTTTCGTCCACGGCAATGCCCGTTTGGTGGTTTTAGAATAGGTATATTCAAAATCTCTGTCGCCATACCATGCCACTTTTCTTTTTGTAATCAGCAATTTTCCAAATATAATTGCCTCATCGTTCTTCCATTCAATATCGTTCAGGAGGCTGCCCAGATATGCATCTGCTTTTTCGGCCGAAAACAATTTTCCATAATAGTTTACGGTTCCGTCTTTGGGTAATAGGTTTACAGTACTGTCTGTCGCGGTATTAAATAAGTCCATTTTTCCCGGATTTAATATTGGTATTTCATGCAATGCCCGCGGCGCAGAACCGTTTGTATAATATCAGTTGAACCAAACGGCGTATCCCTGTCTTCTTAAATCCAGGGCCAGTTTTTCTTCCATGATCAGCGCTTCCTGCCTGTTCATCGGTTTCAGATTAATATGATCATACAGGCTGGGACGCAGATAAGTTCCATATTGCTGAACAATATTGGCCGACAGCCTATGACCTTTCTTGTTTATATACCCGCTTTTGTGTTGTCTGAATCTTTCCAGCGGCGTCTTACTGGTCATACCAACGTAAAGACACTGCAGCACCCCATTAAATTGAGGATTGGCAGATCGGAATTTTGCATTTTCTGTAAATACACGTTTTGACAATTCTATCACATAAACCTGGTATCTCATTCTTCAGGAAATTTGTTCCAGCTATTGACCTGTAACATTTCGGCCATATAAATAAATCTGTACAATTTCATGCATTGTTCCCACAAACTAGCGGATCAATACCAGCGTTCCTTTTTTCATTTCAACTTTATGATTTCTGGTATAGCTGCAAATCCACACATACACGCCCGAAACAGCAGGCTGCCCATGTACGCGTCCATCCCAGCCTTTGTTGTATTCGCTTGTTTCAAAGACCAACTGTCCAATACGGTTGAAAATTTTCCAATGAAAATCCGACAGGCTATAGACAACCGGTTTGAACTGATCGTTAAGACCATCACCGTTAGGTGTAAACGCATTGGGAAAAAACACACCGCAATATCCATCGGTTATCAGCACCTGCTCCTGTTTGGAGCCGCAGGCATTCCCCACCTGCACAGAATAAAGACCGGCCTGGGTTACCAGCAGGTGATCAGTTGAAGTACCATCCTGCCAGAGGTATGAATTATACCTGCCGGGAGATAAATTGATGCTATCGCCTTTGCAGATAGAACGGCTGCCACCCAGATCGGGCCTTGGTCTTGGAATTACAGTTAGCTGTAAAACGCGGATACTATCGCATCCATTTGACCCAACCAATGTATCAGTATACTTTCCCGAAGCCTGGTGACCGAGGTATGAACTGCCCTCACAGATACTAACGTCATTGGTAACTATTGACCTTGCATTGTCGGTTAGCAGCAACGTACGCAGGGTATCGCAACCGCTGTTGGCGGCTACTGTATCTGTATAGGTTCCTGCCGCAGAATGACCCAGGAAAGAACTACCCCTGCACAATGAACCGGTAACGCTGAGCGGAACAAGATCGTGATCGTTTCCAACAGTCGCTGCATTTTTGACCAGGCAACCTTCCGAGTTTTTTGTATATACATTGTAATTGCCGGTCTTTAACGACGAAAATTGATTGCTGGTTTGATAGCGGACACCATCGATGGAGAACAAAGCATCTGTGCGGTTGGCCGAAACAATAAGGCTGCCATTGTTTACCTTTTCACAATCGGCATTGGCGGTTTGAATGCCCGTGACTTCAAATAATGGAATGGCGGCGCCCCCGGTTGAAAAAACCGGGCTGCCAATTTGTTTCCCGTTCCAGGTGGTATTACCGGTGCTGTTTGCATAATCGCCATTAAATTCATAATAAGTCAATAGACCCGGCTGACTGGCAGGATTTGGCAAAGTCAGCATATTTTCTGCAATCTCTTGTTGGCTTCGCGCTACGTTCCAGATCCTTACCTCGTCAATTTTTCCGGCAAACGGCTCGCACATACATGCATTTTTATTGCCAATCGCAGTCAGAAAATTGCTTTGACACAAGTTTCCGGTAAACGCGCTGTCGATGACAAGGCATCCGTTTACATAATATTTGATCCGCTTTCCATCGTACGTGCCTGCAATATGATACCACCTGTTTAAGGATAGTTTAGAAGGATTGATTGCCTGGATAAAATGAGTAGGCCCGCTGTATCCTGAATTATAGGCGGTGAGTTCGAACGACAATGGTCGCAGCAGGTAATTGACGCTACCGGGATTCAAATGTTTGCTCACAATATCGCCGCTGCCCGTATTTTTTTCCATATAAACCAGTGCTTCCACGGTAAGCTGGTTGCCCGGTACATCCAGGTCGCCGATGATAACTGCGCTGCTGCTGTTTGAAAATTGAAGACTTTGTGCATGCAGTTTTTCTTTACTGCCCAATAGGCAATACAGTATAATCAATCCAACGGATTTCGCAAAAAAGCGATGAGTGGTAAGCAGGCAGGTGTTCATAACGGCAGTCATTTCTTCTGTCTTCAACAATGTAGCGGATTAGGCTAAAAGGGCCTTGTGAGCTGGATATTGGAGTTATGCCTGCAGCACAATGACTGCAAATGCGCGGATTTTACATAGATGGAAATACTGAAACAACGTTAGGCGCTGAAGCGACTATTTTCTACAGGATGCTGAGGTTCTTTGAAAGGTTTTCTGCGCCGGAGATATTATCCCGATATTGATTTACATGACTATCACTACTGAAAAGTAGAAAGTTTTTTGCTTTATTCATAATGATGGGGATAAATTGATAGGTCCACAGCCGGCCCACTTGGTTGACCAGGGGAAAGCGGTCTGGAACAGGCGGGCAATCGGAATTCGACTTTTGTTTGGCGGAGACACTATTCCATTCTCATATCTTTCACGGGATTTGCTTTCGCGGCGCGGTAAGTTTGGGAAACAATAGTAGTAAGGCCAATAGCGAGCAAAAAGATAAAACAGGACAAGGCCGTGACGATACCGAAATTTGAACGGACAACAAAGTTTTGCATGAATAATTTGCCGGCCGTATAGCCCAATGGCACCGCGATAAGACCTGCAATAAATAATAGTTTTACAAAACCGCCCGACAGCATGTTGACGAGTTGCTTTTTTTCTGCACCGAGTATTTTACGGATACTAATCTCTTTGCGTTTGACCTCTACCGTGTAAATCACCAGGCCGGTAAGACCCAATGTAGCAATCGCCACTACCATAAAAGCAATATAACCGAGTAAGGCAATGGTAGCGGCCTGCGAATTGCTTTTGTCGAGATCTTCGTGCAGCCAGGAAAAAGTAAATGACTGCGATGGAGCGATGTTTTTGAGCGCCTGTCCAATGCGCGCCGGTATCGTTGGACTGCCAGCCTGTGCCGTGCTGATGTATAGGTACTTGTTAGTATTGGCTTTATTGCGGAAAGCCAGTGCCTTGATTGGAACGCCCGCATTTTCGTAGTTGAAGTTCTTCAATACACCGGCTATTTCCAATTTACTGGAATCATTGATCCACACCTGCTGACCAATCGCTTTGCTATAATCCCTGAATCCAAGCAGGAGTGCTGCCTGCTCATTGATCAGCATATATCTTTCCTTAGCTGTTTCATTGGCGGTAGGAAAATTATTTCCCGCCAGCAGCTTAAAATGCATGTCGCGGATAAAAGCCGGGTTGGCATAATAATAATTCAACAACATGGCATCGGCCTTATTGCTAATCCATACCTGCATATTCGTGCCACTGAAATGCGCTCCGAATGAAGCAGATACGGCACTTACCGACTGAACGCCATTTACTGTTGTAATTTGTTGCGTGGCGATGGCTTCATCCATTCCATTCAGCGGCATTACCAGCACATTATCTCTTTTAAAGCCAGGATCAGCCGCGGCCATATAAGCGAACTGCTGGTAAAATGCAAAGAGAAATATAATAATGGTAAGTGAAAGACTGTATTGAAAAACGATCAGCGTTTTCTGAATGCTGACCTTGCCAAATATTTTTGCCGTGGACAAATTTTTCAACACACGTACAGGCGTAAACGAAGATAATATCCAGGCCGGGGCAGTTCCGGCCAGTAGCCCTGTAAACAAAGCAAACACCAGCGACCAGCCAACCAGTACCCCGTTGTAACGAAATGAAGAAGGAACAAATTCATATCCATCGTTAAACGGAGCATATTCAATGATGAATGAAAGCAGTATCCAGGCAAAACCCAACGCCAGGAATGCAAGCACCACGGCTTCGGTGATATATTGAAAAAATATCTGGCTGCGTCTGGCGCCGGTGACTTTCCGGATGCCTACCTCTTTGGCCCTGGTGAGCGCTCTTGCCGTGGTAAGATTCGTATAATTAAAACTTGCCGCCAATAGTATAATAAACGCAACGCCTATTTCAAAATAGGATTTTCCCCATGAAGCGCCACTCATATCATTGTACAATTCTTCGCTGCCCGGTGTTATTTTTGAAAGTGACTGGGTGGAAAATGCTGCCTGTCCGTCTTTGTTGGTGCGATTTAATTCTGCAGCGATGGATTGTATTTCATTTTTTAGTTTGCCAAGATCATTTTTGCTTTTCAATAAAACATAGGTATAGGAGGCGTTGAACGCAAACCAATCGCTTGATCTGTTCGGCAGTATTTTTTTTTGTTCCATACCGGCGATGCTGGCTTCAGAAGCCAATACATCAAAATTGATATGTGATTTACCGGCTGGCCCATTCAGCACCCCGGTCACCATAAAATCTATTCCATTGTCGAGGGTAATAATTTTGCCCAATGGATTTTCAGTGCCGAA
>Ga0157378_10004815_pt1 | contig 11831 bp, 12 predicted proteins | sample M65metaG_FD_115309 | JGI IMG/M metagenome (GOLD analysis project Ga0157378, IMG submission 115309) | Miscanthus rhizosphere microbial communities from Kellogg Biological Station, Michigan, USA - M6-5 metaG | ecosystem: Host-associated > Plants > Roots > Rhizosphere > Soil | place: USA: Michigan...
CCCGGAAGCACGCCCAGGACGCCGCCCTCCGCGCACGAAGGCACGAGCCCGGGCGGAGGCGGTTCGGGATACAAGCAGCGATAGCACGGACCGCCGGGATATCCGAAAACCGTGGCCTGCCCCTCAAATCGGAAGATGGAGCCATACACATTTGGTTTGCCGAGCAGCACGCACGCGTCGTTGACCAGAAATCGCGTCGGGAAATTATCCGTGCCATCCACGATGATGTCGTAGTCGCGAAACAATTCGAGCGCGTTATCGCTTGTCAGGCGCGTTTCGTACGAAACGATCTCAATCGAGGGATTCAGCGCCGAAAGCCGCGCCTTGGCCGCTTCGGATTTGGGCTTGCCCACATCCGCCGTGGTGAATGTCACCTGGCGCTGCAGGTTCGAATTGTCGACCACATCGAAATCCACGAGTCCCAGGCGCCCGACGCCGGCCGCGGCCAGATAAAGTCCAAGGGGCGCTCCCAATCCGCCCGTGCCGATGGTCAGCACGCGGGCGCGCTTCAGTTTCAGCTGCCCTTCCATGCCCACTTCCGGCATGATCAGGTGACGGCTGTAGCGCTGGACTTCCTCTTTGGAAAGCTTTAATTCCTGTAACGAATCAGTCTGAATTGCCACAAACATTCTCCTCTAATTCATCAACCTCAAAAACCAATACAGCATTGTCATTCTAAACGAAGTGAAGAATCTCTCATCGGTTCAGATCCAAGAGCAGAGGGATTCTTCGCTGCGCTCAGAATGACAACTTAGCCTATGCAAGTAAGCCCGATACAAGTAAGCCCGTTTCCTTCCGATCGCGCGCAACCACCGGCGATGGAGGGGACGATGCTGATGGTATCGCCGTCCTTGGTTCGCGTGTTTTCCTTATCCAGAAAACGGATGTCTTCATCGTTCAGATAAACATTCACGAAGCTGCGAATTTTTCCTTCATCGGTAAAAAGATGCTTGCGCAGATCCGAAAACGTGCCCGTAAGGCTGCCGAGCGCTTCGCCCACCGTAGTTGCATTACACTCAATGCTGGACTGCTTGCCGGTAAACTGGCGGAGCGGCGTCGGAATCATAACCTTTACGGCCATACGATCGTTTCTCCCTCGTTGAGTTACGCTTCAGAGTACCTGATGCGCACAGCATTTTCACTTCGGACCGGCATCCCGGCTCCAGCAACCACATCGGATGCTCGGACGGCGGTTAAGGGTTCAAGGCGCCGGACGTTCACGCGAACCCCGCTACCAGCAAATCATTCCGGCACAATGACTTCCGCCTGGAACTTGGATCGGTCGTCGTCCAATAACCAGGAAGTCAAGTCTTTGGGAACACCCGCTTCCACGCTGACGATTACATAGCTGTACCACGGCCAGGCATGCTCGCGGTCGAATTCGCTGGGCCGCGCGGGATGATCCGGATGAGAATGATACCACCCCAGGAGGTCGAGGCCACGCTCGGTCGCGGCGCGTTCGGCAGCCCGAAAATCCTCGGGAGTAATCGAAAAACGGTTACGCGGGGAATCATCGCGCCGGTTAATCAGCGGGAAAAGAGCGCGAACCTCACGTCCCTTAGCGTCGACATCCGTTCCGAGCATCGCTCCGCAGCATTCGTGCGGATAATCCTTCGCGCCGTGATCGCGGATTTCCTGTTCCAGATTTTTCGTCAGCAGCAACATCATGTGTACCTGTTTTTCTGGTAGCACAGGCACTCTTGCCTGTGCGGTTTTGTATGTCACATGGTCAAGATCACGTGATCCGTCCGAGCGAAGCCGCGAAAACCACACAGGCAAGAGTGCCTGTGCTACTAAACTTCGTCCCAGAAACGCTCGCTCAGATATTTTGTGCCGGAATCCGGAAAAATGGTGACGATGACGGCACGTTCGTCCGGCGCGAGTGATCCAGCCACGTGAAAACAGCCTTCCAAGGCTGCCGCAGCGCTCGGACTTAGCAGCAGACCTTCTTCGCGCGCGGCCCGCTTGACCAGGCGATAGGCTTCTTCCGTGCCAACCTCGAGATTGGCATCGGCGAGAGTCGCGTCATAAATCGGCGGCACGATGGCTGTGGCCATGTGCTTCCAGCCTTCCAGTCCGTGGAACGATGAATCCGGTAGCAAGCTGATGCAACGAATCGCGGGATTTAGTTCCTTCAGGCGGCGCGTGGTGCCGACAAATGTTCCGCTTGTACCGAGCCCCGCCACAAAATGAGTGATGCGACCGCCGGTCTGCTCCCAGATTTCGTTGGCCGTGGTTTTGTAATGGGCGCGCCAGTTGGCGGCATTGCCATACTGGTCGGGATAAAAATATTTTCCTGGCTCGGCCGCGATAATTTCGCGCGCGCGCAGGATGGCGCCATCCGAACCTTCATCTCCAGGCGTGATGACCAGCTCCGCGCCAAATGCTTTTAGAATTTTCTTGCGCTCTTCGCTGGCGCTGGCCGGCAGGCACAGCTTCACGCGATACCCGAGAGCGGCGGCAATCATGGCGTAGGCGATGCCCGTATTTCCGCTGGTCGCGTCCAGGATGGTTTGGCCGGGTTGCAGTTTTCCCGAGCGTTCCGCCTCGCGAATCATTTCCAGCGCGGGCCGGTCCTTTACCGAGCCGCCCGGGTTGAACCATTCCGCCTTGCCGTAAAATTCGGCGTTCGGATAATTAGGTCCAAGACGTTCCAGACGCAGAAGCGGGGTATTTCCGACGCAATCGACAAGACGTCGGCCAATGGCGCGCTCATCGATCGGCGTCGCCCCTTCGTCCAAAACCGGTTTTTTTGCGCTATTCATGGTCCGAAAGTTATCCGTCCGACGCTACAAGAATCACCTAGGCGCCTTCCGCCGTCGCAACGGCCGCTCCCATTCATTTAATTTAGCATAAACTCAGCCGGTTCCGGTTTTAGGTAGCACAGGCTTCAGCCTGTGGGTTTTGGTCTCCTCCAAGCGCAAAATTAAAATCCACAGGCTGAAGCCTGTGCTACTTGCAGCCGACTTTGGCCTTTACACCCCGTCGCCCCGCCCCGTATCCTTTAAATCTATGTGGAATGTGAAAGATAAATTTCCGGCCAAGCTGATGGATGGATTGTCCGCCGCGGGATTCATTGTGAGCAGCACAGGCGGAGTGATGCGCGTTGAAAAGTACGGTTGCGGCGCCGAATTCCGCCGCACGTCCGACGAGCACTATACGATGACGATTCTGCCGACGGTTGTGCTGAACGGGCAATTTGTGCGCCTCTGGGATGCCGGCTACCAGAAATTTCTGCTCACCGACGACGGTAGAAAATTTCCGGCGCGTGCCGAACAGCTCGTCAACATGCGCAAGTTTAACGAAGAATTGCGGACCGCGCTGGGCGTCCCCACCTACTACAACGAAGCTCTCGGTTCCACTTCGCTGGTTTCCGTTTACGACCGCGTCAAAGGGCGTTCCGGAGATATTCCCGACAAGACGGTCGGGGTGAAGCCAACCAACGGTCACTAGCAGGCTGCGGAAAATACGGCTTCTTCTGTCATTCTGAACGAAGCGAAGAATCTCTCTTCGATTTAATTAAGTAAAAGAGAATAACAAAGAGAGATTCTTCGCTTCGCTCAGAATGACGGCGTCTTGCGTTTTTCTGCAGCCGACCGGAATTCTAGCGCAGTTTGGATGGGAAAACGCCGACAGGGGCAAGGCCGAGGCCGCACGCGCGATCGAGCCGCTATGCATGCTGTGGTGCATTCCAGGTTTCATTCGAAGCGATTGGTTCCATGCGTTCTAGCTGCTCGCGTAAGCCGCCCCAAAATTGACAGGCAGTTGCGATCGAAGCTTTATTGTGAAGCCACGCGCCAGGAGGATATCCATGCCGGCGGACGAAAAAGAATTGAGGACGGGTTTCGTGCGGCAGGTCATTCGCGTGGCCAGCTATCTGCCGGAACTCCTGGAACTGATCGGAACCCCGAGTCCTGTGGCGCGGGCTGTACGGCATGCCGTTCGAATGGTTCCGGCCGTCAGGAATGAAGAAGTCAGCGTTGCGCGCGACGCGATGGAAGAACTCGTCGACGGACGATTTGCATCGATTCTGGAATCTCACGAGGAACTGGACGAACGCTTCCGGCTTCTGGAACAGGAAAATATAAAAATAAAAAACGACCTTGCGGACGCGGCCACACAACTGCAAGGGCTGAGGACGGAGACGCTGGGTCTCAAGACGGAGATCGAATCGCTGCGACAACGAAATTTCTATCTGACGCTGGGAGTTTTGACGGTCGTCTTCTTGGAGATCGCAGTGCTGGCGTGGAAATTCGTAAAGTAGCGCGAATTATTGGCCGGGGTTCCCGGCATCGCGCAGCTGGCGGCGAAACTGCGCGGGATCGACCCGGTGCTTGGCGACTTTTCGCGAGCCGATAAAAATTACCGGAACGTCATAGTCGTAGAGCGCGCGAAGTTCCGGATCTTCGTCAATGTTAATTTCTGTGAGGCGCGAGCCGAACTGTTTCAACAGCGGAGCGATTTGCGCCTTGGCCTCCTCGCAGAGGTGGCAGCTGGGACGCGAATAAATCGTGACGTCGCGCGGGGCAGCCAGTTGCAGGCGACCCTCTTCGGTGCGATGGTAGGTATCTGGCGCGCCGGTTCCTCGCAACCATCCGCGTTCGACCAACTGCGACACGATCGGCTTCACAATCGCCGGCTCTCCCAGTTGGGAAAGAGATCGCGCGCGCGTACCAGGCACGTCGAAGGCGGCGAGAACTTTTTGCTCCATCGAATTCATGACAGCAAATATTTGTATCTCAATTCGAGTCCTGGAGGAAGAATGAAAGCCGCACCTAGTGAGGACCAACATTTATGGCTGACGTCATCGCATTGATCGACGATTTATTTTTCCTGGCCAAGGTGCATGAGACGGCGAAACATACGGGCGTCACGCTGGAAACGGCGGCGACCGGCGAGCAGCTCTTGAAAGCGGCGCCCACCAGCCCGTCGGCTCTGATTTTGGTGGATTTGAATGCCAGGCAAGGGGCGCTCGAGGCAGTGGAAAAGCTCTGCGCGGCAAATGGACAAGGCAACCAACGGCGGGTCATCGCCTTTCTATCTCATGTGCAGACCGATCTGGCGGAGCGGGCGCTCGCCGCGGGATGCCTGGACGTCATGCCGCGATCCAGGTTCACGCAAAATCTCGCTGAAATATTGCTGGGAGCAAAATCTTGAATGATACGTGGCCAAAACCGAGGGGACAGGCTTTACCCTCTGCGAAAAAAATAACCTTTTCTGTCATTCTGAGCGAAGCGAAGAAACTCTCTTTATTTGTTCTCTTATACTTAAATCGAAGAGAGATTCTTCGTTTCGCTCAGAATGACAACGTTTTTAGTTTTTTTGCAGCCGGTTTCGGCCGTGGAATCGGGTCCAGCCGGAGTAAAAAAACACGAGCCTGTGCTGCTAAATGTACTCTCCTGCTGGCGCTCTTACTCATTGCGCTTATAACGGTCGCGGCGCCGGGCGTGTGGGCACAGCAGCAGCAAGTTTCAGCAAACCCCGAGACCGCGCTTTCTGACGCGCTGTCCGCCGCTTGCCGTCAGGATTCCCCAGCCTTCGCGAATTCTCTGACCGCGGATAACGCCGTCGCGTTTCGAGCGCTCTCCGAAGCGCAACGGACTGCCATGATGAAACGGTTCGTGCTTCTGGAAGAACCGGGCAGAGTGCTTCTCTCAACAGGCAGCAAGGGCCAGAAAATCGTGCGTTGCGAGAGTCCCAGTTACACAACCGAAATGCGCATTGGCGAGACACGAGTGCGCGAAAATCTGGCGTTCGTGCCGATTGAAATTCCCATCACCGCGGAAGAACCGCGCAGCATCACCTTTGGCCTTGTGCGCGAAAGCGGAAACTGGAAACTTCTCTCCGTGGGACTCATGATGCTCGACGTGCCCGGCATGGCGAAACAATGGGAGCAAGCCGACCTCGCCGCAGGCGAAGACGCCGCGATCGCCGATTTACGCGCGTTGGCAACGGCCTTGGACACCTATCGCCGCGCCTACGGGGAATTGCCCGCCACACTCGGCGCGCTGGGTCCTGCCCCTCCGAACGGCGTTTCACCGGAGGCAGCGAGTCTCGTCGACGCGGATCTCGCTACGGGCAGCAAAGATGGCTACACGATTCGCTACACTATCATCCCCGGGCCGGGTGGACGGCCGGAGGATGACTCGATTAAAGCAGAGACCTTTTCCCTGGCTTCGACGCCCAAGGAATACGGCAAGCTCGGCCGGCGCTCGTTCTTTTTGGATTCCTCCGGGGTCCTGCGCGGCGCGGACAAGCATGGCAGCGTTGCAACCAGCAGCGATCCGCGCATTGGTCCATCCTGACCGTTCCCATTTGCGTCACACCCCCGCAGTATCGTCTTGCCAGACCATCCAGCCCGAGCCAAAATAGTCATACCCCTCCGATATCCGCGCGGGACTCTGCGTGGAATCTCTTACTCCTAAAGAAAATGACGGCGCGCAAGTGCCTGTTGCGGCCTCGAGAGCAAAATGTCAGAGCGTTCCGACGCGCCTATTCTGTTTTCCGGTACCTCGACCGAAGGCTCGATGAAAAATATCATCAGTGAACGGCGATCCCAGGTCCGGTTCCCGTGTACCGCGTCCGCCGAAGTTTATGACGTTCGATCGAGAACCCGCGTGAATGGCCGGTGTTCCGATCTGGGCGCAGGCGGCTGCTATGTCGATACGCTCTCCCCGTTTGCCGTCGGTGCGCCGGTCAAGGTTCGAATAGATCGCGACAATCGCCAGTTCGAGGCCGAGGCTGTGGTGGCCTACGCTCACGTGCAAATGGGAATGGGTCTCGCGTTCACGGCCGTAAAGCCTGAGCATCTGGATGTCTTGCGCTCATGGATCGCCGGTCTTAGCGGCGATCAGCGCATCGATCCGACGGAGCCCGTCGCGAAGCCTGAGGTTCCTGACGTCGAAGGGGACGCGAGCACCCGATTGGTGATGAACGAACTGATCACACTGCTGGTTCGCAAGAGAATTATTACGGAAAACGAGGCTACGGCATTACTGCGAGAGATGTTTCGATGAAGAAAGCTGCTGTCCAAAAATCGGTCCGCTCGCGAAGTCTGGCACGGATGGAGCATTTGGCGATAACATGGCAGCTTCAGCCATGCGTCGTCTCAGCGGTCGCAAGCTTTTGCGGGTGGTAGGAGTAGCTTCGCTGTTGCTTCCGGCAGCGACGCAATGGGCAGCCACTGCATCCGCAACGCCTCCAAGGCCCTCCAGCCAGCGCCAGGCGATGCAATCAAACTCCACGGAATCGCCGACGGCAACTCCCGTTTTTGAAATGCACAGCGGTTTTTGGGTGAACCTGCATCATTTTCTCTATCTACAGGCGCGCCTCTCGAAACTCAATCCTTCACTTGCCGATTCCGCAAGGGGAGCCGCGCAGCCGGACGAGCCTCCCGTTTCCCTGATTGGTTTCCGCGAAGCGGAAATTCATGCCTGGCAGGACGCCGTCGCTATCTACTCCAAGGATTTGGCGGGCCGTGACCTTCTGCTGAACGGCGACATGGAAATCATCAACAACCAGCTCGCAACGCTCGAGGACTGCTCCGAACTTCAGGGAAAGACAACTCCGCTCTGCACTTCCGGATTGCGGCAGGATCTGGTGCGAGCACTGGAGAGCGCCGCGCCGGTTTATCGCGCGCACTGGTGGCCGCAACAGAATGATGCCAACCGTGAATGGATTTCGCAGATTGCGCCGATCGTCCAGAAAATGGGCGTCGAACTCGCCGGCCAGCTTGCGGACGTTTATCAAAGGCCTTGGCCGTCCCAGCGCGTGCGCGTGGACGTCGTAGGTTATGCGGGCCCGTTCGGCGCATATACGACGCTGGAACCCATTCACGTCACAATTTCCAGCCACGACCCGCGCAATCGGGGAGTCTACGGCTTCGAAGTGTTATTTCACGAGTCTTCGCACGCGTTGGCCGGAGCTGTGACGGCCGCGATCGCACGTGAATTCCGCGCACGAGACAAGCCGATCCCACGCGCCTTCTGGCATGCCCTTTTGTTTTACACCACCGGCGAGATTGTGCGGCGCGATGTGGAATATGGGACCATGACCTTCACCCCGGAGCAAGCAAATGGTCCTTCGGCCTACCTGCCCTACGCCGCACGCTACGGGCTCTACTCCGGATCCTGGGAACACTTTCACGGATTACTGGATTTGTACTGGCTGCCGTACCTGGACGGGAAAGTGTCGTTCGAAACGGCCATGGCCCGCCTCGCAGCGGAGATGTAAGTAGCAGATTCACACGCTGCTGAAAAACTCAAAACTCTGTCATTCTGAGCAAAGCGAAGACTCTCACTTCGATTCAGGTATGGAACAGAAACCAGGAGAGATTCTTCGCTTCGCTCAGAATGACAAAACAAAAAAGTGCTTTTTAGCAGCCCATTCAGCCTGCGGATTTTGGTACTTGCAAGGACCAAGCCCCGCAGGCTGAAGCCCGCACCACTCGGCCGCAATTGTCCGGCAAGGCCGAGTGTGCTAACCTTCTGCGCTCAAAGTGAGGCTTTCGCAGAGGTAGAGTCCGCCTCAGAAGTTCCTCTCTGTGACGCGGGTATGGCGCAGATTTCTCCGTGACTCCACTGGCTCTCTTGTAAGCAAAGCCGGAGTGACTCTGCGGTCGCCCTGCGTGATCCCGGAGATTATGAAAAGGGAGTGTTCGCTGAACGAAATGCCGACGAAACCAGCACCCGGCAAGTCCATAGAAATTAAATTGGCGCATTCGCCGGACTCCGACGACGCCTTCATGTTTTACGGTCTGGCCACGCAGAAGGTGCGGACCCCGGGGCTCAAGTTTACGCACGTCCTCGCCGACATTGAGACGCTGAATAAGGCTGCCCAGCAGGAAATCTATGATGTCACGGCGTTTAGCTTCGGCGCCTACCCCTATTTGCGGGATAAATATGTCCTGCTGGATTGCGGCGCGAGTTTTGGCGAAGGTTACGGGCCTATCGTCGTTTCGCAGCACCCGATGAAACGGGAGGACCTGACCAAATGCCGGATCGGGGTGCCAGGCCTGCAAACCTCGGCGTTTCTCGCGCTGCGCCTGTTCGAACCAAATGTTGAACCGGTGGTTATGCCGTTCGACCAAATTCTGGACGCGGTGAAGAATTCCGTGGTCGATGCAGGGCTCTTGATTCACGAGGGGCAGCTGTATTTTCCGCAGATGGGCATGCACAAGGTTGTGGACCTCGGGCAGTGGTGGATTGAACAGACAGGATTGCCATTGCCGCTTGGTGGGAACGCTGTGCGGCGCGCCCTGGGGCGATCCGTGGCGCTGCAGATCGGCCGCGCCATTCATGAGAGCGTGTCCTACGCCTTGGAGCATCGCGAGGCCGCCGTGAATTACGCGATGCAGTTCGCGCGCGATATGGAAACGGATATGGCCGACAAATTTATCGGCATGTATGTGAACAACTGGACGCTCGGATACGGCCCGCGCGGCCGCCAGGCGGTTCACGAATTTTTGAAGCGCGGCGTTGAGGCGGGATTCATTCCCGGCCCGCCGGATGCCGAATTTATAATGGAAGAATCCTGAAAATCGGTGTCCCGGTAATAGCGAGTTCTCAGGTACCAAAATAAATTTTGGTCCGTCCACGCGGCGGGCGAGGGCTTGCCTTGACGCGATCTAAAGCTTCGCATACAGTCGAAATCCATCTGAACCGTACGGCCCACACATTGTGACGAAGCAACGCGTTCTCTCCACTTATCTGTTTGTAAATAAGAAACTGAGTTCCGCTTTGGTGGGCGAAGTCGCGCGCGCGGGAGTTTCGTCAATCGAGCTGTTTTGCTCGCGCGGGCATTTCGATTACCGCTCAGCCGATGACGCGCGCGAACTGGCCTCCTGGCTGGCCGGAAATAATCTGACGCTGCATTCCATACACTCGCCGACCACACGCGATTTTCAGTTGAGCCGCGAGAGCGGCGCGCCGCTTTCCATCTGCGATCCGGAGCGCCTGAGGCGCCAGGAAGCCGTGGATGAAATCAAGCGCGCGCTGGACCTGGTGGAGCAGATTCCCTTCCGCTACTGCGTCCAGCACGTGGCGCGCTCGCGTGATCTGCCGGATGAGCGGAAATGGGATGCCGCCTTCAGCTCTCTCGAAAATTTGTCGCTATTTGCGCGACACCGCGGCGTGACGCTGGCAATTGAAAACACTCCGGGGGAGATGGCCACGCCCGCAAACCTGAAACATTTTCTGGAGCAGACGCGCCTCACCACCGTAAAGATTTGTTTCGACGCAGGCCACGCCCATCTGGAAGGCGGCGTGCCGGAAGCGCTGGAGGCCGTGCGCGATTTCGTCGCCACCACGCATATTCATGACAATCGCGGCGAGCGCGACGACCATCTCTTGCCGTACGAAGGAACCATCGACTGGAGCGCGACGCTTGCAGCTTTGCCGTCCGAAACGCCGCTGGTGCTCGAATTGAAAGAGCCGGCCGCGGCCGCCGGCTCGACGGATATTCAGGCATTCGCCGAAACGCTGCGCGGAGTCCAGCCCGTATTTGAAAAGTTCGAGCAAGAGCACCAGTAGAACAGGCTTCAGCCTGTTGATTTTAGTTGCAGCAATATCGATCGAGCACGCACCAACCCCCACAGGCTGAAGCCTGTGCTACTGGAGCCCCGAATCGCATTGGATCTTTTTTAATTGGAGAAACATGCCGGTAATTGACATTCAGGATGTAGGAAAACACGACGGGCAGGAAGTTACACTGCGCGGTTGGTTATACAATTTGCGCGAAGCGGGCAAGTTGCTCTTCCCCATTTTTCGCGACGGCACCGGAACCATCCAGGGCGTCGTGTCGCTCAAGGACCAGCCTGCCGCGTTCGAAGCCCTTCGCGGCCTGACGCAGGAGTCCAGCGTGATCGTCACGGGGCGGATCCACGCCGATAAACGCGCGCCGGGCGGATTCGAAGTTCAGATTACGGCCATCGAAGTCGTGCAGCGCGTTCCGGACGACAAGCCTTACCCGATCCAGCTAAAAGAGCACGGTGTCGATTTCCTGCTGGACAACCGGCACCTCTGGATTCGCACGCCGCGCGCCGCGGCGATCCTGCGCATTCGCGCGCAAGCCGTGCGCGCCGCTCATGAGTACATGGATTCTCAGGGCTACATCCTCACGGAAGCACCCATCTTTACGCCCGCGTCCTGCGAAGGCACGACCACGCTGTTCGAAGTGCAATATATCGACGACGAGAAAGCCTACCTCACACAGTCCGGCCAGCTTTACGTGGAAGCGACGGCCATGGCGCTCGGCAAGGTTTACACGTTTGGCCCGACCTTTCGCGCGGAGAAATCCAAAACGCGCCGCCACCTCACCGAATTCTGGATGCTCGAGCCCGAAGCCGCCTACGCGCACCTGGAAGATATGATGACGCTGGGCGAAGGCCTGGTCACTCACGTCGTGCAATCCGTGCTGCAAAATCGTGCGAAGGAACTGGAGACAATCGGCCGCGACACGTCCAAACTCGCCGCCGTTACAGCTCCTTTTCCTCGGATCACTTATGATGAAGCCATCAAAATTCTGCAGGAGTCTGGGAATCCGGCCAAATGGGGCGACGATTTCGGCGGCGATGAGGAGACCATCCTGTCCAGCGCCTACGACCGGCCCGTCATGGTGCATCGCTATCCCGCTGCGATGAAGGCGTTCTACATGCAACCCGATCCCGAGCGGCCGGAACTGGCGCTGGGTTTCGACATGCTCGCCCCCGAAGGCTACGGCGAAATCATCGGCGGCGGCGAGCGCGTCAACGACTACGATCTACTCTTAAAACGTCTGCGGGAGCACAACCTGCACGAGGACGCCTTTGGCTGGTATCTGGACCTGCGCCGCTA
>Ga0157378_10004816_pt1 | contig 11825 bp, 7 predicted proteins | sample M65metaG_FD_115309 | JGI IMG/M metagenome (GOLD analysis project Ga0157378, IMG submission 115309) | Miscanthus rhizosphere microbial communities from Kellogg Biological Station, Michigan, USA - M6-5 metaG | ecosystem: Host-associated > Plants > Roots > Rhizosphere > Soil | place: USA: Michigan...
GATTGAACTTGCTTTGTTAAGCGAACAGAGTGATGGATGGTGTCGCTATGACAACCTTCACCATCGACTCCGATAACAACATCACGGCGCTTTTGAAAGCCCCCGCTGATCCGACCAACACCTTTGCCAGCGAGAAGGACCTCGCCAAACTGACAGCCGACTGGCCTGCGGCCCGCCTGACGGAATGCTGGAACAGCTTCGCGGGCGTGGCTCCCTTCGACGACCTGAAGCCCGTTCGTAAGTTCACGGACCGCAAGGCTGCGGTGGCACGTATCTGGAAAGCCGTAACGCGACTGTCCCCGGACGTTGCGCAACACGCGGCCCACGTCGCGCCCGGCAAGGCGAAAGCGAAGAAGGCCGCAGCCAAAGGAAAACGCCGCGATACCGCGCGCACGGACGCCAAGGTTGGCCGGGACGGCAGCAAGAAAGCCAAGGTCATGGCCCTGCTCGGACGAAAGGAAGGCGCGACGCTCGCTCAGCTCATGAAGGCCACTGGGTGGCAAGCTCATTCCGTGCGCGGGTTCCTCAGCGGAGCCTTGGCCAAGAAGATGGGCCTGAAGATCGAGAGTACGAAGTCCGACGCCGGGGACCGGGTCTACCGGCTCGGGAAATAAATCAGCGTCAGCCTCAAGCCGCCGGCCTTCGGGTCGGCGGCTTATTTCGTTGGCACTTCGTCGTCTTGCCTTCAGGACGCGACGATACTCGGCTTGCTTCGCCTGGAGGATTCGTAATTCGGCCGACCAGTCTGACAGAGCAAGGCCCAACCCGGCAACGTCCGGATGTCCGGCTAGTAGTGCCGCCTCCGCTGCGGCGACCTCCCGCTGGCACCGCACTATTTCAGCCTGGCGATGTTTAAGGCTCAGGCGTTCAAGTGAAGAAGCGGGCATCCATCCTCTTCGTAGCATTAGCCTTTGTCAGTCGTCAACAGACAGGTGACGCGTGAGGATTCTGACCTGAAGCCCTACCCTCAGACTAAACTTTGGCTGCTGGCGTCACGTCGCCAACACCCGGAATTTGCTGATGTCGCAATCGAGGCCTGACGTCCCTGTTCGGAAATCCTAAGGCTGAACTGGACCAACAGACGGAGCAAACACAAGACGTACGCACGAAGTATTTGCGTTCGAAAAAACACATGATTTCCGAACAGCTCAAAATGGCAACAAAATGTCGTGTGGCCAACGCATCCCTGCCTAAGTGAAGCCAGGTGCTCGGGAACTGGCCGAGTAACTAACTCTCGATCGAACTCCGCGGCATAAGCTGATCCAACCACCCAGTTCAGACGATCACCCATCGTCTTCAACAGTGGAATTTGGGAAGTGAGTCTCTTTTTTAAGGGGCCGACAAAATCACGCCTCGTCATTGACGACATGGCGGAGGATTCGGCGCAACTGCTGCTTGGCGACCAGCAACCAAGTTGGGCATCTGAGCGTCGCGGCGGAGGCCGGCCCGCCTCCGAATTTCACTCAGCGCCCTAGAGACGGCTTCCTGGAGTGCCCTTTCAAATTGGGGATTCGGCGGTATCGGTGTTTTCACGACTTCCGTGCCGGGGAAAGCCAGTTCCCCTCGCGGCTGCCATTCCCCGCGCCACCGTTCGCAGACGCGGACCCACTTCCAGGTGCGGGACGACTTCCCCGATCCTTCGTCCGCCGTCAATCTCCCGCATCGCCGCGATCTTCAAATCTCGGCTGAAGATTCTCCGGGCCAAATCCATACACCTCTCCATTCAATATAGGTCGGCCCTTAAATTCGTGTCTCATTTTTGGGGTGCAGTCCAGCGCGATTGCCTGTCCCGCTACTTTGCCAGGAGGATCTCTTCCGATCGCAGAATTCCTGTCCACTGAAACTATGTGCTGGGCGCACAACACCGCGCGACCGCACCAGCATGATTCCGGGAACCTCTCTCTCCCGCGTGTTGCCCGAATATCAGAGGTTCCCGCTCCCAAACAAGGGTTATTCCCATGTCCGGAAATCGTTTCGCGAAGCTGCCTTCTCCCTCAAAGCGTCGTTCAGCGCTTAAGAGTGTCAAAACAGTTTTTTCAGGCGGCGTGACCCTTTTCCGAAGCATTCGACGCTTTCGGAATAGAACCTCCTGGAAGCGGAGCCTTAGATCACGCCTGGGGTACTGGAGAGTAGAATGGTCCGCATGTCTGGAACGGGAGAAGTCACCGCGCTTCTCGAAGCATGGCGAGGCGGAAGCGAAAACGCACTCGAACGGCTGATCCCGATCGTCTACGGTGACCTGCGTCGGATCGCTGCGCGCTATATGCGTTCCGAGCAGGACGGTCATACGTTGCAAACCACCGCACTGGTTCATGAAGCCTACGTGCGGCTGATTCGGGAGCAGGACCGAACCTGGGAGAATCGGGCCCACTTCTTCGGCGTCGCCGCGCAAATCATGAGAAATCTGCTGGTAGACCATGCCCGTGCCGCAGCCCGGGTGAAACGCGGAGGTGGGGTCGTTGAAGTCCAGCTCGACGCGAGCTCTGGACCCAGCACGATGGCTCCCGAGGATCTTCTGGGTTTAGAGAATGCGTTGCGCAGATTGGCCGAGATGGATGGCCGCGCGAGCCGGATTGTCGAATTGCGTTATTTTGTGGGACTCACCCATCAGGAGATCGCGGAGGTCATGGGGATCTCGGAGAAAACCGTCAAGCGTGAATGGAGCACGGCTAAGGCGTGGCTGCGAGCGGAGCTCCGCAGCGGCGTGCATGTTCAGGGAATCGATCAATGACGCCGGAACAATGGAACAGAGTCAAGGAGATCTTCGGCGATGCGCTCGAACGGGAGCCGTCCGACCGCGAATCTTTCATTCGAGAAGCTGCGAAGGACGACGCCGATCTCCTCGCGGAACTTTTGCGACTCCTGAAAGAAAATGAACGCGATTCCGACTTGTTATCACAACTTGCGGTGGCGGACACGAGAGCAATCCGCCCCGAGGAACCGCCGCGGTTCGCGGCGTCCACCCTTCTAGCCCGGCGGTTTCGTATCGTGCGGTTCATTGCGCGAGGCGGGATGGGTGAGGTTTATGAAGCTGAAGATCTGGAACTCGGCGAACGCGTCGCTCTGAAGGCAATCCGCCCGCGCGTGGCATCTGATCCTGAATTGCGGGCCTTATTTAAGAGAGAAGTTCAACTGGCGCGGCGCGTTACCCATCCGAACGTATGCCGCATCTTCGATCTGCATGAAAATCCTCCGGAAGATGGTGAGCCTGTCCTTTTGCTGTCCATGGAATTGATCGAGGGACAAACGTTGGCACACCATTTGCGGCAGAACGGTCCCATGTCATTCGACGACATGCTGCTCATCATCGAGCAGATTGGTGCGGGTTTGCAAGCCGTGCATGATGCGGGCGTAATCCACGGCGATTTGAAGCCCGGCAACGTGATGCTAGCCTTGCGTCCTGGGGAGACAATACCGCAGGCCAGGGTCATGGATTTCGGCGTAGCCCTCCCAGCGGGAGCGTCCGGCCTCAAATATCTCGATAAAGCGAATTTGCCGTTATCGGATGAGGCCAGTTCCAGCGCCGCTCGGTCGATTCCTGTGTCACGCCAGTCGAGTCCGCCTCTGCGAGGCGGCACGCCCGACTATCTTGCGCCGGAACAGGTCAAAGGTGCGGCGGCGACCACGGCCACAGATATCTATGCGTTCGCGCTGGTCATAGGAGACATGCTCGGTATTCCGCGTGAAAAACGGCTGGCACCGGATGCGGATCGAATGCCGTCCCGCTGGGTGCGCATCCTGCGACGCTGCCTGGAAGAAGATCCGGCCCGACGCTATTCGCGGCCGACGGACCTTTCGATTGCGCTTCGAGGCGCGCGCAGTGGATGGCCAAGAGCCAGGTGGATCGCCGTAGCGACGGCGGCTGTAACGCTATTAGGCATTCTAATCGCGGCCAGACGGTTTGACCTGGGACGCGGCACAGCGAACCGGCTTGTTCTCACCGAGAGTCGAGCTGAAAGTGTTCAAAATATCTCACCCGACGGCAACTATCTGGCTGACACCTCCTGGGATACAGGCGATTTGATCCTGCACAACGTCGGCAGTGGAAAAACTAAACGGCTCACTCACAAGAAGACTCCTTGGGATCAACAGTACGGGGGCGCTTATGGCGCACTATTTTCCAGAGATGGCCGCCAGATTGCCTACGTTTGGATGAACGGCCGCTCGGATGCGGAGGTCCGCATTATCGGAACAGACGGTAAGAACGAGCGTACGCTTTACCACAGTCCCAGCACGAACCTGAATCTGGTGGACTGGTCCGCTGATGGGAACCGCATTCTGACCCAAGTTCTAGACCATGGCGGGCGGCCGCAGCAGCTCGCGTTTCTGTTTCCGCGCGATGGTTCCCTCCAGCTCTTGCAGAGCCCGCCGGCTGCTGCGCAAACGCTGTTTGGTGCGGATGGCCAAGGTCTGATTTTTGATGTGAGAGGCCGGCCAGGCGCGGGCGTTGAAATCCACGGGCTGTCTTCGGCCGGAGTGGAATCGACATTAGTGGGCCGCACCGGCAGTAATTCGATTGTAGGATGGTCGCCTGACCGCCGGCGTCTGATCTTTTTAAGTGATCGCCGCGGCCAACCCGGAATCTGGGCCGTTCCGATTTCTGATCGCGGTGCCGAGGGCGAACCTCAGGAGCTGGTGCCAGACGCGAAAGGGTGGGAACCGCTAGGAATTACGCGGTCGGGTGCACTCTTTTATAGGCAAAACTCAGATTTAATCGATGTTTATACGGCGGTCGTGGATCTCGCTGCCGGCCGGATCGTTTTACCGCCCCGGCGAGTGACCGAGCGCTTCATTGGGACCTACGCTTATCCGAACTGGTCGGAAGATGGCCAGAAACTCGTGTTTGACTCAAACCGCGATCGACCTATGGCCGGGCTCGCCATTTTTGAGCCACAGACTGACCAGTTGCGGGAACTTCGGATCGATTTAACAAGAGCGTGGCGGCCTCAATGGGTGGAGCACGGCGCTGCCATCATGCTTCCGGCTAGAGGGCGGGATGGACGAGATGGACAATTTCGAATCGATCCCCGGACCGGTGCCGCTACCATGGCGCTGAGCAGCCAGGACCTCGATTCACATTTCGAAGGAATTTGGTCCCGGGATGGCAAGATTCATTTCAATCGATATGACGACTTCCGGCGCGGCATCTTCCGTTTGAACGTCGAAACCGGCGAGCGTCGCGTCCTGTACGTACCGCCGCCGGGGGTCGATGTGGGCACGGAGAACCTGGCGCTTTCGCCAGATGGGCTGACGTTGGCTTTCCATGCAAGGAAAAATGACGGTACCGGAACTCTGATGTTGATGTCCCCAGAGGGCGGCGAGGCACGACCGCTCCTTACAGTGAAGATTCCCCAATCTTTTTGGTATGGCTCATTCACTTGGACTCCCGACTCTCGGAAAATCCTGGCAGTTATCACCAACCAGGGCCATACGCCAAACGAAGAATTAGTCTCCGAGATTTGGCAAGTGCCAGTGGACGGCAACGCCCCGACCAAAATTGACTTCCCGCCACTCTGGATCACCTCATTACGGCTGAATCCCGACGGCAAGACCCTGGCGTTTCAGGTTCGCCACTGGAGAAGTGAGATCTGGGTATTGCAAAACTTTCTGTGAGGGGAGCGAGAATAATTGCACGGACCAGTTTGCGAGCGGTGGTCGCGGCAGCCGGGGCACTGCGCGGATTTGGGCGACAGTGGTTTCAAACGCCGCCGTTATTGGAGGATCCTCAAGAGTTGAGGCCGGACATCGGACAAATAGAGCCGTTTGGCATCACCCAGGGCGACTCTCTATCATTACCGGCTGGACGGAAACGATATATTCACCGCAGCCGGGGATTTGGCAACCGGCAAAGCGTTATCGTCGCCGCAACGAATCATGTCGTCGTTCATGGGTCCGTCTATCAGCATCCGGCAACTGCGCATGAATCCTGATGGTAGGACAATCGCCTTCATGTCGGGAAAGCCACGATCTGAAGTTTGGGTACTGGAGAATTTTCTGTCCTGAAAAGATAAAGGGAGGCAACGTTTGAAGATACGAGTCTGGGTACCTGTCTTCGTGGGAATTCTACTGCCGAGCATTCACGCGCAATCGACGTCGGGCACGATTCAAGGCATCGTGCGGGATTCCTCGGGCGCAACAGTGGAAGGTGCCACCGTGACCGCGCGAGAAGCGCAGACGAACACCAGTGCGCAAGCATCTTCGATGGCTGTGGGACTCTATGAATTCCTGAACCTAAAGCCAGGGCTGTACGAGGTCACGGCCCTGAAGCCTGGATTTGCGGCGAGCAAAACGGGTCTGATGCCCCTGGAGGTGAACCAGACCAGGCGCGCCGACTTCACGCTGAGCGTGGCAGGGCGAGCAGACACCGCTATAGTGCTGGCGCAGGTACCGGAAATCGACACCGAGGATAGCACGTTGTCCGATTCCAGAGATTCAAGCCAACTCGCCCGCTTGCCGCTCAACTATCGCGGGGCGGGCGGGACCGCGCTCGTGGCGTTCATGACGTTTCCCGGCATACGGCAAGATCGCTTTGGCCGAATGGCGATTAGCGGCGCCCTTCCTAGCCAGGCCGATTTCACCGTCGATGGCATATCGATCATTGACGTGAACTTCCACCTTCCTCAAGACAACGTCCCCTCCACGGAAATGATCCGGGAGCTGAACGTTTCCAGCGCTAACAGTGACGTTGCATTCGGCCCTCTGGGTGAAGTGACGCTGAGTACCCGGGGCGGCACAAACCAGGTGCACGGCAGCCTGTTCTGGTATCACCAGAATGGCGCATTTGACGCGAATACTTACAATTCCCCCGTTAAACCACCGAAGGTGTTCAATACCTTTGGAGGAAGCCTTGGTGGTCCGGTGGTTCTGCCGGCCCTTTACCGCGGGTTGAGCCGGACCTTCTTCTTCTTTGATTACGAGGGAAACCGGCAACGGGCGTGGGAGTTGGAGCAGATCTCGGTCCCTACGGCCGCTATGCGCGAAGGCGAGTTGAACGGGCTTCCAGGAGGGGCCGCTGTGGATCCCGCGAATGGAGCTCCGTTTCCCGCTAACCGTATTCCGCTCGAAAAGATAAGCAGCGTGGCGCGCGTGTTACTAACTCGGTATTACCCGCTTCCGAATCGTGCTGGCGCCGACATCTCCAACAATTATTACAAAACTGCAAGCGACAACCAGGACTTGGATAGCTATGATATTCGCCTGGACCACACAATCAGCCCCAGGCAGAACATGTTTATTCGGTGGAGCTCAAAGGGGATCGACTCCGTTCTGGAGTTTACACCCACTCTCCCGGCAAGCCGGAACCCCTTGGAGACTCGCAATTTCGTGGCGGCCCACACCTACGCGCCTAGCAGCGCCCTCTCAAACGAATTCCGATTCGGCTTCAGTCGCAACAGCGCGCCAGAATATTTCCCAATCAACGGAAAAGAATCCGTTGCGGCGCTGGGTCTCCAGGGTCTTGATCTTCGCAATGTCGGGGACAGTGGGGGCTTTCCGTATTTTGACTTCAGCGACACCACAGGCTTCGAGCCAATCGGAAAAGGACGCGATCAATTCGTTGCTTCAAGAACTTATCAGTTCACCAATACGCTCAGCTGGATCCGCGGCCGTCATACATTGAAATTCAGTGGGGAATTGCGTTACATCGGCTCCAGCGGCCATCCAACGCATGGCAACGGCGATGATTTTGGCACCTTCAGGTTCCTAAGCAATACGTTCAGCGGAAATGCGTTTGCCGATTTGTTGCTGGGGCTGCCGGCAAGTTCCACCACTGCAGTGCTAGGGCCAGATGTGGAGGAATCCGCGAACCACTTTGCCGCCTCTCTCGGCGACACCTGGAAGGTGGGCAGGCGCTTGGTGCTGGATTTCGGGCTGCGATGGGAAGTGCATCCTCCTTTAATGGAAGAGTCCGGAAACACCGCCAACTTCGATCCGTCTACGGGCAATGTGATCGTGCCTGATCACGGGCTCCCCCCGGCAGCGGGGTTTCTCGCGTCGATCCACGCGTGCACATCGGGAGCAATTCCACCGGGATGCACGCAAGTGCTGACAGCATCGCAAGCCGGGTTGCCGCAGGGTCTTCGACGTACGTACTACGGTGACTGGGATCCTCGTTTGGGATTCGCGTGGCGGCCTGCAGCATCCGGCAAGACTGTGGTTCGAGGAGGAATCGGCGTGTACACGCAAACCCTCCTAGGCGGGGCTTCATCTCCGGTTGGAATCGCGGCCTCCGACGTTCGCAATTTCACCAACGGGGGCGGGGGCCAGCCTCCGTTGTTCACGCTCCCCAACGTTTCTCCTGGGCCGGCTGCGCTCGGGACCATCGCGACCGCATCCTTCAATCCCGGCGTGGCCCTCACCCTGAAGGACCCCCGCTCATTACAATGGACCCTGACTACAGAGCGCGAACTACCCTGGAATACGTCGGTTCGGGCGAGCTACGTTGGCTTGCAGTCCGCGGGCCTGCCAGTGCGCGTGGAACTGAACCAAGTTCCGGCAAGCACCCGGCCGTTTTCTCCAAGCAGCCGGCCGTTTCAACAATGGGTGTCTCTGGTTTCGATCCAGAATCTGGGCTTTTCAAATTACCAAGGGTTGCGGCTCGAATTGTCTCGGCGATTCCGGAGCGATCTATTCTTCCAGGCAAGTTACGAGCATTCAAAGGACTTAGGCTTGTTCGGCGGGGCCAACTCCCTGTCGCCGGCTTTCACTCCAGTGTTTCCATTCGCTGAGGTCTTCGGGCTCGGACTCACCGACCGTTTCAACAGCCGATATGACCGCGGGAATCTACCGGGCGCCCGCAATAATCGGCTTCTGCTGACGGCGCTTGTTCCGCTTCCGTTCGGCAAGGGGAGGGCCATCGGCCAGAGCTGGGGACGCATGCGGGACGGGCTATTAGGCGGATGGGAGCTGAGCACCGTGGCGCTGGTGGAATCCGGACTTTTCCAAACGCCTATCGTCGGGCCTGGCCAGGATCAATCCAATACAAATATTGGGACCCGGTTCCCATTCGGGCGTCCTGACCGCATCGGGGACGGCAACCTTCCCGATCCCACGCGCGACCGCTATTACGACCCTTCGGCATTCGCGTTCGTGCCGAAGGGGGCCGGGCGATTTGGCAACGCCGGAGCCGGCATTCTGGAGGGGCCGAGCACTGCGGCTATCGCAGCCGGGCTCGCCAAGACCTTCCGTGTAACTGAAAGGCTTCGGCTGCGGACGGAGGCTACGTTCACAAACCTTCCGAATCACCCTAATTTTGCACCCCCGGGGGTTGCGGTGGGAACGCCAGCGTTCGGGCGTCTTGTGGCTGTGGAGCGTGCGGAGAATTCAGGGAACCGGACGGGCCAGGTGGGTGTTCGATTGGAGTTCTAGCTGCTCTCCGCGCCAGGAATATTCCCAAGTTAGCGAGATTCGTTGACCCCCTCATGGGAAAATTGGCGCTTCCAGGGTAGAACCGCCTCGTGAATCAGAGCGAACCTTCACGGTGCGATCAATCTTCCGAAATGAGGAGAACCAATGTTCCTTCGATACGCTCCCGTCGCGGACACACGTCGTGCCTCCGCTCATCCATACAAATCCGGACTTGCCGGGATAACCCGAGCGGCTCTGATGATCTTCTGCTGCTCGGCAGCCAGTCTCTCAGTGTGGGCTGGAGGCTGCCAGGATCCATCCATAACCTGGACCATTTACTCTACCTATTCGGACCCGCTCACGAGCCTTCCGATGACGCCAGCCATTACCGGTGACGGCTTGCAGACGGACAGCGGCGGCAACACGGTCTACACCAGCATTAATGGCAAGGTGACCGCGCGCCTTAATAATTGCGGGACGCATCCCAGTTACGACGCCACGTTACAGCTCTACAAGGGCCGCACATTCAACGTGAACCTTGCGATAGGACTCGGCAACGATTACCAGAAGTTCCCGCCGACATATTCATTCTTCAAACAGGGCGGCCTGCTGAACATATCCGACATTCAATGGTGTCAGAACAACGGCTTTCCCAACGGCTGCACGTTCTATACTCGCTTGACCTCGGCGCTCGACGGTCCGGACGGGAAAACCTATCACCTGAGGATGGAAACCCCAAGTGCGGTGTCGGTGACCAGCTGGTTGCCCGATTTGACGGCCAATTGCCCCTATGCGACGTCGCCAGTCCAGGTGGTCTTCACACCGGGTTCGCTAGACCCGAGCGGGAAAGACACGTATGTGGTCACACCGGTTCTGCAAGGAACGAATACTGGCACCGACTGGACCGCGCCGCCTCAATCCAGTGGCTGTCCGGTCAATAGCTCACTTCCCTCCGGCACCTGGCCCGCGGGCGTCGCCGTACTGATTCAAGAGACGAGCGGCAACAGTTACAACTACGGGCAATACGACGTCCCTTTCAAATTCGTGATTCAAAACCCGTGAAGAGAGAAAGTGCCCAGATGTGACGGGGTTGGTGCGATTCGACATCTAGAAATGAAGCCGCTCCTTCTTTTGTCACTCGTTCTTCGTCCGCCTCTGGGTCTGGACTTCTACATGCCCGTGCCGGAGGCGAATCCGCTGACACCTGCGAAGATCGCTCTCGGGCGGAAGCTTTTCTCCGACAAACAGCTCTCGCGTGATGGAAGTCTTTCCTGCTCGGGCTGTCACGATCCCATGCTCGCCTTCTCCGACGGGCGCAAGGTCGCGCGCGGTATTGACGGTCAGGAAGGTACACGCAACGCTCCAGCGATCATCAATCGCGGCTATGGGAGGACGTTCTTCTGGGACGGACGCGCGAAGTCGCTGGAGCAGCAGGCGCTGGAGCCGATCCTCAATCCGAAGGAGCTCGCCATGACCGAGGCGCTGGTAGAGAGTCGGACCGGCCTCAAGATCGCCGAGGTGGCGGCGGCGCTGGCAAGCTACGTGCGAACGATCCGTTCGGGGGATTCGCCATTCGACCGCTACGCAGCGGGAAACCAGAATGCCTTAAACGATGTCGAAAAAGCAGGACTAGCCGTCTTCCGCGGTAAAGCTCGCTGCACCACTTGCCACGCGGGGCCGAACTTCACCGATGAGAACTTTCACAACACGGGAATTGCATGGCGAGATGGCTCGCTAGCCGACCAAGGTGCTGGGGAAGGCAAGTTCAAGGTCCCAACTCTGCGAGATGTGGCGCGCACTGCTCCATACATGCATGATGGGAGCTTGAAGACGCTCGAAGACGTAGTCGATTACTATGATCGTGGCGGGAACGCGAATCCGAATTTGGACGAGGATCTGCGTCCACTGCATCTGACGGCGGAAGAAAAGCGTGATCTGCTCGCATTCCTGCGGTCGCTTTCCGGCAACGTTCGCGAAGGAAAGCGGTAGTCTCGCCTCCGTGAATACATGTGGGATCGATACTATGGGTTCGTCACGTCGATACGGTAAGTGTTGTGATATTGGCCGATGGCAACCGGGCCGTTCTTGGTGGCCTTATACAGGGTGGCGACTGTCGGAAAGTTGCCATTGACCGCGTTGGTGTTCGGAGTGATGGTCCAACTATTGCAAGCCGTGGCCGGCTGCAGCGTATTGCAACTCACCGTGGCCCATCCCGTGCCTGGTTTTTCAGGGCCCATTCGGAGCTGATACTGGATACCTCCGGTTGCGAAATCTGCGCCGAAGTTGCACAGGTTACTTGACGTTCCGGGAGCGATTGCGACCAGTCCGGTTGCCACTAGGGATCCGCTTGAATCGACTGTGTAGCAGGTGCTGAACACCTCGACCGAGTCCCAGTAGAAGCCATCCGGCACGGGAGCGCCTTGGGACGCGAGTGTCAGCCAGATCGTACGTGCTGACTGGTTGCCGAGATAAAGCTGCCA
>Ga0157378_10004817_pt1 | contig 11825 bp, 5 predicted proteins | sample M65metaG_FD_115309 | JGI IMG/M metagenome (GOLD analysis project Ga0157378, IMG submission 115309) | Miscanthus rhizosphere microbial communities from Kellogg Biological Station, Michigan, USA - M6-5 metaG | ecosystem: Host-associated > Plants > Roots > Rhizosphere > Soil | place: USA: Michigan...
AAAGCCAAAGCCTGACCTATGATCAGCTGAACCAGCACGCCAACCGTCTGGCACATTATCTGCGAACGCTCGGCGTGAAGCCAGACGAACGAGTAGGCATCTGTGTGGAGCGGGGCATAGATACGATCGTGGCACTGCTGGCAGTGCTGAAGGCGGGAGGTGCCTATGTGCCGCTTGATCCTGGATACCCGGTGGAGCGGCTTAGATTCATGCTGAAAGATAGCGCTCCCATGGCGCTGCTCACCCACTACCATCTGCGCGAATTGTTTGTGGATATCGCAAGCGACATACCTATCGTTGATTTGAATGGAAACGGCGAGGAGTGGAGAGACCAGCCCGCAACCAATCCCAAGCGCGGCGATGATGGGCTGCGGGTAGACAACCTTGCTTATGTGATCTATACCTCCGGTTCCACCGGAGTGCCGAAGGGAGTGGCCCTCGAACATCGAAACGCTGTCAACTATGTTTTTTGGGCGCGCGAGAACCTTGCCGCCTCCACGCTGCAACAAACGCTTTTCTCAACTTCGCTGAATTTTGATCTCGCTGTTTTTGAGTGCTTCGCTCCTCTCACCACGGGAGGCACGATACGGATTGTGGCCAATGTGCTGGAGTTGGAGAACCATCCGCTGGATGTAACGCTGATCGCAACCGTGCCTTCAGCAATGCGTGCACTGGTGGAATCCAGCCATGTACCCTCCACTGTGCGGGCTGTCGTCCTGGGTGGGGAACTGCTGAAGAAATCCCTGGTCGAAAAAATATTTGCGACGACCCAGGTGGAGAATATTTGCAACATCTATGGACCCACCGAGACGACAACCAACTCGACCTGGATGGAGACAAAACGAGGCGAGGCATACGGCCAGCATATTGGCAGGCCGATCGCGAATACGCAGGTGTACATCCTCGATCCAAGAATGGAACCTGTGCCGGTAGGGGTTGTGGGAGAAATTTATATTGCGGGAGCAGGAGTAACCCGCGGCTATCTGAACCGTCCGCAATTGACAGCAGAACGGTTTCTAAAAGACCCGTTCGCAGGAAAACCAGAGGCCAGAATGTATCGGACAGGCGATCTCGGCCGGTGGCTGGAAGATGGAAATATCGAGTACGGGGGACGGAATGATTTTCAGGTAAAGGTCCGTGGTGTCCGAATCGAGTTAGGTGAGATTGAAGCGCGTATTCTGGAGCACACCGGCGTGCGAGAGGCAATTGTGATGGCGCGCGAGGACAAACATGGAGAGCAGCACCTGGTTGCCTATTACACTCCAAGCCCCGAAGCCTCGCCGGACGCGGAGGAACTGCGGAAGCATCTTGCGGAAAAACTAACGGAACACATGGTGCCGAGGCTTTACGTATCACTGGATCGATTGCCTCTCACCGCCAGCGGCAAATTGGACCGGAAGGCTTTACCAGCTCCTGACGCGGAGGCTTATGAGACCCGGGAACATGAACCTCCGCAGGGTGAGACGGAGGCAATGTTGGCGGCAATCTGGGCGGAAATCCTCAAGCTTGATCGCGTCGGCAGGAATGACAATTTCTTTGATGCCGGCGGCCATTCTCTGCTGGCCATACAGCTTGGTAACCGCATTCGAGCCACTCTGGGCGTAGCGCTGGAACTGCGCGATATCTTTGCCGCCAATACCTTAAAGGACATGGCAACAGTTTTAAACGCTCTTATGGGGGTGCAAGAACTTCTTCCGGATTCAAGCCAGGCCGGTGTTGCGCGCAGTTCCGAAGGCAGATATCTATGACAGCCCATGAGTTACTCATTCGGCTTCGCACGTTGAACGTTCGATTGTCCTTGGAGCAGGGCCGTCTGCGTGTGGTTGAGCCTGCGTCAAATACGCTGAACGATGAGATTTGGACCGAACTCCAACTTCACAAGGAAGAACTGCGACGCGTTCTGCAGCATGCCACGCAAACCAGAAGGCGAACTCCAATCCCGCAAGTGCAACGTCTGCAGGACGTCCCTCTGTCATTTGCTCAGCAGAGATTGTGGTTTCTCGCTCAAATGGAGGGAGTGAGCGAGGTCTATCACGTCCCGCAGGGTTTGCGCCTGAGCGGAGAGTTGGACCGTAACGCCCTTAAGCGGGCACTCGACCGGATTGTGTGGCGACATGAAGCACTGCGCACCACCTTCCATTCCGTGGCCGGACAGCCGGTACAGCGTGTGCAGGCATGTGGTAGTGGTTTTGCTCTACAGGAGCACGATCTGAGTATCAGCACAGACCCTGAGAGTGAATTGAAGCGGCTCGCGAGGCAGGAAGCCAGTAACCCTTTCGATCTGGAGAACGGCCCTCTGATTCGCGGGCAGTTGATTGGTCTGGCTGTGCGAGAACACGTACTGCTGATCACTATGCACCATATTGTCTCTGATGGCTGGTCATTGGGAATTTTCATCCGCGAACTAAGCACGCTCTACCATGCTTACCACACCGGAGGAGAAGACCCGCTGCCTCCAATGAGTATCCAGTATGCGGATTACGCAATTTGGCAGCAGCAACGGTTGAACGGTGAAGAATTGCAACAGGAGCGCGAGTATTGGCGCCGGTCTCTGGAAGGTGCGCCGGCTTTATTGGAATTACCCACAGATCAGCCACGACCGGTGCAGCAGACATTTGACGGCGACTTTTTAACATTACAGTTCGGTGCCAAGCTGACGCGAGAGCTGAAGAGCCTGGCCCAACGCCATGAAATGACGCTTTACATGCTGGTAGTGGCAGCGTGGGCGATTGTGCTAGCACGCCTCTCAGGACAGGAAGAAGTTGTACTTGGCACGGTATCTGCCAATCGCACGCGACCGGAACTTGAAGGCCTGATCGGGTTTTTCGTGAATACGCTGGCGTTGCGGATGGAGGTTTCAGGCAATATTGCCGAACTGCTGCAGAAAGCAAAAGCCCAGGCTCTTGACGTGCAAGAGCACCAGGAATTGCCCTTCGAGCAAATCGTGGAAATCGTCAAACCGCCGCGCAGCCTGACGCACACGCCGATATTTCAGGTCATGCTGGCGTGGCAGAGCAACAATCAGGAAATTCCAGAGTTTACGGGCTTAAAGCTAGAACCAGAGCCGGTTTCGTATGCAGTAGCCAAGTTCGATCTCACGTTGGACCTGCGTGAAACCGGTGACCAGATTACGGGTGGATTGAGGTTTGCCACGGCGCTGTTTCGTCGCGGCACTATCGAGCGGCATGCAGGTTATCTGCGCCGGGCGCTGGAGGCCATGGTGGCCGACAGCCAGCAAGCGGTGACCCAGATTGATCTGCTCTCGCCAGAAGAACGCAGGTTGTTGACGTCCTGGAATGCTACAGAAGCTCCATATCCGGAGCATCGATGCATCCACCAGTTGTTCGAAGAACAGGCACGCAAATCCCCGGAGGCCACAGCGGTAGTACATGAGAAACAATCGCTGAGTTACTTCGAACTCAACCAGCTGTCAAATCGTCTGGCGCATCAACTGATTGGTCTTGGGCTAAAGCCCGGCGACTGTGTAGCGATCTGCGTAAAACGCAGTTTGAGCATGGTGGTCGGGATGCTGGCAATCCTGAAAGCCGGAGGAGCCTACGTGCCGCTCGATCCTTCCTATCCTTCCTTGCGACTCCTCCAGATTCTGGAGGATGCCTCGCCAGGGATCGTGCTCAGCGATTTCTCCGGACGAAAGGCTTTGGGTGCGAAAGCGCTGGGAAACCTAATGGTGGTTGATCTGGACGAAATTAACCTGCAGAGGATTGAGCAACCGGCTACCGATCCTGACACAGAGGCTTTGGGGCTCACATCACATCATCTCGCCTACGTTATTTATACCTCCGGTTCGACCGGCATACCCAAAGGCGTGATGATTGAACATGTCAATGCCACGAACGTGATTACCTGGGGAGCGAGAGTCTTCTCTGCCTCAGAGACGGCGCATACTCTCTTCTCAACGTCGATTCAGTTCGATGTTTCTGTTTTTGAGTGTTTTGTGCCTTTGGTCTGCGGGGCCACTCTGCATCTGGTAGACGATGTGCTTGCCATGCTGCATCCCAGGCCCGCCGTTACAATGATGAGTACCGTACCTTCAGCCATCACGGCCCTGCTGGACCAGCGAGCCTTGTTGCCTTCCCTCCGCACAATCAACCTTGGTGGGGAGCCGTTAAAAAGGACATTGATTGAAAAAGTTTTTGAGCAGAGCTATGCAATGCGCGTCTGTAATCTCTACGGTCCCACGGAAACAACAACCTACTCTACCTGGATTTCCATCGCGCGAGGTGAACAGATCTCTGAAAGCATCGGCCGACCGATCGCGAACACACAGATCTACGTGCTGGACAAGAATAAAGAACCGGTACCCATCGGAGCCGTGGGCGAGTTGTTTATCGGGGGTGCTGGCGTCGCGCGCGGCTATCTCAATCGCCCAGAACTGACGGCGGAAAGATTTCTGACCAATCCTTTCAGTTCGGATCCCAAAGCACGAATGTATAAGACGGGAGACCTGGGCCGCTTCCGTGAAGATGGGACCATTGAGTATCTGGGACGCAATGACTTTCAGGTAAAGGTCCGCGGCTTCCGCATTGAACTCGGAGAAATTGAAGCGGTCCTGACCAGATACGCAGGTGTGCATGAAGCGGTGGTGGTTGCGCACGAGGACCTTTCGGGAGACAAGCGCCTAGTGGCTTACATTACGGCAAATGGGGCAGCGCATGGCAGCGCTTTGCCCGTTGATGTTGACGCGTTGCGTTCTTACATAAGTTCTTTGCTCCCCAGCTACATGGTCCCCGCCGTTTACGTATTGCTGGAGATGTTTCCTCGCACGCCTAATGGCAAGCTGGATCGCAAAGCACTGCCGCTTCCCGATAACGACGCGTATACACAGAGGATATATGAAGCCCCCGTGGGCGAGATGGAGGCGAGTTTAGCTCGAATTTGGAGGGAAACACTTAAACTTGACCGAGTCGGACGGTATGACAATTTCTTTGATCTCGGTGGCCATTCGCTGCTGATCGTGAAGGTAATGAGTTTACTCAGGCAGCTTGGTATCCACACAACCGTCTTCGAGCTTTTTAATCACCCAACGATCAAGTCATTTGCAGCTTTTTTGTCGAAGATACCCGCAAGCAATTACGGCCGTGGCGTGCAGCGGCTCCGCGAAGGCACCCTGTCGCCGCTCTTTTTAGTGCATGATGGCGGCGGCAACGATCTGTATTTCCCCAATCTGGCAAAGTTCTTGCCTGCGGAGTTGCCGGTTTATGGTCTTCCAAGTGTCCCGGCAGACGAGCCCCAACTGCCCAGCATGCGTGCGATGGCGGAGCGCATGGTCCATTTGATTCATGAAGCACAACCGGAAGGGCCGTACCGCCTTGCGGGCTGGTCCTTCGGAGGTATTTTGGCTTACGAAATTGCGCAGTTGTTGCTGGATCGGGGAGACACACTGGACTTTCTGGGTCTGATTGACGCCTGGAACATCGAAGGCCGCAGTGTGGAGAGCAGACGAAGAAGAACGCCTGAAGCGGTACTGGTGGATCTGTGCGAGTGGCGAAAGAAGGAGGGACGTGGGCCCTCCACCCAGCCATCGAATGCACCCAATACAAAGTCCAGCTTCGATATATTGTTTGATCACTATCGTGCCGAGAAAGCAATTCCGGATAGCTTTGAACATCTTGCTCCGGAGGAGGCACGCGCGGAATGCAAGAAGCTTGAACATCACTTGCAAGTGATGGAGGCTTATCGTCCAGAGCCGATCGGAATTCCCGTGCACTTATTTGTGGCCAGCGAGCGTTCCCTGGAACAGCCAGCGTCCTCAGCGTCGCTGGGATGGGAACGTTGTGTGCCGGAACACCTGTTACACGTTCACACTGTGCCGGGCGGCCATCACTCCATGATGAGACCTCCTCATGTCAAGATACTGGGCCAGCAAGTCGCAAAGTTCCTGGTAACCACAGTGGCAGTCCCCGATTCCTTGCAAGTTCTTCACGCCGGAGCCAACGACTAAACCGAAGTCCTCTACCTGTACCCGATCTAAAGAAGTATGCCTGTAAGCCGGTTTGCGCACTTAAATGATTTCCTGCTGATCTGGGCAGGCCAATTGATTTCCTCCGTGGGGTCGCGGCTATCGGGCTTTGCTCTGGGCATCTGGATCCTGCGCAGTACCGGTTCGACCACATACTTCGCCATGACATTTGTGGCGATGACAATACCGGCGCTCATCGTCTCGACGGTCGCTGGTGCTCTGGTGGACCGCTGGGATCGCCGCCGCACAATGATCGTTTGTGACGCACTCTCGGCCGTCATTATGCTCGCGCTGGCTGGTCTGTGTGCTGCCGGTTATTTGAAGGTGTGGCCCATTTATCTGGCCGTGGGGACGTCATCGCTGTTCAATGCATTTCGCACGCCGGCTTTCGCGGCGAGCATTCCATTACTCGCCCCACGGGACGAGTTGCCAAGAGTCAATGGCATGGCACAGAGCGGAAATGCGGTCGCGGAGATGATTGGGCCATTGCTGGCCGGTGTCCTGGTCAGTTCCATGAGCTTGCAGGGGATTTTGATCATTGATGCGTTGAGCTTTTTGGTGAGTGTGGCAGCGCTGGCGGCAGCGAATATTCCTCGGCCATGGCGCGTCGCCGGACATCACCGGGAAGGGCTCTTGCGTGAAGCAGCCATCGGGTGGCGTTATGTCCAGGAGAGGCCCGGGCTCATTGGATTACTGGCCATACACAGCTCGAACAATTTTGTGTTTTCCGTTGCGCGTGTCGTGATCGCTCCATTGCTTTTGTCATTTTCTGACGCCACTGGAGTAGGCGTGCAGTACGCCATCAGCGGCAGCGGACTGTTACTGGGCGGCATTGGTATGACGGTGTGGGGGGCCCCGCAAAAGCGAATCTATGGCGTGCTGATCTTTTCCTTGTTGGCTGGTATCTGCGCGGCTGCGCACGGTATCCGACCATCTTTTACCTTGATTGCGGTGGCAGGCTTTCTTCTGTTTCTCATGTTGCCGGTGATTGCCGCATCGAGCAGTTCTATCTGGCAGGCCAAAGTGCCGGCCAGCCTGCAAGGCCGCTGCTTCGCGATCCAGAGAATGACATTTTATGGGTCGACCGTAATCGGTTACTTCCTGGCCGGCCCGCTCGCGCGGCATGTGTTCGAGCCGCTGCTTCAAAAAGATGGTCTGCTGGCGGGATCCATAGGTTTGATCATTGGGGTTGGGCCAGGACGCGGATTTGGATTGATGTTCATCATCTTGGGGCTGTTGATGATGGTGACCGCCATTGTTGGATTCAGTGTGCCTGCGATCCGGCGAATCGATGCCATGACGGACGCATTGTCCTCGCCCCTTAAGGTTGCTGCACGCGCAACTGGCCCTCAGGCAGAAATGGCCGCAGGTAATTGACATAGATGCACGTAACTGGAGTGTTGCGGTTTAAAGGAGGAATGTATGAAGGCAGCGAAAGCGACAATTGACATTAAAACCGATGGGCAATGCCCACACGACCATGCGTCGGCAACTTGCCTGGACAGCGAAAGATGGCCTGACGCTGACGTCTCCTCTGAAATCCCGCTGCCGCGACTGATGCGGGTTTCAGAGATTGAACGGGACTATGATCCGGCATCGCCGCTCGGGCTTGTAGTGGCCTGGATTCGCGGCTTTCTCGGCCGCCCGCATCCGGAGTTAGGCCGCCCTGGTTTGGTCTGTCCCTTTGTTCCCGGCGCGCTCAAGATTGACTCGATCTACCTGACCGAAATGGAGGAGCCGAATCCGACCTTCGAGCGCCTCTCCGCCATCATCACCGGTTACCGCAATGTGTTTCCGGAAACCGAACCTAAGAGCGGCCCTGAAGCAATGAACAAGGTGTTTCTTGTGGCTTTCCCTGGCTTCGGACCGGAGGGTACAGCCGTGATTGAAAAAGTGCAATCAACTCTCAAGAAATATTTTGTCGATATGGGCTTGCTGGTGGGAGAGTTTCACTCCAGAAATGACAACCCGGGACTGCACAATATTGACTTTCGGCCCTTGCGCAGTCCAGTTCCCATGCTGGCAATCCGTCACCTGGTGGAATCCGACCTGGCTTTCTTGAACCGCGACTTTTATTCACCTTCTTTGCGCGCCGTATACCTGCGCTCTTATCTTTTCCGTCTCGGCGGCAAGTTGAGCCAGCTTAAGTTCAATGAAGCGTTGGATGGGCTTATCTCGGCTGAAGTGGTCATGGCCTCCAGTCCTGACTAAGGTCTCATTTGGTTCTTCCACATTTTTAGTTCACACACATTTCAATTCCAATGACACGCGAACAATCTGCAGATGTTGGCGGCCACGCAGCGAACACACGTGTGGCCATTGTGGGTGGTGGCCCCGCAGGCTCGCTGCTCGCATTAGCGCTTGCGCAAAGGGGCTATGGGGTTGATCTCTATGAGCGCCGCTCCGATCCGCGCGGGCAAATTGCAGACCGTGGTAAGTCCATTAACCTAGGCCTGTCGAAACGTGGGATGCAGGCGCTGCAAATGGTAGGTCTGTTGGACAGGGTCCTGCAACGGGCGGTGACGATGCGCGGCCGCGTCATCCACGCAATGGACGGCACGGTGCGCTTCCAGCCATATGGAAAAGACAGTGCTGAGGTTCTGCACTCCGTGGACCGCAATGAACTCAACCGCATGCTGCTGGAAGAGGCTGGGCGATATCCATCCGTAAAACTGCATTTTGAACACCGGCTTGTGCGTGTAGACAAGCGATCACGCGAGCTCGAATTCAATGTGCCAGACCAGAGCATAAGGGTGCGCCCGCAATGGGTAATCGCCGCTGACGGTGCTTTTTCAACCATGCGGCGGGAGCTCCAGCACGGAGAACGTGCCGATTACCACCAGGAATTTCATGAATGGGGGTACATGGAACTTGCTCTCCATGCCGCTGCTGACGGCGCATCGAAGGTGGAGCTGAGAGCGCTGCACGTATGGCCGCGCCGCCACTGTATGATCGTTTCCCATCCAAACCTTAACGGATCGCACACGCTGACATTATTGCTGCCCCACCACGGCGAGGACAGTTTCGCGACCATGCGTACGCCGAAAGAAATCAAAACCCTGTTCACTAAATATTTTCCTGACCTTATTCCGTTGCTGCCTGATCTGGTTGAGCAGTGCATGAAACATAGCCCTGCCGGCATGGTGACAACGCGAACCTCCCCCTGGGCTTTCGCAGACTGGGCAGTTCTGGTCGGTGACGCCTGCCACGCCGTCTATCCGTTCTACGGGCAGGGCATGAATGCGGCCTTTGAGGACTGCTCCGTGCTTGTGCGGGAGTTAAACGAATGCAAAGGGGACCGCGCTACCGCCTTTCGAAGGTATGAAATGGCAAGGCGCGCTCACACGGACGTGTTGTGCGATTTAACCAAAGCAGCTTGCGTGGAACTTCGGCAAAAGGTGCGTTCGCCATGGTTCCTTGCACGCAAGCGACTGGACCTGGCCATTCATCGCTTGTTGCCGCAGGCATGGACACCTCTATACACCATGGTTGCGCATACCACCATTCCGTATGCAGAAGCGCTCGCGCGGTCGCGCCGGCAGGACCGCATTCTTCTTGGTTCGGTTGTGATGCTGGCGCTGCTGACGGTCGGTGCAAGCCTTCTTTACGTCCTGGGCAGGTGAACATATGGTTTTCAATTCCCTTACGTTCGTCGTCTTTTTTGCAGTCGTGCTGGCAGTGCACAGTCTCCCGCTACCGTGGGGCCTAAAAAAGCTCAACTTGCTCTTGGCCAGTTATCTGTTTTACGCCGCATGGAACCCTCCTTTCATTCTGCTGTTGTGGGCGTCAACGGTGGTGGATTGGCTTGTCGCCCGCCAGATTCACCGCCAGGAGACGCACACGAGGCGCAAGGCGTGGCTCATCGTTTCGCTGGTGGTGAATCTGGGGTTTCTCGGGTTCTTCAAGTATGGCAGCTTCGTGCTGGGGAACTGGGCCGTGCTGATGAATGCCGTGGGGGTACACTACCGGCAACCGGAGTGGAACATCCTGTTGCCGGTAGGCATCTCTTTTTACACGTTCCACTCAATGTCCTACACGCTGGATATCTATTGGCGGCGCGTGGGACCGATCCCAAAGCTGTTCGACTTCGCGCTTTTCGTCGCATTCTTTACCCAGCTTGTTGCCGGCCCAATCCTGCGGACCTCTGACCTTGTGCCACAGTTTGCGCGTCCGCGAACCGCAACGCGTAACCAGCTCTGCTGGGGGCTGGCGCTAATGACATTTGGTTTGTTTGAGAAGGTGGTTCTTGCCGATGGAGCATTCGCCCCGGTGGCTGATGCTGTTTTTAGAGCCAAAGGCCCTGTTAGCTCTTTGGATGCATGGCTCGGCACACTGGCTTTTTCCGGGCAAATCTTTTGCGATTTTGCCGGATACTCGATTGTCGCCATCGGGGCTGCTCTGTGCCTAGGCTTCAATATTCCTGATAACTTCCGCTTTCCTTATGCCGCCACAGGCTTCTCAGATTTCTGGCGGCGGTGGCACATCTCACTATCCACCTGGCTGCGGGACTACCTCTATATCCCTCTTGGGGGTAATCGCAAGGGCGAAGCGAGGACATATACCAATCTGATGGTAACGATGTTGTTGGGTGGTTTGTGGCATGGCGCAAATTGGACCTTCGTCGTATGGGGAGCCCTGCATGGATTCTACCTAATCATTAATCACGCATGGATCAACCTCAGCCGTCAGTGGTTCGAAGCCCGGGCACCGACGGGGAGGGGACGAAGATTCCTCGGGCTCTTAGTCGGGCGGAGTATCACCTTCACGGCGGTTGTCGTGGGATGGACCGTGTTCCGTTCCGAATCGATACGCGATGCAATGACGCTGCTTAAGGGAATGGCAGGGCTTAACGGGTTTGTGCTGCCATGGAACTGGCAGGGGCATCTTAGTCGCGTGCCTGAGAGCATCCTTCAGATGTTCATATTCGGTGACACGCCCGGTTTTACAGGAGGCTCTGAGGTCGTATGGCTCCTTGTCTTACTTGGCATGGTCTGGATCGCGCCAAACACACAAGAGATCCTGCGACGTCACCGTCCAGCGTTGAACTGGCAACCGGAGGATAGAGTGATCGCCGCCTTCCAAAAACTCGTATGGCAACCCACTCTGATCTGGTTGGCGATAATCTCAGTGGGTGCTGTCATCAGCATCTCGCGTTTGTCAGCGGTCAGCGAGTTTCTTTATTTTCAGTTTTAGACAACGTATGACATCCCGCCAATGGGCCATAGCACTAGTGTTCACCATCGCGGTTGGAACGCTTGTCGGTATCTCCCTTAACCTAATCGTTGATCCGTTCCACGTCTTTGGGTCGAACTGGCTTCCCTATCAAGTTCAGCAGAACGAGCGTTTTCTCAAAGTTGAATTCCTGAAGCGAGGTCATGATCGGTTCAACGGATATCTTATCGGCTCATCTCGTATCGGGACCACCGAGCCACGCGCGATAGAGAAGTATCTCCCTGACGCGAGGCTTTATAACTTGACAGTGCAGGGGGCCACTCTTCTGGACGATCTCGTGCTGGTGAGATATCTCCTCAAGCAGGGCTACGCCTTCCGATACGCTTATGTCCAAATTGATATCGATCGGATCCTACAAGACTACGACTATCCGAAATCCCTTCTGCTGTATAGAAAACACCCTGCGACAATCGGCGAGTCTTTCTGGCAGTTCTACGGCGACTATGCGCTAGCGTTTCCAGTTCAAGAAATGGTGCGAAAGATCCAATGGAACGTGCGCCAGCACGCTGACCATGTAGTGCTCGACGTCGCGGGAACAGGACGGTGGTACAGATCGGAGAAGGATTTAGCCGTTGTGGCGGATCCACGTCGCTATGCCTTGGCCGAGATGAGT
>Ga0157378_10004819_pt1 | contig 11823 bp, 11 predicted proteins | sample M65metaG_FD_115309 | JGI IMG/M metagenome (GOLD analysis project Ga0157378, IMG submission 115309) | Miscanthus rhizosphere microbial communities from Kellogg Biological Station, Michigan, USA - M6-5 metaG | ecosystem: Host-associated > Plants > Roots > Rhizosphere > Soil | place: USA: Michigan...
ATCTGGGGCAAGACCGGCGACGAAGTCGGCAAGGTCATGATGGGCCAGCTGTCCAAGGAAAAGGTCACCGACCGCAACGGCAAGCCCACCGAACAGGAGTCGTTCAACTCCATCTACATGATGGCCGACTCCGGTGCGCGCGGCAGTGCCGCGCAGATCCGGCAGCTCGCCGGCATGCGCGGCCTGATGGCCAAGCCGGACGGCTCGATCATCGAGACGCCAATCACGGCCAACTTCCGCGAAGGCCTGAACGTGCTGCAGTACTTCAACTCGACGCACGGCGCCCGCAAGGGCCTGGCCGACACGGCGTTGAAGACGGCGAACTCGGGCTACCTGACGCGGCGTCTGGTCGACGTGACGCAAGACCTGGTGGTGACGCAGGACGACTGCGGCACCGGCAACGGTTTCGCGACACGCGCGCTGGTCGAAGGCGGTGAGGTGATCGAGAGCCTGCGCGACCGCATCCTCGGCCGCGTGGCCGCTGTCGACGTGCTGCATCCCGAGACGCAGACGACGATCGTCGATGCCGGTGCGATGCTCGACGAAGAGGCGCTCGACGCGATCGAGAACGCCGGTGTCGACGAGGTGAAGGTGCGCACGCCGCTCACCTGCGAGACGCGCTTTGGCATCTGCGCCAAGTGCTACGGCCGCGACCTCGGCCGCGGCGGGCTGGTCAACGTCGGCGAAGCGGTCGGCGTGATCGCCGCGCAGTCGATCGGCGAACCGGGCACGCAGCTGACGATGCGCACGTTCCACATCGGTGGGGCGGCGCAGCGCGCGGCGGTGGCCAACAACGTGGAGGCCAAGTCCGACGGCATCGTCGGCTTCAACACCACGATGCGCTATGTCACCAGTGCCAAGGGCGAGCTGGTGGTGATCGCGCGCTCCGGCGAAGTGATCATCCTCGACAGCCACCACCGCGAGCGCGAGCGCCACAAGGTGCCCTACGGCGCGACGCTCAACGTCAAGGCCGATCAGCAGATCAAGGCCGGCACGGTGCTCGCGACGTGGGACCCGCTGACCCGACCGATCATCACCGAGTTCGCGGGCCGCGCGAAGTTCGAGAACGTCGAAGAAGGCGTCACGGTGGCCAAGCAGGTCGACGAAGTGACCGGCCTGTCGACGCTGGTGGTGATCGATCCGAAGCGCCGCGGCGCGACCAAGGTCGTGCGTCCGCAGGTCAAGCTGCTCGACAGCATGGCGCAGGAGGTCAAGATCCCCGGCACCGACCACTCGGTGACGATCGGCTTCCCGGTCGGCGCGCTGATCCAGATCCGCGACGGACAGGATCTCGCGCCGGGTGAAGTGCTGGCACGCATCCCGGTGGAAGGGCAGAAGACGCGCGACATCACCGGCGGCTTGCCGCGGGTGGCCGAGCTGTTCGAAGCGCGCAGCCCGAAGGACAAGGGCACGCTGGCCGAGATCACCGGCACGGTGTCGTTTGGCAAGGAGACCAAGGGCAAGGTGCGGCTGCAGATCACCGACCCCGACGGCAAGGTCTACGAAGAGCTGGTGCCCAAGGAGAAGAACATCCTGGTGCACGAGGGCCAGGTGGTGAACCGCGGCGAGCTGATCGTCGACGGCGCGGCGGATCCGCAGGACATCCTGCGCCTGCTGGGCGTCGAAGAACTCGCGCGCTACATCGTCGACGAAGTGCAGGACGTCTATCGCCTGCAGGGCGTGAAGATCAACGACAAGCACATCGAAGTGATCGTGCGGCAGATGCTGCGTCGGGTGGCCGTGGCCAACCCGGGCGACGCGAACTACATCGCCGGCGAACAGGTCGAGCGCTCGGAGTTGTTCGACACCAACGACCGCCTGCGCGGCGACGGCAAGCTGCCGGCGACCTACACCGACCTGCTGCTCGGCATCACCAAGGCCAGCCTGTCGACCGACTCGTTCATCTCCGCGGCGTCCTTCCAGGAGACCACGCGCGTGCTGACCGAGGCGGCGATCATGGGCAAGCGCGACGAGCTGCGCGGCCTGAAGGAGAACGTCATCGTCGGGCGCCTGATTCCCGCGGGCACCGGCATGGCGTACCACCAGGCGCGCAAGACGAAGGAAGAGATGGACGAGTCCGAGCGTCGCGCCATCGCGCTGCAGGAGGCCGAGGAACTGGCCGCGGCGCAGCTGGCCAACATCGACGCGGCGACCGCCGCGGCTGGTGGGAACGCCGAGACGACCGAATAAGAAACAAGAACAACGGGCGACTCGCTCGCCCGGTATGCAGTTCTTGGGGCGGCCTTCTGGCCGCCCTTTTCACGTCTGTGCGGTGCTGCGCTTCAGACGGGGCTCGCCCAGCGGCGGCACCAGGCCGAGGTGCTGGCGATCTCGACGCCGCGTGCGATCGCGCGCCGCCGCAGTGCGAGCAGCGCGCGGTCGCGCGTGAGCAGCACGGCCGGGCTGTGCCGGCACGCCAGGTCGATGAAGATCTGATCGGCCGGGTCGCGGCAGATCAGGTGCGGGCCAGCAGCTGCCGGCTCTTCGCACAACGACGCCAGCGTCGCGACGTCGATAGTTAGCGCGAGCTCGCGTGCCGCTTCCCAGCGTGGCGCCAGCGGGCGGTGCAGCACCGAGCGGAGCTCGGCCAGCATCGCTGGCGTCGCCAACCAGCGCAGCCGGCGCGCAGCGACTGCGGCGCCAATCGCGCGCGCGTCGGGGTCACCGAACACCAGCCAGTCGAGCACGGCGTTGGTGTCGAGCACGACGGCGCTCAGTCTTGGAAACGCGATCGCCCCCGTCACCGCCGCGTCGGGCAGCGGCGGCTCGTCGGCCTTGAGCGCCTGCCTTGTGAGGGCGTTGGTTGGCAGCATATAATCCGCAGCTTTTCGGCAGATTCTGCCGCGCTCTTTGTCGAGCGCCCTGCGGCCTTCAACGCCCCAGGGGCCGACGCCGCCGGGCGCTTGGGGCACTTCAGCCGAAGACCGAAACGAGCGAATATTCACCGGAAGCGTCCAGTCATGCCCACCATCAACCAGCTCGTGCGTCTCGGCCGCAAGGTCGAAGCGACCAAGAGCAAGTCGCCCGCGATGCAAAACTCGCCGCAGCGTCGCGGCGTCTGCACGCGGGTCTACACCACCACGCCAAAGAAGCCGAACTCTGCACTGCGCAAGGTCGCCAAGGTGCGCCTGACGAATGGCTTCGAGATCATCAGCTACATCGGCGGCGAAGGCCACAACCTGCAGGAGCACAGCGTGGTGCTGGTGCGCGGCGGCCGCGTCAAGGATCTGCCGGGCGTGCGTTACCACATCGTGCGCGGTTCGCTCGATTTGCAGGGCGTGAAGGACCGCAAGCAGTCGCGCTCGAAGTACGGCGCCAAGCGCCCCAAGAAGGCTTAAGGGCCTCTGGCCCTGAAAGGCACCCTGCAAGGGCTGCCTTGTCGAGCGGTCGGCCTCGTGCCGGCCAAGTAAGTGAAGGGTCCTGATGACCCTTCGAGGTGTGAACCCAGACGGGTCACCCAACTGAAATCGTAGGAAGGAAGACTCCCATGCCACGTCGTCGCGAAGTTCCCAAGCGCGAGATCCTGCCCGATCCGAAGTTCGGCTCGGTGGATCTTTCGAAGTTCATGAACGTCATCATGGAATCCGGCAAGAAGGCGGTGGCCGAATCGATCATCTACGGCGCGCTCGAGCAGGTCGAGAAGAAGGCGGGCAAGGACCCGATGGAGATCTTCCTGACCGCGCTCAACAACGTGAAGCCGATGGTCGAGGTGAAGTCGCGGCGCGTCGGCGGTGCGAACTACCAGGTGCCCGTCGAGGTGCGGCCGATCCGCCGCGTCGCTCTGGCGATGCGCTGGCTCAAGGAGTCGGCGCGCAAGCGCGGCGAGAAGTCGATGGCCGCGCGGCTGGCCAACGAACTGCTGGAAGCCAGCGAAGGCCGCGGCGGTGCAATGAAGAAGCGCGACGAGGTGCACCGCATGGCCGAGGCCAACAAGGCGTTCTCGCACTTCCGCTTCTAAGTTCGAACCGACCTTCTGACCCGCGCGGCCGCTCATCAGGGTTGATACCAACCCGAGGGCGGCCCCTGCATTTGGAGTGAATCATGTCCCGCAAGACCCCCATCGAGCGCTACCGAAACATCGGGATTTCGGCGCACATCGATGCCGGCAAGACCACCACCACTGAACGCATCCTCTACTACACCGGTGTCAACCACAAGATCGGTGAAGTGCACGACGGTGCGGCGACGATGGACTGGATGGAGCAGGAGCAGGAGCGCGGGATCACCATCACGTCGGCGGCGACCACCTGCTTCTGGAAGGGGATGGACCTGTCCTACCCCGAGCACCGCATCAACATCATCGATACACCGGGCCACGTCGACTTCACGATCGAGGTCGAGCGCAGCATGCGCGTGCTCGACGGCGCGTGCATGGTCTATTGCGCGGTCGGCGGCGTGCAGCCGCAATCCGAGACCGTCTGGCGGCAGGCCAACAAATACAAGGTGCCGCGATTGGCGTTCGTCAACAAGATGGACCGTACCGGCGCCAGCTTCTTCAAGGTCTACGACCAGATGAAGGCGCGCTTGAAGGCCAACCCGGTGCCGATCGTCGTGCCGATCGGCGCGGAGGAGAGCTTCAAGGGTGTGGTCGACCTGTTCAAGATGAAATCGATCATCTGGGACGAGCCGAGCCAGGGCATGAAGTTCGAGTACGGCCCGATCCCGGCCGAGCTCGAGGCCGAGTGCAAGAAGTGGCGCGACAACATGATCGAGGCCGCCGCTGAGGCCAGCGAGCCGCTGATGAACAAGTACCTCGAGTCGGGCGAGCTGACCGAAGACGAGATCCGCCAGGGTCTTCGTCTGCGCACGATCGCCGGCGAGATTCAGCCGATGTTGTGCGGCACCGCGTTCAAGAACAAGGGTGTGCAGCGCATGCTGGACGCCGTCATCGAGTTCATGCCCTCACCGGTGGACATTCCGCCTGTGGCCGGCACCGACGACGACGAGAAGGAAACCTCGCGCAAGGCCGACGACAAGGAGAAGTTCGCCGCGCTCGCATTCAAGCTGATGACCGACCCGTACGTCGGCCAGCTGACGTTCGTGCGCGTGTACTCCGGCGTCTTGAAGTCGGGCGACTCGGTCTACAACCCGATCCGCGGCAAGAAGGAGCGCATCGGCCGCATCCTGCAGATGCACGCCAATCAGCGCGACGAGATCAAGGAGATCCTGGCCGGCGACATTGCGGCCTGCGTGGGCCTGAAGGACGTGACCACCGGCGAGACACTGTGCGATCCCGACGCCATCATCACGCTGGAGCGCATGGTGTTCCCCGAGCCGGTGATTTCGCAGGCGGTGGAGCCCAAGACCAAGGCCGACCAGGAGAAGATGGGCGTGGCGCTGGGTCGCCTGGCGCAGGAAGACCCTTCGTTCCGCGTGCGCACCGACGAGGAGAGCGGCCAGACCATCATCTCCGGCATGGGCGAGCTGCACCTGGAGATCATCGTCGATCGCATGAAGCGCGAGTTCGGCGTCGAGGCCAGCGTCGGCAAGCCGCAGGTGGCGTACCGCGAGACCATTCGCAAAGCGGTCAGTGATGTCGAAGGCAAGTTTGTCCGCCAGTCGGGCGGCAAGGGCCAGTACGGCCACGTGGTGCTGAAGATCGAACCGCAGGAGCACGGCAAGGGCTTCGAGTTCGTCGACGCGATCAAGGGCGGCGTCGTGCCGCGCGAGTTCATCCCGGCGGTGCAGAAGGGTGTGGTCGATTCGCTGCCCAACGGCGTGCTGGCGGGCTATCCGGTGGTCGACGTCAAGGTCACGCTGACCTTCGGCTCGTACCACGAGGTCGACTCGAACGAAAACGCGTTCAAGATGGCCGCGTCGATCGGCTTCAAGGATGGCTGTCGCAAGGCCAGCCCGGTGCTGCTCGAGCCGATGATGGCGGTCGAAGTCGAGACGCCGGAAGACTATGCCGGCTCGGTGATGGGCGACTTGAGCTCACGCCGCGGCATGGTGCAGGGCATGGACGACATGCCCGGCGGCGGCAAGATCATCAAGGCCGAGGTGCCGTTGTCGGAGATGTTCGGCTACTCGACGACGCTGCGCTCGATGAGCCAGGGCCGCGCCACCTACACAATGGAGTTCAAGCACTACGCCGAGGCCCCGAAGAACGTGGCCGAGGCGATCATCAACGCAAGAACGAAGTAAGAAGCGGCAAGGACAGGCATGGGCAGCCCGCCTTCCCTCTGTTGACGATGGTCTTCGGCCTTGTAGCACTGCGGTCAGCGGCGGTGCGATGCGCGGAGACCTTAAACAAGCAGCTGGCAATGTTCTTTTGAGACGGAGATCAAGCAATGGCAAAAGGAAAATTCGCGAGAACCAAGCCGCACGTGAACGTGGGGACCATAGGACACGTGGACCACGGCAAGACCACGCTGACTGCGGCGATGACCTCGGTGCTGGCGGCCAAGTTCGGAGGCGAGGCCAAGGCCTACGACCAGATCGACGCGGCGCCGGAAGAAAAGGCGCGCGGCATCACCATCAACACCGCGCACGTCGAGTACGAGACGTCCAAGCGCCACTACGCGCACGTGGACTGCCCCGGGCACGCCGACTACGTCAAGAACATGATCACCGGGGCGGCGCAGATGGACGGCGCCATCTTGGTGGTGTCGGCCGCCGACGGCCCCATGCCGCAGACGCGCGAGCACATCCTGCTGGCCCGCCAAGTGGGCGTGAAGTACATCATCGTCTTCATGAACAAGTGCGACATGGTCGACGACGCCGAACTGCTCGAGCTGGTCGAGATGGAAGTGCGCGAGCTGCTGAGCAAGTACGAATTTCCCGGCGACGACACCCCCATCATCAAAGGCTCGGCCAAGATGGCGATGGACGGCGACAAGGGCGAGCTCGGTGAGCAAGCCATCATGAAGCTGGCCGACGCGCTGGACAGCTACATCCCGCAGCCCGAGCGCGCCATCGATGGCGCCTTCCTGATGCCGGTGGAAGACGTCTTCAGCATCAGCGGGCGCGGCACCGTGGTCACCGGACGGGTCGAGCGCGGCGTGGTCAAGGTGGGCGACGAAATCGAGATCGTGGGCATCCGGCCCACGCAGAAGACCACCTGCACCGGCGTGGAGATGTTCAGAAAGCTGCTGGACCAGGGCCAGGCGGGCGACAACGTGGGCATCTTGCTGCGCGGCACCAAGCGCGAGGAAGTCGAGCGCGGGCAAGTGCTGTGCAAGCCCGGCTCCATTAAGCCGCACACCCACTTCACGGCCGAGATCTACGTGCTGAGCAAGGAAGAGGGCGGACGCCACACCCCGTTCTTCAACAACTACAGGCCGCAGTTTTACTTCCGCACCACCGACGTCACCGGGGCAGTCGAACTGCCCAAGGACAAGGAGATGGTGATGCCCGGGGACAACGTCAGCATCACCGTCAAGCTGATCGCCCCCATCGCGATGGAGGAGGGGCTGCGCTTTGCCATCCGCGAGGGCGGCAGAACCGTCGGCTCCGGCGTCGTCGCAAAAATCATCGAGTGAAGTTGGTTCTCAGCAGGGGTATAGCTCAACTGGCAGAGCGTCGGTCTCCAAAACCGAAGGTTGGGGGTTCGATTCCCTCTGCCCCTGCCAAGCTGGAACCGCGATTCGCAGCAGTGCACATTCATGTCGACCAACGTTCCCGCATCGGTTGAAACCGTCTCCACCGCCGCTGACAAGGCCAAGCTGGCCGCTGCCGGTTTGCTGGTGGTGGGCGCCATCGCCGCGTTCTACCTGCTCGGGCAGAAGGACATGTGGATGCGCGTCGTCACGCTGCTCGTCCTGTTGGCGGCCGCGGTGGCGATGTTCTTCGTGTCCGAGTCCGGCAAGCAACTGATCGCCTTTGGCCGCGACGCGACGCGCGAGGTGCGCAAGGTCGTCTGGCCGAGCCGCAAGGAGGCGATGCAGATGACGGGCTACGTTTTTGCTTTCGTCGTGGTGATGGCGCTGTTCCTGTGGCTGACCGACAAGACGCTGGAGTGGGTGCTGTACGACCTGATCCTGGGCTGGAAGCGCTGAGAGAACGCCGATGAGTGATTCACACCTGGCTCCCGACACCACCGCTGCGGGTGCGCATGCACTGCGTTGGTACGTGGTGCACGCCTATTCGGGCATGGAGAAGGCGGTCGAGCGCAACCTGAAGGAGCGCATCGAGCGCTCGGGCATGCAGCCCAAGTTCGGGCGCATCCTGGTGCCCACCGAGGAGGTGGTCGAACTCAAGGGAGGCAAGAAGGCGGTCACACAGCGCCGCTTCTTCCCCGGCTACGTGCTGGTCGAGATGGTGCTCGACGACGACACCTGGCATCTGGTCAAGCACACCAGCAAGGTCACCGGCTTCGTCGGCGGCGCGCGCAACCGCCCCGCGCCGATTTCCGAAGCCGAGGTGATGAAGATCGTCAACCAGATGCAAGAAGGCATCGACAAGCCCAAGCCCAAGGTGGAGTGGCAGGTGGGCGAGCTGGTGCGCGTGAAGGAAGGCCCGTTCACCGACTTCAACGGTGCGGTCGAGGAAGTGAACTACGAGAAATCCAAGGTCAAGGTGTCGGTCACGATCTTCGGTCGTGCCACCGGTGTCGAGCTCGACTTCTCGCAAGTCGAAAAGGTCTGACGGCCCGGCCGTTCGGCAAAGCAGTCATCAACGGCGCGCCGCCGCGACCCCGGCGCACCGTGAGTTTCAGGGTCGATGGACGAGGAGCCCGCGGCGGCTGTCGCGCCAACGGCGTTTGAACTCGAGAGGAGCCCATCGTGGCAAAGAAGATCGTCGGCTTCATCAAGCTGCAGATCCCGGCCGGCAAGGCCAACCCGTCGCCGCCAGTCGGTCCGGCGCTGGGCCAGCGCGGTCTGAACATCATGGAGTTCTGCAAGGCGTTCAACGCGCAGACGCAGAGCATGGAGCCGGGGCTGATGCTGCCGGTGGTGATCACTGCGTTCGCCGACAAGTCGTTTAGCTTCATCATCAAGACGCCGCCGGCCACCGTGCTGATCAAGAAGGCGATCAAGCTTGAAAAAGGCTCCGGCAAACCCAATTCGGACAAGGTGGGCAAGATCACCCGTGCGCAGCTCGAGGAGATCGCCAAGGTCAAAATGAAGGACCTCACCGCTGCCGACCTGGACGCCGCCGTCAAGACCATCGCGGGCTCGGCCCGCTCGATGGGCGTCGTGGTCGAGGGGGTCTGACATGGCACGAGTCACCAAGCGTGAGAAGGCTGTGGCCGACAAGGTCGACAGCAACAAGCTCTATGCGATCGAGGCCGCCCTGTCCCTGGTCAAGGAGTGCGCCAAAGCCAAGTTCGACGAGTCGATCGACGTTGCGGTCCAACTCGGCATCGACGCCAAGAAATCCGATCAAGTGGTGCGCGGCGCGGTCGTGATGCCCAACGGCACCGGCAAGACCAAGCGGGTCGCGGTGTTCGCGCAGGGCGCCAAGGCCGAGGAGGCCAAGGCGGCGGGCGCCGACATCGTCGGCATGGACGACCTGGCGGCCCAGGTGAAAGCCGGCAACCTGAACTTCGACGTCGTGATCGCGTCGCCCGACACGATGCGCGTGGTTGGCACGTTGGGGCAAATCCTCGGCCCGCGTGGCCTGATGCCCAACCCCAAGGTCGGCACCGTCACACCCGACGTGGCCACCGCGGTGAAGAACGCCAAGGCCGGCCAGGTGCAGTTCCGCGTCGACAAGGCCGGCATCGTGCACGCGACGATCGGCCGCCGCTCGTTCGACACCGACAAGCTGCGTGGCAACCTGAGTGCGCTGCTCGACGCGCTCAACAAGGCCAAGCCGTCGTCGGTCAAGGGCATCTACCTGCGCAAGCTGGCGGTGTCGTCGACCATGGGAGTGGGCGTGCGTGTCGACACCGCATCGCTCGCCGCTTGATGGCAGAAAGGACAGATGTCGTGGGTATCGCCGGCCGTGCATCCAACGGCCGGCACACAGGATGGTGGGGCGTGGTCGCCTGCGGGCGAGCGCGCGTCATCGAAGACCGCTGGTGGTGCTGAACGCAAGGCACCGTAATTGCGAGACCGCCGTGCTGCGAGGCACGGGCGGCTCAAAGCCAGCGCAGATGGCGGTCCCGACCGAATGGGCTCTTTCGTCGTGGCGGTTGATGCTGCGGCGGGGCGTTCCGGAAGGCCTGGTCGCTGCAACCGTGCGCCATCGGCCTCGCACAGAGGACGTGGCGCGTATTGTGAGGAGTAGACCTTGAGTCTCAGTCGAAACGACAAGGCAGCCGTGGTGGAGGACGTGGGCAAGCAGATCGCCCGCGCCCAGACACTGGCGCTGGCCGAGTACCGTGGCCTCACCGTCGAACATCTGAACGCGTTGCGCAAGCAAGCGCGCGACAAGGGCGTGTACCTTCACGTGCTGAAGAACACCCTGGCCCGTCGCGCGGTCACCGGCACCACGTTCGAGGTGGCGAAGGACGCCATGGTCGGCCCGCTGATCTACAGCTTTTCCGATGATGCGGTGGCCGCGGCGAAAGTCATCTCCGACTTCGCCAAAGGCAACGACAAACTGATCGTCAAGGGCGGCGTGTACGCCGGCAAGGCGCTCGACGCCAAGGGCGTGAAGGCGCTGGCCGCGATCCCGTCGCGCGAGGTGTTGATCGCGCAGATCGCCGGCATGTTGCGTTCGCCGATCCAGCGGCTGGCCGGTGTACTGGCCGCGCTCGCCGAGAAGAAGGGCGCGGCCGCCTGAGGCCCGCATTCGCATCGACAACCCATTCAAGCATTCGAGGATTCCCAAATGGCATTCGACAAAGACGCATTCCTGTCCGCGATGGACAGCATGACCGTGATGGAGCTCAACGACCTGGTCAAGGCCATCGAAGAGAAGTTCGGCGTGTCGGCCGCGGCGCTGGCCGCTCCGGCCGCTGGTGGCGGTGGCGGCGGGGCCGCCGCGCCGGCCGCTGAAGAGAAGACCGAATTCACCGTCATGCTGAACGAGGCGGGCGCCAACAAGGTGTCGGTCATCAAGGCGGTGCGCGAGATCACCGGCCTGGGCCTGAAGGAAGCCAAGGACCTGGTCGACGGCGCGCCGAAGCCTGTGAAGGAAGGCATCGCCAAGGCCGACGCCGAAGCCGCGCTGAAGAAGCTGCTCGACGCGGGCGCGAAGGCGGAATTGAAATAAGTACGAAGGCGGGTTCGGTGCCGGCGCGCCGAACCCTTTCCGAAGGCGGCCTACGCGGCCTCCTGCGGAGAGCAGCGCGAAGCGTGGAGTCAAGCCGCGTTTCGCAGTGTTCTCTGATCCGACTGCAGAGGACTCGGTTTGGTCGGGCTCTCGGGTGCAACGCCCGTGAGTTGTCCGCCAGCGGCTGGTAGTGGCCAGCCACCAAGCTTGGGACGCAATGTCCAAAGTCGCCAGTCGCCGACCGTTGTGGAACCGACGCCCAAGGGCCACAGCGGCCGAACCGGAGTGATCAATGGCGCAAGCTTCTCCCTACAGCTACACCGAGCGCAAACGCATCCGCAAGAGCTTTGGCAAGCGCGCGAGCGTGCTCAATGTGCCGTACCTGCTGACGATGCAGCGCGAGGCCTACGTGGCCTTCCTGCAGAAGGACGTGCCACCGCAGAAACGCAAGCCCGAGGGCTTGCAGGCCGCTTTCCTGTCGGCGTTCCCGATCGTGTCGCACAACGGCATGGTCGAGATGAAGTTCATCGAATACAACATGGCCAAGCCGCCGTTCGACGTGCGCGAGTGCCAGCAGCGGGGTCTCACCTATGCAGCCGCCGTGCGCGCGAAGCTGCAGATGATCATCTACGACCGCGAGTCGCACCCGGCCAAGGTGGTCAAGGAGATCAAGGAGCAGGAGGTCTACATGGGCGAGGTGCCCCTGATGACCGACTACGG